>Ga0310786_10000329_pt1 | contig 78423 bp, 52 predicted proteins | sample AusTroGonzalo_MG_FD_203881 | JGI IMG/M metagenome (GOLD analysis project Ga0310786, IMG submission 203881) | Bovine rumen microbial communities from tropical cattle in Woodstock, Queensland, Australia - Gonzalo_03 (v2) (version 2) | ecosystem: Host-associated > Mammals > Digestive system >... | reverse complement strand
TATGGTCTTGCTGGTCCAGTCCCCTGCCGTGGCAGAGGAGGCAGTACATTTGGTCGCGGTCTTCGGTGTTCATTTCGATCTCGTGATTTTGCACCAGTCATTGGGCGTCTTCCTGCAGACCCCCCCCCACGTAGAACCAGCAGCGGAGGCAGAGGTTGGGGGTGCGGACGGGGCTGCTCATTTGTCGTATTCGCTTTTGATTGGCTCAATGTAGGGATATAGATAAACGTGCTCGATGCCATTGGCGTCGTACTGCCCGGTGAAGGTGTAGTCCCACTCGATGCGGTGCGTCTCGCGGGTGACCGGATTGCCGAGTGGATCGACCGGTGGCTTTGGCATCTCCTGGATCTGCTTCCAGATTTCCTCCTCGTAATGGCGGCGGAGACGGTCCTGCCGTTCCTCGGCCTCCTTCATTTCCGGGGTTATTTCCCCCATGAGTTTTTTGAGGGTTTCCTTCATACTGCTGTCGTCTGCCAGGGCGCAGGTGACGCTGACGGAGAGGTTCCGCCGGATTTCAACCTTGAGGTTGTTGTCCATTTGCAGGACTACCTTGATTATTTTCATTTCGTTTCTTTCTTGGGTTGGGACTTGGGTGCGGTCAGCAGGGAGAGACCTCCGAAGATGCCGGCGATGCCCAGGGAGATGAAGTTCCAGGAGGTGGGACCTCCGTCGAGGCCTTCCACGCATCCCGCGAAGATGAAGATGATGCAGATGACGCCGAGGGCGTCGCTGAGTCTCTGGTTCTTTTTCATGGCTACCGGATGCGCTTGATGGTGATGACTCCGTCGGCCTCCCGGGGGCTGCTGACGTGGAACTGCTTGCCGGACTCGGCTCCGTAGCGGGAGGCGCAGACCTGGGCGTAGTTGAGCTTGACCTCTTCGGTGGAGGTCTCCCAGATCTCGTCGATGTCCATCGTGGCAAGGGTGGGCAGGACTGCGACCTTGCCGATGGCGCTTCCGGTGGTGTGGATGATGATTTCCATATCTTGATGAGTTTGATGTCGATGGGATGGAGGGCGGTGGTCTCGCTTTCGCTTCTGCCGCGGCCCTCCAGGGCCCGGTGGTTGGTTAGTTGTTTACGATGGGTTGTTTACGAACTCGGACGAACCATCCGAGGGAGCAGGAGAAGTCCACGCAGGACTGGTTGCCGATGCCGACCAAGGTGCTGTTCAGTTCAGCGGCTTCTGCATTGGTCTCGCAGAGGTAGAACTTGTAGGTGTCGTTCTCGGTGACGATGAAGCTCTCCACCTTTCCGTTGCTGAGGACGATGCGTTCCATGATTAGTCCTCCTTCTTTAAGATCTCGAGAAGAGCGAGGCGGTCGGACTCCCAGAGGCCGAGCTTCATCTCCATACGGCGGCGGATGTACTCCTTGACGCCGACCAGCTTGATGGCCTTGTCGCGGAGGTCGGAGGCGCTCCATTTCTCGGCCTGGATGATGAGGAAGTCGACCATCGAGTCGGTGAAGTTCTGGAGGGCTTCCTGGTCCATGGAGACCTGGCGCTTGAGATTGCGGACGGCGTTCTGCTGGGTCTCGACCTCCAGGGTGAGAGCGGAGACGATCTTGGACTCGCTCACGAAGCTGTCTTGCCAGTCGCTGGCGAAGGTCTGCTTGTCCAGATCACCGGCGGCCATATAGACGCGGTTGACGTAGTCGAAGGTGTCGCGGGAGACCTCAGTGCCGATAAGGGTTTCAAATTCTTTCTGTGTCATGGCTTTGATTTTTAAGTTGTTTTTCAATAATTTTGTACTTACTTACCTTTCCGTTGGCAAAGTTAAGGAATTGCTTTTAATTTATCAAGCATTTCTTGAAGAAATTTTAGGCAAAATTTTAAGGTATTATGGAAACAACTGTAAAAGAGCGACTTACGCAGTATTTAAAACTCAAGAAGATTTCGCACTCGGAGTTCGGGAGGACCATCGGAGTGTCCAACGCCTACGTCTCCTCCATCCGGAAGTCCATCGACAAGGACAAGCTGCGCCTCATCCAGGAGGCCTATCCTGACCTCAACCTGGACTGGCTGCTATATGGGGAAGGCGAGATGCTCGTGTCTATATCTCAAGGCGATGCCTCGAATATGCAGATAGGCCAAAACTCCTACAACTCCTCCAAGGCGCTGGAGATGGCACTCGACGAGATAGCCGAGCAGCGAAAACTCACGACGAAAAGCCAGGAGCAGATTGACCGGCTCCTGGGCATCATAGAAGGATTCCAAAACTCGCAGAAATGAAACGCTTTTCTCTTCTCGTCCTCCTCTTAATCGTCTGCACGGGCGCACGCGCTCAGGAGGACCGCTTCTCCGTCCGTGACGGGAGCGTTGTGTGGCAGACGGTCTATCAGTCCCAGCTGGATGCGGACAGCGTCATCGGTGCCCTGATGGCGAAGGGCCTGGTGGAAGATGTCGTAGACGTTCCGGAGGGGGTGGCCTGCCAGGTGAAGCTCCACTCCGTGAACTGGAAGGCCGCGGGCTTCGAGCGGATGGCCGTCCCGCTGTACCTGGTAAACAACCAAATGGAGGCCCACGCCGTCGTCCTCTTCAGGGAGGGCCGGTACCGGGTCACGGTGGACCGGATCGTCTTCCGTGCGCCGTCCTCCACCTCGCTCCGGGAGCGCGGTGAGGTCACGCCGCTGGAAGACTATGCCGTGAGCGGAAGGGGTGAGCTCAAGCGGGTCTTCTATTCCATGAACGCAGCCCCGGTGCTGGACTACGACCTGCTCAAAATCTTTGAAGTGACCGCCCCCGAAAAGGAGGACTGGTAATGGGCGCACCTATCAAATATAGGGTACTATTCGCCCTCCACAAGCACGACCGCGAGCTGGAGCCCCAGCTGCAGTGCCGCATCAAATGGGGGAGCTCCAAGTTCATGGTGACCGTGAACACCGGCTACCGGGTCAATCCCGAGCGATGGGATGCCGAGCTGCAGCGGTGCGTCCCGGGCTCCTTCCACGGAGCGCGGCGGGTGCCGGCGGCCACGATAAACGCGGAGATCTTCCGACACCGGCAGGCCGTGGACGAGGTGTTCGCGGATTTCGCCCGCCAGGGCGTCTTCCCGTCCGTTCCAGACGTCCGGGCTGCCGTGCAGGCACAACTCGCCAGCCGCGGAGAGATAGCCCCGCAGACGGACGTTTTCAAGGCCCTCGACGAATTCTGCCGGGAGCAGGGAGCGAAAAACGCATGGACCGACGCGACCCATACGAAGTGGAGGGTGTTCCGCCATCACCTGGAGGCGTGGAAGGCCACGCTCACCTGGGCGGATTTCGACGAGGCCGGGCTGACCGGGTTCGTCTCCTACCTGCGCGACGAGCGGAAGCACAAGAATTCCACCCTGAAGAAGCAGCTGGGCTTCCTGCGGTGGTTTCTCGGCTGGGCGGAGCAGAAGGGCTACCTGGCGAGCACGGACTACAAGGCCTTCCGGCCAAAACTGAAGGGAAAGGACTCCCACGCGGTGGTCTTCCTGACGTGGGACGAGCTGATGCGGCTGTGGGACTGGGAGCCTGGCGACCGTCACCTGATGGGCCAGGTGCGCGACGTCTTCTGCTTCTGCTGCTTCACCTCGCTGAGGTTTTCGGACGTGATGAACCTGCGGCGGTCGGACGTGCTGGACGACTCGTTCCGGATCACCTCGGTGAAGACGGCGGAGTCCCTGGAGATCCAGCTCAACCGGTGGAGCCGGGAGATCCTTCTGCGGTACGTGGACGAGAGCTTCCCGGACGACCGGGTCTTCCCTCCGTTCTCCAACCAAGTTTTCAACAGACTCCTGCACCAGCTGTGCAAAACTTGCGGCATCTGCGACCTCGTCCACCAGACGTGGTACCGGGGCTCGGAGCGCCACGACGAGGTGCATCCCAAGTGGGAGCTCATCTCCTCCCACTGCGGTCGGCGCACGTTCATTTGTAATGCCCTGGCGATGGGCATCTCCCCGACGGTCGTGATGCAGTGGACCGGCCACGAGGACTACCAGGCCATGCAGCCCTATATCGCCGTCTCCCAGGACACCAAGGCGAAGGCCATGAGGCTCTTCGACAAGGACTGAAAACGGAAAAAGGACGCCTCTTGGTGTCCTTTTGGTGTCCCTTTTCGTTAAAGTGCTGATTTTCAGCACGGTTCGTGGAGCATAGGGGACTTGACGCATAAGGCCATAAAGGGTCATAAGGGTTCACAAGGGGCCACGGACGGCTCCTTCGGCTTGCCATGGTGTCATAAAGGTTCACAAGGGGCCATAAAGGTTCACGTTTTGGTGTCCCTAAATAGCCAATCGCCGAAGCCCTGGGGAGACTCCGGCGATTATGTGGTGGTTAGAGGGAAACGATTTTAAAAGGTGATGATGTTGTAGCTCAGGCCGACACCGATGTAAGGTTGTATGCGGTTCTGGTCCTTGCTAAGGTTGTATGTGGCACCGGCCTGAAGCCCGAGCCCCCAGCGGGCGCGCTTGGTCACGGTTTTAAAGACCGGGACCTCGACGACCACGGTGGCCTGGTGGATGCGGAGGCTGTCGAGCTGAGGGTTATAGCCGCTCACCCAGGCCTCACCCCACTCCTCCGCGTAGTAGCGCTGGGTGATGGGGACCGGGACGTAGATGGTGTCCCGCTCAGGATCCTGGGGAGCGGCAGGTAGCCAGCAGGTGTCGCGGATCCTCTCCGCCTTGGGAGCGGGGAGGGCGATCTTTGTGGTGTCGTGCAGCCAGCAGGTGTCCCTCTTTACGATGGGATCCGGCGCGTCTTGAGGCCGCTGCGTCCATCCCCGGACCTGAAAACCTACAAAGGATCCGAGGATGAAGACGAGCGCGGCGATGACGGCCAGGAGGTGCTTTTGGTTCATTTCTTGACTTTGACGCGGCGGCCCTTATAGCTCTTGTTGTAGAGCAGCTGGTGCCGCTGAGGGCCTCCCTTCTTATGGGAGAAATGTACGAAGGTCGGGTAGATGATCATCTGGTCGTAGGGCAGGTCGAGGTCGAAGGCCAGCTGGGCCAGCTTGATAGGGTTCGGCGCCTTGATGTCAGCGGCCTCGCCTTTGACGTGCTGGGACGTCGCGGCTCCCCCGATGGTCGGGTGGCTGTTGAGCTTCGGGCAGCGGTAGCCGCTGTTGATGTGCAGGGCCTCGCCCCAGGCATCACGCAGCGGCTGCAGCACGGTGAGGGTGAGCTCCCGGACGGCATCCCTCACGTCGAAGGAGGTGATGGTGTTATTGATGCCGTATTTCTTGGCAGTCTCGCTCTCCTCGAATTCGCGGTAGCTGAAGTTTTTACTGATTGTCCCCATCGGTCCTCTGGTTGTAGCGTTTCTGGGTCTTTCCTTCCATCTCCTTGACGACCAGGTTGGCGTCCTTACCAAAGGGCGGGTCGCGGTCCACGCACTTGCTGTTCTTGCAGTACATGAGCTTAGCGACCGCGCACTCGGTATGGGCGTCGTCCAGGCTGTGCCGGAGGCCGGAGTTCATCTTGATCTGGGCGAGGAGCTCCTGCTCCTTGGACCGGAGCAGCTGCTGCGTCTCCGCTTCCCGCTGCTGGTACTCCTCGGCGAGCTGCTTGTAGGAGTCGGCCAGCTGCTTGGCGTTCTCAAGCATCAGGGCGCTCTTCTTCTCGACGAGCGTGACGATGGCCACGAGCCCGCCAGTCGGGATGGTCGCCGCGATGAGGGCGGTGATGATAGTCGTCCAGTCCATAGCCGTCCCTCCTTACTGCTTCTCCCACCCGGCCGGGTAGGTGTCAGGCGCCCAGACGTTGGCGTCGATGAGGCTGATGTAGTGCTCGCCCTTGTAGGTGACCTTGTCGCCCTTGTTGTAGGCGTCGTGGGCACCGGTGGGCTGGACAAACTCGGGCCACTCCTCGCCGGGGGCGGGCTTGACCTTGTAGAGCGCGGGGACCTGGCCCGGCACCCAGCAGGCGGAGAGGGTGTGCGGCTGGATGACCTGGTAGGTCACTCCGAGGTGCGTCACCTCGTCACCGGCCACGACCTCCTCGCCCAGGCGGTTGAACCAGTCGTCCTCCTGGAGCACGTCCATCTCGGACTCGGACTCGGCCTGCTCGGCCTTCGCCTCGGCATAGGCCGCGGCGGCCTCGGGGTACTTGCTCTTGAAGCCGGAGAGCCCGGCGACGTAGTCGACGACCTCTGGGAGGATGTTCAGCATCCTGGTCCTTGCGTCGTTCATGCGGCTGAACTGCTCGTTAAGCAGCTGGTCTTGTTCTTCTCTTGCCATGGTATTTGAGGTTTAAGTGATACTTGCGATCCATCCGCGACCGCCAGGTCCAGTAGGGCTGCGCGGTCACGCATTTGCGCTTGTCGTCCCAGCGGACGAACTCCCACCAGGACGGGTCGATGAGGTCCCGGAGGGCCATCATGCGCTTGTAGTCGGTGCGCTGCTTGAGCAGGCCGAAATAGGAGTTGACGGAGCAGAGGAAAGGGTCGATGAAGGAGCTCTTGTTGGCTATCCGGTTAAGCTCCCGGATGCGCTTGACGGCCTGCGCGTAGGTCTTGTCGTTGAGGTGGATACGGTTCGGGCGGATGTGGCTGCCGAGGAACTCCACGCCGTGGCCGTGCGGCTGGTCGTAGAACTTACGCTCGTTGAGCCTGACGCCCTTCGCCGCGAGCTTCTCCCGGAGGACGGAGATCTGCGCCAGGGCGTAGCCGTGGAGATGCTCTGGCACGACCATGACGATGTCGTCCACGAAGCAGACGGCGTGCAGCCCGGCCTCCTCGGTAAGCCAGCGGACCTCGTCGTTGATGTAGAGGCCCATCGCGGTCTGCCAAATGAGGCGGCCGATGGCGGCTCCGATGCCCTCCGGCTTACGGAAGAGCGACTTTTCCGGGTCGATGTACTGCTCCCAGAGCCGGATGGGCGTGCGCCGCTCGCAGTGGGCGGCGGGGTTGCCGTTGACCGCGAGCATGACGAGCCACTTGAGATACGCCGTCCTCTCCGGATCCAGGCCAGCCAGGTCCAGGACCTTGCAGAGCTCGCGCTCCGCGACGTCCCAGCGGGCGTTGGGGAAGTAGCCCTTGAGGTCCAGCTTGATGATGCGGCAGGGCTCGGTGTCGCATCTCGTGACGGCGGTGATGGTCTCGATGAGGGCGTTCATGGCGGCCTGCGCCCCTTTGCCCTTTCGGTTGTTGAAGGTGAACGGGGAGAGGATCTTCTCGGCCTGCGGGATGGCCACCTCGCAGATCTCGTGGTCCATGACGCGGCCCGTGAACTCCGTGGCCATGATCTCCCGCCACCTGGGGATGGAAGTGAGGAAGGCATAGTTGTGATGGACGCGCAGCGTCTTGTCCTCCCGGGCCCGGATCTCGTTGATGAGATTCGAGACCCACCGCATCTCGTAGGACATGGAGTCACGACCGTAGCGCTTGTTGCGCCGCGTGTCGAAATATGTCCTCACGAGGGAGGGAAAGAGCTGCTTGTAGTTCATGCCTTGCGTGCGCTGACTCCTTGGTAAATTCGTGACCGCCTGACAGCGATTGGCGTTGTTCACGTTGTTGTTGTTGAGGTTGCCGTTGTTACCGTTGAAATTCCAAGCGTTGTTGGCGTTGTTCCGGCGGGCAAACCACCTGTTGACGGAAAGCCGGGCGGATCTGGTGCTGGCGTAAATGACGCCCCCGCCCCCTTTTACCCATAGTCACTGGCCAGACGCGCCGTCGGGATCCTCTCCGGACGGAGCATTGTCAAGCTCCTGACGCTGGGCCGACTGAGCGTTTTTCCATTTCATTATGCCTTCCTCTATGCGTTCCATCCGCATGGCGATCTGCAACTTGAAGCCGTCCTTGAGCACTCCGAGAAGGCAGGCGACCTCGAAGGCCGCCTGGAGGTGTCCGTACCAGCCGACCATCTGCTGGATGTGCTCGATGCGCACGTCCTTGCAGTGGTAGGCGATGTGGTACTCCCTCAAGATGGCGTAGGCGGCGTGGCGCATCTCTGCTCCCACGCCGTCCATCCGCTCGGGTTTCGGCATGTGCTGGATGGCCGGATGGAGATGCCTGAGCATCTCCTTGACCTCCGCCGGGATGCTCACGAAGGCGTCCCGCTTTGCCTTGTTGCCTCTTGCCATGGTAAAGGGGCCCCCACCCGCTGACGCGGGCAGGGGCTAAATTTAAGTTTAATCGAAGTCGACAAGCGTGACCGCCTGACAGCGATAGGCGTAGAACACGTTGTTGGAGTTGAGGGTGCCGTAGTTACCGCTGAAACCCCAAGCGGTGGCGGCGTTGGTCCGGCGGGCAAACCACCTGGAGACGGAGTTCGTGATGACGGTCGTGTTCATCCGACGCTGGGCCTCCTGGAGCTTGGCGAGCGTTTCGTCCGCCATGTACTCCATGCCCTCCGTGACGTCGGAGAGGTGCCACCTGCCCTGGGCGAACTTTCCGGTGCCGTAGCCGACGGAGACCGCCGTATGGAGGGCCGGGAATTTCCAGTCCACGGTGGTGCCGTCCTTCTTGGTGAAGGTCAGGGAGGCGTAGCGGCGGGTCATCTCGTCCGCGTCCATCAGGTTGAAGAGACCGTACTCGGGGTGCGGCCACATGACCTTGTTCATCACGATATAGTTGTGGTAGGTGCCGTAGAAGGCCCGGAGGTCGGCGCAGTAGGCCGAGGTCTCGAAGGCCGCCTTGGTCACGATGTCCACGGCGGTGAGGCTCCAGTTCGCGGTCGGGGTCTTGCCGTTGGTGGCGTAGTACGCCTCACCCTTCTCCACATTCTGGAAGCCCCAGTAGGTCTTGCAGCCGTTCTTTCTCCAGAGGGAGTCGGAGGCGGGCATGTCCCCGTAGACGGAGAGCGCCATCGTGCAGCCCACCAGGGCGTGGGTGCCGTCGGAGATCTGGTACTGGCGGTAGTCCGCGCAGAAGTCGCACTGGACGATGATCTTGTCGGTGTCCAGGTAGGCCCAGTAGCCGTGGTTGGCATAACCGACGTTGCCGGTGTTGCCGGCAGCCTCCAGGGCGGCGTTGATCTCGCTCACGGTCGTGGCGTTCATGTAGTCATCGGAGGAGTCGGAGAGCTCGACCTCGATGGCGATCCAGGCGGCGTAGTCGCCCTTCATGTGAAGGTAGAACTTGATGGTCGAGGCGGAGATGGCAGAGATGGTGTACTGCCAGCAGTTGAGCCACTTGTAGGTGGAGGCCGAGAAGGCCTTGTCCAGGACCTTCACCTTCTTGCCATCAAAGGCGAAGGCGTAGCCGACGTGCGTCCAGGACGGGTCGATCTTGCTGGCGTTGATGGTGTCCCAGCGGACGTACCAGTCGTTGCCGTCACCGTCGTAGAAGACGGCGCAGACATCGGAGGGGCGCTTCATGAGGACGTTGACGCCATCGACGCGGACCTCGTCGGTGTTCAGGATGAGCGCCACGCGGGACTCGTCCACGGGCTTACCTGCAGCGGCATAAGCCGCGGGGGTGGGAAAACTCTTGATCATAGCTTGATGCGGTTTTTAGTTCAGGACGACCCAGTCGTTGGTGCTATTGGTGAGGACCGGGGCAGCATAGACCTTCTTGTTGACCTGGTCCATGTAGAGCTGCTCAGTGGAGCGAGGGACACCGGTCCAGACGCCCATCGTCTTCTCGTTCCAGTTCTCCGGGACGTTGGCTGCGGACGGAGCGCCGGCGACCTTGCTGCGGAGGACTTTCGGCAGACCGCAGACGAGGTACTCCTTGGCGTTCACGCTCATGAAGGAGGCTTTGAGGAGGACGGTCGCCTCGTAGAGCGCGGCCTTGAGGCCGTCGATCTCCGCCTGCATCTGGGCGAAGGTCGCGCAGATGATCGGAACGGTGGACTGGTCGATGTTGGCCAGCAGCTGGGCGAGGGCGTCCGGATAGCTCTGGGCGTACTGGGTGGTGATGACCGCGGTGCCGGAGACTCCGGTCAGGATCTCCAGGCCCCAGTCCTCGATGGACACCTCGTTGGACAGCGTGACGTTGCCCGTGGCCGGGGTGGCCAGCTGGTACTTGACGTAGGTCTCGACCGCGCTGGACTCCTCGCTCAGGTAAAAGATGTTGGCACCGTCCACGAAGAGCTCGATGTTGCCGGACTCGAACTCCGCCAGACCGCCGGCGAGCATGCCGGAGATGGTTGCGGTGTAGGTGTAGAGGCCGGTCTCCGCGTCGAGGTCGCTGCGGGTCCAGGTGGGCTTCACGCGGCCGACCTTTCGGGTCCAGACGGCCTGCGTGCCGTTGAAGTCGATGCGGTCAGAGATGAGGCCCGCGCCGGCGCCGACCACCAGGAGCTTCGAGACGTCGCTGTGGACGGCCGCGAGGACGGTGGCCAGGGCGATGGAGCTGCCGGCGTCCTCCTCGTCGGTCGGGCTGACGAAGTCGTCGTAGCGACGGCTCCAGGCGATGTGGGCGCAGGTGTTGGCGAAGGTGATGCCGCTCACAATGAGCCAGCCGGGGGCGCTGGTGGTGAAGAACCGGTAGCCGTGGCTGTCGGTGTAGGCGCAGGCGTCGCCGTCGTTCTCCGAGCTCGGCACGCCAGCGCTGAAGGCCTTGAACCGGACCGTCGGGGTGAGCTTCCCGCCGTTGTTGTCCGTGAACAGAACGCCGTTGGGCTGGGAGGCCGTGCCGAAGGTGCCGAAGGGCAGCGCGGGGACCGGGAAGTAGAAGCCGGTGCCGACGGCCGTGGAGTTCCGGAGGAGGTTGAAGCCGGTGGTCTTGAAGTGGGTGGCGGCGAAGTCCGTCTGGGCGACGATGCTGATGAGGCGGGCACCGCGGGCGGAGTCGACGCTCTGGTCGCCTGCGGTCGTGCGGATCTGGTCGGTCCAGGCGTCGTCGACGTTGAGGGCGGAGCGCTCCGCCCAGCTCTTGATGTTCTCGGCCTGGGCGGCGGTGATGGTGCCGTCCTTGATGTCGTCCTCGAGGCCGTCGATCAGGGCCTTGATGTCGTCGGCGAGGTCCTTCATGCTATAGGCCTCCACCTCGGAGCTGTTCCAGTCGCCTGCGGCGTGGTCGGAGGTGAAGCGCCAGAGGGCGTTGTTGTAGAAGACCACCTGGCCCGTAGTGTAGGGGGTGACGGTGGCGAAGGTCGGATAGCCCAGGGCACGCTTGTCGGGCGTCTCGGCGAGGGTGGCGGAGAGCGCCTGCTGCTTCGCGGCGTCGTAGATGGCAGCGGCCAGGGTGTTGACGGCGACCTTGTTTCCGTTGTGGTCGATGAGGTTTCCTTGTACGGTGCTCATGGTATTGGGTATTTCTTGATTAGTTGACGAGGCTGGAGGGGTCGTTGTTCTCCACGAACTGGATGGCGGTGTCGGCCTTACCGAGGGACTCCTGGATCCCGATGGCGAGGTCGGTCAGAGGGATGCCCGAGGTGGGCTTGTGGTAGGCGTCGGCGCCCTCGGCAGCGTTCTGCCGGATCTGCTCGAGGTCGTTGATCTTGTCTTGCTTGCCGGACTCGATGGCCTCGAGCCGGGCGTTCAGGGACGGATAGGTGCCCTTCGCCTGGTCCGCCGCGATGTTTGCGGCGAGGGCTGCGGCCTCGGCGCTGCCTGCCTGCGCCAGAGCCTCCGTGGCGGCCTGGACGGCGCGGCCCGCGGCCTGCGTGGCAGCGGCCGCTGCGCTGTTGGCGTCGGTGGTGGAGTCCTTGGTCAGCTGGAGGGCGGCGACCACGTCATTGATGGCCTGGTAGAGGACGGCGAGCACCCGCTGGTACTCGTCCTGGTACTCCTGGTCCGTCGGGTCGGTGGTGGGGTCAAGGGTGACCGCGGTCTCCTCGGTGGCGTTGAAGCGCTCGTTGAGGGAGTCGAAGCTGCCCTTGGCGCCGTCAATCTGCTCCTTGGCGTAGTCTCCCTGCTCCTTGGCGTAGGCGCCGCTCTCTGCCGCGTCCGTAGCCTTCTCGTTGGCCAAGGCGGCCTTCTCGTTGGCGGCTGCGGCGGCCTGGACGGCGGCCTGGGCTGCTTCGGCTGCGGCCTCCGCTGCGCCCTCCACCTCCGCGGCTGCGGCGCTGGCGGCTGCGGCTGCAGCAGCTGCTGCGCTTGCGGCCTCCGCGGCGAGAATGGCCTTCTGGTTGGCGACGTAGGCGGCGGAGTCGGCGTTGTCGGCCGAGCCCTCCGCGTCACCGGCTGCGCGCTCCGCGGCGGCTGCCTTCTGCGCTGCGTCCTGCGACGCCTGGGCAGAGGCCTGGAGCGCCTCGGTCATCCTGGAGAGCGAGTCGCGCACGTCGGTGATGGCCTGGTAGAGGACCGACAAGACGCGCTGATACTCGTCCTGGTACTCCGGATCGTCCGGATCGGTGGTCTCCTCCAGGGTGAAGCCCGGGTCGCCCTGGGACGGCTTGCCGCTGTCCTCATACTGGCCGGTCTCGGGGTTCCAGATGAACCAGTTGCCGTTGTCACCGATGTAGGGCTCGTGGCCCGCAGCGGCCTCTGCCTTGGCGGCTGCCTCGTTGGCGGCGACTGCTGCGGCCAGGGCGGCGGCGATGGCGCCGGTCAGGATGGTGGTGTCTACGTCCGTGACGTCGATGTCCACCTCGGCGGTCTCATCCTCCACGGTGGTACCGTCGTCCTCGGTGTCGTCCGTATTGGGTACGAACTCGAGAGCGTACTTGTCGTAGGTGGATGTCTGGCCCGCGATGGTCACCTCGACGATGATCTTGGTCTTCCCGAGGTGCTGGGGCTGGTGTGCGCCGTAGTGGCAGACGAGGACGGTGTCGTCCTCTCCGTCCACCTCCCAGGTGCAGGGTCCGTCGATGATCTTCTGGCGCTCGGAGTAGAGGAAGGCCTTGATGTCCGAGGCGGTCAGCCAGCTCACCCGGACGCCGTTGTCGGTCAGGGTGACTCGCAGCGTTACATCCGTCTGCTGCCGTATGGGTCTGAGTGTCTGTGTCATTTGTCTGCAAGTTATTAAAGGTTTTCCGTCCGGAGCCGTTCAGGCTCTTACATTTGGTTGCTATCCGATCTGTGTCACGGTCAGCGAGACCACCGTGCCGGAGCCGGCGCCCTGGGCCTCGATGATGTCCGTGCGCGGGCTGGAGCTCGGGAGCTCGTCGCAGTAGAGGGTGAAGACGCCGGGCGTGTAGACGACCGCGCTCTGCGGCTCATAATCGACGAAGTGGATCCAGGACGGATAGTTCAGTAAGACCATGCCCTCGATGTCCGGGTCGAAGTCGAGCTCGATGTAGTAGAGGCCGGGGATGTTGGGGAACTCCATGCTCTCGAGGTCCATACCGACGGAGGTCATCGTGAGCTCGGTGGCCTGGCTGCTCTGGTAGAGCACGGAGACCTCAGCGGTAAGCGCGTGGTCGGTGGTCTCGAAGACGATGGTGCCGCTCCCGGAGAAGGTGCTCCGGGTGATGGTGACGGATGTGTTGCCGGCGCTCCCGGAGGAGACGCTGGCGGTGAGCCCGGACGGGAGGGTCTTGATGCGCCAGGAGGTGTTGGTGCTGACCGTCACGGCGACGCTGTTGTTCTGGGTGAGGTTGATGGAGGACGGGCCGACGGTCAGGTAGTTCTCGACCGGGGCGTCGCCCCAGAGGCTCGCCCAGCTCTTCCAGGTGCGCATCGTCACGCCGTTCATGCGGTTGTTCACCAGGTCATAGGAGCCAGTCTGGATGATGTACTTCTCGCCGCCGTAGAGGTAGATGTTCTCGAAGGAGAGCAGGCCGTCCGTGGCGTCGATGATGTCCGCGGAGATCTGCTTCTCCGGGCGGGAGAAGAACTGGAGCATCTGCTGGTGGATGAGGACCGCGAGGCGGAGGTTGTCCGTGTCCTTGCTCCTCCAGTAGAAGACGCCGGCGGCGGGGAACTGACCGTTCTGGCCCTGCATGTAGAGGCCGTTGCGGATGATCTTCGGGTTGATGACGTCGGAGACCTGGCCGAAGCGGGGACGGCGGGAGAGGACGACGTTGTTCTTCTCGTCGTAGATAGTCTGCAGGTCGTAGCCCTTCCAGCTCTCGTCGTCCTGGGTGATCTCCAGGCCGTTGATGCGTCCGTGATAGGCGCCGGCGGAGAGGTCCGGGGCGTGGTTGTTCGTAACCAGGAACGGGAGGAAGGTGATCTCGAGCTGGCCGGACTCGTTGGGCAGGCGGATCTCCTTCTCCACGTCCGCGAAGTTGGCGCCGTAGCGCCCCTGGGTGCTGGAGAAGCCGGAGGTCACGCCGGACTGGAAGGTGTAGTCGTTGGTCGTGAAGGAGCCGGTCTCGTCCATGTACTTACGGGTTGTCCCGTTGTAGAAGGAGACCTTGTAGCGGGCGGTCATCGTCTGGCTGTAGGTGTTGGACGGCGGGCGTCCCGGGCGGATGGCCTGCTGTGTGAAGATGGTGCCGCCGCTGATGTAGTCCCCGTCCCGGCTGTAGGCGCCTACGTAGATGCGGAACTTCATCGTCAGGTTCGCGCCCCCGACCACGATGGGGATGGTGGCCTTGATGGATCCGTAGCTGGAGAGGCTGTCCGAGCTCTTTAGGGCCGTGACGAACATGTCCTTCCCGGTGTAGTAGATGGAGCCGACGCGGGGGTTGTAGTAATGCCCGGAGAGCGGGTCCACCATGCCGATGGCGCCGGTGCGGCGGAAGGGGTGGTTGTTCACGGGTTCCGAGACCGTCCTGGACGAGCCGCCCATCGTGACGGTGGCGTCCTGGTAGTCGGTGCTGTTGGTCTCCACAAGCACGAGGCCGCCGTAGCTGGCGTCGAAGGACTCCTCGACCATGCGGGCGGCGGGCACGAAGGCGCGGCGGCCGGTCCCCTGGAGCATCTTGAAGGTGCGGGTGCCGCCGCTGCGGGTGCCGTCCAGGTACTCCGGGATCATGCCCATCTCGGCCAGGCGGAAGGTGTTGTCGAAGGCGTAGCGGAGCGTCAGGCCGGTGCTCTCCAGGACGTCTTCCAGGACCTTGTACCACTTGTTGCCGCGGCAGGCGTCGATGGTTACGTAGAGGCCCTTGAGATTGACGGCGGTGAGCGTCCGGTCGGCGTCCTGGCAGAGGATGTGGTTGCCGCTGTTGTAGTCGGAGGCCATGTCCTTCAGGCCCATCGCGCCGACCTTGGCGAGCGCCTGGGTGACGAGAGAGCCGACGGAGACCATGCCATCGGAGTCGGCGGTGCCGTCGAAGTCCAGGTCATTCAGGTGGCCGAGGTTGTCGCGGGCGATGACGCTGATCGTGCCGTGGTAGATGAGCTGCTCCTCGTAGCTGTCCGGGGTGATGTAGCCGGTCCAGACGGGCGTCACGGTCGAGCCGGAGACCTTCGAGAGGATGACCTTGTACTTGGTGCTGTCCGGTGTGAAGAACTCCTCCCACTGGCCCTGCTTGACGGTGGTGCCGCTCTGGATGTAGGTGGGGTTGTCGTAGACGTCCACGAGGATGAGCTCCAGGGAGGTCTTGACAATGGGCTGGAAGACGTCGGACTGCTGCCCCTGGAGGACGAGGTTGGCGGCCACGAAGCCGCCGATCTCGTAGGGATAGCCGGAACCGAGCGAGCTGCTTCGGTTCTCGTAAATGGAGATGCGATATTTCGTTCCACCCGTCTGGGTGATCTCCTTGCGGTATTTCTCGTAGTAGGCCATGCTATCGCCCCCATTTGTCAAGGGTCCGCTCCCCGGAGAGGACGATGTCGTCCCCCTCGAGCTTGCCGCGGACGTAGATGGTGATCTCGGACCGGTTGTCCGTGTATTCGGAGGTGGCCGTGCTCGCCGCGGAGGACGTCGTGGAGACGCCGCTGGACGAGCCGGAGGCCAGGGCCTTGAGCCCGGCCTTCGCGGCGGTGCCGATGGCGACGAGCGCCGTGCCGGCGGCGATGGCGGCGTAGCCGTTCAGGGACTCCAGGGCCTTCTTGCAGGCTTCGACGCCGATGCCCTGCGCGATGAGGATCTCGCCCTCCTTCACAGCCATGTCCGCGAGGGGCGTCAGGAGCGCGGAGGCGATCTTGCCGGGGTTGATGTCCTCCAGGCCCATGAACTGGTCCGCGAGCTCCTGGACGGCGTCGCCCACGCCGGCGGCGATGGTCTCCTTGAACTCCTGCGCAAACTCCTGAGCGCGTTCCAGGTCGCCGAGGAGCTTGTCCAGTTCTATCTGGAAGGAGTCGTCGTCTATCTCCGGCAGCGAGAGGTCGAGGTCCGGCATCTCGAAGTCCTGCAGGTCCACGTCCAGGGCCTTCTTGACGAGCTCGTTGATGTTCCGGCTCCACTCCTCGGTGAGGGCGGTGGTCTCGAGGCCGTAGCGCTCCAGGAGGGCCTTCTCCTCGGTGTATTTCTCGTTCAGGATCTGGATCTCGCTCTTAGCGGAGTCCTGGGCCCGCTGGAGGATGCGCTGCGCCTGCTCCGCGCCTGCATCGGCGACCGCGCTCCCCGCTTTGGAAAGGGTGCCGAGCATGGAGTTGGCCCGCTGCTGGGCGTTCAGGGTCTCGGTGTCGACGCGGATGACCGCGACCTCGGCGTCGGCCATGCCTTTGACGAGGTCGTCGCTGACCTTGTCGTACATCTGCGTCAGGGCGGCGACGTCCTTGATGGCCTGAGGCGTCTCGCGCTCGAGCCTTTCGAGCTCCGGAGAGATTGGCTGCTGCTTGGCTACCGGGGAGGGGATGGGCCCGACGCTCTCCGTAAAGAAGCCCTGGCCGCCGACGGAGGATAGCTTCTTCTTCTGGTTGAGATACTCGCGGGCCTGGTTGATGATCTCCCGATTCTGGTTGTACTCCTTCACCAGGAAGTCGGTCTGCTCGTCGTTCAGCCCGGTCTGCTGGGCGAAGAGCTTGCGGTTGGCGGCCGCCTCGTCCTCGTAGATGGCCCGCTTGGTGTCGCCGAGCTGGTTGGTGAGGCGGATGATCTCCTGGGCCGCGGCCTTCCGCTCGGCCTCGCTCTTGGAGGCGTCGCGCATGATGAGCTGCTGCTGGGCGATGGCCTTCTCGGCCTCGGCCTCCTGATAGGAGAACGAGGTCTTCCGCTCGAAGATCTCGTCCAGGGCCGCAGCGACCTCCTTGCTGACGCGGTAGGCCTCGCGCATGTTGGAGAAGAGGTTGCTCCACCCTTCGCCGCTGGAGATCTGGCGGACGAAGCTGGCGTAGGCGCCCTTGATGCCCGCCATGGTGGCGCTCCACTCGTCTCCCCATTTCTGGGTCAGCTTGACGGCGTCCTTGGCGAATTTCGCCACGGCGGTGCCGATGGCGGTCCAGACGGCGACCGCGCCGACCTTGAGGCCCTTGAGCTTATCGAGGAAGCCGGTCGCCTCGTCCCCGGCCTCCTTGATTCCTTTCGAGTATTCGTCCTTCTTGAGGCCGAGCTTGACCCAAAGGTCGCCTATCTTACCCATTGTTCGGTTCCTCCCTTTCTTTGCGTAGTTGTTCGAAGATCTTGTTCAGCTCCGCGACCTCCTCCGGGGTGACCCGGCAGTCGTGCGCGGCCTGGACTGCCTCCTCCCTGGTCGGTCCCTCCCACGGGAAACGGACGTACTCGGTCGGCTTCCTCGCCCTCGGCGGCTTGATGTAGGGGTTCTGGTCGTAGACCTGGAAGGCGATCCACCTGGCGACCTCCATCCTCTCCTTGTCGGCCTCCTCCTTGCCCTTGCGGAGCAGTTCGTACTCCCTCCGGGTGGTGAGGGCGGCCTGGAGCTCGGTCTTGCCGCAGCGCCCTACGAGGAACGCCTCGACCGGTTCATAAGCCGGCAGAGGAAGCCCTTTTTTTTTACCGGCTCCGCCGTCTCCTGCTCCTTGAGCTCCGCCTTCCTGGCTTCGGCCTCCATCTCCTTGGTGGTCTTACCGGTGAGGGCGCAGACGAAGAAGGCGACGGCCTTGGCGAAGCCCTTGGGGTCGGACTGCATGAGCGCGTGGAAGTCGCCGCGGGTGTGCGGGAAGTCCTCCATCGTGCCGTGCCCGTCGAGCTCCCAGGCGTTAATGGCCGCGAGGTACATGAGGTCGGCGTAGCGCTCCCAGACCTGCGCGTTGGTCGCGTCGTCAGGGAGCGGCGGGATGCCGGCGGCCTCCTCGTAGACCGCAAGGTGAGGGGTGACGAGCAGATCGACCGCCACCCCCTCCTTGATAGTCAGCGTCTTCCGTACCGGGACCATAGGCTTACGTCAGGGTCGGGGTGTGGGAGACGGCGCCGTTCGCGGTGACGCTGATGGTGCGGGAGCTGACCGCGCCGAAGTCGTTGACGTCGGAGACACCGGTGACGATGGCGTTGAAGGCGTCGCCGCTGGTGAGGGTCGTGCCCGTCAGGACGCCGATGAAGACGTCGATGCTGGCGCCGTTGAAGATGCCCTTCAGGGCCGCCTTCTGGGCGTTGTCGGAGTTGTCCGCGAAGACGGTGATCTCGGCGGTCGCGCCCTTCTTGCCGGTGATGAACTGCGCCCAGGCGGTGGACTTGTCGCTGGTCTCGACCGCCTCCTGGGTGATGTTGAGGGAGTTGCTCTGCTCGCAGGAGAGCCAGGTGTACGTCGTGCTGATCTTGATGTACGCCTTCTTGGTATTACCGAGGGATGCTGCCATGGTTTATAGGGTTTTTGGTTGTTTTCTGCTTGGTTAGTCGTCTTCCTCGTCCTCTTCCCACAGCGGGTAGGGAGAGAGCGGGCCGGTGGCCTGGAGGGAGATCGTGCGGGAACTCACGGCTCCGAAGTCGTTGGTGTCGCTGACGGCGGTGACTACGCAGTCGCCAAACTCCATATCGGCCCATTCGTCGGTTCCCGTCACACCGACGGCGAAGTGGACCACGCCGCCGACGAAGAGGCCCTGCAGGGCCATAATCTGGCCGTCGTCGTCGTTGTCCGCGTAGACCGTCACCTCGAAGGTGCCGGAACGCTTCGCGGAGAGGAACTTGGCCCACTGGCTGGACTTGTCGCTGCACTCCGCGGCCTCCTGCGCCCGGTTGATGGTGTTGGAAGTCTCGCAGCCGAGCCAGACGGCGTCCTGGACGTTGGTGATGTCGTCCGCGCCGGAGCAGATGTATGCCTTGTTTACGTTTCCGAGGGTTGCTGCCATAGTGTCTTGCGTTTAATCGTTCTGGTCTTCGACCTCCGGGTCCACGGGAGGGTCTTCGGGGTCCGCCGGCATGACCGAGGTGTCGGGCTCGCTGGGTGCGGGCTCGTAACCGGTCGCCGAGACGTAAATGTCCATCTGCTGGAGCAGGCGGTAGACAATCTTATCGCTGTCGCTGCTCTCCGGGAGGTCCTGAAGCTGGACGGGCAGGATGCCGATGAAGCTGAAGTCCGGAGAGAGGTCCAGAGGCGTCTCCGTCAGGAGCTTCAGGTTCTTCGCGCACATTTCGTTGGCCTGGTCGAGGGAGCGGTTGCTGATGCTCTCCACGACGAGGTTGAGGACGCGAAGGTTGCCGCCCTTGTCCTGGCGCTGGCCTTCCGTGATGGTGTGGATCTCCACGCGCGGAAGGAAGGCGGACTTGCCGACCGTCACGCCGGGACGGGACAGCCGGGAGACCACTGCCGAATAGACGGCATCGTATGCGCTGTTGTCGTAGGTCATCTCGTTACGGGCGTGTTTCTAATCTCCCGGGCCTGCATGGCCATCCGGGCGGTGTTGTTTCTCAGGATCTTGGCGACCTCCTCCGTGATGAGGGTGCCCACATTCGCGCCCTTGGTGTTCTTGTTAATGGCGGGGACGAAGAAGGCGTGGGGCTGTGTGCCCTCCCTGGCTATCCGCTTGGCGTAGGCCCATCCCATCGCCCGGGCGACGCGCCAGTCCTTGAGGTGGTATTTCTTGTAAGCCCAGGCCGCGAGCTCGTCGGGCGGGGGCATCTTGCCGGCACGTCGTCCGAATTCCACGTACAAGGCGTAGCCGGCGTTGCGGTTGGTAGTGTCAAAGAATCCGATGACGAGGTTCAGGCCCTCCCGCATGACGTGACCGGAAGCGCGGAGCAGACCGGTCACCACCGAGGTGTTCTGGCGCAGGTTCTTCTGCGCGTCCGCGATGATCTTCATCCCCACCTTCGAGAGGCCCTTCATTGTGGCTTCCACGACGGACTTGTCCGCCTGCTCGAGGTTCCGCTTGAGCTGGTCGAGGCCTTCGAGCTCGATGTAGCCGTTTCTCTGGTCAGCCATTGGTCACCTCCTGCGTAGGTGCAGGCGGGTTTTCCTGCACGGGGTTGTCCACCTGGTACCAGCCCGAGACCCGGACAATCCGGCCCCGGTTGTCAAGGATCTCCGGGGTCGGAAAGTGGATCTGGTGGCCGCGCCAGGTGATGCCATTGAAGGGGAAGCGCTCCGGATCCGGAAGGCGGAACTCGATGTCCACGCCGACCACGTCTGCCTGCTGGAAGGTGAGCATCGTCTTCGTCGAGCTCATCTGCCGCACCATGGCGTAGACCTCCAGGACGTCCTCCGGTATACCGAAGTCGGCATGACCAAAACGGTCGACGGTGGCCGCAGCCATCGTCAGCATGATCCGGTCGTTATATCGCCGGGCGCCCTGGGAGTTCCGTCTCATAGCAGTCCGTAGGTCTTCTTGAGGATGGAGCCCTGGACCTTCGCGTCCTCGCCGTCGTAGATGGCCGTCGCCAGCTCCCAGCAGAGAGGCTGGAGCTTCTCTGCTTCGGGAATGACGACCTGGTTCTCGTAGACGACCGTGACGGCCTGGTGGCAGGTACGGAAGAAGATGCCGTTGAGCATCTGCTCGTAGCCGACCTCCCGCTCGCCGTCCGTGACGTCCGTGACCGAGACCACCGTCTTCCCTCCCTGGTAGAGCTTCACGAAGTCACCAGGCCGGACGTCCGCCAAGGTCATCTCGATCCGGCATGGGAGCATGGCGATGTCGGAAAACTCCTGCACCTCCAGCATCGCGCGCTTGAGCATCTTCATGAGGACGCCGTCCCTGGAGTCGTCCGGGACGGAGGCGTACTGCTTGAACTGCTCGAGGTGATCCGGCTGGGGGCCGTCGCACTTGATGATCTTGATGTCCATGGCGTCGTCTGGGTTTTAAGGGAAGGGAGCCGGTTTTGCAGGCCGGCTCCCGGGTCGGTGGAGGCTTAGTCGGTCGGGGCGAGAGCCGCGATGGCGGTAGCGACGCTGGCCACGTAGATGAGGCCCTTCTTGTTGGCAGTCGGGACCTTGGTCTGCGCGGCCTTGCGGAAGTACACGTCGTAGGCGTCGTAGGCGCCGTTGCGGATGAACTCGAGCTCGTAGCTGTTGCCAGCGTAGACCTCGGCGCAGTTGGTGTCGGCCACGAGGATCTCGCCGGAGCTCAGGCGGCTCGTCGGGAGGAGACGGACGCCGGAGAGCATGCCGGAGACCTGGTCGAAGAGGTAGTTGCCGTCGGAGTCCTTGAGGGACTTGATGGTGCGGTAGATGGCCCAGGTGACGAAGGCCACGTTGGCGTGGAAGCCTTCCTTGGCGATCTGGTCCATGGCGTCGAAGATGACGTCGGCGGCGTTGGCCTTTTCGACGGCGTGGGAGGCGAGGGCGGAGAAGGCCGTGGCCTGGCTCTTCAGGCCGTAGATCTTCTTCTGCGTGGTGGCGTTGGTGTCGGCACCGGCGCCGGCGCAGATCTCGTTGTCGAGCTTGTTCTCGATCATGCGGACGCCTTCGTTCACGCAGTAGTTGTAGAGCTGCTCGAACCAGTCTTCGAACTCCGTGGAGATCTGCATGAAGGTGGCGAGCTTACCGAAGGCGCGGGTCTTCTCCACGAAGGAGACGTCGCTCTTGTTGGTGTTCTGCGCGAGCTCGGCGACGTAGTCGACGACGGGCTGGTTGGTGGACTCGAGCCATCCGAGCTTGTTGGCGGTCCGAGGACGGATGCCGAAGGCCAGGATGAAGGCGTTGGCCACCGGGACGGCGGCGTAGATGGTCGGGTCGTCCATGATGGAGATCCGGTTGTTCGGGTCGACGGAGCCGGAGCCGATGGAAACGACGGACTTCAGCTCGAGCTCGCACTCGAAGCGGTCGACCTTCGATTTCAGGGCCTTCTCGATGTCGGCCTTCTTCTCCTCGAGGGCCACGCGGAAGGCGGACTTGAAGTCCTTGCCCTTGGCGGCCTTGAGGGCCTCCTTGAGCTCCTTGATGGACGCGGCCTGCTCCTTCACGGAGGCATCGAGGTTGTTGATGTTGGTCTGGGCGGTCTTGAGCTCGTCGTTGCGCTTGGCGAGCTCGCCCTTCGCGGCTTCGGCCTCCGCCTTGGCGGCAGCAGCTTCAGCCTTCGCGGCCTGAGCCTCGGCTTTCGCCTGCTCAGCGGCCTGGCGGATCTCATCCGCTTTCTTTTCGAATTCAGTCATGGCTGGATTGGGTTATGGGTTGTTTCTATAAGCTGGCGAGCACTCGCCTTGCAAATTCGTTGTCGACGGCGGTCTTCAGGGCCTGGAAGTCCTCGGGGGCCATCGTCTGCAGGCTGGATGCCATCTCCTTGTCGGACTTGGCGTCCAGGAGGATGGCCTTGGGGTTGGCTGCCCGGGTCACCGGCGAGACCTCCACGATGGTGATGGCCTCCAGGATCCGGACCTCGTAGTCGTAGCCGTCCCGCTTCTCGTAGCGGAACTTGTCGGCGTAGTAGCCGATGGAGAACTCGTCGATCGCGCCGGCCTTGATGAGCTTCTGCACGTCCAGACCGGTGGCGGTGTCGATGATGTCCGCCTCGAACCACATACCGATGGCGTCCACTCCCTTATCGGTGATGACGCCGATCACCTCGTGGGAGTCGTGCTGGTAGCAGAGCTTCATGCGCTTGGCGTCCTCGCTGGCCAGGAAGGCGTCGCAGGCTCCGGGCTCGATGATGTCGCCCCAGCTGTCCACGTTGCCGAAGGCGCAGGCGTAGGCCTTGATGTGCAGGACCTTTCCGTCCTCGCTTGCGGACTTGACCTCCACGCTGTGGATGTGGCTCTTGTATTGGGTTTCCTTGTTCATGGCGCGGGTTCTTTTGCTCAAAGTTATGGAGACTTATAGGGTCTTTTCAAAAATCAGCCGTGCATTTGGTTGCACGGCGGTTACTTGGGGATGCGGATGCAGGAGCAGGCGCAGTTGATGATCTCCGAAGCGGCAGCGCCCAGGCTGTCGTCGTGAGGGTAGAGCATCCTGCCGCCCTGGAGGACGAAGGGCTCGTTCTGGTCCACCTCGACGCCGTCCATCAGCTCGTGGGTGTCCCGGGTGTTGCCGAGGCCGGAGATGCACCACTGCTTGGTGAACTCCACCTCCAGAGTCTTCGCCGCCACGTCCGCGGCATCCGCCATGGAGATCATGCTCTCCGTCTGGGCAATCCGGCGGACCTGCCACTTGGCGATCTCCTGGTACTTGTCATAGATGCGCTTGGTGAGCTTCTCGATGCCGAGCCCCAGCTGCTCCTCCATCTGGTCGCGGAGGATGTCGATAAGGCTCTCCCGGAGGGTGCCGCTCACGATGACGATGTTGGAGCCCGCCCGATCGGCAGCATAGGCGTGGAGGCTGTCCAGCCAGTAGGCGTCCAGCTCATCGGATGCGCCGGCCTTGGCCTTGTTCATGTCGCGGACGGTGCTCTTGCACATCGGGAGGCCGACGTTGGTGTAGAGACCGTCGTACCATTTGGGCAGGTAGGTCTCGTTCAAGTTGGCCTCGATGATGCCGGGCCAGCCGGCGGGGTTGGGGTAGTCGGCGCAGATCTGCAGGACGCGCTTCACCTCGTGCGCCCGGAGACGCAGAAGCCGGGCCTCGTAGAGATGCCCGACCTTGAGCCCCTTGCGCCGGAGATAGTCCTGGTGGCGGCGCTGGTCCGGTGTGATCTTGTGCTTAGCCATTGACCTCGTTGATGTCGTACTCCTCGTTGCCAAACTGGAGCCCCATCGGGAGGAGCGGCTGGTCGGCGTAGTCCTCCTCGATACGGTCAAAGCCGTTGGCCGTCCGGAGCTCGTTCAGGGAGCCGTGCATCTTGGTGATGCGGTCGAGCGCCTCGGTCGGAGTCTCCTGCATGGCGGGGATCTCGTCGGTGTTCACCACCAGCTCGAACTCCTTGTCCAGTCCGGTGTAGGAGAGCAGGTCCGCGGCGAACTCCTCCGCCAGCGGGATGGCCTGCTGCTCGTAGATGGCCTTCTTGGCCTCCTTGGCGTTCTCGTACTTGCTCTGACCGTAGTAGAGGTCCACGGGGATGTGGAAGACGAAGCAGAGGGCCGTGACGGCCTCCTTGTGGCTGGCGAGGATGGCGAGGTCCACCGGGCTGGAGCCGATGGGGTGGTACTCGATGGGAGAGCGCAGCGCCTTGATCTTGTTGAAGTCCTTTTTGCCATTAACCTCCTTCTCCACCTGGTCGGCGTCCGCAGGCTTGATGCCGTACTCGGTGTCGGCCTTCGGGGTGATGATGCCGGCGATGCCACCGTTGTCCAGGGAGGTGTCCTGGCGCCTCATGCCCTTGTCCAGGATGCTTAGGTAGATGGCCGCCGCGACGACCTTGCTGGTACCGTAGAAGGAGGTGTCGTCGAGGTTGTAATCGAAGCTCTCGAAGACCTTGCCCTCCACCTCGATGGCGTCGCCCGTAGTGTTGACGAGTTTGACGCCTTTCAGGGGCTTCTCGATGCCGCCCGCCTCCGTCATGATCTTCTGGCTGGGCAGGACGTACATCCCGACCTTCTCGTCAATACGGCGGTCCTTGCCCTGGGTGAGCGGGGCGTAGACCCAGGCGTCGCCGAAGAGGAGACGATTGACCGCCCAGGCCTTGCCGAAGCGCTTGAGGTTGTAGCGGTCGTTGGGCTTGGAGAGGAGCTCCATCAGCCAGTGATCCTTGACGTACTCGTAGGTGCCGTCCGGGAGAGTCCGGCGCAGCTCGAGGTATTTCATCACCTCTCCCACGTTGTCGGCGATGTAGTCCACCACGCCGTTGACCGGGGCGAGGGTCTCGTAGGCCCGCTTGATCTCCTCGCGGCCCATGACCGTCATGGGCGGGAGCTTGAGGCCGTTGAGCTGGCGGGCGATATGCTGCAGGTATTCGTTGCTGGCGTTCTCGCCGTCGTAGAAGCCCTTGAGCTGGACCAGCTCCTGGTATTTCTTGCTGCTGATGATCTTCATGGTCGCGTCTGCTTTTATGCAAAGTTATGAGAGGCAGACGCGAATCCCGTCCAGGCGGCCTTACATTTGGTTGCTCACTCCCAGCCGGTGGAGGTGCGTGAAGGCTCCGTAGTTGATGGCGTCCATCATGTGGTCGTTGCCATCCTGGGGCTCATCGGTGAAGACGGACTGGTCGTTCTTGCTCGGCTTCCAGCTATAGGTCTCGTGCTCCGACTTGATGTGCTCACCGACGTAGCGGACCCGGAAGCCCTGCAGCCAGGCCACCCGCTCGCTCTTGGAGCGATTGACTCCGCCCAGGGCACTGATGCCGTAGATCCGCCGGAGCTCGGCGATGGAGTCAGGACGTGCGGGGTCGCAGTAGACCTCGCAGAGCTCGGGGGTGTAGTAGACCGGATCCTTGATGGGCTCGCCATTCCCGTCCAAGATGGGCCTGCCGACCTCATCCCTCCGCACCTCGTAGTGATGGACCAGCCGCGCCCCGTCCTTGATGATGATCGCGGCGATGTCCCGAGGGAGCAGCCCGGTCTTGTAGCAGAGCTCCTTGACGTAGATGGTGCCGGTGAGGGGGTCGTAGCACATCCGCGCGAGGGCGTCCGGGTCTCCGCCGTAGCCCCAGTCGTTGCACCACCACTGCGGCAGGCTCTCGGGGTACTCATCCTCGGGGATCTCCTCCCACTGCTTGTAGATGAGGCCCTCCTTCCTGAGCAGCCAGGAGCCGTCGTAGAGGTGCCCATATTTCTCGGGGTTCCGGACCCTCATGTCCTCCGCCAGCTCGATGAAGGAGAGCGAGAGGTTCTTGCGGTTGTCCTCCCAGGTGGTGTGGATGTAGGTCACGTTGCCCTTGACGCCGTTGAAGTCGTAGGGCACTCCTGGCTCCCGGAAGAAGCGCCGGTAGATCCAGTGGCTGACGTCCGTGGGGTTGAGGACCAGGATGACGCGGTTGTCCGCCTCCTTCTCGCGGATGGACTGGTCGATGGTGTCGAAGGTCTCCTCGCTCACCAGCTCCTGGGCCTCATCGAGCACCCAGGTCTTGACGCGGTTGAGGGACTTGAGGCGGGCCACCTGGTTGGAGCTGGACTGCTGCAGTCCACGGAACCAGATGGCGGAGCCGGTCGCCCGGTTCTGGACGCTCTGCCGCTTGACGAAGAAAGCCTCCCGGCACTCCCCGGCGTCCATCTTCTCCACGAACTCGGGGATGATGGAGACCTCCGCGGACGTGAGGTTCCAGCGGGTGTAGAGGATGTTGTAGGAGTCGTGGTAGGTGGAGTCCAGCATCGCGCAGGCGAGCGCGTAGGACTTGCCGGAGCCTCGGCCACCCGTCACGATGGTATAGCGGGTCCTGGCCTCCCAGAGCGGGCGGTACTTGTAGTTGACGTTGTAGGCCATGGCGTCAGTCCTTCTCCTGCGGATCCTCGCCTTCGAAGACGACGCGAGGCCGGAGGACCGTGGCGGTCAGGTCGATGTCCTGGTGCAGGTCATAGCCGCGGCTGCGACCCTTGCGCTCCAGGTAGAACTTGATGGCCTTCAGGTTTCCCCGACGGACCGCAGCATAGAGCCTGCTCTCTGCCTCGTCCAGGAAGAGCTCGCAGGCCTCCGCGCAGGCACGGTCAAAATCCGGGTCCTCCTTCCTCCAGTCCAAGACGGTCTGCCGGCTCATGTGCAGGGCCTCGCAGGCGGGCTTGAGGATGCCGCCGGATTTCTTGAGCTGCTCGATGAATTTCTCCTTGGTGGCCGCCTTCTGGGCCTTGGTGTATCTTACTCCTCGTTTCATGTGTTCTCCTCCCCATCTCCATAGGTGATTACCTGCCGGACGTAGAGCTCGATACGGGCCTGGGCGTCGCTCTTGAGCGGCTCGGCCCTCAGCGCCCTGAGCACCGTCCGCTTGTCGAGGTTGCAGGCTTCAGCGATGGCCTTTGCGCTCTTTCCGGATGCGCGGATGAGACCCGCCAGCTCCTTCAGCCGTCGGATCTCATTCGCCCTGAATTCGTCCTCCGTAGGGACTTTTCGCGTGTGAATGTCCATCTGGTCCATCTCATACGGTTTTTACAAAGTTACGTTTGGTCATATTCCCTCCTTTCCTTCTTCAGTGTCATTTCGTTGCTTCAGTTCCTTGATCCGCTGGAGCAGGGCGCTCTGGCAGTCGCCCTTTCCGCCCAGCGCATCCATCACCCGCTCGTCCAGGGTACCGGCTGCGACGATGTGGTACAGCAGCACGGGCTTGTCCTGCCCCTGGCGGTAGAGGCGAGCATTGGCCTGCTCATAGAGCTCAAGGTTCCATGTCGGGGTGTACCAGACGATGATCCTCCCGCCCTCCTGCATATTGAGGCCATAGGCCACGCTGGCCGGGTGGCACAGCATCAGCCGGATCTCCCCGCGGTTCCACGCCTGGAGGACCTTCGGCTCACCCTTGAAGACCACGGGGCCGTAGGACGAGAAGGCCTCCTTCATCCGCTCCAACTCATGCTGGTAGGCATAGTAGACCAGCACCGGCTCCTCGGTCGCCTCCAGGAGGTCGCTCAGGGCCTCCATCTTGCTCTCCCCGACCTTGTGCCAATTCTGCTCCGTATCGTAGACGGCCCCGCCGCTGTACTGCAGGAGCTTGTTGGAGAGGGCTGCTGCCGTGACGGCCTCTATCTGGGTCTCGTCCACCTCCATCAGCTGCTCCTTCTCGAAGTCGCGGTAGCCCGCCATCTCCTCCTCGGTCAGGGCTATCGTGGTGCCGGCCTGGATGAGGTCGGGCATCTCGAGGTAGTCCTCGGCCTGCATGGAGAGGCAGATGTCGGAGATCTTCTCGGTGATCCTCTCGCGGGCCCCCGGTTTCGGGATCCATTCGTAGACGATGTGGCCGTTGTGCCGTCCGGGCCGGAAGTATTCCTGCCGGTACATCGTCAGGGTCCTCCCCAGCCGCTTCCCGAGGTCCAGCAGCTCTATCTGGCTCCACAGATCCATGAGGCCGTTGGGGCTCGGCGTACCGGTCAGCAGGACCACCCGGCCCATCAGCCACCGCATCCGCCGCAGGGCCTTATACCGTCGGCTCTGGGGGTTCTTGAAGCTGGAGCTCTCGTCCACGACCACGGTGTCGAAGGGCCAGCGCACCAGCTCGAGGTCGCAGTAGTCAACCAACCATTTGACGTTGTCCCGGTTCACCACGTAGATGTCCGCCTCCTCGTCCAGGGCCTTCTTGCGCTTCTTGGGTGTCCCCATCACGACGGAGACCTTCAGCCCCTTCAAGTGGTCCCATTTATGGGACTCACTTGTCCACGTATTCCGGGCCACGGACTTAGGCGCAATGACCAGGACCTTCCGCACCTCGCAGTAGTCCTCCTTCAGGATCCGGAGAGCCGTGAGGGTCGCCACGGTCTTCCCCAGGCCCATGTCAAGGAACAATGCGCAGTAGCGGTTGTCGATGATGAACTGCGTCGCGCGCTCCTGGTATGCGTGGGGCTTGTATATCATACCCCCAGCTCCTCCTTCATGATCCGGCGGGCGATGACTGCCCGATTGATCAGCGCGACGGCCTTCTCCAGGCTCTCCGTGGAGTCCACGACGTAGACCTCGAAGCCCATCTGTCGCAGCTGGTCGTGGCAGTGGGTCTGCAGTCCGGTCGGTTTCTTACCGGTGGACTTGAGCTCCACGAAGAAGGCGAGGCCGCCCGGCATCAGGACCAGCCGGTCGGGCAGTCCGCGATGCAGCTGGCTCATCAGCTTGAGGGCCTTCCCGCCCAGTGCCTCGACCTCTTTCCGAAGCCTGGCCTCAAGGGTCTTTTCGCTCTCTGCAACAATTCCTGCGCGCGCGCGAGAACTTTTTTTACGCGCGTTATGCAGGCGGTTTTTCTCAATCTCGTGCATAAATGGCTTATTATGTTTTTTTGTCAATTTTATTGTTGCATTGTTGCAGTAATGCCTTATGTGGCTAATAATCAGTAAGTTGGCACTGCAACAATCACTGCAACAACACTGCAACAATATCGGCGTTGTTGCAATTCGCACTGCAACAATATTTTCTTGTTGCACCCATTGTTGCAGATATTGTTGCACTCATTGTTGCACCCTCCGGATGCAGTTTTTGCTGTGCCGGTTGAGGGCCTCCAGGCTTCCGTCCGAGAAGCGCAGCATCCATCGGCTGTCTATCCAAATCACGTGGGCGACGGGGTGGTCCTGCCCATGTTTGACGACTACGGTGTCGCCTTCCGAGATCATCTGGCCGCAGCAGTCATAGTGCCCGGTCATTGGCCCTTTGTTCGTTGTGTTCATAAGTTACGATAGTGCATTTCAAGTGTTTGTACAAGTGCCTCAATCAATTCGTTGGACGATAGGTCATTCCGGAATTCATACCAGGTGTCCAGCTCGTGGACGGCATCCCACAGCTGGCCGAGGGTCAGGGGCTCCACGACGACGGTGTGGCCGACCATCCGGAGGGTCACCTTCGGAAAGCCGGCCTCCAGCAGGCGGGCGCTCTGCTTCTTGGTCGTGGTGTTCATTTCCCGCCCTCCTGCTTTTCAATGATGGAGACGAGCGCCTCGATGAGGTCCTCCGTGGAGCCGGAGGAGTCAAAGACGAAGACCTCCTCGTAGTGCTCATGCACCCAGTCCCAGAGGTCGGCCAATGTCCAGGTGCAGTCTTCCATGCCGACGGCCACGAGGCGCTTCCACTGCTCCCTCGTCGTGAGATTCGGCCAAAGGGCGGCGGCGTCTCCCTTCAGGCTTGAAGGCCGGCTGGGCGGTACCGGTAAAATCGTCATTGCCATATTATTCGGGGTCTTTGATTTTGAACCTGCGCTGACTGCCGTAGACCTTGTCCCGGGTGTTGCCGATGGACTCGAGGTCCGGCATCTCGCGGAGGATCTGGTTGATCTCCTTGGTGCGGTAGCGGGTGCGCTCGTCCAGCTGCTGGCCGAAGAGCTCCACGAGGATCTCCACGGCGCAGACGGTCTCGCGCTTCATCCTGGGCTCCGAGGCCTCGGTCTCGCTGGCCATCTTAAACCAGTCCTGCCGCTGCTTCATCGTCATGGACTCCCAAGTGGTCGGGATCTCCTTGCGGATGAAGGCCTCGATCATGCCGGCGCGGTCGTCGGCGGTCACCTCGTTGTGCTCCTCCTGGAGGGCGCGGGCCTCCTTCTCGAGCTCGCGGCTGAGGAAGAGGGTCTCGCCTGCCCTGAAGCGCACCACGGCCTCCGCCCAGATCTGGTCCACCTCCTCGGGCAGCTCCAGCCAGACGTCCTTGCTCACCATGTCCAGGCCGCACTCGACGGTCCAGAAGCGGCGGTTTCCGGTGTCGCCCTTGAGGAAGGCGCGCTCGTTGGTGGTAGCGAAGAAGACGCACTGGCGCGGGTAGACCTCCGTCTTCCGTCCGTAGGCCGGGCGGTAGGAGTCCTCCTGCTTGGAGATGAAGGCCTTGTAGGCCTCCGACGTGCTCTTCTTGTAGTTGGTCAGCTCACCGAATTCGACGAGCCATTTCCCGCGGATCTGCTCCATGCCGTCCTTGCCCTCGATGGAGGTGAGGCTGTCGTCGAACCACTCGTCCTTCCCGAGGGAGCGGATGAGGGTGGACTTGCCGATGCCCTCCGGGCCGATGAGCGTCAGGACGTAGTCGTACTTGCACCCGGGCTTCATGACGCGGGCGACCGCCGCCGTGAAGTGCTTGCGGGTCATGGCCCTGACGAGCGGGGTGTCCATGGCACCGAGGTAGTCGACGAGCAAGGTGTCCAGGCGCTCCACTCCGTCCCACTGCAGGGCGTCCAGGTAGTCCCGCACCGGGTGGAAGGAGTCCTGGCTCACCGCGAGGTCGTTGGCATCCAGGAGGGCCGTTTTGCCCACCAGGGCGTAGTGCTCGGAGACGTAGTCGATGAGGCCGTTGTCGTCGGTGTTGGTCCAGAAGGGGTCGAGCCCCATCCGGCGCCAGGGCAGGTCCTTCACCACGACGTCACGGCCCCTGAAGAGGTCGCGGCGGGCGCATCCCTTCAGTCCCGGGTCGTTGCGGCAGATGAGGCCGAAGTTGTAGGGGGACGGGAGGAAGTTCTTGCGCCGCTCGTCCATCTGCAGGAGGGTGGTCCATTCGGTCTCCTCCTCCGGCAGGTCGGCGAAGTCGTCGTTGAGCTCCTTGAGCTTCTCCTTGGCCACGAGGCCGGCGACCTTGGGATCCTCGCGGGCGAATTTCTCCATGGCCACGAAGGACGGCAGCTTTGCCACCGGGGTGTTGATGTCGCTGTCCTGGTCGAGCTCTCCGAAACGGTGCAGGCGCACCAGGTCGAAGGCGTTGCAGAGCTTCTCGCAGCACGGGTCGGTGCCGTGGTGGCTGTAGGCGTACTTGTCCTCGTAGACTACGAGGCCCGCGGCGGTGGTGCCGCCGATGAAGGTGTAGCGGTCGTCGGAGGCGGTCGGCGCGTAGGTGTCCTGGAGGAAGGTGGAGATGGCCTCCGTGATGCCGTAGATGCGGCAGAAAGCGCCGATCACTCCGGGCTTGGTGGTGGGGTCCTCCTGCTTGGCTCCGTTGCTCTGCAGGAGGCGCAGCGTCCTGCGGTCCACCGGCCACTCGGCCACGTTCCGCCAGTCTGCGTAGGAGCCGAGGACCTTGTCCGCATCCAGCGGGTCGGCGACGTCTCCCTGACGGTAGACAAACTCCCCGTCCCTCGGGCAGGAGGGCCAGTACATCAGGCGGCAGGGCTCGTAGGTCGAGCTGTCGAAGATGTCGATGTCTATCTGGGCGGCGAGCCTCCGGGCGATCGGGATGTATTCGTCCGGGGTGACCTCCCTGGAGAGCGGGACCACCAGGCGGAAGCGCGGAGCCTCCGGCGTGTGGCTGTGCGTCGAATAGAGGGCCCAGGCGGTGTCGTAGAGGACGTCCGCGATGATCTCCGGGGTGTCGGCCTGCCCGTAGTCAATATCGAGCGTTACGAGGCTCCTGGAGGTGATGCTGTCGCCCTTGCGGCGCCCGCCGTCGATGGCACCGCCGACGAAGCCGCCGGTGTCCTTGACCTTGCCCCGCTGGGGGCGGCTCATGGCCTTGTAGTCGGCTACGCTCTCCGGGGTGCGCTTGACCGCCTTGAGGCGCCGGGTGAGGGCGTCCCAGGTGACGGTCTTCTTGACCCAGTTGGTCTCGGTCCTCGAGCGTCCGACCGAGACGGTGTACTCCCTTTCGCTCATACCATGAGGTCGCCTTCCTTCGCTCCTTGGATGGGTCCCAGGAGGTTCATCATGGTGCGGTCGAGGGGATGGAATTCCGGCTCGGCTGCAACAAGCTCCTCGTCCATGTTCTCCTTGAGGACGAAGCACTCGGCGTTGGGGTCAAACTGGCCCAGGTATTTGATGAGGTCTTTTACTTTCATGGCTCGGTTGGTTTAAAGTTCGAAGGTGATGGCGCCCTGGAAGCCGAGGCTCCGGAGCGAGGTGAGGAACTGGCGGAGGGTAATGCCCTCCAGCGGGTCGGGCGTCGGCTCTTTCTTGACCGGCGTGTAGTCCACGCCGATGCGAACCGTCGGAACCTTGGCCGCAGCTTCGGCTTCCTTCTGGGCCTTCTTCTCGGCCCTCTTACGACGGTGCCCCTCGGTCACCCGGGCATTGTGGCAGACCTTGCAGTCAAACTCGTGTCCGTCCTTGTTGGCCTTGTTGTGGTGGAAGTCGTCGATGGGCTTGTACTGCTTGCAGACCTTGCACCATTTCATCATGATGCCGGTGTCCTTGTCCACGTAGGAGGGATGGGTGGGTCGGCGTCCCTTCCCGATGCCCATCTGCTCAGCAGTGAGCTCCGGAGCCTTTGCCGGTGCCTCGTTGTGCTCGTCGGGCTGGCGTTTCCGGTGGCCCTTGTTCATCGTACTCTGGCACTCCCGGCAGCAGGGCTGGTAGCCGTCCTTGGTCCGGCTGTGCCGTCCGAAGTTGGAGATGGGAAGCTCGCGCCCGCAGCGGGAGCAGACCTTTGTCATCACGGGCGCCTGCTCCACCTCGGAGGGATCCACCCAGCAGTCCATCACCCTGAGCGTGGAGACGGGCCTGGGTGAGCTCCCCTTGTAGCAGTAGGGCCCGTCGTGTGTGTTGCGGCACTTGCCGCAGGTTCCGCACGTCTTGTTCATATCCATGTGTTTCTTAGTCTTTCAAATAGTAGGGGGTGCAGTAGCCGGCACCGTTCAGCGGGAGATCCGGAGCCCAGTCTGGGCCGTGGTCGAAGCACCACTTGATCCGGCTCAGGTAGTCCTCGCTCGGGACCTCGCAGACCACCTCGTCGTGGACGTGGAAGACCACCGGGATGCAGGCCTTGTCGATGAGGGTCATCGCATGGGCGAGGCAGTCGCGGGCGGTCGCCTGGACGATGTTCTCGGTGAGCTTCCCGCCGTAGGTCTCGATCCAGCACCACTTGTTGGTCTGCTGGTTGAGGCCGTGGTACCGGAGGCTGGAGGAGCCGAAGCGGTTGGTGGAGGGTCCGATGTCCGGGTAGGAGATCAGGCGACCGGAGGGCAGCTGGATGGTCATCGTCTTGTCGTGCATCTGGAAGGTCAGCGGACCTACGTGGGTGGTGGCCTTGGTGATGGCACACTCCGTGGCGGCGTTCTCCACCAGCGTCCAGAAGCGGACGATGTTGGGGTTGGCGTCCCGCCACTTGCGGACGGTGTCCTGCTCCTCCTGCTCGGTCATGCCTTGGCGCTTGCCTCCCATGGCGTCCAGGGCGGAGACTCCGCCGCCGTAGCCGAGGGCGAGGACGGCGATCTTGCCTTTCTGCCGGAGCTCAGCGTTGAGGCCGTGCTTCTCGACCGGCTTGTGGAACATCTGCGACGCCGTGGCGCAGTAGATGTCGCCGCCCTGGCGGAAGGTGTCGAGCACCCAGCTCTCCCCGGCCAGCCAGGCGAGGACGCGGGCCTCGATGGCGCTGAAGTCGCAGACCGCGAGGGTCTTCCCCTTGGGCGCGATGAAGGCGGTGCGGATGAGCTGGCTGAGGGTGTCCGAGACGGAGCCGTAGCCGAGCTCGATCATTTCGATGTCGTTCTCCTTGAGGCAGGTGTGGGCGAAGTCGAGGTCGGGGATGTGGTTCTGCGGAAGGTTCTGCACCTGGATGAGCCGACCGGCCCAGCGCCCGGTGCGGGAGCCGTAGAACTGCATGAGACCGCGGGCGCGGTCGTCGCTGCCGGCGACCACCTGCATGGCCTCGTATTTCTTGTTGGAGGTCTTCCCCATCTCCGCCCGGATCTTGAGCATCCGCTTGACGCGCGGGTCGTCCGTAGCCTTGAGGATGTCGGGCAGCTCCTTTTTGGAGAGGCTGTCCAGCTCGATGCCGGCGACCTCCTTGAGCCAGCGCTTGAGCTGGGGGACGGAGTTGGGGTTGTCCATGCCGGTGAGCTTCATGGCCTCCTCGTTGAGGCGGGCGGTGTGGATGGCCTCGGCCCGGACGGCGTTATGCACCAGGTCCATGTCCAGGAGGACGCCGCGGTCGTTGATGCACTGGTCGATGGCGTAGAGCTCCTGCTCGAAGTCCGAGACCGGGTACCAAGAGGTCGCCTTGTCGATCTGCCGCTCCACGTCCACGTCCCGGATGCAGTAGGCCTTGAAGGTCTCCCACTTGTCCGGGAAGTCCTCGGGGTGGTTGCGTCCGTCGTCCTCACCGAAGAGGCCGGCGGCGGAGGTCTTCGCCTTGGGTGTGCAGAAGAGCTTGATGAGGGCCTTGCCCTCGGTCATCTTCTGCTGCTCCAGGCCGAGCGCTGCGCCCGCCTGGGCGAGGCTCAGGGGAAGACCGCAGCGGGAGCATTGGACCATGGTGCAGTGCCACTGCACGGGGTTGAGCCAGGCGTAGCCAGGGAGGGAGCCGGAGCGGCGCAGGTGCATCGTGAAGCAGACGCGCTCGAAGGCGGCGTTGTGGGCGCACTTGCGGACGTCTGCATCGAAGAGCGCCTGGATGAACCACTCCGGCAGCTGCTCTCCCTGGGCGAGGTCGATGATCTGCGTCGGCTCGTCGTCCCAGGCGTAGGCCACCAGCAGGATCTCGAAGTCCGGATGGGCGGCATACTTGTAGAGGCCGGTGTCCGCGATGGGCTCCGGGCTGTAGGTCTCGATGTCTATGTGGAGGTCTCTCATGCTTTTCGCTTGGAGCCCGGGGACGGTGCCCCGGGCAAAGGATAAGTTTAATTTGGAGTCGGTTTTAAGTTCGCGGTGCTCACTTTAAAAGCGTGACCGCCTGACAGCGAGGGGCGATGTACACGTTGGTGTAGGTGAGGGTGCCGTAGTTACCGCTGAAAATCCAAGCGTAGAAGGCGTAGTTCGGATCGGCATCCCGCTCGCAGGTCCAAAACCAGCGGCCCGGCTTGCCGAATTCGCCGCCGGTGAGCGCGACGGCTTCGTCCAGCCCATGGAAGCGGGCGTCGTAGAGGTCGATGCACTCCTTGCGGGTCGGGCAGCGGAAGATGATGCCCTCCATGGGACGGAAGGCCGCGGCGGCCTTCTGGGCCTCCTCGAAATTGTACTCACCGGGGAGGAAGGACTTGTTGATGACGAGCAGGTGGTCGTCATCCGTCTCCACGGCGAGGAGCTGCGCCCTGGTTGGGTCGGTCTCCTTGCGCCAGTCTTCGATGGAGACGAGCTTGTTGTTGTCGGGGTTGATGATGTAGGTCTTCATGATGTTGATGTTTGTGCCTTGCGGCGGTTTGGGACCCGGCGTCAGGGTCAGCCGGCGCCGGATCGGGTCGGGTGGTGGACTATTCGGGCAGGTCCTCGAAGTCCTCATAGGCGTCAAGGTCGACGGCGCCGTTGCCGAAGTCGGACTCGGCACTGGTCCGTCCGCCGAGGTACTCGCCGTCGCGGGTCTTGAGGATGTTGTTGAGGCCGGCACCGATGCCACGGTTGCCCTTGTTGTTGTAGGCGAAGAAGTTGACCGAGGCGAAGCCGTAGCAGCCGCTGTAGATGTCCTCCTCGTTGGTCACCTCGACGAGCTTGTTCTCGCCGTTGATCTTCATCCGCTTGACGATGCCAGGCTTCGTCTTGGAGGAGACGTTGATGAAGTAGGCGCCAGCGTAGGCCTCATCCTCGGCGCGCTCGAGGTCGCCGTCGCGGAGCGGGCTCCGGAGGTTGACCGGGCGCTTCCCGTCGAAGCGGGAGGCGATGCCGGCCTGGATGGCGGCTTCGATCGCGGCCTTGATCTCCGCGATGAGCTTCTTGTTAGTCTTGGGGATGATGAGGGAGACGGAGTACTTTTTCTCGTTTCCTTCTGCCACGGCTTCGGGGGTGAAGATGTGGACGTAGCTGAACCGGACCTCGCCGATCTTGACTTTCGTTGTGACGTTTTCGTTCATGACGTTTTGACGTTTAAATGGGTTTGTGTAAATGGGATTAGAATCTTTCTTTTATTGCAGAAATAAGAGCCGGGATATACCTCTCGGAAAAACGGACCTCGCGTCCTTCGCTCCAGTGGTCGATTTTTAGGTCTTTCATGAGTTCTTTTAAATCGTTCATACTCAGGTCAACACCTTGACGAAGCATGGCGGTCCTGAAGTCACTGCGGGCTATTCCTGAGCGCCCGTTCTTCCGGTGCTTTCGGCTGTAGTGCAAGGTAGTTCTCCAATCGGTTTCCTCCTTCGGGAAGATTTCAAAAGCCTCGATTTCCGGAGGAAGAGGAGACTCCTGACAGATGGGGGTGTTGAGGAGCTCGACGTGGGTCTTGGGGTCGTTTTTCTCCAGGGAGACGGCTATCCTTTCCAACAAGGAAAGAGCGCGCTCCAGGTAGTTGATCTGTTCGTTGTAGGTCATGTCGTTTCGCGTTTTGTCGTTATTTGGCGTTTTGGATTAGTTTGATGTTTCCGATCTTGACGACCGTGAAGATGATCGTGATGCCTTCAATGGCGCAGCCATCGCCAGACGGCAGGCACTTGTCGCTGAAGTAGCGCTGGAGGACCTCGATGACCTTGGTCCTGGCGAACTCCCGCTTGTCGAAGCAGAAGACGTAGGTGCCGTCGGGCTTCTGGCTGTAGAAGGAGAGCCTGCCTTCCGGCTTGGTCTCTCCGGACAGCCACTGCGGGAGCTTGAAGAGGTCGACGATGTAGTTGACGGCCTCGAGGCGGGAGATTTCCTTCTTGGCCATACTACACGTCCTTGAAGTCATCCATCGCGCTGGAAGCGCTGTTCATGGCCGGGCGGGGGTCATCGTCAGGAGCAAGGGCCGGCTTGCCCTGCGGCTTGATGACGTACTGACCGAGCAGCTCCTGGAAGCCCTTTTTCTTGAGCAGCTTCTCGAGGTCCGAGATGGTCTTGAGCTCCTTGGGCTTGGTGTAGCTGGCCTCGTCGAAGCCGGCCTCCGAGAGGACCTTCATGGCAGCTGCCTGGTCGGAGATCTGCCGGAGGGAGCGGCCCTCCACGACCTTGAAGCCGGGGAAGGACTGACCCTCCAGGGCCTTCTCCAGGACGTAGGCCTCGAGGCCTGCTATCCAGCTCTTGAGGGAGGTCACGGCGCGCAGGGCGTCTGCCATCTCGTCGTTGGTCATCAGGGCGGCGTCGCTCCGGTTGGCGTTGAGGGTGAGGGCCCTCTCGGCGAAGGCCTTGCATCGGGGCGCGACGTTGCAGAAGCGGCAGTGCTCACCGGGGACGAAGTCGCCGCCGCCCTGGTAGGCGAGGACGGCAGCCGGACGGAGCTCCTCGGTGGCCCACTTGAGCAGGTCCCAGTAGGTGCTCTCGTAGGTGGAGATCCACTGCAGGCGGGGCTGGATGATGGTCATCTTGACCTCGTGCAAGTCGTAGAGCTCGCCGGGGCCGAGGATGGCACCAAGGGCGTAGCACATCATCTGCGGGTTCTCGCGGGCGCTGACCTTGACGCCTTTGCCGTATTTGAGGTCATAGACCGCGAGAGTGGAGCCGTAGATGAGGACGGCGTCGGAGCTGCCGAAGCCCTCCGGGATGTACTCGCCCAGGTTGAGCTTCTGCTCCACGAGGAGGATGGCCTCGGGGTCCTGGGCGCGGGCCTGGAGGAAGTCGTCGAAGACCGGGCGGCAGTAGTAGTCGAGGACGGTGGAGAGCATCTCCCAGGGGTCGAGCCCCTCGGCGGTCGCTTCGTCCACGTGGTCGGCCAGCTCCATGTAGAGCGGGGCCATCTTGCCGCCGGTCTTGCGGACGGAGCCGTAGCTGAGCTGGAACTTGTCGACGAAGTCGTCGATCGGGGCGGTGTCCTGGTCGAGGCAGATCCTGAGGATCGTCTCGGCCATCGAGTGGGCGATGGTGCCCTCCTTGGTGTAGGCGGTGTCCTTACTGGGGACCTGCGCCTCCAGACGTGCCGAAGGCGCGCAGGTCATCCAGCGTTTGGCCGCCGATGGAGCGAGGATTGCGTGGGTGGTGGGCATGGCGTTATGCTACTAATTTGTTCAGCCGCTCCATCAGTTCCGCTCGACGCTCCATGGGGCACTCGATGCTCGTTTTGATGCCGAAGTCCGCGAAGACGTCCCAGATGGCCTTGTTGGAGCCGACCTGGTCGCGGATGCCCTTGATGAAGACGCGGAGCTCGGAGTCGGAGATCTCCTTGGTCTCGGGCTCGGCGGGCGCCTCCTCGGGCTTGGGGTCCTCCGCCGGCTTGGCGGGTGCAGGGTCTGCCTTCACCTCGGGCTTCCGGGGTTCGGGCTTGGTCTCGGGGCGCTTGGGCTCCGGCTTGGCGGCAGGGGCCTCGGGCTTGCTTGCCACCAGGGCCTGGACGAGGCCGGCGAGCTTGTCGCTGGCGTCCAGGGTGACGGTGATGTTGATGTGGATGGGATCCATACGATAATGATGTTTTAGAGAGTGTTGCTTCTGCGTTTGGGGGCGTCTCCGTAGAGCTGCATGGCGAGGGTGGCATCGGTGAAGAAGACGCGGCCCTGCTGGCGGATGGCGCCCCGGATGGTTCCGCTGCGCTTGATGCGTTTTGCGGTGCTCTCGGAGCAGGAGAAGATCTGCATCAGGCCCGGGATGCCCCGGACCCATCGGGGCTGGCCGAGAGCCTTCTGGACTCCCTGCTCGACGAGCTCCTGGAGCTCGTCCCGGCTGATGGTGATGGTATCATTTGTCGTCATGTCGTTTTGTCGTTTTAAAGGGCCGGGCGCATCCCTGCGGTTTGGTCGGCCCACAATTCCTATCAGTGATGAAACCTTAGCCTTGCTCCTGCAAGGGGAGGCCGGAGGGAGAGTCGAACTCCCGATCGCTCCGATGCTTCCGGCCAGGGTGGTAGGAGGGCACTACCGGTTGGATGGTGGAAAGGTTCAAAGCCTGACAATGGCAGCCTGCCGGCCCTCTTCCGGTCTCCAGGGTGTCCGGCTCGTAGCCGGTACCGTTGCAGCGGCGGCAGGTATGGTCTTGCTGGTCCAGTCCCCTGCCGTGGCAGAGGAGGCAGTACATTTGGTCGCGGTCTTCGGTGTTCATTTCGATCTCGTGATTTTGCACCAGTCATTGGGCGTCTTCCTGCAGACCCCCCCCACGTAGAACCAGCAGCGGAGGCAGAGGTTGGGGGTGCGGACGGGGCTGCTCATTTGTCGTATTCGCTTTTGATTGGCTCAATGTAGGGATATAGATAAACGTGCTCGATGCCATTGGCGTCGTACTGCCCGGTGAAGGTGTAGTCCCACTCGATGCGGTGCGTCTCGCGGGTGACCGGATTGCCGAGTGGATCGACCGGTGGCTTTGGCATCTCCTGGATCTGCTTCCAGATTTCCTCCTCGTAATGGCGGCGGAGACGGTCCTGCCGTTCCTCGGCCTCCTTCATTTCCGGGGTTATTTCCCCCATGAGTTTTTTGAGGGTTTCCTTCATACTGCTGTCGTCTGCCAGGGCGCAGGTGACGCTGACGGAGAGGTTCCGCCGGATTTCAACCTTGAGGTTGTTGTCCATTTGCAGGACTACCTTGATTATTTTCATTTCGTTTCTTTCTTGGGTTGGGACTTGGGTGCGGTCAGCAGGGAGAGACCTCCGAAGATGCCGGCGATGCCCAGGGAGATGAAGTTCCAGGAGGTGGGACCTCCGTCGAGGCCTTCCACGCATCCCGCGAAGATGAAGATGATGCAGATGACGCCGAGGGCGTCGCTGAGTCTCTGGTTCTTTTTCATGGCTACCGGATGCGCTTGATGGTGATGACTCCGTCGGCCTCCCGGGGGCTGCTGACGTGGAACTGCTTGCCGGACTCGGCTCCGTAGCGGGAGGCGCAGACCTGGGCGTAGTTGAGCTTGACCTCTTCGGTGGAGGTCTCCCAGATCTCGTCGATGTCCATCGTGGCAAGGGTGGGCAGGACTGCGACCTTGCCGATGGCGCTTCCGGTGGTGTGGATGATGATTTCCATATCTTGATGAGTTTGATGTCGATGGGATGGAGGGCGGTGGTCTCGCTTTCGCTTCTGCCGCGGCCCTCCAGGGCCCGGTGGTTGGTTAGTTGTTTACGATGGGTTGTTTACGAACTCGGACGAACCATCCGAGGGAGCAGGAGAAGTCCACGCAGGACTGGTTGCCGATGCCGACCAAGGTGCTGTTCAGTTCAGCGGCTTCTGCATTGGTCTCGCAGAGGTAGAACTTGTAGGTGTCGTTCTCGGTGACGATGAAGCTCTCCACCTTTCCGTTGCTGAGGACGATGCGTTCCATGATTAGTCCTCCTTCTTTAAGATCTCGAGAAGAGCGAGGCGGTCGGACTCCCAGAGGCCGAGCTTCATCTCCATACGGCGGCGGATGTACTCCTTGACGCCGACCAGCTTGATGGCCTTGTCGCGGAGGTCGGAGGCGCTCCATTTCTCGGCCTGGATGATGAGGAAGTCGACCATCGAGTCGGTGAAGTTCTGGAGGGCTTCCTGGTCCATGGAGACCTGGCGCTTGAGATTGCGGACGGCGTTCTGCTGGGTCTCGACCTCCAGGGTGAGAGCGGAGACGATCTTGGACTCGCTCACGAAGCTGTCTTGCCAGTCGCTGGCGAAGGTCTGCTTGTCCAGATCACCGGCGGCCATATAGACGCGGTTGACGTAGTCGAAGGTGTCGCGGGAGACCTCAGTGCCGATAAGGGTTTCAAATTCTTTCTGTGTCATGGCTTTGATTTTTAAGTTGTTTTTCAATAATTTTGTACTTACTTACCTTTCCGTTGGCAAAGTTAAGGAATTGCTTTTAATTTATCAAGCATTTCTTGAAGAAATTTTAGGCAAAATTTTAAGGTATTATGGAAACAACTGTAAAAGAGCGACTTACGCAGTATTTAAAACTCAAGAAGATTTCGCACTCGGAGTTCGGGAGGACCATCGGAGTGTCCAACGCCTACGTCTCCTCCATCCGGAAGTCCATCGACAAGGACAAGCTGCGCCTCATCCAGGAGGCCTATCCTGACCTCAACCTGGACTGGCTGCTATATGGGGAAGGCGAGATGCTCGTGTCTATATCTCAAGGCGATGCCTCGAATATGCAGATAGGCCAAAACTCCTACAACTCCTCCAAGGCGCTGGAGATGGCACTCGACGAGATAGCCGAGCAGCGAAAACTCACGACGAAAAGCCAGGAGCAGATTGACCGGCTCCTGGGCATCATAGAAGGATTCCAAAACTCGCAGAAATGAAACGCTTTTCTCTTCTCGTCCTCCTCTTAATCGTCTGCACGGGCGCACGCGCTCAGGAGGACCGCTTCTCCGTCCGTGACGGGAGCGTTGTGTGGCAGACGGTCTATCAGTCCCAGCTGGATGCGGACAGCGTCATCGGTGCCCTGATGGCGAAGGGCCTGGTGGAAGATGTCGTAGACGTTCCGGAGGGGGTGGCCTGCCAGGTGAAGCTCCACTCCGTGAACTGGAAGGCCGCGGGCTTCGAGCGGATGGCCGTCCCGCTGTACCTGGTAAACAACCAAATGGAGGCCCACGCCGTCGTCCTCTTCAGGGAGGGCCGGTACCGGGTCACGGTGGACCGGATCGTCTTCCGTGCGCCGTCCTCCACCTCGCTCCGGGAGCGCGGTGAGGTCACGCCGCTGGAAGACTATGCCGTGAGCGGAAGGGGTGAGCTCAAGCGGGTCTTCTATTCCATGAACGCAGCCCCGGTGCTGGACTACGACCTGCTCAAAATCTTTGAAGTGACCGCCCCCGAAAAGGAGGACTGGTAATGGGCGCACCTATCAAATATAGGGTACTATTCGCCCTCCACAAGCACGACCGCGAGCTGGAGCCCCAGCTGCAGTGCCGCATCAAATGGGGGAGCTCCAAGTTCATGGTGACCGTGAACACCGGCTACCGGGTCAATCCCGAGCGATGGGATGCCGAGCTGCAGCGGTGCGTCCCGGGCTCCTTCCACGGAGCGCGGCGGGTGCCGGCGGCCACGATAAACGCGGAGATCTTCCGACACCGGCAGGCCGTGGACGAGGTGTTCGCGGATTTCGCCCGCCAGGGCGTCTTCCCGTCCGTTCCAGACGTCCGGGCTGCCGTGCAGGCACAACTCGCCAGCCGCGGAGAGATAGCCCCGCAGACGGACGTTTTCAAGGCCCTCGACGAATTCTGCCGGGAGCAGGGAGCGAAAAACGCATGGACCGACGCGACCCATACGAAGTGGAGGGTGTTCCGCCATCACCTGGAGGCGTGGAAGGCCACGCTCACCTGGGCGGATTTCGACGAGGCCGGGCTGACCGGGTTCGTCTCCTACCTGCGCGACGAGCGGAAGCACAAGAATTCCACCCTGAAGAAGCAGCTGGGCTTCCTGCGGTGGTTTCTCGGCTGGGCGGAGCAGAAGGGCTACCTGGCGAGCACGGACTACAAGGCCTTCCGGCCAAAACTGAAGGGAAAGGACTCCCACGCGGTGGTCTTCCTGACGTGGGACGAGCTGATGCGGCTGTGGGACTGGGAGCCTGGCGACCGTCACCTGATGGGCCAGGTGCGCGACGTCTTCTGCTTCTGCTGCTTCACCTCGCTGAGGTTTTCGGACGTGATGAACCTGCGGCGGTCGGACGTGCTGGACGACTCGTTCCGGATCACCTCGGTGAAGACGGCGGAGTCCCTGGAGATCCAGCTCAACCGGTGGAGCCGGGAGATCCTTCTGCGGTACGTGGACGAGAGCTTCCCGGACGACCGGGTCTTCCCTCCGTTCTCCAACCAAGTTTTCAACAGACTCCTGCACCAGCTGTGCAAAACTTGCGGCATCTGCGACCTCGTCCACCAGACGTGGTACCGGGGCTCGGAGCGCCACGACGAGGTGCATCCCAAGTGGGAGCTCATCTCCTCCCACTGCGGTCGGCGCACGTTCATTTGTAATGCCCTGGCGATGGGCATCTCCCCGACGGTCGTGATGCAGTGGACCGGCCACGAGGACTACCAGGCCATGCAGCCCTATATCGCCGTCTCCCAGGACACCAAGGCGAAGGCCATGAGGCTCTTCGACAAGGACTGAAAACGGAAAAAGGACGCCTCTTGGTGTCCTTTTGGTGTCCCTTTTCGTTAAAGTGCTGATTTTCAGCACGGTTCGTGGAGCATAGGGGACTTGACGCATAAGGCCATAAAGGGTCATAAGGGTTCACAAGGGGCCACGGACGGCTCCTTCGGCTTGCCATGGTGTCATAAAGGTTCACAAGGGGCCATAAAGGTTCACGTTTTGGTGTCCCTAAATAGCCAATCGCCGAAGCCCTGGGGAGACTCCGGCGATTATGTGGTGGTTAGAGGGAAACGATTTTAAAAGGTGATGATGTTGTAGCTCAGGCCGACACCGATGTAAGGTTGTATGCGGTTCTGGTCCTTGCTAAGGTTGTATGTGGCACCGGCCTGAAGCCCGAGCCCCCAGCGGGCGCGCTTGGTCACGGTTTTAAAGACCGGGACCTCGACGACCACGGTGGCCTGGTGGATGCGGAGGCTGTCGAGCTGAGGGTTATAGCCGCTCACCCAGGCCTCACCCCACTCCTCCGCGTAGTAGCGCTGGGTGATGGGGACCGGGACGTAGATGGTGTCCCGCTCAGGATCCTGGGGAGCGGCAGGTAGCCAGCAGGTGTCGCGGATCCTCTCCGCCTTGGGAGCGGGGAGGGCGATCTTTGTGGTGTCGTGCAGCCAGCAGGTGTCCCTCTTTACGATGGGATCCGGCGCGTCTTGAGGCCGCTGCGTCCATCCCCGGACCTGAAAACCTACAAAGGATCCGAGGATGAAGACGAGCGCGGCGATGACGGCCAGGAGGTGCTTTTGGTTCATTTCTTGACTTTGACGCGGCGGCCCTTATAGCTCTTGTTGTAGAGCAGCTGGTGCCGCTGAGGGCCTCCCTTCTTATGGGAGAAATGTACGAAGGTCGGGTAGATGATCATCTGGTCGTAGGGCAGGTCGAGGTCGAAGGCCAGCTGGGCCAGCTTGATAGGGTTCGGCGCCTTGATGTCAGCGGCCTCGCCTTTGACGTGCTGGGACGTCGCGGCTCCCCCGATGGTCGGGTGGCTGTTGAGCTTCGGGCAGCGGTAGCCGCTGTTGATGTGCAGGGCCTCGCCCCAGGCATCACGCAGCGGCTGCAGCACGGTGAGGGTGAGCTCCCGGACGGCATCCCTCACGTCGAAGGAGGTGATGGTGTTATTGATGCCGTATTTCTTGGCAGTCTCGCTCTCCTCGAATTCGCGGTAGCTGAAGTTTTTACTGATTGTCCCCATCGGTCCTCTGGTTGTAGCGTTTCTGGGTCTTTCCTTCCATCTCCTTGACGACCAGGTTGGCGTCCTTACCAAAGGGCGGGTCGCGGTCCACGCACTTGCTGTTCTTGCAGTACATGAGCTTAGCGACCGCGCACTCGGTATGGGCGTCGTCCAGGCTGTGCCGGAGGCCGGAGTTCATCTTGATCTGGGCGAGGAGCTCCTGCTCCTTGGACCGGAGCAGCTGCTGCGTCTCCGCTTCCCGCTGCTGGTACTCCTCGGCGAGCTGCTTGTAGGAGTCGGCCAGCTGCTTGGCGTTCTCAAGCATCAGGGCGCTCTTCTTCTCGACGAGCGTGACGATGGCCACGAGCCCGCCAGTCGGGATGGTCGCCGCGATGAGGGCGGTGATGATAGTCGTCCAGTCCATAGCCGTCCCTCCTTACTGCTTCTCCCACCCGGCCGGGTAGGTGTCAGGCGCCCAGACGTTGGCGTCGATGAGGCTGATGTAGTGCTCGCCCTTGTAGGTGACCTTGTCGCCCTTGTTGTAGGCGTCGTGGGCACCGGTGGGCTGGACAAACTCGGGCCACTCCTCGCCGGGGGCGGGCTTGACCTTGTAGAGCGCGGGGACCTGGCCCGGCACCCAGCAGGCGGAGAGGGTGTGCGGCTGGATGACCTGGTAGGTCACTCCGAGGTGCGTCACCTCGTCACCGGCCACGACCTCCTCGCCCAGGCGGTTGAACCAGTCGTCCTCCTGGAGCACGTCCATCTCGGACTCGGACTCGGCCTGCTCGGCCTTCGCCTCGGCATAGGCCGCGGCGGCCTCGGGGTACTTGCTCTTGAAGCCGGAGAGCCCGGCGACGTAGTCGACGACCTCTGGGAGGATGTTCAGCATCCTGGTCCTTGCGTCGTTCATGCGGCTGAACTGCTCGTTAAGCAGCTGGTCTTGTTCTTCTCTTGCCATGGTATTTGAGGTTTAAGTGATACTTGCGATCCATCCGCGACCGCCAGGTCCAGTAGGGCTGCGCGGTCACGCATTTGCGCTTGTCGTCCCAGCGGACGAACTCCCACCAGGACGGGTCGATGAGGTCCCGGAGGGCCATCATGCGCTTGTAGTCGGTGCGCTGCTTGAGCAGGCCGAAATAGGAGTTGACGGAGCAGAGGAAAGGGTCGATGAAGGAGCTCTTGTTGGCTATCCGGTTAAGCTCCCGGATGCGCTTGACGGCCTGCGCGTAGGTCTTGTCGTTGAGGTGGATACGGTTCGGGCGGATGTGGCTGCCGAGGAACTCCACGCCGTGGCCGTGCGGCTGGTCGTAGAACTTACGCTCGTTGAGCCTGACGCCCTTCGCCGCGAGCTTCTCCCGGAGGACGGAGATCTGCGCCAGGGCGTAGCCGTGGAGATGCTCTGGCACGACCATGACGATGTCGTCCACGAAGCAGACGGCGTGCAGCCCGGCCTCCTCGGTAAGCCAGCGGACCTCGTCGTTGATGTAGAGGCCCATCGCGGTCTGCCAAATGAGGCGGCCGATGGCGGCTCCGATGCCCTCCGGCTTACGGAAGAGCGACTTTTCCGGGTCGATGTACTGCTCCCAGAGCCGGATGGGCGTGCGCCGCTCGCAGTGGGCGGCGGGGTTGCCGTTGACCGCGAGCATGACGAGCCACTTGAGATACGCCGTCCTCTCCGGATCCAGGCCAGCCAGGTCCAGGACCTTGCAGAGCTCGCGCTCCGCGACGTCCCAGCGGGCGTTGGGGAAGTAGCCCTTGAGGTCCAGCTTGATGATGCGGCAGGGCTCGGTGTCGCATCTCGTGACGGCGGTGATGGTCTCGATGAGGGCGTTCATGGCGGCCTGCGCCCCTTTGCCCTTTCGGTTGTTGAAGGTGAACGGGGAGAGGATCTTCTCGGCCTGCGGGATGGCCACCTCGCAGATCTCGTGGTCCATGACGCGGCCCGTGAACTCCGTGGCCATGATCTCCCGCCACCTGGGGATGGAAGTGAGGAAGGCATAGTTGTGATGGACGCGCAGCGTCTTGTCCTCCCGGGCCCGGATCTCGTTGATGAGATTCGAGACCCACCGCATCTCGTAGGACATGGAGTCACGACCGTAGCGCTTGTTGCGCCGCGTGTCGAAATATGTCCTCACGAGGGAGGGAAAGAGCTGCTTGTAGTTCATGCCTTGCGTGCGCTGACTCCTTGGTAAATTCGTGACCGCCTGACAGCGATTGGCGTTGTTCACGTTGTTGTTGTTGAGGTTGCCGTTGTTACCGTTGAAATTCCAAGCGTTGTTGGCGTTGTTCCGGCGGGCAAACCACCTGTTGACGGAAAGCCGGGCGGATCTGGTGCTGGCGTAAATGACGCCCCCGCCCCCTTTTACCCATAGTCACTGGCCAGACGCGCCGTCGGGATCCTCTCCGGACGGAGCATTGTCAAGCTCCTGACGCTGGGCCGACTGAGCGTTTTTCCATTTCATTATGCCTTCCTCTATGCGTTCCATCCGCATGGCGATCTGCAACTTGAAGCCGTCCTTGAGCACTCCGAGAAGGCAGGCGACCTCGAAGGCCGCCTGGAGGTGTCCGTACCAGCCGACCATCTGCTGGATGTGCTCGATGCGCACGTCCTTGCAGTGGTAGGCGATGTGGTACTCCCTCAAGATGGCGTAGGCGGCGTGGCGCATCTCTGCTCCCACGCCGTCCATCCGCTCGGGTTTCGGCATGTGCTGGATGGCCGGATGGAGATGCCTGAGCATCTCCTTGACCTCCGCCGGGATGCTCACGAAGGCGTCCCGCTTTGCCTTGTTGCCTCTTGCCATGGTAAAGGGGCCCCCACCCGCTGACGCGGGCAGGGGCTAAATTTAAGTTTAATCGAAGTCGACAAGCGTGACCGCCTGACAGCGATAGGCGTAGAACACGTTGTTGGAGTTGAGGGTGCCGTAGTTACCGCTGAAACCCCAAGCGGTGGCGGCGTTGGTCCGGCGGGCAAACCACCTGGAGACGGAGTTCGTGATGACGGTCGTGTTCATCCGACGCTGGGCCTCCTGGAGCTTGGCGAGCGTTTCGTCCGCCATGTACTCCATGCCCTCCGTGACGTCGGAGAGGTGCCACCTGCCCTGGGCGAACTTTCCGGTGCCGTAGCCGACGGAGACCGCCGTATGGAGGGCCGGGAATTTCCAGTCCACGGTGGTGCCGTCCTTCTTGGTGAAGGTCAGGGAGGCGTAGCGGCGGGTCATCTCGTCCGCGTCCATCAGGTTGAAGAGACCGTACTCGGGGTGCGGCCACATGACCTTGTTCATCACGATATAGTTGTGGTAGGTGCCGTAGAAGGCCCGGAGGTCGGCGCAGTAGGCCGAGGTCTCGAAGGCCGCCTTGGTCACGATGTCCACGGCGGTGAGGCTCCAGTTCGCGGTCGGGGTCTTGCCGTTGGTGGCGTAGTACGCCTCACCCTTCTCCACATTCTGGAAGCCCCAGTAGGTCTTGCAGCCGTTCTTTCTCCAGAGGGAGTCGGAGGCGGGCATGTCCCCGTAGACGGAGAGCGCCATCGTGCAGCCCACCAGGGCGTGGGTGCCGTCGGAGATCTGGTACTGGCGGTAGTCCGCGCAGAAGTCGCACTGGACGATGATCTTGTCGGTGTCCAGGTAGGCCCAGTAGCCGTGGTTGGCATAACCGACGTTGCCGGTGTTGCCGGCAGCCTCCAGGGCGGCGTTGATCTCGCTCACGGTCGTGGCGTTCATGTAGTCATCGGAGGAGTCGGAGAGCTCGACCTCGATGGCGATCCAGGCGGCGTAGTCGCCCTTCATGTGAAGGTAGAACTTGATGGTCGAGGCGGAGATGGCAGAGATGGTGTACTGCCAGCAGTTGAGCCACTTGTAGGTGGAGGCCGAGAAGGCCTTGTCCAGGACCTTCACCTTCTTGCCATCAAAGGCGAAGGCGTAGCCGACGTGCGTCCAGGACGGGTCGATCTTGCTGGCGTTGATGGTGTCCCAGCGGACGTACCAGTCGTTGCCGTCACCGTCGTAGAAGACGGCGCAGACATCGGAGGGGCGCTTCATGAGGACGTTGACGCCATCGACGCGGACCTCGTCGGTGTTCAGGATGAGCGCCACGCGGGACTCGTCCACGGGCTTACCTGCAGCGGCATAAGCCGCGGGGGTGGGAAAACTCTTGATCATAGCTTGATGCGGTTTTTAGTTCAGGACGACCCAGTCGTTGGTGCTATTGGTGAGGACCGGGGCAGCATAGACCTTCTTGTTGACCTGGTCCATGTAGAGCTGCTCAGTGGAGCGAGGGACACCGGTCCAGACGCCCATCGTCTTCTCGTTCCAGTTCTCCGGGACGTTGGCTGCGGACGGAGCGCCGGCGACCTTGCTGCGGAGGACTTTCGGCAGACCGCAGACGAGGTACTCCTTGGCGTTCACGCTCATGAAGGAGGCTTTGAGGAGGACGGTCGCCTCGTAGAGCGCGGCCTTGAGGCCGTCGATCTCCGCCTGCATCTGGGCGAAGGTCGCGCAGATGATCGGAACGGTGGACTGGTCGATGTTGGCCAGCAGCTGGGCGAGGGCGTCCGGATAGCTCTGGGCGTACTGGGTGGTGATGACCGCGGTGCCGGAGACTCCGGTCAGGATCTCCAGGCCCCAGTCCTCGATGGACACCTCGTTGGACAGCGTGACGTTGCCCGTGGCCGGGGTGGCCAGCTGGTACTTGACGTAGGTCTCGACCGCGCTGGACTCCTCGCTCAGGTAAAAGATGTTGGCACCGTCCACGAAGAGCTCGATGTTGCCGGACTCGAACTCCGCCAGACCGCCGGCGAGCATGCCGGAGATGGTTGCGGTGTAGGTGTAGAGGCCGGTCTCCGCGTCGAGGTCGCTGCGGGTCCAGGTGGGCTTCACGCGGCCGACCTTTCGGGTCCAGACGGCCTGCGTGCCGTTGAAGTCGATGCGGTCAGAGATGAGGCCCGCGCCGGCGCCGACCACCAGGAGCTTCGAGACGTCGCTGTGGACGGCCGCGAGGACGGTGGCCAGGGCGATGGAGCTGCCGGCGTCCTCCTCGTCGGTCGGGCTGACGAAGTCGTCGTAGCGACGGCTCCAGGCGATGTGGGCGCAGGTGTTGGCGAAGGTGATGCCGCTCACAATGAGCCAGCCGGGGGCGCTGGTGGTGAAGAACCGGTAGCCGTGGCTGTCGGTGTAGGCGCAGGCGTCGCCGTCGTTCTCCGAGCTCGGCACGCCAGCGCTGAAGGCCTTGAACCGGACCGTCGGGGTGAGCTTCCCGCCGTTGTTGTCCGTGAACAGAACGCCGTTGGGCTGGGAGGCCGTGCCGAAGGTGCCGAAGGGCAGCGCGGGGACCGGGAAGTAGAAGCCGGTGCCGACGGCCGTGGAGTTCCGGAGGAGGTTGAAGCCGGTGGTCTTGAAGTGGGTGGCGGCGAAGTCCGTCTGGGCGACGATGCTGATGAGGCGGGCACCGCGGGCGGAGTCGACGCTCTGGTCGCCTGCGGTCGTGCGGATCTGGTCGGTCCAGGCGTCGTCGACGTTGAGGGCGGAGCGCTCCGCCCAGCTCTTGATGTTCTCGGCCTGGGCGGCGGTGATGGTGCCGTCCTTGATGTCGTCCTCGAGGCCGTCGATCAGGGCCTTGATGTCGTCGGCGAGGTCCTTCATGCTATAGGCCTCCACCTCGGAGCTGTTCCAGTCGCCTGCGGCGTGGTCGGAGGTGAAGCGCCAGAGGGCGTTGTTGTAGAAGACCACCTGGCCCGTAGTGTAGGGGGTGACGGTGGCGAAGGTCGGATAGCCCAGGGCACGCTTGTCGGGCGTCTCGGCGAGGGTGGCGGAGAGCGCCTGCTGCTTCGCGGCGTCGTAGATGGCAGCGGCCAGGGTGTTGACGGCGACCTTGTTTCCGTTGTGGTCGATGAGGTTTCCTTGTACGGTGCTCATGGTATTGGGTATTTCTTGATTAGTTGACGAGGCTGGAGGGGTCGTTGTTCTCCACGAACTGGATGGCGGTGTCGGCCTTACCGAGGGACTCCTGGATCCCGATGGCGAGGTCGGTCAGAGGGATGCCCGAGGTGGGCTTGTGGTAGGCGTCGGCGCCCTCGGCAGCGTTCTGCCGGATCTGCTCGAGGTCGTTGATCTTGTCTTGCTTGCCGGACTCGATGGCCTCGAGCCGGGCGTTCAGGGACGGATAGGTGCCCTTCGCCTGGTCCGCCGCGATGTTTGCGGCGAGGGCTGCGGCCTCGGCGCTGCCTGCCTGCGCCAGAGCCTCCGTGGCGGCCTGGACGGCGCGGCCCGCGGCCTGCGTGGCAGCGGCCGCTGCGCTGTTGGCGTCGGTGGTGGAGTCCTTGGTCAGCTGGAGGGCGGCGACCACGTCATTGATGGCCTGGTAGAGGACGGCGAGCACCCGCTGGTACTCGTCCTGGTACTCCTGGTCCGTCGGGTCGGTGGTGGGGTCAAGGGTGACCGCGGTCTCCTCGGTGGCGTTGAAGCGCTCGTTGAGGGAGTCGAAGCTGCCCTTGGCGCCGTCAATCTGCTCCTTGGCGTAGTCTCCCTGCTCCTTGGCGTAGGCGCCGCTCTCTGCCGCGTCCGTAGCCTTCTCGTTGGCCAAGGCGGCCTTCTCGTTGGCGGCTGCGGCGGCCTGGACGGCGGCCTGGGCTGCTTCGGCTGCGGCCTCCGCTGCGCCCTCCACCTCCGCGGCTGCGGCGCTGGCGGCTGCGGCTGCAGCAGCTGCTGCGCTTGCGGCCTCCGCGGCGAGAATGGCCTTCTGGTTGGCGACGTAGGCGGCGGAGTCGGCGTTGTCGGCCGAGCCCTCCGCGTCACCGGCTGCGCGCTCCGCGGCGGCTGCCTTCTGCGCTGCGTCCTGCGACGCCTGGGCAGAGGCCTGGAGCGCCTCGGTCATCCTGGAGAGCGAGTCGCGCACGTCGGTGATGGCCTGGTAGAGGACCGACAAGACGCGCTGATACTCGTCCTGGTACTCCGGATCGTCCGGATCGGTGGTCTCCTCCAGGGTGAAGCCCGGGTCGCCCTGGGACGGCTTGCCGCTGTCCTCATACTGGCCGGTCTCGGGGTTCCAGATGAACCAGTTGCCGTTGTCACCGATGTAGGGCTCGTGGCCCGCAGCGGCCTCTGCCTTGGCGGCTGCCTCGTTGGCGGCGACTGCTGCGGCCAGGGCGGCGGCGATGGCGCCGGTCAGGATGGTGGTGTCTACGTCCGTGACGTCGATGTCCACCTCGGCGGTCTCATCCTCCACGGTGGTACCGTCGTCCTCGGTGTCGTCCGTATTGGGTACGAACTCGAGAGCGTACTTGTCGTAGGTGGATGTCTGGCCCGCGATGGTCACCTCGACGATGATCTTGGTCTTCCCGAGGTGCTGGGGCTGGTGTGCGCCGTAGTGGCAGACGAGGACGGTGTCGTCCTCTCCGTCCACCTCCCAGGTGCAGGGTCCGTCGATGATCTTCTGGCGCTCGGAGTAGAGGAAGGCCTTGATGTCCGAGGCGGTCAGCCAGCTCACCCGGACGCCGTTGTCGGTCAGGGTGACTCGCAGCGTTACATCCGTCTGCTGCCGTATGGGTCTGAGTGTCTGTGTCATTTGTCTGCAAGTTATTAAAGGTTTTCCGTCCGGAGCCGTTCAGGCTCTTACATTTGGTTGCTATCCGATCTGTGTCACGGTCAGCGAGACCACCGTGCCGGAGCCGGCGCCCTGGGCCTCGATGATGTCCGTGCGCGGGCTGGAGCTCGGGAGCTCGTCGCAGTAGAGGGTGAAGACGCCGGGCGTGTAGACGACCGCGCTCTGCGGCTCATAATCGACGAAGTGGATCCAGGACGGATAGTTCAGTAAGACCATGCCCTCGATGTCCGGGTCGAAGTCGAGCTCGATGTAGTAGAGGCCGGGGATGTTGGGGAACTCCATGCTCTCGAGGTCCATACCGACGGAGGTCATCGTGAGCTCGGTGGCCTGGCTGCTCTGGTAGAGCACGGAGACCTCAGCGGTAAGCGCGTGGTCGGTGGTCTCGAAGACGATGGTGCCGCTCCCGGAGAAGGTGCTCCGGGTGATGGTGACGGATGTGTTGCCGGCGCTCCCGGAGGAGACGCTGGCGGTGAGCCCGGACGGGAGGGTCTTGATGCGCCAGGAGGTGTTGGTGCTGACCGTCACGGCGACGCTGTTGTTCTGGGTGAGGTTGATGGAGGACGGGCCGACGGTCAGGTAGTTCTCGACCGGGGCGTCGCCCCAGAGGCTCGCCCAGCTCTTCCAGGTGCGCATCGTCACGCCGTTCATGCGGTTGTTCACCAGGTCATAGGAGCCAGTCTGGATGATGTACTTCTCGCCGCCGTAGAGGTAGATGTTCTCGAAGGAGAGCAGGCCGTCCGTGGCGTCGATGATGTCCGCGGAGATCTGCTTCTCCGGGCGGGAGAAGAACTGGAGCATCTGCTGGTGGATGAGGACCGCGAGGCGGAGGTTGTCCGTGTCCTTGCTCCTCCAGTAGAAGACGCCGGCGGCGGGGAACTGACCGTTCTGGCCCTGCATGTAGAGGCCGTTGCGGATGATCTTCGGGTTGATGACGTCGGAGACCTGGCCGAAGCGGGGACGGCGGGAGAGGACGACGTTGTTCTTCTCGTCGTAGATAGTCTGCAGGTCGTAGCCCTTCCAGCTCTCGTCGTCCTGGGTGATCTCCAGGCCGTTGATGCGTCCGTGATAGGCGCCGGCGGAGAGGTCCGGGGCGTGGTTGTTCGTAACCAGGAACGGGAGGAAGGTGATCTCGAGCTGGCCGGACTCGTTGGGCAGGCGGATCTCCTTCTCCACGTCCGCGAAGTTGGCGCCGTAGCGCCCCTGGGTGCTGGAGAAGCCGGAGGTCACGCCGGACTGGAAGGTGTAGTCGTTGGTCGTGAAGGAGCCGGTCTCGTCCATGTACTTACGGGTTGTCCCGTTGTAGAAGGAGACCTTGTAGCGGGCGGTCATCGTCTGGCTGTAGGTGTTGGACGGCGGGCGTCCCGGGCGGATGGCCTGCTGTGTGAAGATGGTGCCGCCGCTGATGTAGTCCCCGTCCCGGCTGTAGGCGCCTACGTAGATGCGGAACTTCATCGTCAGGTTCGCGCCCCCGACCACGATGGGGATGGTGGCCTTGATGGATCCGTAGCTGGAGAGGCTGTCCGAGCTCTTTAGGGCCGTGACGAACATGTCCTTCCCGGTGTAGTAGATGGAGCCGACGCGGGGGTTGTAGTAATGCCCGGAGAGCGGGTCCACCATGCCGATGGCGCCGGTGCGGCGGAAGGGGTGGTTGTTCACGGGTTCCGAGACCGTCCTGGACGAGCCGCCCATCGTGACGGTGGCGTCCTGGTAGTCGGTGCTGTTGGTCTCCACAAGCACGAGGCCGCCGTAGCTGGCGTCGAAGGACTCCTCGACCATGCGGGCGGCGGGCACGAAGGCGCGGCGGCCGGTCCCCTGGAGCATCTTGAAGGTGCGGGTGCCGCCGCTGCGGGTGCCGTCCAGGTACTCCGGGATCATGCCCATCTCGGCCAGGCGGAAGGTGTTGTCGAAGGCGTAGCGGAGCGTCAGGCCGGTGCTCTCCAGGACGTCTTCCAGGACCTTGTACCACTTGTTGCCGCGGCAGGCGTCGATGGTTACGTAGAGGCCCTTGAGATTGACGGCGGTGAGCGTCCGGTCGGCGTCCTGGCAGAGGATGTGGTTGCCGCTGTTGTAGTCGGAGGCCATGTCCTTCAGGCCCATCGCGCCGACCTTGGCGAGCGCCTGGGTGACGAGAGAGCCGACGGAGACCATGCCATCGGAGTCGGCGGTGCCGTCGAAGTCCAGGTCATTCAGGTGGCCGAGGTTGTCGCGGGCGATGACGCTGATCGTGCCGTGGTAGATGAGCTGCTCCTCGTAGCTGTCCGGGGTGATGTAGCCGGTCCAGACGGGCGTCACGGTCGAGCCGGAGACCTTCGAGAGGATGACCTTGTACTTGGTGCTGTCCGGTGTGAAGAACTCCTCCCACTGGCCCTGCTTGACGGTGGTGCCGCTCTGGATGTAGGTGGGGTTGTCGTAGACGTCCACGAGGATGAGCTCCAGGGAGGTCTTGACAATGGGCTGGAAGACGTCGGACTGCTGCCCCTGGAGGACGAGGTTGGCGGCCACGAAGCCGCCGATCTCGTAGGGATAGCCGGAACCGAGCGAGCTGCTTCGGTTCTCGTAAATGGAGATGCGATATTTCGTTCCACCCGTCTGGGTGATCTCCTTGCGGTATTTCTCGTAGTAGGCCATGCTATCGCCCCCATTTGTCAAGGGTCCGCTCCCCGGAGAGGACGATGTCGTCCCCCTCGAGCTTGCCGCGGACGTAGATGGTGATCTCGGACCGGTTGTCCGTGTATTCGGAGGTGGCCGTGCTCGCCGCGGAGGACGTCGTGGAGACGCCGCTGGACGAGCCGGAGGCCAGGGCCTTGAGCCCGGCCTTCGCGGCGGTGCCGATGGCGACGAGCGCCGTGCCGGCGGCGATGGCGGCGTAGCCGTTCAGGGACTCCAGGGCCTTCTTGCAGGCTTCGACGCCGATGCCCTGCGCGATGAGGATCTCGCCCTCCTTCACAGCCATGTCCGCGAGGGGCGTCAGGAGCGCGGAGGCGATCTTGCCGGGGTTGATGTCCTCCAGGCCCATGAACTGGTCCGCGAGCTCCTGGACGGCGTCGCCCACGCCGGCGGCGATGGTCTCCTTGAACTCCTGCGCAAACTCCTGAGCGCGTTCCAGGTCGCCGAGGAGCTTGTCCAGTTCTATCTGGAAGGAGTCGTCGTCTATCTCCGGCAGCGAGAGGTCGAGGTCCGGCATCTCGAAGTCCTGCAGGTCCACGTCCAGGGCCTTCTTGACGAGCTCGTTGATGTTCCGGCTCCACTCCTCGGTGAGGGCGGTGGTCTCGAGGCCGTAGCGCTCCAGGAGGGCCTTCTCCTCGGTGTATTTCTCGTTCAGGATCTGGATCTCGCTCTTAGCGGAGTCCTGGGCCCGCTGGAGGATGCGCTGCGCCTGCTCCGCGCCTGCATCGGCGACCGCGCTCCCCGCTTTGGAAAGGGTGCCGAGCATGGAGTTGGCCCGCTGCTGGGCGTTCAGGGTCTCGGTGTCGACGCGGATGACCGCGACCTCGGCGTCGGCCATGCCTTTGACGAGGTCGTCGCTGACCTTGTCGTACATCTGCGTCAGGGCGGCGACGTCCTTGATGGCCTGAGGCGTCTCGCGCTCGAGCCTTTCGAGCTCCGGAGAGATTGGCTGCTGCTTGGCTACCGGGGAGGGGATGGGCCCGACGCTCTCCGTAAAGAAGCCCTGGCCGCCGACGGAGGATAGCTTCTTCTTCTGGTTGAGATACTCGCGGGCCTGGTTGATGATCTCCCGATTCTGGTTGTACTCCTTCACCAGGAAGTCGGTCTGCTCGTCGTTCAGCCCGGTCTGCTGGGCGAAGAGCTTGCGGTTGGCGGCCGCCTCGTCCTCGTAGATGGCCCGCTTGGTGTCGCCGAGCTGGTTGGTGAGGCGGATGATCTCCTGGGCCGCGGCCTTCCGCTCGGCCTCGCTCTTGGAGGCGTCGCGCATGATGAGCTGCTGCTGGGCGATGGCCTTCTCGGCCTCGGCCTCCTGATAGGAGAACGAGGTCTTCCGCTCGAAGATCTCGTCCAGGGCCGCAGCGACCTCCTTGCTGACGCGGTAGGCCTCGCGCATGTTGGAGAAGAGGTTGCTCCACCCTTCGCCGCTGGAGATCTGGCGGACGAAGCTGGCGTAGGCGCCCTTGATGCCCGCCATGGTGGCGCTCCACTCGTCTCCCCATTTCTGGGTCAGCTTGACGGCGTCCTTGGCGAATTTCGCCACGGCGGTGCCGATGGCGGTCCAGACGGCGACCGCGCCGACCTTGAGGCCCTTGAGCTTATCGAGGAAGCCGGTCGCCTCGTCCCCGGCCTCCTTGATTCCTTTCGAGTATTCGTCCTTCTTGAGGCCGAGCTTGACCCAAAGGTCGCCTATCTTACCCATTGTTCGGTTCCTCCCTTTCTTTGCGTAGTTGTTCGAAGATCTTGTTCAGCTCCGCGACCTCCTCCGGGGTGACCCGGCAGTCGTGCGCGGCCTGGACTGCCTCCTCCCTGGTCGGTCCCTCCCACGGGAAACGGACGTACTCGGTCGGCTTCCTCGCCCTCGGCGGCTTGATGTAGGGGTTCTGGTCGTAGACCTGGAAGGCGATCCACCTGGCGACCTCCATCCTCTCCTTGTCGGCCTCCTCCTTGCCCTTGCGGAGCAGTTCGTACTCCCTCCGGGTGGTGAGGGCGGCCTGGAGCTCGGTCTTGCCGCAGCGCCCTACGAGGAACGCCTCGACCGGTTCATAAGCCGGCAGAGGAAGCCCTTTTTTTTTACCGGCTCCGCCGTCTCCTGCTCCTTGAGCTCCGCCTTCCTGGCTTCGGCCTCCATCTCCTTGGTGGTCTTACCGGTGAGGGCGCAGACGAAGAAGGCGACGGCCTTGGCGAAGCCCTTGGGGTCGGACTGCATGAGCGCGTGGAAGTCGCCGCGGGTGTGCGGGAAGTCCTCCATCGTGCCGTGCCCGTCGAGCTCCCAGGCGTTAATGGCCGCGAGGTACATGAGGTCGGCGTAGCGCTCCCAGACCTGCGCGTTGGTCGCGTCGTCAGGGAGCGGCGGGATGCCGGCGGCCTCCTCGTAGACCGCAAGGTGAGGGGTGACGAGCAGATCGACCGCCACCCCCTCCTTGATAGTCAGCGTCTTCCGTACCGGGACCATAGGCTTACGTCAGGGTCGGGGTGTGGGAGACGGCGCCGTTCGCGGTGACGCTGATGGTGCGGGAGCTGACCGCGCCGAAGTCGTTGACGTCGGAGACACCGGTGACGATGGCGTTGAAGGCGTCGCCGCTGGTGAGGGTCGTGCCCGTCAGGACGCCGATGAAGACGTCGATGCTGGCGCCGTTGAAGATGCCCTTCAGGGCCGCCTTCTGGGCGTTGTCGGAGTTGTCCGCGAAGACGGTGATCTCGGCGGTCGCGCCCTTCTTGCCGGTGATGAACTGCGCCCAGGCGGTGGACTTGTCGCTGGTCTCGACCGCCTCCTGGGTGATGTTGAGGGAGTTGCTCTGCTCGCAGGAGAGCCAGGTGTACGTCGTGCTGATCTTGATGTACGCCTTCTTGGTATTACCGAGGGATGCTGCCATGGTTTATAGGGTTTTTGGTTGTTTTCTGCTTGGTTAGTCGTCTTCCTCGTCCTCTTCCCACAGCGGGTAGGGAGAGAGCGGGCCGGTGGCCTGGAGGGAGATCGTGCGGGAACTCACGGCTCCGAAGTCGTTGGTGTCGCTGACGGCGGTGACTACGCAGTCGCCAAACTCCATATCGGCCCATTCGTCGGTTCCCGTCACACCGACGGCGAAGTGGACCACGCCGCCGACGAAGAGGCCCTGCAGGGCCATAATCTGGCCGTCGTCGTCGTTGTCCGCGTAGACCGTCACCTCGAAGGTGCCGGAACGCTTCGCGGAGAGGAACTTGGCCCACTGGCTGGACTTGTCGCTGCACTCCGCGGCCTCCTGCGCCCGGTTGATGGTGTTGGAAGTCTCGCAGCCGAGCCAGACGGCGTCCTGGACGTTGGTGATGTCGTCCGCGCCGGAGCAGATGTATGCCTTGTTTACGTTTCCGAGGGTTGCTGCCATAGTGTCTTGCGTTTAATCGTTCTGGTCTTCGACCTCCGGGTCCACGGGAGGGTCTTCGGGGTCCGCCGGCATGACCGAGGTGTCGGGCTCGCTGGGTGCGGGCTCGTAACCGGTCGCCGAGACGTAAATGTCCATCTGCTGGAGCAGGCGGTAGACAATCTTATCGCTGTCGCTGCTCTCCGGGAGGTCCTGAAGCTGGACGGGCAGGATGCCGATGAAGCTGAAGTCCGGAGAGAGGTCCAGAGGCGTCTCCGTCAGGAGCTTCAGGTTCTTCGCGCACATTTCGTTGGCCTGGTCGAGGGAGCGGTTGCTGATGCTCTCCACGACGAGGTTGAGGACGCGAAGGTTGCCGCCCTTGTCCTGGCGCTGGCCTTCCGTGATGGTGTGGATCTCCACGCGCGGAAGGAAGGCGGACTTGCCGACCGTCACGCCGGGACGGGACAGCCGGGAGACCACTGCCGAATAGACGGCATCGTATGCGCTGTTGTCGTAGGTCATCTCGTTACGGGCGTGTTTCTAATCTCCCGGGCCTGCATGGCCATCCGGGCGGTGTTGTTTCTCAGGATCTTGGCGACCTCCTCCGTGATGAGGGTGCCCACATTCGCGCCCTTGGTGTTCTTGTTAATGGCGGGGACGAAGAAGGCGTGGGGCTGTGTGCCCTCCCTGGCTATCCGCTTGGCGTAGGCCCATCCCATCGCCCGGGCGACGCGCCAGTCCTTGAGGTGGTATTTCTTGTAAGCCCAGGCCGCGAGCTCGTCGGGCGGGGGCATCTTGCCGGCACGTCGTCCGAATTCCACGTACAAGGCGTAGCCGGCGTTGCGGTTGGTAGTGTCAAAGAATCCGATGACGAGGTTCAGGCCCTCCCGCATGACGTGACCGGAAGCGCGGAGCAGACCGGTCACCACCGAGGTGTTCTGGCGCAGGTTCTTCTGCGCGTCCGCGATGATCTTCATCCCCACCTTCGAGAGGCCCTTCATTGTGGCTTCCACGACGGACTTGTCCGCCTGCTCGAGGTTCCGCTTGAGCTGGTCGAGGCCTTCGAGCTCGATGTAGCCGTTTCTCTGGTCAGCCATTGGTCACCTCCTGCGTAGGTGCAGGCGGGTTTTCCTGCACGGGGTTGTCCACCTGGTACCAGCCCGAGACCCGGACAATCCGGCCCCGGTTGTCAAGGATCTCCGGGGTCGGAAAGTGGATCTGGTGGCCGCGCCAGGTGATGCCATTGAAGGGGAAGCGCTCCGGATCCGGAAGGCGGAACTCGATGTCCACGCCGACCACGTCTGCCTGCTGGAAGGTGAGCATCGTCTTCGTCGAGCTCATCTGCCGCACCATGGCGTAGACCTCCAGGACGTCCTCCGGTATACCGAAGTCGGCATGACCAAAACGGTCGACGGTGGCCGCAGCCATCGTCAGCATGATCCGGTCGTTATATCGCCGGGCGCCCTGGGAGTTCCGTCTCATAGCAGTCCGTAGGTCTTCTTGAGGATGGAGCCCTGGACCTTCGCGTCCTCGCCGTCGTAGATGGCCGTCGCCAGCTCCCAGCAGAGAGGCTGGAGCTTCTCTGCTTCGGGAATGACGACCTGGTTCTCGTAGACGACCGTGACGGCCTGGTGGCAGGTACGGAAGAAGATGCCGTTGAGCATCTGCTCGTAGCCGACCTCCCGCTCGCCGTCCGTGACGTCCGTGACCGAGACCACCGTCTTCCCTCCCTGGTAGAGCTTCACGAAGTCACCAGGCCGGACGTCCGCCAAGGTCATCTCGATCCGGCATGGGAGCATGGCGATGTCGGAAAACTCCTGCACCTCCAGCATCGCGCGCTTGAGCATCTTCATGAGGACGCCGTCCCTGGAGTCGTCCGGGACGGAGGCGTACTGCTTGAACTGCTCGAGGTGATCCGGCTGGGGGCCGTCGCACTTGATGATCTTGATGTCCATGGCGTCGTCTGGGTTTTAAGGGAAGGGAGCCGGTTTTGCAGGCCGGCTCCCGGGTCGGTGGAGGCTTAGTCGGTCGGGGCGAGAGCCGCGATGGCGGTAGCGACGCTGGCCACGTAGATGAGGCCCTTCTTGTTGGCAGTCGGGACCTTGGTCTGCGCGGCCTTGCGGAAGTACACGTCGTAGGCGTCGTAGGCGCCGTTGCGGATGAACTCGAGCTCGTAGCTGTTGCCAGCGTAGACCTCGGCGCAGTTGGTGTCGGCCACGAGGATCTCGCCGGAGCTCAGGCGGCTCGTCGGGAGGAGACGGACGCCGGAGAGCATGCCGGAGACCTGGTCGAAGAGGTAGTTGCCGTCGGAGTCCTTGAGGGACTTGATGGTGCGGTAGATGGCCCAGGTGACGAAGGCCACGTTGGCGTGGAAGCCTTCCTTGGCGATCTGGTCCATGGCGTCGAAGATGACGTCGGCGGCGTTGGCCTTTTCGACGGCGTGGGAGGCGAGGGCGGAGAAGGCCGTGGCCTGGCTCTTCAGGCCGTAGATCTTCTTCTGCGTGGTGGCGTTGGTGTCGGCACCGGCGCCGGCGCAGATCTCGTTGTCGAGCTTGTTCTCGATCATGCGGACGCCTTCGTTCACGCAGTAGTTGTAGAGCTGCTCGAACCAGTCTTCGAACTCCGTGGAGATCTGCATGAAGGTGGCGAGCTTACCGAAGGCGCGGGTCTTCTCCACGAAGGAGACGTCGCTCTTGTTGGTGTTCTGCGCGAGCTCGGCGACGTAGTCGACGACGGGCTGGTTGGTGGACTCGAGCCATCCGAGCTTGTTGGCGGTCCGAGGACGGATGCCGAAGGCCAGGATGAAGGCGTTGGCCACCGGGACGGCGGCGTAGATGGTCGGGTCGTCCATGATGGAGATCCGGTTGTTCGGGTCGACGGAGCCGGAGCCGATGGAAACGACGGACTTCAGCTCGAGCTCGCACTCGAAGCGGTCGACCTTCGATTTCAGGGCCTTCTCGATGTCGGCCTTCTTCTCCTCGAGGGCCACGCGGAAGGCGGACTTGAAGTCCTTGCCCTTGGCGGCCTTGAGGGCCTCCTTGAGCTCCTTGATGGACGCGGCCTGCTCCTTCACGGAGGCATCGAGGTTGTTGATGTTGGTCTGGGCGGTCTTGAGCTCGTCGTTGCGCTTGGCGAGCTCGCCCTTCGCGGCTTCGGCCTCCGCCTTGGCGGCAGCAGCTTCAGCCTTCGCGGCCTGAGCCTCGGCTTTCGCCTGCTCAGCGGCCTGGCGGATCTCATCCGCTTTCTTTTCGAATTCAGTCATGGCTGGATTGGGTTATGGGTTGTTTCTATAAGCTGGCGAGCACTCGCCTTGCAAATTCGTTGTCGACGGCGGTCTTCAGGGCCTGGAAGTCCTCGGGGGCCATCGTCTGCAGGCTGGATGCCATCTCCTTGTCGGACTTGGCGTCCAGGAGGATGGCCTTGGGGTTGGCTGCCCGGGTCACCGGCGAGACCTCCACGATGGTGATGGCCTCCAGGATCCGGACCTCGTAGTCGTAGCCGTCCCGCTTCTCGTAGCGGAACTTGTCGGCGTAGTAGCCGATGGAGAACTCGTCGATCGCGCCGGCCTTGATGAGCTTCTGCACGTCCAGACCGGTGGCGGTGTCGATGATGTCCGCCTCGAACCACATACCGATGGCGTCCACTCCCTTATCGGTGATGACGCCGATCACCTCGTGGGAGTCGTGCTGGTAGCAGAGCTTCATGCGCTTGGCGTCCTCGCTGGCCAGGAAGGCGTCGCAGGCTCCGGGCTCGATGATGTCGCCCCAGCTGTCCACGTTGCCGAAGGCGCAGGCGTAGGCCTTGATGTGCAGGACCTTTCCGTCCTCGCTTGCGGACTTGACCTCCACGCTGTGGATGTGGCTCTTGTATTGGGTTTCCTTGTTCATGGCGCGGGTTCTTTTGCTCAAAGTTATGGAGACTTATAGGGTCTTTTCAAAAATCAGCCGTGCATTTGGTTGCACGGCGGTTACTTGGGGATGCGGATGCAGGAGCAGGCGCAGTTGATGATCTCCGAAGCGGCAGCGCCCAGGCTGTCGTCGTGAGGGTAGAGCATCCTGCCGCCCTGGAGGACGAAGGGCTCGTTCTGGTCCACCTCGACGCCGTCCATCAGCTCGTGGGTGTCCCGGGTGTTGCCGAGGCCGGAGATGCACCACTGCTTGGTGAACTCCACCTCCAGAGTCTTCGCCGCCACGTCCGCGGCATCCGCCATGGAGATCATGCTCTCCGTCTGGGCAATCCGGCGGACCTGCCACTTGGCGATCTCCTGGTACTTGTCATAGATGCGCTTGGTGAGCTTCTCGATGCCGAGCCCCAGCTGCTCCTCCATCTGGTCGCGGAGGATGTCGATAAGGCTCTCCCGGAGGGTGCCGCTCACGATGACGATGTTGGAGCCCGCCCGATCGGCAGCATAGGCGTGGAGGCTGTCCAGCCAGTAGGCGTCCAGCTCATCGGATGCGCCGGCCTTGGCCTTGTTCATGTCGCGGACGGTGCTCTTGCACATCGGGAGGCCGACGTTGGTGTAGAGACCGTCGTACCATTTGGGCAGGTAGGTCTCGTTCAAGTTGGCCTCGATGATGCCGGGCCAGCCGGCGGGGTTGGGGTAGTCGGCGCAGATCTGCAGGACGCGCTTCACCTCGTGCGCCCGGAGACGCAGAAGCCGGGCCTCGTAGAGATGCCCGACCTTGAGCCCCTTGCGCCGGAGATAGTCCTGGTGGCGGCGCTGGTCCGGTGTGATCTTGTGCTTAGCCATTGACCTCGTTGATGTCGTACTCCTCGTTGCCAAACTGGAGCCCCATCGGGAGGAGCGGCTGGTCGGCGTAGTCCTCCTCGATACGGTCAAAGCCGTTGGCCGTCCGGAGCTCGTTCAGGGAGCCGTGCATCTTGGTGATGCGGTCGAGCGCCTCGGTCGGAGTCTCCTGCATGGCGGGGATCTCGTCGGTGTTCACCACCAGCTCGAACTCCTTGTCCAGTCCGGTGTAGGAGAGCAGGTCCGCGGCGAACTCCTCCGCCAGCGGGATGGCCTGCTGCTCGTAGATGGCCTTCTTGGCCTCCTTGGCGTTCTCGTACTTGCTCTGACCGTAGTAGAGGTCCACGGGGATGTGGAAGACGAAGCAGAGGGCCGTGACGGCCTCCTTGTGGCTGGCGAGGATGGCGAGGTCCACCGGGCTGGAGCCGATGGGGTGGTACTCGATGGGAGAGCGCAGCGCCTTGATCTTGTTGAAGTCCTTTTTGCCATTAACCTCCTTCTCCACCTGGTCGGCGTCCGCAGGCTTGATGCCGTACTCGGTGTCGGCCTTCGGGGTGATGATGCCGGCGATGCCACCGTTGTCCAGGGAGGTGTCCTGGCGCCTCATGCCCTTGTCCAGGATGCTTAGGTAGATGGCCGCCGCGACGACCTTGCTGGTACCGTAGAAGGAGGTGTCGTCGAGGTTGTAATCGAAGCTCTCGAAGACCTTGCCCTCCACCTCGATGGCGTCGCCCGTAGTGTTGACGAGTTTGACGCCTTTCAGGGGCTTCTCGATGCCGCCCGCCTCCGTCATGATCTTCTGGCTGGGCAGGACGTACATCCCGACCTTCTCGTCAATACGGCGGTCCTTGCCCTGGGTGAGCGGGGCGTAGACCCAGGCGTCGCCGAAGAGGAGACGATTGACCGCCCAGGCCTTGCCGAAGCGCTTGAGGTTGTAGCGGTCGTTGGGCTTGGAGAGGAGCTCCATCAGCCAGTGATCCTTGACGTACTCGTAGGTGCCGTCCGGGAGAGTCCGGCGCAGCTCGAGGTATTTCATCACCTCTCCCACGTTGTCGGCGATGTAGTCCACCACGCCGTTGACCGGGGCGAGGGTCTCGTAGGCCCGCTTGATCTCCTCGCGGCCCATGACCGTCATGGGCGGGAGCTTGAGGCCGTTGAGCTGGCGGGCGATATGCTGCAGGTATTCGTTGCTGGCGTTCTCGCCGTCGTAGAAGCCCTTGAGCTGGACCAGCTCCTGGTATTTCTTGCTGCTGATGATCTTCATGGTCGCGTCTGCTTTTATGCAAAGTTATGAGAGGCAGACGCGAATCCCGTCCAGGCGGCCTTACATTTGGTTGCTCACTCCCAGCCGGTGGAGGTGCGTGAAGGCTCCGTAGTTGATGGCGTCCATCATGTGGTCGTTGCCATCCTGGGGCTCATCGGTGAAGACGGACTGGTCGTTCTTGCTCGGCTTCCAGCTATAGGTCTCGTGCTCCGACTTGATGTGCTCACCGACGTAGCGGACCCGGAAGCCCTGCAGCCAGGCCACCCGCTCGCTCTTGGAGCGATTGACTCCGCCCAGGGCACTGATGCCGTAGATCCGCCGGAGCTCGGCGATGGAGTCAGGACGTGCGGGGTCGCAGTAGACCTCGCAGAGCTCGGGGGTGTAGTAGACCGGATCCTTGATGGGCTCGCCATTCCCGTCCAAGATGGGCCTGCCGACCTCATCCCTCCGCACCTCGTAGTGATGGACCAGCCGCGCCCCGTCCTTGATGATGATCGCGGCGATGTCCCGAGGGAGCAGCCCGGTCTTGTAGCAGAGCTCCTTGACGTAGATGGTGCCGGTGAGGGGGTCGTAGCACATCCGCGCGAGGGCGTCCGGGTCTCCGCCGTAGCCCCAGTCGTTGCACCACCACTGCGGCAGGCTCTCGGGGTACTCATCCTCGGGGATCTCCTCCCACTGCTTGTAGATGAGGCCCTCCTTCCTGAGCAGCCAGGAGCCGTCGTAGAGGTGCCCATATTTCTCGGGGTTCCGGACCCTCATGTCCTCCGCCAGCTCGATGAAGGAGAGCGAGAGGTTCTTGCGGTTGTCCTCCCAGGTGGTGTGGATGTAGGTCACGTTGCCCTTGACGCCGTTGAAGTCGTAGGGCACTCCTGGCTCCCGGAAGAAGCGCCGGTAGATCCAGTGGCTGACGTCCGTGGGGTTGAGGACCAGGATGACGCGGTTGTCCGCCTCCTTCTCGCGGATGGACTGGTCGATGGTGTCGAAGGTCTCCTCGCTCACCAGCTCCTGGGCCTCATCGAGCACCCAGGTCTTGACGCGGTTGAGGGACTTGAGGCGGGCCACCTGGTTGGAGCTGGACTGCTGCAGTCCACGGAACCAGATGGCGGAGCCGGTCGCCCGGTTCTGGACGCTCTGCCGCTTGACGAAGAAAGCCTCCCGGCACTCCCCGGCGTCCATCTTCTCCACGAACTCGGGGATGATGGAGACCTCCGCGGACGTGAGGTTCCAGCGGGTGTAGAGGATGTTGTAGGAGTCGTGGTAGGTGGAGTCCAGCATCGCGCAGGCGAGCGCGTAGGACTTGCCGGAGCCTCGGCCACCCGTCACGATGGTATAGCGGGTCCTGGCCTCCCAGAGCGGGCGGTACTTGTAGTTGACGTTGTAGGCCATGGCGTCAGTCCTTCTCCTGCGGATCCTCGCCTTCGAAGACGACGCGAGGCCGGAGGACCGTGGCGGTCAGGTCGATGTCCTGGTGCAGGTCATAGCCGCGGCTGCGACCCTTGCGCTCCAGGTAGAACTTGATGGCCTTCAGGTTTCCCCGACGGACCGCAGCATAGAGCCTGCTCTCTGCCTCGTCCAGGAAGAGCTCGCAGGCCTCCGCGCAGGCACGGTCAAAATCCGGGTCCTCCTTCCTCCAGTCCAAGACGGTCTGCCGGCTCATGTGCAGGGCCTCGCAGGCGGGCTTGAGGATGCCGCCGGATTTCTTGAGCTGCTCGATGAATTTCTCCTTGGTGGCCGCCTTCTGGGCCTTGGTGTATCTTACTCCTCGTTTCATGTGTTCTCCTCCCCATCTCCATAGGTGATTACCTGCCGGACGTAGAGCTCGATACGGGCCTGGGCGTCGCTCTTGAGCGGCTCGGCCCTCAGCGCCCTGAGCACCGTCCGCTTGTCGAGGTTGCAGGCTTCAGCGATGGCCTTTGCGCTCTTTCCGGATGCGCGGATGAGACCCGCCAGCTCCTTCAGCCGTCGGATCTCATTCGCCCTGAATTCGTCCTCCGTAGGGACTTTTCGCGTGTGAATGTCCATCTGGTCCATCTCATACGGTTTTTACAAAGTTACGTTTGGTCATATTCCCTCCTTTCCTTCTTCAGTGTCATTTCGTTGCTTCAGTTCCTTGATCCGCTGGAGCAGGGCGCTCTGGCAGTCGCCCTTTCCGCCCAGCGCATCCATCACCCGCTCGTCCAGGGTACCGGCTGCGACGATGTGGTACAGCAGCACGGGCTTGTCCTGCCCCTGGCGGTAGAGGCGAGCATTGGCCTGCTCATAGAGCTCAAGGTTCCATGTCGGGGTGTACCAGACGATGATCCTCCCGCCCTCCTGCATATTGAGGCCATAGGCCACGCTGGCCGGGTGGCACAGCATCAGCCGGATCTCCCCGCGGTTCCACGCCTGGAGGACCTTCGGCTCACCCTTGAAGACCACGGGGCCGTAGGACGAGAAGGCCTCCTTCATCCGCTCCAACTCATGCTGGTAGGCATAGTAGACCAGCACCGGCTCCTCGGTCGCCTCCAGGAGGTCGCTCAGGGCCTCCATCTTGCTCTCCCCGACCTTGTGCCAATTCTGCTCCGTATCGTAGACGGCCCCGCCGCTGTACTGCAGGAGCTTGTTGGAGAGGGCTGCTGCCGTGACGGCCTCTATCTGGGTCTCGTCCACCTCCATCAGCTGCTCCTTCTCGAAGTCGCGGTAGCCCGCCATCTCCTCCTCGGTCAGGGCTATCGTGGTGCCGGCCTGGATGAGGTCGGGCATCTCGAGGTAGTCCTCGGCCTGCATGGAGAGGCAGATGTCGGAGATCTTCTCGGTGATCCTCTCGCGGGCCCCCGGTTTCGGGATCCATTCGTAGACGATGTGGCCGTTGTGCCGTCCGGGCCGGAAGTATTCCTGCCGGTACATCGTCAGGGTCCTCCCCAGCCGCTTCCCGAGGTCCAGCAGCTCTATCTGGCTCCACAGATCCATGAGGCCGTTGGGGCTCGGCGTACCGGTCAGCAGGACCACCCGGCCCATCAGCCACCGCATCCGCCGCAGGGCCTTATACCGTCGGCTCTGGGGGTTCTTGAAGCTGGAGCTCTCGTCCACGACCACGGTGTCGAAGGGCCAGCGCACCAGCTCGAGGTCGCAGTAGTCAACCAACCATTTGACGTTGTCCCGGTTCACCACGTAGATGTCCGCCTCCTCGTCCAGGGCCTTCTTGCGCTTCTTGGGTGTCCCCATCACGACGGAGACCTTCAGCCCCTTCAAGTGGTCCCATTTATGGGACTCACTTGTCCACGTATTCCGGGCCACGGACTTAGGCGCAATGACCAGGACCTTCCGCACCTCGCAGTAGTCCTCCTTCAGGATCCGGAGAGCCGTGAGGGTCGCCACGGTCTTCCCCAGGCCCATGTCAAGGAACAATGCGCAGTAGCGGTTGTCGATGATGAACTGCGTCGCGCGCTCCTGGTATGCGTGGGGCTTGTATATCATACCCCCAGCTCCTCCTTCATGATCCGGCGGGCGATGACTGCCCGATTGATCAGCGCGACGGCCTTCTCCAGGCTCTCCGTGGAGTCCACGACGTAGACCTCGAAGCCCATCTGTCGCAGCTGGTCGTGGCAGTGGGTCTGCAGTCCGGTCGGTTTCTTACCGGTGGACTTGAGCTCCACGAAGAAGGCGAGGCCGCCCGGCATCAGGACCAGCCGGTCGGGCAGTCCGCGATGCAGCTGGCTCATCAGCTTGAGGGCCTTCCCGCCCAGTGCCTCGACCTCTTTCCGAAGCCTGGCCTCAAGGGTCTTTTCGCTCTCTGCAACAATTCCTGCGCGCGCGCGAGAACTTTTTTTACGCGCGTTATGCAGGCGGTTTTTCTCAATCTCGTGCATAAATGGCTTATTATGTTTTTTTGTCAATTTTATTGTTGCATTGTTGCAGTAATGCCTTATGTGGCTAATAATCAGTAAGTTGGCACTGCAACAATCACTGCAACAACACTGCAACAATATCGGCGTTGTTGCAATTCGCACTGCAACAATATTTTCTTGTTGCACCCATTGTTGCAGATATTGTTGCACTCATTGTTGCACCCTCCGGATGCAGTTTTTGCTGTGCCGGTTGAGGGCCTCCAGGCTTCCGTCCGAGAAGCGCAGCATCCATCGGCTGTCTATCCAAATCACGTGGGCGACGGGGTGGTCCTGCCCATGTTTGACGACTACGGTGTCGCCTTCCGAGATCATCTGGCCGCAGCAGTCATAGTGCCCGGTCATTGGCCCTTTGTTCGTTGTGTTCATAAGTTACGATAGTGCATTTCAAGTGTTTGTACAAGTGCCTCAATCAATTCGTTGGACGATAGGTCATTCCGGAATTCATACCAGGTGTCCAGCTCGTGGACGGCATCCCACAGCTGGCCGAGGGTCAGGGGCTCCACGACGACGGTGTGGCCGACCATCCGGAGGGTCACCTTCGGAAAGCCGGCCTCCAGCAGGCGGGCGCTCTGCTTCTTGGTCGTGGTGTTCATTTCCCGCCCTCCTGCTTTTCAATGATGGAGACGAGCGCCTCGATGAGGTCCTCCGTGGAGCCGGAGGAGTCAAAGACGAAGACCTCCTCGTAGTGCTCATGCACCCAGTCCCAGAGGTCGGCCAATGTCCAGGTGCAGTCTTCCATGCCGACGGCCACGAGGCGCTTCCACTGCTCCCTCGTCGTGAGATTCGGCCAAAGGGCGGCGGCGTCTCCCTTCAGGCTTGAAGGCCGGCTGGGCGGTACCGGTAAAATCGTCATTGCCATATTATTCGGGGTCTTTGATTTTGAACCTGCGCTGACTGCCGTAGACCTTGTCCCGGGTGTTGCCGATGGACTCGAGGTCCGGCATCTCGCGGAGGATCTGGTTGATCTCCTTGGTGCGGTAGCGGGTGCGCTCGTCCAGCTGCTGGCCGAAGAGCTCCACGAGGATCTCCACGGCGCAGACGGTCTCGCGCTTCATCCTGGGCTCCGAGGCCTCGGTCTCGCTGGCCATCTTAAACCAGTCCTGCCGCTGCTTCATCGTCATGGACTCCCAAGTGGTCGGGATCTCCTTGCGGATGAAGGCCTCGATCATGCCGGCGCGGTCGTCGGCGGTCACCTCGTTGTGCTCCTCCTGGAGGGCGCGGGCCTCCTTCTCGAGCTCGCGGCTGAGGAAGAGGGTCTCGCCTGCCCTGAAGCGCACCACGGCCTCCGCCCAGATCTGGTCCACCTCCTCGGGCAGCTCCAGCCAGACGTCCTTGCTCACCATGTCCAGGCCGCACTCGACGGTCCAGAAGCGGCGGTTTCCGGTGTCGCCCTTGAGGAAGGCGCGCTCGTTGGTGGTAGCGAAGAAGACGCACTGGCGCGGGTAGACCTCCGTCTTCCGTCCGTAGGCCGGGCGGTAGGAGTCCTCCTGCTTGGAGATGAAGGCCTTGTAGGCCTCCGACGTGCTCTTCTTGTAGTTGGTCAGCTCACCGAATTCGACGAGCCATTTCCCGCGGATCTGCTCCATGCCGTCCTTGCCCTCGATGGAGGTGAGGCTGTCGTCGAACCACTCGTCCTTCCCGAGGGAGCGGATGAGGGTGGACTTGCCGATGCCCTCCGGGCCGATGAGCGTCAGGACGTAGTCGTACTTGCACCCGGGCTTCATGACGCGGGCGACCGCCGCCGTGAAGTGCTTGCGGGTCATGGCCCTGACGAGCGGGGTGTCCATGGCACCGAGGTAGTCGACGAGCAAGGTGTCCAGGCGCTCCACTCCGTCCCACTGCAGGGCGTCCAGGTAGTCCCGCACCGGGTGGAAGGAGTCCTGGCTCACCGCGAGGTCGTTGGCATCCAGGAGGGCCGTTTTGCCCACCAGGGCGTAGTGCTCGGAGACGTAGTCGATGAGGCCGTTGTCGTCGGTGTTGGTCCAGAAGGGGTCGAGCCCCATCCGGCGCCAGGGCAGGTCCTTCACCACGACGTCACGGCCCCTGAAGAGGTCGCGGCGGGCGCATCCCTTCAGTCCCGGGTCGTTGCGGCAGATGAGGCCGAAGTTGTAGGGGGACGGGAGGAAGTTCTTGCGCCGCTCGTCCATCTGCAGGAGGGTGGTCCATTCGGTCTCCTCCTCCGGCAGGTCGGCGAAGTCGTCGTTGAGCTCCTTGAGCTTCTCCTTGGCCACGAGGCCGGCGACCTTGGGATCCTCGCGGGCGAATTTCTCCATGGCCACGAAGGACGGCAGCTTTGCCACCGGGGTGTTGATGTCGCTGTCCTGGTCGAGCTCTCCGAAACGGTGCAGGCGCACCAGGTCGAAGGCGTTGCAGAGCTTCTCGCAGCACGGGTCGGTGCCGTGGTGGCTGTAGGCGTACTTGTCCTCGTAGACTACGAGGCCCGCGGCGGTGGTGCCGCCGATGAAGGTGTAGCGGTCGTCGGAGGCGGTCGGCGCGTAGGTGTCCTGGAGGAAGGTGGAGATGGCCTCCGTGATGCCGTAGATGCGGCAGAAAGCGCCGATCACTCCGGGCTTGGTGGTGGGGTCCTCCTGCTTGGCTCCGTTGCTCTGCAGGAGGCGCAGCGTCCTGCGGTCCACCGGCCACTCGGCCACGTTCCGCCAGTCTGCGTAGGAGCCGAGGACCTTGTCCGCATCCAGCGGGTCGGCGACGTCTCCCTGACGGTAGACAAACTCCCCGTCCCTCGGGCAGGAGGGCCAGTACATCAGGCGGCAGGGCTCGTAGGTCGAGCTGTCGAAGATGTCGATGTCTATCTGGGCGGCGAGCCTCCGGGCGATCGGGATGTATTCGTCCGGGGTGACCTCCCTGGAGAGCGGGACCACCAGGCGGAAGCGCGGAGCCTCCGGCGTGTGGCTGTGCGTCGAATAGAGGGCCCAGGCGGTGTCGTAGAGGACGTCCGCGATGATCTCCGGGGTGTCGGCCTGCCCGTAGTCAATATCGAGCGTTACGAGGCTCCTGGAGGTGATGCTGTCGCCCTTGCGGCGCCCGCCGTCGATGGCACCGCCGACGAAGCCGCCGGTGTCCTTGACCTTGCCCCGCTGGGGGCGGCTCATGGCCTTGTAGTCGGCTACGCTCTCCGGGGTGCGCTTGACCGCCTTGAGGCGCCGGGTGAGGGCGTCCCAGGTGACGGTCTTCTTGACCCAGTTGGTCTCGGTCCTCGAGCGTCCGACCGAGACGGTGTACTCCCTTTCGCTCATACCATGAGGTCGCCTTCCTTCGCTCCTTGGATGGGTCCCAGGAGGTTCATCATGGTGCGGTCGAGGGGATGGAATTCCGGCTCGGCTGCAACAAGCTCCTCGTCCATGTTCTCCTTGAGGACGAAGCACTCGGCGTTGGGGTCAAACTGGCCCAGGTATTTGATGAGGTCTTTTACTTTCATGGCTCGGTTGGTTTAAAGTTCGAAGGTGATGGCGCCCTGGAAGCCGAGGCTCCGGAGCGAGGTGAGGAACTGGCGGAGGGTAATGCCCTCCAGCGGGTCGGGCGTCGGCTCTTTCTTGACCGGCGTGTAGTCCACGCCGATGCGAACCGTCGGAACCTTGGCCGCAGCTTCGGCTTCCTTCTGGGCCTTCTTCTCGGCCCTCTTACGACGGTGCCCCTCGGTCACCCGGGCATTGTGGCAGACCTTGCAGTCAAACTCGTGTCCGTCCTTGTTGGCCTTGTTGTGGTGGAAGTCGTCGATGGGCTTGTACTGCTTGCAGACCTTGCACCATTTCATCATGATGCCGGTGTCCTTGTCCACGTAGGAGGGATGGGTGGGTCGGCGTCCCTTCCCGATGCCCATCTGCTCAGCAGTGAGCTCCGGAGCCTTTGCCGGTGCCTCGTTGTGCTCGTCGGGCTGGCGTTTCCGGTGGCCCTTGTTCATCGTACTCTGGCACTCCCGGCAGCAGGGCTGGTAGCCGTCCTTGGTCCGGCTGTGCCGTCCGAAGTTGGAGATGGGAAGCTCGCGCCCGCAGCGGGAGCAGACCTTTGTCATCACGGGCGCCTGCTCCACCTCGGAGGGATCCACCCAGCAGTCCATCACCCTGAGCGTGGAGACGGGCCTGGGTGAGCTCCCCTTGTAGCAGTAGGGCCCGTCGTGTGTGTTGCGGCACTTGCCGCAGGTTCCGCACGTCTTGTTCATATCCATGTGTTTCTTAGTCTTTCAAATAGTAGGGGGTGCAGTAGCCGGCACCGTTCAGCGGGAGATCCGGAGCCCAGTCTGGGCCGTGGTCGAAGCACCACTTGATCCGGCTCAGGTAGTCCTCGCTCGGGACCTCGCAGACCACCTCGTCGTGGACGTGGAAGACCACCGGGATGCAGGCCTTGTCGATGAGGGTCATCGCATGGGCGAGGCAGTCGCGGGCGGTCGCCTGGACGATGTTCTCGGTGAGCTTCCCGCCGTAGGTCTCGATCCAGCACCACTTGTTGGTCTGCTGGTTGAGGCCGTGGTACCGGAGGCTGGAGGAGCCGAAGCGGTTGGTGGAGGGTCCGATGTCCGGGTAGGAGATCAGGCGACCGGAGGGCAGCTGGATGGTCATCGTCTTGTCGTGCATCTGGAAGGTCAGCGGACCTACGTGGGTGGTGGCCTTGGTGATGGCACACTCCGTGGCGGCGTTCTCCACCAGCGTCCAGAAGCGGACGATGTTGGGGTTGGCGTCCCGCCACTTGCGGACGGTGTCCTGCTCCTCCTGCTCGGTCATGCCTTGGCGCTTGCCTCCCATGGCGTCCAGGGCGGAGACTCCGCCGCCGTAGCCGAGGGCGAGGACGGCGATCTTGCCTTTCTGCCGGAGCTCAGCGTTGAGGCCGTGCTTCTCGACCGGCTTGTGGAACATCTGCGACGCCGTGGCGCAGTAGATGTCGCCGCCCTGGCGGAAGGTGTCGAGCACCCAGCTCTCCCCGGCCAGCCAGGCGAGGACGCGGGCCTCGATGGCGCTGAAGTCGCAGACCGCGAGGGTCTTCCCCTTGGGCGCGATGAAGGCGGTGCGGATGAGCTGGCTGAGGGTGTCCGAGACGGAGCCGTAGCCGAGCTCGATCATTTCGATGTCGTTCTCCTTGAGGCAGGTGTGGGCGAAGTCGAGGTCGGGGATGTGGTTCTGCGGAAGGTTCTGCACCTGGATGAGCCGACCGGCCCAGCGCCCGGTGCGGGAGCCGTAGAACTGCATGAGACCGCGGGCGCGGTCGTCGCTGCCGGCGACCACCTGCATGGCCTCGTATTTCTTGTTGGAGGTCTTCCCCATCTCCGCCCGGATCTTGAGCATCCGCTTGACGCGCGGGTCGTCCGTAGCCTTGAGGATGTCGGGCAGCTCCTTTTTGGAGAGGCTGTCCAGCTCGATGCCGGCGACCTCCTTGAGCCAGCGCTTGAGCTGGGGGACGGAGTTGGGGTTGTCCATGCCGGTGAGCTTCATGGCCTCCTCGTTGAGGCGGGCGGTGTGGATGGCCTCGGCCCGGACGGCGTTATGCACCAGGTCCATGTCCAGGAGGACGCCGCGGTCGTTGATGCACTGGTCGATGGCGTAGAGCTCCTGCTCGAAGTCCGAGACCGGGTACCAAGAGGTCGCCTTGTCGATCTGCCGCTCCACGTCCACGTCCCGGATGCAGTAGGCCTTGAAGGTCTCCCACTTGTCCGGGAAGTCCTCGGGGTGGTTGCGTCCGTCGTCCTCACCGAAGAGGCCGGCGGCGGAGGTCTTCGCCTTGGGTGTGCAGAAGAGCTTGATGAGGGCCTTGCCCTCGGTCATCTTCTGCTGCTCCAGGCCGAGCGCTGCGCCCGCCTGGGCGAGGCTCAGGGGAAGACCGCAGCGGGAGCATTGGACCATGGTGCAGTGCCACTGCACGGGGTTGAGCCAGGCGTAGCCAGGGAGGGAGCCGGAGCGGCGCAGGTGCATCGTGAAGCAGACGCGCTCGAAGGCGGCGTTGTGGGCGCACTTGCGGACGTCTGCATCGAAGAGCGCCTGGATGAACCACTCCGGCAGCTGCTCTCCCTGGGCGAGGTCGATGATCTGCGTCGGCTCGTCGTCCCAGGCGTAGGCCACCAGCAGGATCTCGAAGTCCGGATGGGCGGCATACTTGTAGAGGCCGGTGTCCGCGATGGGCTCCGGGCTGTAGGTCTCGATGTCTATGTGGAGGTCTCTCATGCTTTTCGCTTGGAGCCCGGGGACGGTGCCCCGGGCAAAGGATAAGTTTAATTTGGAGTCGGTTTTAAGTTCGCGGTGCTCACTTTAAAAGCGTGACCGCCTGACAGCGAGGGGCGATGTACACGTTGGTGTAGGTGAGGGTGCCGTAGTTACCGCTGAAAATCCAAGCGTAGAAGGCGTAGTTCGGATCGGCATCCCGCTCGCAGGTCCAAAACCAGCGGCCCGGCTTGCCGAATTCGCCGCCGGTGAGCGCGACGGCTTCGTCCAGCCCATGGAAGCGGGCGTCGTAGAGGTCGATGCACTCCTTGCGGGTCGGGCAGCGGAAGATGATGCCCTCCATGGGACGGAAGGCCGCGGCGGCCTTCTGGGCCTCCTCGAAATTGTACTCACCGGGGAGGAAGGACTTGTTGATGACGAGCAGGTGGTCGTCATCCGTCTCCACGGCGAGGAGCTGCGCCCTGGTTGGGTCGGTCTCCTTGCGCCAGTCTTCGATGGAGACGAGCTTGTTGTTGTCGGGGTTGATGATGTAGGTCTTCATGATGTTGATGTTTGTGCCTTGCGGCGGTTTGGGACCCGGCGTCAGGGTCAGCCGGCGCCGGATCGGGTCGGGTGGTGGACTATTCGGGCAGGTCCTCGAAGTCCTCATAGGCGTCAAGGTCGACGGCGCCGTTGCCGAAGTCGGACTCGGCACTGGTCCGTCCGCCGAGGTACTCGCCGTCGCGGGTCTTGAGGATGTTGTTGAGGCCGGCACCGATGCCACGGTTGCCCTTGTTGTTGTAGGCGAAGAAGTTGACCGAGGCGAAGCCGTAGCAGCCGCTGTAGATGTCCTCCTCGTTGGTCACCTCGACGAGCTTGTTCTCGCCGTTGATCTTCATCCGCTTGACGATGCCAGGCTTCGTCTTGGAGGAGACGTTGATGAAGTAGGCGCCAGCGTAGGCCTCATCCTCGGCGCGCTCGAGGTCGCCGTCGCGGAGCGGGCTCCGGAGGTTGACCGGGCGCTTCCCGTCGAAGCGGGAGGCGATGCCGGCCTGGATGGCGGCTTCGATCGCGGCCTTGATCTCCGCGATGAGCTTCTTGTTAGTCTTGGGGATGATGAGGGAGACGGAGTACTTTTTCTCGTTTCCTTCTGCCACGGCTTCGGGGGTGAAGATGTGGACGTAGCTGAACCGGACCTCGCCGATCTTGACTTTCGTTGTGACGTTTTCGTTCATGACGTTTTGACGTTTAAATGGGTTTGTGTAAATGGGATTAGAATCTTTCTTTTATTGCAGAAATAAGAGCCGGGATATACCTCTCGGAAAAACGGACCTCGCGTCCTTCGCTCCAGTGGTCGATTTTTAGGTCTTTCATGAGTTCTTTTAAATCGTTCATACTCAGGTCAACACCTTGACGAAGCATGGCGGTCCTGAAGTCACTGCGGGCTATTCCTGAGCGCCCGTTCTTCCGGTGCTTTCGGCTGTAGTGCAAGGTAGTTCTCCAATCGGTTTCCTCCTTCGGGAAGATTTCAAAAGCCTCGATTTCCGGAGGAAGAGGAGACTCCTGACAGATGGGGGTGTTGAGGAGCTCGACGTGGGTCTTGGGGTCGTTTTTCTCCAGGGAGACGGCTATCCTTTCCAACAAGGAAAGAGCGCGCTCCAGGTAGTTGATCTGTTCGTTGTAGGTCATGTCGTTTCGCGTTTTGTCGTTATTTGGCGTTTTGGATTAGTTTGATGTTTCCGATCTTGACGACCGTGAAGATGATCGTGATGCCTTCAATGGCGCAGCCATCGCCAGACGGCAGGCACTTGTCGCTGAAGTAGCGCTGGAGGACCTCGATGACCTTGGTCCTGGCGAACTCCCGCTTGTCGAAGCAGAAGACGTAGGTGCCGTCGGGCTTCTGGCTGTAGAAGGAGAGCCTGCCTTCCGGCTTGGTCTCTCCGGACAGCCACTGCGGGAGCTTGAAGAGGTCGACGATGTAGTTGACGGCCTCGAGGCGGGAGATTTCCTTCTTGGCCATACTACACGTCCTTGAAGTCATCCATCGCGCTGGAAGCGCTGTTCATGGCCGGGCGGGGGTCATCGTCAGGAGCAAGGGCCGGCTTGCCCTGCGGCTTGATGACGTACTGACCGAGCAGCTCCTGGAAGCCCTTTTTCTTGAGCAGCTTCTCGAGGTCCGAGATGGTCTTGAGCTCCTTGGGCTTGGTGTAGCTGGCCTCGTCGAAGCCGGCCTCCGAGAGGACCTTCATGGCAGCTGCCTGGTCGGAGATCTGCCGGAGGGAGCGGCCCTCCACGACCTTGAAGCCGGGGAAGGACTGACCCTCCAGGGCCTTCTCCAGGACGTAGGCCTCGAGGCCTGCTATCCAGCTCTTGAGGGAGGTCACGGCGCGCAGGGCGTCTGCCATCTCGTCGTTGGTCATCAGGGCGGCGTCGCTCCGGTTGGCGTTGAGGGTGAGGGCCCTCTCGGCGAAGGCCTTGCATCGGGGCGCGACGTTGCAGAAGCGGCAGTGCTCACCGGGGACGAAGTCGCCGCCGCCCTGGTAGGCGAGGACGGCAGCCGGACGGAGCTCCTCGGTGGCCCACTTGAGCAGGTCCCAGTAGGTGCTCTCGTAGGTGGAGATCCACTGCAGGCGGGGCTGGATGATGGTCATCTTGACCTCGTGCAAGTCGTAGAGCTCGCCGGGGCCGAGGATGGCACCAAGGGCGTAGCACATCATCTGCGGGTTCTCGCGGGCGCTGACCTTGACGCCTTTGCCGTATTTGAGGTCATAGACCGCGAGAGTGGAGCCGTAGATGAGGACGGCGTCGGAGCTGCCGAAGCCCTCCGGGATGTACTCGCCCAGGTTGAGCTTCTGCTCCACGAGGAGGATGGCCTCGGGGTCCTGGGCGCGGGCCTGGAGGAAGTCGTCGAAGACCGGGCGGCAGTAGTAGTCGAGGACGGTGGAGAGCATCTCCCAGGGGTCGAGCCCCTCGGCGGTCGCTTCGTCCACGTGGTCGGCCAGCTCCATGTAGAGCGGGGCCATCTTGCCGCCGGTCTTGCGGACGGAGCCGTAGCTGAGCTGGAACTTGTCGACGAAGTCGTCGATCGGGGCGGTGTCCTGGTCGAGGCAGATCCTGAGGATCGTCTCGGCCATCGAGTGGGCGATGGTGCCCTCCTTGGTGTAGGCGGTGTCCTTACTGGGGACCTGCGCCTCCAGACGTGCCGAAGGCGCGCAGGTCATCCAGCGTTTGGCCGCCGATGGAGCGAGGATTGCGTGGGTGGTGGGCATGGCGTTATGCTACTAATTTGTTCAGCCGCTCCATCAGTTCCGCTCGACGCTCCATGGGGCACTCGATGCTCGTTTTGATGCCGAAGTCCGCGAAGACGTCCCAGATGGCCTTGTTGGAGCCGACCTGGTCGCGGATGCCCTTGATGAAGACGCGGAGCTCGGAGTCGGAGATCTCCTTGGTCTCGGGCTCGGCGGGCGCCTCCTCGGGCTTGGGGTCCTCCGCCGGCTTGGCGGGTGCAGGGTCTGCCTTCACCTCGGGCTTCCGGGGTTCGGGCTTGGTCTCGGGGCGCTTGGGCTCCGGCTTGGCGGCAGGGGCCTCGGGCTTGCTTGCCACCAGGGCCTGGACGAGGCCGGCGAGCTTGTCGCTGGCGTCCAGGGTGACGGTGATGTTGATGTGGATGGGATCCATACGATAATGATGTTTTAGAGAGTGTTGCTTCTGCGTTTGGGGGCGTCTCCGTAGAGCTGCATGGCGAGGGTGGCATCGGTGAAGAAGACGCGGCCCTGCTGGCGGATGGCGCCCCGGATGGTTCCGCTGCGCTTGATGCGTTTTGCGGTGCTCTCGGAGCAGGAGAAGATCTGCATCAGGCCCGGGATGCCCCGGACCCATCGGGGCTGGCCGAGAGCCTTCTGGACTCCCTGCTCGACGAGCTCCTGGAGCTCGTCCCGGCTGATGGTGATGGTATCATTTGTCGTCATGTCGTTTTGTCGTTTTAAAGGGCCGGGCGCATCCCTGCGGTTTGGTCGGCCCACAATTCCTATCAGTGATGAAACCTTAGCCTTGCTCCTGCAAGGGGAGGCCGGAGGGAGAGTCGAACTCCCGATCGCTCCGATGCTTCCGGCCAGGGTGGTAGGAGGGCACTACCGGTTGGATGGTGGAAAGGTTCAAAGCCTGACAATGGCAGCCTGCCGGCCCTCTTCCGGTCTCCAGGGTGTCCGGCTCGTAGCCGGTACCGTTGCAGCGGCGGCAGGTATGGTCTTGCTGGTCCAGTCCCCTGCCGTGGCAGAGGAGGCAGTACATTTGGTCGCGGTCTTCGGTGTTCATTTCGATCTCGTGATTTTGCACCAGTCATTGGGCGTCTTCCTGCAGACCCCCCCCCACGTAGAACCAGCAGCGGAGGCAGAGGTTGGGGGTGCGGACGGGGCTGCTCATTTG
>Ga0310786_10000328_pt1 | contig 78461 bp, 72 predicted proteins | sample AusTroGonzalo_MG_FD_203881 | JGI IMG/M metagenome (GOLD analysis project Ga0310786, IMG submission 203881) | Bovine rumen microbial communities from tropical cattle in Woodstock, Queensland, Australia - Gonzalo_03 (v2) (version 2) | ecosystem: Host-associated > Mammals > Digestive system >... | reverse complement strand
ATAAAGTCGGGAATGTTCTTATTCAAAGAATCCAACTGTTCTTTTTCCAATGTCTTAATGAGATTCATAATTAAATCCTTTCGTTAATTGTTAATGTAATGTTGCCATAAATCAGGACGTCTGTCCTTGGTTATTTTTTCTGCCTGTGCTTTGCGCCACGATGCAATTTCTTTATGGTTGCCCGAAAGCAAAACTTCCGGAACTTCCATGCCTTGCCAAGACCTCGGGTGCGTGTATTGCGGATATTCCAAAAGCCCGTTTTCAAAGCTTTCCTCGGTGAGCGAGGCGGGAGATCCTAAAACATCGGGAAGAAGCCTTATCACTGCGTCCAAAAGGCATATCGCCGCAGGTTCGCCGCCCGATAAAACAAAATCGCCGATGCTGATTTCTTCAAGTCCGTAGCGGGTGATGACCCTTTCGTCTATACCTTCAAAGCGACCGCAAACAAGAGTGATTTCGGAAAGATTTGCAAGCTCTTTGACCTTGCTCTGCGTAAGGGGAGTACCACGCGGGCTTAAGTAAATAAGCTTGTCGCTACTATCCTTTACGCTGTCCAAAGCCGCACCCAAAACATCGGGTTTCATCACCATTCCCGCGCCGCCGCCAAAAGGTGCGTCGTCTACCGAGCGATAGTTGTCTGTGGCAAAATCCCTGATGTTTACGGGGTTTATTTGCCATAAGCCATCGCTAAGCGCCTTACCCGCCAATGATTGCCCCAACAGTGAGGGGAACATTTCGGGGAAAATGGTGAGGATGTTGGCCTTAAACATTGTTTTATTCTTCCGTCATACTGCTGCGATTTGCCGCTTTAAACCAATCGGTAGAGGCAACTTTTATAAAGCCGCCGTCAACATCAACAACAGGGATATCTTTCTTGGTGAAAGGTATCATTACGCTTTTGCCCGATGGCGTGGTGATGTCCAAAATATCTCCGGCGCCAAAGTTGAAAACTGATGATACAGTGCCAAGGTTTTTATCCTTGTCATCGGTGACTTTTAAACCGATAAGGTCGGTGTGGTAAAACTCGTCTTCCTCTTCTATCTTAGGAAGGCCTTCCCTTAAAGCGAAAAGCTTGGTGCCTTTGAACTGTTCGGCGGTTTCACGGTCGTGAACGCCTTCCATTTCGCAAAGCAAAACATTCTTGTTCAGACTTAGATTCTTAAATGAAAAAGTGCGTGTAAGCGTTTCATCATACAGATCGCCGTATGAGAAAATATCAGTCGGAGTAATGGTGAAGCTGCGGACTTTTACAAGACCTTTTACACCATGCGGACCGGTAATCATACCTACAAAAACTTTTTCCTTCTTAGTCATAACAAGAGGTTCCTTTATTCGGCAGGGGTTTCTTTAGCATCAGCAGCAGGAGCTTCTTCGGCTGCGGGAGCAGGTTCAGCAGCGGCAGCTTCCTCTGCGGGGGCAGGGGTTTCTTCCGCGGCTTTAGCGGCAGCAGCTTCCTCGGCTGCTTTTGCTTCGGCTTCCGCCTTGGCAGCAGCTTCGGCTTCGGCTTTAGCTTTTTCGGCTTCGGCTTTAGCTTTCATGCGCTCAACGGCTTTTGCTTTAGGATTAGGCTTTTTTGTTTGGTTAGCAGGAATTGCCGGCTTCGCCACAACGCCTTTTTCCGAAAGTAAACGAGCTACACGGTCGGTAATCTCGGCGCCTTTGCTAATCCATTCCTTGATGCGCTCGGGCGCAATCGTCAATCTGCCTTCATGCTCTTTGGGCAAAAGGGGATTGTAGGTGCCGACCTTTTCAATAAAACGGCCGTCACGAGGAGCGCGTTTATCGGCTACGACAATTTTATAAAACGGGCGCTTCTTAGAGCCACCTCTTGAAAGTCTTATACGTACTGACATATTTCTTAGTTTCCTTTGTTAAATGTTAATTACTAAAAGCGTTTCCCTAGGAAAGGATTCGCTCCACCTTGTTTCGGCATAAGGGCGTCAAGTGAAGGGGGCATTCCCCCGCTCATCAGCGCCTTTAAGCCGCCCATTTTTTTCATCCGCTTCATTGCCATTTCAACTTGCTCAAAGCGTTTAAGCAGCTTGTTCACGTCCTGAATGGATGTGCCTGAACCGTCCGCTATGCGCTTTTTGCGGGATGCTTTGATGATGTCGGGATGACGGCGTTCTTTTATGGTCATGGACAAGATAATGGCTTCTTGCCTTGTTACAACGCTGTCATCTATTCCGGCCTCGTCTATTTGCTTTTTCATTTTGGCAATACCGGGAATCATTCCCAGCACGCCCTTTATATCGCCCATTTTCTTAATTTGGCGAATTTGGGAAAGCATGTCTTCAAGATTGAAGGTGCCTTTCATCATACGTTCGGCGGTCTTTTGCGCTTCGTCCTCGTCAATCTTTTCAATGGCAGTTTCAACCAAAGAAACAACATCGCCCATGCCCAAGATTCTGCCCGCTAAGCGATCGGGGTGGAAAGGCTCTAAGGCGTCGGGTTTTTCGCCGGTGCCGAGGAACTTTAAAGGCTTGCCCGTAATGAATTTTATGGAAAGCGCCGCACCGCCGCGCGAATCGCCGTCAATGCGGGTAAGTATGCTACCCGTGATGCCGATTTTGTCATCAAACTCTTTGGCGATGTTTACTGCGTCTTGTCCCGTAAGAGCGTCAACTACCAGTAAGCTCTCTATGGGCTTTGCAAGAGATTTTATCGCTGCCGCTTCGGCCATCATGTCGGTGTCAATGTGAGTCCGCCCCGCCGTGTCCAGCAGCAGAACATCATAGCCGCCAGTCTTTGCTTCGGTAAGTGCGCGCCGTGTAATCGCTTCGGGTTTTTCGCCCGCGATAACGGGAAGAGTGTTAATGTTAAGAGATGCGCCGATTTGCGCCAGTTGTTCTTGCGCCGCGGGGCGGTAAACATCCAAAGACGCCATAAGCACCGATTTGCCTTGTTTCTCTTTAAGGCGCTTGGCAAGCTTGCCCGTGGTGGTTGTTTTGCCCGAACCTTGCAAGCCGAGCATAAGGATAACCGCTGGCGGGGTTACGGAAAGGTTTAGTTCAGCTGCTTCCGAACCAAGGGTCGCTACCAATTCATCGTGAACGATTTTGGTTACAAGCTGGGCGGGAGTGACTGATTTTATAACATCTTCGCCGATAGCTTTTTCTCTGACTTTCGCGATAAAATCTTTAACAACGGGAAGGGCAACATCAGCTTCCAAAAGAGCAATGCGAATCTGCCGCATGGCGTCGTCAACATCGCTTTCGGAAAGAGAGCCTTTGCCCCTTAGCTTATCAAGAACTTCGTTTAGTTTATCCGACAGGTTGCTAAACATATTCTTTTACCCTTTTATCCTTTTACTCTTTTAACCCTTTGTTTCTTTTACAAAACAACAAACATACAAAAACGGCATCAGTGTGCGAACCCTCGCTGGCTGATGTATCTCTTTACGAGACTCTTTTTAAAGAATCCGTGAAATATTGGCGTCCTTGTAGCATTACAAGGCGGCTTAGTCAACCTTTTTTATAAAGGTTTCGTAAGGGCGAAAATTATCCCTTTGCTTTTTCCTTAAGCTTTCAGCCTTCACTAGGAGCAGGCGCGGGCGTCGTTTCTTCGGGCGCTGGCGCGGGGGCTTTTACCTGAGAAGGAAGCTCGGCAGGAGCACCTAAAATCGCGTTTAAAGCATTTTCCGAGGCGGAACCTTCGATTGCGGTTGCCGCAGTTTCGGGAACTTCGGTTGGAGCGGGTGCGGGAGCCGGTTCGGGGACTTCAAAAGCAGGGACAGGTGCCGGTGCTTCGGGGGTCTCGGGAGTTTCAGCAGCAGGCACTTCAGCAGCAGGCACTTCAGCAGCAGGCGCTCCTTCCGCGGTTGTTTTAGTCGGAATTACTGCTTCGACATTTTCCTTTATGGTGTTAAAAGTGTTTAAAAGCTTTGAAGTGATACTGCTTTCGGGCTTCGGCTCCGCTTCAAAAGAAGGAGCGGGAGCAGGTGCCTCCTCGGGAGCTTTATCCTCTTTTGAAAGAAGCAGCTCTTTCACTTCGTCAATTTCGGATTTGATGTTTTCTAAAATCTTGGTTGCTTGGTCAAGGTCGGTCATAATTTATCTCCTTTTAAAAAAGTGGTGTCACTTTCTTAACAGGTATTTATTAAAACTTTATAAACCGACTTTATTTTAAACGGCCTTTGTCCCCGAGGGCTTTGCTTTGGCCTTTTTGGCGGTTTTTTTTACCTTTTTTACTGTGGAAGTACAGTTAGGACATTTGGTCGCGTCCACCGATATAACCGAGCAGCAATAAGGGCAGGTGCGAGTCTTTGGCGCTTCGTCCTTTTTGTCCTTGTCCATGGCGGCTTGAATTTTGTTTACCGCCTTGATAAGGATAAAAACCGCAAAAGCCACTATGATAAAGCTTATCATAACATTTATGAAAACCCCGATGTTAACGGTAATTGCGCCCGCTTTTTGTGCGGCTTCCAAGGTCTCATAAGGAGGATTGGCCAGGGCGCCGTCTCTTAACACGAAAAACATATTCGTAAAGTCAACTTTGCCGAGCAAAAGCCCTAAAGGCGGCATAATTACATCTTTAACCAACGAATCGACAATCTTGCCGAAGGCGGCGCCGATGATGATACCGACTGCCATGTCGATGACATTGCCGCGCATGGCGAACTTTTTGAACTCGTTTATGAAATTTTTCAGCATTTGCAACTCCTGTTATTTACGTTTTGGCTTTTCGGTTTTAAGCTAATCTTGTGATTTTCGGGGATTGTAGAAGGAAAAGTTGAGCTTGACAACAACCTGTTTAATTATCATTATACCCGCCTGTTTTTAGAAGTGGGGTTGTAGCTCAGCTGGGAGAGCGCTGCGTTCGCAATGCAGAGGTCGGGAGTTCGATCCTCCTCAGCTCCACCAAACTAAAAACAATTTTATTCGAAAGAATAAATTGTTTTTAGGAGAAGCTGGAAACAACTTTATTTAAGGTAAGTTTAATTGCGGGTGTGTAGCTCAGTTGGTTAGAGCGTTACGTTCACATCGTAAAGGTCGCAGGTTCGAATCCCGCCACACCTACCAAAAATACACTATAAAAACAATAAGTTATATTTGCCAGCGGTTTTGGTGCTCGGCATTAGATTCGTTCCAGTAAACACATAGTAAACACGATGAAAGATATTCTGTGTCGGACTGATAGTAAAAATTACTTTTATTATCATAATTACAAAATGTGATGGATTTTAAGATTGTCTGTTTCGAAACGCTTGGAATATAGCCCAAAAACCAAAGTAATTCCATGGAGTCGTTGATTGTATAATAAGTTTATAATATTGGGCTAAAGTGTGTTGACAATGTGTGTTTTTAGGCTCGTATGTGTGAGCGAACGTATCAGGGCTTCAGTTTGACTAAAGCCTAGTCTGGCCCTAAACGGATATTTGCTCTGTAAGGTATGTAACAAGAGTAAGGTATATCAGCTGAAGTTATACCAGCACACCTTCTGCTTTGTTTCGTGTCATCTTGGACATTTCCAGTATGTCCTTGATGCCGGCATTTTGAGCTTGTCGGGCATAAAAGTTGGTATCTGTTAATAAGACGTAGGCCCATATAGAATTCATACGCTGTTCAGGGGCAAGCTCATTTATCTTATTTATCCAATCCACAGCACCTATCTTTTTCTGTTTAACATCCGGGTTATCCACTTGATTACTGGCTTTGGTTTCTACAATGTAAATCTTATCTGCTAATTTAACCATAAAATCTGGATAATAAGTTGCAAGCATTCCATCAGAACGTAAATAACGCAGTTTGGCAAACGTGTGCTTGTTTTCATTAATTTTAATTAAGCGCTCTACTTCACCATCAGCATCGCAGGCTTCTAGGAAGTCTTTTTCTAAGCCGCCTTTATTGGATGGATAAAAAGTTTTGTCGTATATGGACTTAACAATATTAAGCGAAAAATTATCTCTGCCAATAAGACTGGGTATACTGGAAAAATAATGCTTTTCTACAATACTGTCGTGAACATCAACGTTATTGTGCATTTCGTATATAGCCTTGGAGAGTTCTTTCATCGTGTGTTCAATAACTTGAGCTTTTGTCACGATTAACACTCGCCAATTATTTTCTACCATAGGATCAAAAGGCTCATTAAACAATCTGGTTCTGATGAACTTGTCAATGGTCGCTACAAGCAAAGACTGGTCAATTTGCATTAAGGGCAATTTTGTTTTTCCTCTTACGGAAACCTTAACCATATTGCTAATTATGGCATTTAGCATCTTTTGCAAATATTCGTTGTAAGATTTGGCGGTAAAGATATCTCCTTTAACCTTATATTCTCCAAATCTGGTTTGTACTTGTAATTCCTGACTGATGAACCTCTCGGCATTATCGTTTGGTACCATTTGTTTTAATTGAGCCAGCGTCCAGCCTGTAAGTGGTTGCATGTTTTGAACAGATAATTCTGTTCCGTTAAGAGTTTCCTCTTTGTCCTGTATAATAACTGGCCAAAACATATCATACTTTTCAAAACCGTCTTTTAAGTTTGCTGTAACAATATCTCCAAGCGTCTTGCCACCTTCCGGAAGTTCTCCTTTATCACCTATGATTAAGTTTTTATCTAGATCTTCATAGAATTTCTTAAACGCTGGGTGTTCTACGACAAATAAGGTATCCAAATAATTTATAGGAGCTTCTTTCTCGTCATATATACGGTGTCGATTTTCCGCTTTTACTTCTTCGTAAGCTTTGTCGCGCCACATTAATCGTAATCCGCGACCTAAAACCTGTTCTAGTAATATGGGCGCCTCGGTTGAACGTAGTGAAACAATTACGCAGATATTATTTACATCAAAACCTTCACGGAGCATTAAAACACTGACAACGACTTTGGGCTGTGTTTGTTTATCCAAGTTAAAAAGTTTTTGTTTTAAAGTTTCCCATTCTTCAGATTTTAATTCTCCCTTTTTGGTGGAATCTACCTGCATAATGTCATCAGCGCTTAACCCTTCAGATCGTAAGAAATCTGCTACCAACGGTGATACATCCGTGTCTTCGCAGACTACCATCAATTTTGGGTGTTTGGTGTTATCGTGCTTTACAAATTCTTCTTCTAAAATTTTTAGTTTGGACAGACCGGCACGTAACATCAATCTTTGTCCATCAGATAAATCAATAACTTTATTTCTGTCATCGCGTATGGCTTTAAACTCCATATCTTCATTTGCCAGCGAAGCCACTTCTTTACGTTCGTCTAAAAGAAAAGTTTTTACCAAACCGATTCGCATTGCTTTTGAGAGTTCAAAGTTTGATATGATATGAGGAAAATAATGCTTTGTTCGTCTTGCTCCACTTCCCGTAACGTTGTAAGGAGTGGCCGAAAAATCCACTTGAATGAAATTGGCGTTTTTGCCATTAGCAATCGTATTAAGGGCTTTTAACCATTTAACTTCTTCGACTTCGCCGTAAGACTTGTTCTCGTGGATATGGTGGGCTTCATCATTAAAGACACAGATATTTGGTAATCCCGCCAGATATTGCACCAAACCACCACGCAAAAACCTGTTGTCCAGAGTTTCTAAGCTGTTGCCGCTGGCAATGCCAGGTTTAATAGGCAGAACATCTTCGGCAAGTTCTTTGGTTTTGCTTAAATCTATTCCCGCTATATCTATATCTGATTTGGTTTCTTCGGTATCATCAATTAAAGCGTGCCAATTAGTAATGGCAATAATGCCATCGCCAGTGACTTTGTGTCCTATTTCTATCTTGTCGGCAACAGAGCTTTGAACAAAAGAAAATACATCCTGCCGATACTTTTCAGGAATGAATAGATCTTGGAAACACTTTAAATCGGCAGTGTCAAAATTACGTTTTTTATCTTCTCCTTCCTTACCTCTAAAGGCATCAAGCAAACGTTCATACACGATTAATCCCGGAGTAACTACCAAAAAATTTTTAGTGTATTGCACATCACTGTTAAAGGTATGTTTTGCGTTAAGATATTGCCATACCAGTAAGGCTTGGAGCACCCAGGTTTTACCCGTTCCTGTAGCCATTTTTATGCAATATTTGGACAAGTTGTAAGTATCGTTGCTGACAATACCTAAAAAATCGCTGTCAACTATGGTATTGCTGGCAGTTTGTCCCACTGCAGTATACATATCGGACACGGAATGACTTTTTAAAACTTCGTGGACATAAATAGCATTAAGGATTGCTTGTTTTTGTCCTTCGTGAAAGTTGCAATTACGCATTTGGATAAAGGAATCTTCAAACCAATAGCGCAATAAGTCAGAAGTGATAAGAGATACTTGGGATAAAAATTCACCAGATTCCCACGCCTGATTAACAATTTTGCTTAATTCTTCCGCAAATTTTAAGGAGGTGTTTCTGGTTCCGGTATTAGTAGCTGAAGTCATTTTTGCCTTTTCCTTTACCTTCTCGAAATGAAAATTTATTTATTTTCCAATTCGTTTTTATTTTCATTTTTGCGTTTGCTTTTGGCTTGGCGGCGTATATCGCTATGATCGAGGCACTCACCGCCGCAATAGGGACATAAGTAAGGGGCTTTCCTTGCGTTAATTTCCCACAAAACCCAAATCAAAATTAAGAGCGGCAATATAAGTCCTCCGGTTAGCACGGTTAATAGCACCACGCAAGCAAGGTTCAAAAGTTCGTTTATCCCCTCTCTCACAGCCAGTACAGGCTTTCCACAACAGGGGCAATATTTTTGTTCTCTTTGGTCTGACATTTTATAAATATTTCCTTTGCTATATCTCGGTAATGGTTTGGCTTTCAAAGCCGAAGACATCAACGGCTTTCACGCAAATTTTTCGCACTCCTGTGACTTTTGGCACAATAATCACTGCAGAGTGCATCACTCTTAAGGGATCATCATTATTTTCGGTGTTTTCGCGGTAGTCCTGCCATACAGAGCGGAAAGTTTGTCCGTCATAATCGGGGTCAACTGACCAATATTCCAGCAGATCTAATGGCTTTTCCGCCATTACTTTTTGCACTGTTTCCTTGTCTTTCTCATCCAAAGGAAGCGCATCAGGGGAAAGTAGTACATAATTATCCAACTCTACCGTCAATTTTTCCTTATCCGGATCTGAAGCTTTGCTGACTGTAGGAGTCTTAACGGTTAAGTATTGAAGCGAGGAAAAGCGGACTTTATTACTGTCAATTAAGTCTTTGTAATCTTTCTTACGCAGTAAATCCAATAGATCCGGAGGAATGACCAAAACTTCAATTTCCGACTTATCCAAATCGGCGAGCTTATCTCCAATATCGAACGAAAAGTTCCAGCCTAAAATAATGACCTTTTTCCATCCACCCATAAAAGATTCGCGCAATTCCATCGCCTTTTTTATTGTGGCAGAATTTGTGACTTTATTTGGGCTGTCCACATAAACAAGTGTGCTGGTGTTACGTAATTGCCCAAGGTTGGCAGGGGCATCTTCGCTGTCAAAACCGATTGCGCCATATAAACCCATTACTACTTTGGCAAGGTCGGAAACACGTTTATATTGCTTGTCGGAAAGGAATGCTTCACGCGAATAATCCCCGATAGCGTGATATAAAAACGGTTTACATTCCGGTATATCAATAAACCGTTTACGCATAATCATGGTTGCCGGTTTACCAATGTCGGATATAATCCACCGCCTGCCCAATTTTTCCGCCACTGCAGCCGTAGTTCCGCTCCCACCGAAAAAATCGGCAACAATGGAATTTTCATTGGATGATGCTTTAATTATACGTTCTAACAATTTTTCTGGTTTTTGAGTGGCGTAATTAACTAACTCCTTACTTTTTCTAGGTGGAATGCAATCAGTCCATATAGTCTGTAATGATATTCCATCCAATTCTTCTACATATTTTTTTATAAATGGATAACCATTTTTTGTAAAAACAATCCTATCCTCTTCTTTCCATTTATCAATTTGTTCCTGTGAAATTGACCAATGCCTTCCTCTTGGAGGTGGTATCAAACCTCTACCAAAATCTCTTAAATGATTTTGTTCTCCTTGGCCTGTAGGATTATTTAATCTATACCATCTGCCATTTTTATCCTTTTTGAAATATTCTTCCAAATGCTCGTCTGTATATTCTGTGAATATTTCATTCCAAATTCTTGAAGAATTTTTTCCATAAAACATAATAAGATCATTATTAACTCCAAATGCTCCTGCATTATTTTGTGCACCAGTACGTTGCCAAACAATCTCATTAACGAAATTACTTTTTCCAAAAATATCATCCATTATTACTTTTAAATAATGGCCGGCGTGCCAATCGCAGTGCACGTAAATTGAGCCTTGCTCGGACAATAGTTCTTTCATCAGGCATAATCTGGGATACAGCATTTTTAAGTAGCTTATTGTGCCGTCTGCCCACGTATCGGAATAAGCAAACTGTTCAATAACCGATGGCTTTTGTTCGATATCACCACCGGGCAAGGTGATCTTGGTTCTATAGTCCGCCTTGGAGTCGAAAGGCGGATCAATGTAAATAAGGTCGATCTTACCTCGCATACTGGGAAGGCCTGTGGCTTTATCACCGGTTAATAATGCTTGCATGGCAAACAAATTATCTCCGTGTATAAGGCGGTTAAACCATGCACCCGATTCCCATTCACGAATCTGCCCCGTAAACAAACCTGTCTTATCCCGCGTAGGCAGGACATATTCATTAGTTTGTAACAGCATTTTATTATCAGATTCAGCGCGCCCAAGGATTTTTTCCAATTCTTTCTTACCCGAAGCGACAACTTCGGGGAGCATCTCAATCAGTGACTTTGCCATAATTAACACCTTGTATTTAGAATTAAACCAACCTCTGACCCAAAATCATATAAAAATAGCATAGACAAGGCAACCGTTTAATTTTGGTTTTCGGAATCTTTGCTTTTTAAGCCTTGGTATGGTCCAAGACTCATGTTATTCTCCATGCAATATTTGTTTATCGTGAAAAAGCTGACTTTAAGCTTTTTGGCTATTTGGTTACGATTTAGACCTTTATCAATAAGAAGTTGAATTAGTTTGTCTTTACCGTCCAGCTTGTGAGTTTTGTTCTTGCTGCCCGGTTTGCGGCCGAGCCTTGTACCGGAAAGTTTGGCCCTTGCCAAAGCTTCCTTTGTGCGCTGGCTTATAAGGTCGCGTTCAATCTCGGCTGACAGGCCAAAAGCAAAAGCTAAAACTTTGCTTTGGATATTGTCTCCGAGTTCGTAGTTATCCTTTACAGTATAAACTTTTGCCCCAACCTGCATGCAATGCTCAAGAATTCTCATTATCATAAACAGTTTACGCCCGAGTCTGGATAACTCGGAGCAAATGATTATGTCGCCTGCTTTGATATGCTTTAAGATTTTACCGAGCTGTCGTTCTTTAGGCTCTTTTGTGCCTGATATGCCGGCGTCCTCAATATACTTATCAATGCAAACGCCTAACTCCTTCGCCTTTTGCTCAATACCAAGTTTTTGGTTGTTACAGTCCTGCTTGTCTGTACTTACTCTAATGTAGCCGTAGATCATTTATTACCATCCTTTTTTGTATAATTTGAAAAAAACAACTTTTTTCATTGTTTTTTCTTTCAAACTTTAGAGCCAGCCAATTTGTTGGAAATTCTTTTTGTTTGAAAAATTCTCCATATTTTTTGGTATATTTCTCGCGTATCTTTGATGATTCCTTGGCTGATGTAACAGTCAGGCTTACTTTGCCTGTGGCTTTTAAGAATATAGCAAGCCCAGCCTAGTTTATCGGAAAGGTTTTTGCATCTTATTTTGTTGCTCTCGGGGATAGGACTTTTTTTGTATTTTGGGCCAAAAGCTGTTAGCTTAAGGATCTTTTTAATAGCTTCTATGTTGTTGTGAGTTTGGATAACCCCGTGGATATGAAAACCGCTTTCGTTTCCTTCCAAAATAAATAAATACTTTGGAATGTACCTTAGTTTATTGATGAAGTTTTGATTTATACGCCTTCGTATGAAGTCAGATTTGTTTTCTGCCAAATTACATTTTTGGGTAAAATCATTGGAAAATATTAATGTAAAAGCTTGCCAAGTATCGTTTACGACGTGCTCAAAAAATAATGCTATCTTTTGTATGCTAGTTAAATACTTCCAATTAGGTATATATGTCTTACTAAGATCATATAATATATTATTATTAACTAAAAGCTCCGGCGTTTTTAGTATGGTTTTGCAGCTCTCTAATAAAGGCTCATATTGGTCTTTTAAGGGCTTGTAGTCATAAAAAAATTTTTTCTTTTTTTCCACTTGCTATTTACTCCATCTTTTTTGGATATTTTTGAGTAATTGCTCTTTTCGGGAATCGCTCATTGGCTTTTTAGGTCGTAGTGAATTTTTCCCCAATCTAAATGGATAAAGTTGGCAATTTACATCAGCACAATTTCGAGGGTGACAGTCACCATTGCAATTAAAGCAGTAGAGCTTTATGGCTGATAAAGGAGTTATCCTTTCTTTTATTTTGCTCATATTGTCACCTCAATTGGCTGGAGTTTGTGACCGGTTCGGAAAGTTTGCTTTGCACCCAATTCGTCAAGTCATCTACGGTATAGACTACTCTGCGCCCGAACTTCCTAAAGGTTGGGCCTCCGCCGATCGTGATGTATTTTGAAAGCGTTTTTTCGGATATAGGTAAGCCAAGCCCATTCGTTAGATATTCGCTGGCTTGTTTTTTCGTTAAATAAAACATTTACCCTCCGTTTAATAAATTAAACTTCGCAAAGTTATTCTTTGCTTGAGGGCTATTATTGCATAACTTCTTGATTTATAAATCTAATTAGGGTCTAGCTAGCTAGACGTTTTGTCGTCCCAGTACCGACTTTTAAAGCTTATCAACCAATCTTTTAATGTAGAATCCTTCACAGGCAAATCCTTTTTGTAGCTGTTTTTGTATCGTTTTTTTATTTCCATTATTAAATTGTTGTCATTGTTGCTTCTTTCATAATCTCCTTCAATTAGCTGGAAGTATATTTTATAAACATCGTCTCTCCTTTGTAGCTCTTTTCGATGAGGCTTTTTGTTTTGTCGTTGTCTGTAACTTTTGACCCACCAAAGAATATCGTTGATATCTAAGATTATTTGGTTTTGTGTAGGGAATATTTGTGAAGCTTTCCACCCATCTTTCTTTTTTTCTTCTTCTATCGCGAACAGGATACAATCCCAAGCTAGTTGTATGGCATAAAAACAACCTCCTAAAAGAATTAAATCTGGGGTATTACTATATTTTCTCTCAAAAGATTTTCTGACGGCGCTACTCATGCTTGGTAATACGTTATAAATTCCTGTTAATTGTCCATTAGCAAATGCTGTTTTTAGTTTTGCATTTAAATTGTTATTCTTTTTAACCAGTGTATTTATAGCTTTATTGTATCCGATCCATAAAGTCGTTAAGAAGTTACTCTTATCGCCAAAATTTATATAATCCAGATATTGATATTCGATTTCTTCGCTTCCTTTATTAAAAACGCGGCAGACTTCAAAAGCCTGGTGAATTGCACTAATGATAGCTGCTTTATGTTCATTTACTTTTTGAAAAAGATTTTGCGCGGTTATCTGTTCGTCTTTAAAATATAATTCGCAGACTTCTAATAGTAATTCTTGCAATTTAAAAACATAAAACAATTTATCTTCATCAAAGGATAAGTTCGTGTAAGTTATGAGTTCTTTTTCATTGTTTTCGGGCATTGTTAAGCTCCTTTCCCTTTAGCAATATTGATAATCTCGGCGCTGGCGGGGTCTTTACCTTCTAAGGCATTATTTATTCGTAAAGATATGCAATCTGCAGCGGCAATAAGGCTTTTATCCACAGCGTGGCTATAGCGATTCGTTACGGTTCCACGTTTCTTGTGTCCTAATAATCCAGCCAGTGTAAATTCTGTATATCCCATATCTGCACCTATACTGGCAAAAGTATGGCGTAAAGTGTGTATAGTTACGCCGGTTTTTGGAAGTAAGGGTTCACTACTTCCTTCTTTATTTGTTTTCAGAAGTGCTGCAAAGGTTCTAGGTAATCCTTGATAATGATTTTTTCCAGAGCTTGCAGGGAATACCCAAACTGATGATTTATGCGTTTCAAGTTCTTTTAATAGCTGTAAAGCTCCAACACCAAACGGCCGAATCTGTTTGCCTGTCTTTGTATCCGGGAAGTGAAAGCATTGATTGGGCAGGTCAACGTATTCCCATTTAAGCGTTAAAATCTCATTTTTGCGGCAACCAGTAAGTAAGATAAGTTTGATGGCATCAACAGCTGATTTGTGCAAAGTTTGGTGTTTATCACTGTTTAATATGCTTCCAAGAACTTTAATGTCGTCAATATCCAGAAAAACATCTTTAACATTACTTTTGGGCTTTTTGATGCCGTGAGCGGGATTGCCGGTAATTATGCCTCTATGCTCCGCGAAGGTGAAAATTGCCCCTAACAATTGGACAGTTCTGGATGCTGCCGTATTGCCACCGGTAACGTTGGTAACTCCTCTTGGCTTGTCGCTGGCTTGTTTTACGGTGATTCCTTTGCCGTTGATAATATCCAGCATCATCTTTTCCACAATCCCGCGAGTGACGTTTTTAACAGGTTCTTTGCCAATAAGGGGTTTTATGTGGTTTCTTATTCTGCCAGCGTCTATGGCTAAAGTTGATGCTTTTTTGTGGCTTGTACCTTCTTGCATATACCAATCGCAAAGCTCCGCGACGGTTAAGGCTTTTCTATTTGACTGCTTATCGTGGGCGGGGTCTTCTCCATTACTCACTTTGGCAAATAGTTGTTTGGCGATGTTTCGTGCTTCTTCCGGAGCAAGATTAAATGCACTGCCTATTGTATAGGTGCGCTGTTGCTTGAACTGATTTCTGTATTTAAACACATAAGTAAGGCTTTTGCCTTGGCATCGTATTCCAAATCCCTTTAAAACCGAATCTCCAAAATACGCTTCTTTAGTAAACGGAATACGTGATTTTAATGATTTTATGAACGAAATAGTAAGGTTTTCCAATCTTTTTTATCCTTTTTTCAGTAAACACATAGTAAACAAAATGCGTCAAAAACCGGTTAAAATGGTATCATAGGGGAAAAATTAAGTAAACAAAAAAATCCAGGTTTTGTGCGTATTTCAAAGCAAAAAGATGAAAAGTAAAAAATGGTAAAAATGCTGTATTTACGTTCACATCGTAAAGGTCGCAGGTTCGAATCCCGCCACACCTACCAAAATCCGAATAAATAGGCTTCAAATTTGCGAATCTGCGGGTTGCGGATTTTTACGTACTTCTATGTAGGTTTACACCATCTTAATAGGATGTTTTTAAATATTTTACCCTTGCATATATGTTTCTTGTATGGAGGAACTTTTTTAAAGTAGGTCTTCATATCATTAACTTCGAATGCTTCTGCATACTCTTTAAAATCCGCATCAATTCCTCTATAGCAATTAAGTCCTAATATTTTTTTAGGTAAGTTACATTTACTCCATTGTGTTTTATATAGTGCTAATAAATCCATTTTTCTTTCAGCATTAATAGGGAAAAAATAGTTAGGATGTTCAAGTATTTTCCATATTTCATAAAAAACAATTTTTAAGTTTTTTTTATATCCGTTAATCAGTAAAATATCACGCATTATTTTGCCTGAAATATACTGATGTTCGGGATGATTATCATTCAAATTAGGCATAAATATGTAGTCATATTGACTTGTTTTTAATTTATTTAAATATTCAGGCATATTTTCGATTATTCTGGGTAATAGGGGCCTTTTACCGTATAATTCAACAATACCAAGATTATTGCATCCTATAAATTCTTGTGCAGCGTTCCATTCAGATATACGCGTTTCAGATTTAGACTTTGCATTTGGAGCGATACCACTTGATAAAAAACAAAAACTATCTATCTGCTTAGCTAATTCCAGCATTAGTCCTCCACATCCTAAAGATTCATCGTCTGGATGTGGTGCAACAACTAATATTTTGTCTTTACTATTTATTCGAATCATTAAATTTCACCTTTCAGCAGATGTATAAGATAATCTATTATTGTTGTAGATTTATTCTTTCTATATAATTTTCTGCGTAACTTTTTCGTATCTTTTGTGCTAAAACCGCAATTATATTTTGTGGATATTGTGTGCGCTAGTATAAGACTACCTTGAAGAACATCTTTTTTAGTAAGTCGGTTGTAACCATAAAAATATAAAGACTTTATCTTCTTCAAATATAATTTTTTCGCTTCATCATTATATTGGTGAGATGTAACAAAATCATAAATGAAATTTGCATGTCCCAGATTTAAGCGTTGCCATTTCTCCAGTGAAAATATCTTGCTGTCGCAACTGTCACTATGTCTGACATAGTTATAAAAAGTATCGTTTGAGCATACTATTTTGTTGGCATAATAGACTGCTTGAATTTGAAAGCAGAAAAAGTCGATATAAAACTTTACATTATGCTTTTGCAACAAACTTCTTTTATATATGGCCGTCAATAAATTACCCATAAATTCATATTTCCCGTTTTTATTAATTTTTTCATTATCGTTAGCTATGGCAATGGTTCCATCTTCATTTATGGCTTTGATTTGGCCTTTTGCAATATCCGAGTTTGTGCTTTTGGCAAGATTGTATAGCTTTTCATAAAAATCCGAATCTATATAATCATCGCCATCAACAAATCCGATATATTCGCCGCGAGCGATTTTAAGTCCGTCATTTCTGGTTTTCGCAGTTAATTCATTATGCTCGTGATTAATTATTCTTATTCTGGGATCTTTTTTCCCGAATTCGTTTAGTATGGTCAAGCTATCATCTGTCGAGCAGTCATTAACGGCTATAATTTCTATATCTTTTAGCGTTTGATTGCACAAACTTTCCATACATTTTGTTAAGTATGGTCCTACATTATAAACAGGCACAATGATACTTATTTTAGGGTTCATTACATATTTTCTCTTTTTAAAAAACTAATAATTCCTTCTTATTAGAAGGGGAATATATCTATTAATTTTTTTTGCAATTCGGCAATTTTATTTTTGGGAATTTTATAATGAGAGATTATAAAAGGCAAATCCTTATCCGTGACATATTGTTCGTTTAGATTTATACGGTTGTGGTTGCTTATTCCGAAGGCAGAATAATAATCATTAAACTTATAATCTCCGCCGATAAGTTTATCGGTAATCACCATTCTGATGTTTGGTATGCCTAAACTGTCTGCCGCAATCAATCCATGCATCGCACTGGATATTATGCACTCACATTCGGCAATTTTCTTAACCAAAGTTTTTGGATTTTCACAAATATCCAATACAACAGAATTCGTTACTTTTATTTTATCTAACAGGGAATTGTCCTTATCTACATAATGAGGAATTATGCCCAATTTATATTTTTTCTTTACATCTTTTGTATCAAAAATTTTTGATACAAGTATGCCGGGATCTGCAACAACCACATTATCAATTACTTGGACATTATCGGCGTGTTTCAATCGTTCCAAGGTATTATATCCTCTGCACGCATAAACTTTCAGCGGATAAGCAAAAACATCTTTTTTAGTTTTATCTTTTATAAATCCCGTGCCATAAACGATTATCGGCGTTTTTCTCTTTTTTCTTTTCTTCTTAAGCAAGAAGCCGTCTAACAATGAGCCTATAGCTAACATTATGCACGAGTCATTTTGTGTGCTTTTGTTAAAGAAGTTAAACAAATCTAAGTTTAACAGATCTCCAAAATTTGCTCTTTCGTTGAAATAATATAACCCCGTTGTCTTTTTTAAGAAACTAGTTCTAACGCCAAAAATTTTTAGAACTATTTTACTATAAGTTTCATATAGCTGTATGATGCCAAGGTTTAAAATATATTTTTTCATTGTATATAATTTATAGTTATAACCGTAATTAAAATCAATAATAAAACAAAAAAAGAGGCAAGAGATAGCGTATAAAGCCTTTTGTATTTTTTAAGTTTTTTGACGAGTGTCTTCGCTAATTCGGTATCAGAGAAGATTTTCTTTATTAGCCCTTTGTCTTTTAAATACGAATCACGATGGTGATTAAATAAGATCTCCTTCCAATCATCGTTTAATCCGACAATGTCGTTTCTGGACAATCCATCAAGTCTGCGGTATTTAAACAGCACTTCATCAATGCGATATACACCGCATCCGTTTTCAATCAAAGATAGCCATAAATCCCAATCTTCACATCCCTCGGTCATATCGGGTTTATATCCTCCGGCTTTGATAAAATCAGATTTTCTAAAAAGAGCGGTACAGAAAATACAATTACGATATAAAATGTCTGGGAATTGATATGCGGGTAAATTCCAGGGTTTGTTCTTTTTGCCGAACATTTCGGCTTTGCAATAGACAATACCTATGTCCGGTTGGCTGCTTAATACTTTTGCAGCTTTTTCCACATAGGTGTCGGCGATAATATCATCAGCATCCAAGGGTAAAATGTATTCGCCTGTCGCTTTTTCTATGGCAGTATTCCTTGCCTCAATAACTCCTTTGTTTTTCTTAAAATCAATAAATGTTATGTTGTCGTGCTTTGTAGCATAGTCTTTAATTATATCGGCCGAGGTATCGGTCGAAGCGTCATTTACGCATATTATTTCCATGTTTTTGTAGGTTTGCCTAAGGGCAGATTCTATGGCTTCGGCTACATATGGAGCTTTATTATAACAAGGGATGATAATAGAAACTTTAGGGTTACTAACTTTCCCATATCCTCGTATAAGCTTCTGTTTAAACTTTACCATGGTACAAATCCTTTGCTAATGATTTGTGCCCGGCACTATTGCTATTTTGCTTAAAAAACAAGGCGGTCGGAGTGGTCGCAAATCACATCGTATAAAGTGATCTTTTAGATATGAACATAGTTGTACACATCAAAAGCACCCCGACCATAAGTCGAGGGATTCTGCTGTTGCTAGTGCAACAACTAACGGTCTCATCCGGAACCGTATACGATAAGAGAGCTTGCGACAGCTCCGTACCTTCTCAGGCACTGACTTACTATATGAGTAAGCTGCCTTGGAATATGGATTAAAAAATATTCTCGGTCAATATGATTATAAGTATTAGAATAGGTGCTTGCCCTTGCGCCATTATTTTTCTTTGGATTTTTGAGAATGGGTGATGCTATCGTTACAAAAAATCTCTCCCAAAGGGGGAATTTTTTGGTTGGGTCGCCAGGATTGTCCTTCGCTCACTTTGTTCGCTTCGTTCATCTGCGCTTTGCTGCGATAACGAAGGTTCGAATCTTAGTGTTCCACTAAATAATACAAAAAAGGGACAACAAGGGTCCCTTTTTCATATTATCTGGTTGGGTCGCCAGGATTCGAACCTGGGAATGACGGGATCAAAACCCGTTGCCTTACCGCTTGGCGACGACCCAATAAACTATGATTGCCTTTAAGCTTTGGCAGCTTTACCGGCTTTTGCAGACTTCTTTTCAATGCGCTTCTTAACCGCAAGAGCCTCGCTTGTAAGCTTGCTGTTGTTCGTGCCGAGCAAATAAGAATCAATGCCCCCATTGTGCTCAATCGTCCGAAGTCCTCTTACCGATACTTTCAACTTTATCGTTTCACCCAAAGTCTCGCTAAGCATTGAAACCTTCTGCAAATTAGGAATAAAACGGCGGCGGGTGTGATTATTCGCGTGGCTTACATTGTTGCCCGTCATAACGCCTGTTCCTGTAATCTCGCAACGTCTAGACATTTTATGTCTTCCTTTCTTAGTTTATTCTTTATCCGAAATGGAAGTGTGTAAATATACTTTTTCCCGCCTCTAGTCAAGCAAAAAAACAAATAGTCCCCTAAGGGGCACAAAAGCCCTTATTCTTTATGAGGTATTGACAAAAAGATTAACTGTGGTAGCTTCCTGCGATTACGAACTCGAAAAAGGAGAATTAAAGTGGAAGAAATAAAGTTTAATAGTGAAGATAAACTCAAGATTGACGAGATTTTGCGCTACACCAATCATTTTTTAAGGGACGGAACCTACTGCGAACAAGTGAAAACCGATTTGATTAAAATGTCTTGCAGCGAAAACATTGAAAAAGGCGTGGATTATACCGCCGCAATGCTTGCTTATCTTGATGCAAAAAAGCAAGCGGGATACAGCTCTTGCGGTGCACGTAAGGCGATAAGGGAAAACCTTCATTATCACTATGTGCGGATGTTTAAAGAGCACCAATTACAAACAATAAAGAAAAACACTGCTATCATCAGAGGAAAAGCCGAAACATCTAAGGAAAACTCCCTATAGCAATAGTTTCTCTTTTCAAAAAAATTAAAAAGTTAATAAAGCGGGTATTGCAATTGATGTATACTCGTTTTATTGTAACTTTCGTTAACTTTGGTTAACAATGGGGAATTAGTGAAAAAGGGGAGAAATATGCGGGTTTTACTTATCGAAGACGATAAAGCTGTTTCACAAAATATAGAGCTTCTTTTGAAAAAAGAGGGTATGGTCGTTGATTTGGCGGATTATGGCGAGGACGGTATCGAAATCGGCAAAATATACGATTACGACATTATCATCCTTGATTTGATGTTGCCGGATATTAACGGCTATGAAGTGCTGTCAAGATTACGTGCCGCAAAAGTTACCACTCCCGTTTTGATTTTATCGGGTCTTTCCGGCCCCGATAAGAAAGTAAAGGGGCTTTGCTCGGGTGCCGATGATTATCTTACCAAGCCCTTTGATCGTCAGGAATTAGTCGCTCGTATCAATGCGATTGTTCGTCGCTCGCAAGGTCATGCCGAGCAGATTATCCGCATCGGCAATATGGAAATTAACCTTGGCGCGCACATGGTTTCAATAAAGGGTAAGCCCGTGCATTTGACCGGTAAGGAATATGCAATTCTGGAGCTTATGGCGTTCCGCAAAGGCAGCACGCTTAACAAAGAGCAGTTTCTTAACCATCTTTATGGCGGAATTGATGAACCCGAGCTCAAGATTATTGATGTTTTCATCTGCAAACTGCGCAAAAAGCTTATTCAAGCGACCGGCGGCGATGATTATATCGTGACGGTGTGGGGTCGCGGCTATATGCTTCAGGATCCCAAGGCTAACAAAAAGAAAAGTAAATAAAAAAATATTTTTTAAGCTTCGTTCGCAGAGCCGAATCGGCAGAGCGGCTTTAGAGCTGCGGGCTAAAAACTAATCGAAAAATTCGTTTAATATCCTGTGCTTTTCGGTCAAAAGGGCGTTATATCTTTCCCATAACTCCGGCGGAGGATTGTCAAGGTAGGGGGCAAGTGCCTTGCCCGCTTCTTCAATCTCGGCATTTAAAGTTTTAAGCTGAAGCGAGGTCAGGCGGTCTTGCATTTCTTTGTCGATCTCATCACCGTATTTGGTTGTTCTTTGCAGCATTTCCATTTCGGGCGCGATAAAGGACAAGTTTTCCTCTTTTCCTGCTTTTTTGATTATTGCCAGCATGTCTTCGCGGGTGAGGTTATCGTTTTCGACAAGCGCGCTTTCTACCACTTCGGCAAGCTCGGTTAAGCCGTTGGTAAAGAAGTTTAGCGAAGTGATTTTTTCCAGCCATTTTGCCATGTAATTCGGATAGCAAATAAGGTAAGCCAGCATCATTTTGCCTTCGCCGATATTGGGCTTTGACGAGGGAAGGTGCGAGGTTAAATCGTGCTTTACTGCCCCGTTGTCCCCCTTTTTATAGGGGTTTACTTTTTCCCATAAGCGGTTTTTAAAGTCGCGGCGATAATAATTTTGCACACTTTTATTCGTTATGCGGCCGGTGAGATTTGCAATTTCCTTTTCAAGTGCGGCTTTGCGCTCGGGGGTGTTAAGGACTTTGCCCTTTATCAGTTTGTGCCACAGAAAATCCGCCAAAGGCTTTGCCGATTTAAGCAAGTCGCGAAGGGCGGATTTACCTTGCTTTTTTAAGATTTCGTCAGGGTCAAGGCCTTCGGGCAAAAAGACAAACTTCAGCGAATAGCCTTCTTTCAAAATGGGAATAACGCGGTCAGCGGCGCGTGAGGCTGCCATAAATCCCGCCTTGTCACCGTCAAAGCAAATGGTCGGCTCGGGGACAATTTTCCAAAGCTGCTCTATTTGTGCTTCGGTTAAGGCGGTGCCAAGCGGAGCAACCGCGAAGTCAAAGCCTGCCTGATGCAGCGAAATGACATCCATATAGCCTTCGACCAGCGCGATAATCTTATTATTGTGAGCAGGGACCGAGGCTTTGGAAAAGGCATATAGCACTTCGCCTTTATGAAAAAGTTCGGTTTCGGGTGAGTTAAGATACTTTGGTTCGGAATCATCCAGGACGCGGCCGCCGAACGCTATGACCCGTCCCCTTTTGTCCGTAATCGGGAACATCACGCGGTTTTTAAAGTATTCGTAATCTCCTTTGTCTCCATGCTTAAAAAGACCAGTTGAGAAAAGTTGATCCTCGGTAACGCCGTTTGCGAGCAGAGTGCTTTTCAAAGATTTACCGCCACCCGAAAAGCCTAAGCGAAAGCCCTCAATGCTGGCATCGTCTATGCCACGGGCGTAAAGGTAAGAAAGAGCGCGTTTGCCTGCGTCAGAGTGCAGTTCGGATTGATAAAAACGGCAGGCCTGTTCCAAAACATCGTATAAGGTGGCGCGGTGCTTTTCTTTTGCCCTTTCCGCAGGCGAGCTTTTAGGTACTTCCAGCCCCGCCATGGCGGCTAATTTTTCCACCGCTTCGGGGAAGGAAAGCCCTTCGGTTTGCTGGACGAACGAGATTATATCGCCATGTGCGCCGCAGCCGAAACAGTGGTAAAAGCCTTTGTCCTCGGAAACGGAAAAGCTGGCGGTCTTTTCATTATGAAAGGGACATAAGCCCCAAAATTGCCCCATTCCCTTGCGCGTGAGTGCGACCTTCTTCCCCACAAGTTCCGAAATGGAAATGCGAGAGTGAAGTTCGTCCATAAAACGCTGGGGAAAAGGCATGTCTTACGATCCCGATAACATTTGCTTTACGGTGGCAGAGGCGGTGGAAAAGTCCATTTGTCCGGCGTATTTTGTCTTTAACTCGCCCATGACCTTGCCCATGTCTTTTATGCTTGTCGCACCGGTGGCGGCGATTGCGGATTTAATAGCCGCGGCGACTTCATCTGCCGTCATTTGCTTCGGCATAAATTCGCGAATGATGTCAATCTCTGCTTGTTCCTTGTCCGCCAAGTCTTGACGATTGCCCTTTTTATACATTTCTATGCTGTCGTTTCTTTGCTTTATCATGGACGCAAAAAGCGAAAGAATGCTTTCGTCCGAAATGCCTTCGCGATTTTCTTCGGTGCGAGAGGCAATGTCCTTATCCTTTATTGCCGCAAGTATCAGGCGAATCGTGCCCGTGCGAGCTTCGTTTTTTGCTATCATCGCAGCCTTTAATTCTTCTTTTAATTTATCTCGTAACATTTTTTTCTCCTTTGTTATGGTGTGGGCGGAGTGTAGCATGCGCTATCGCCAAATGCAAAAAATAACTATCCACAAAAGGAAAATGTTGCTAGAGTTTACCAAGGCTGATTTTTTAAAGGAGATAACGCTATGAAAATAAAAACTTTAGGGATGTTGTGCGGATTTGCTTTGCTTGCCGCATGTGCTACCGAAACGGTGGATTCTGATTTCGGAGTCGAAGGATATACTTATGTCGGAGATAACGGCGCCGAAATAGTTTACGGCTCGATAGAAGACTTTAACAATAAAGTGCAGCAGAAGGTTTACTTCGGTTTCGACAGCTCGACTCTTGATCCCGAAGCTATCGCCGTTTTAAAAGATCAGGCAGTGTGGCTTCAGGCATATCCCGGAACTTCGGTGGTAATCGAAGGTCATTGTGATGAACGCGGAACTCGCGAATATAACCTTGCTTTAGGTGAGCGCAGAGCGAGCGCGGTTAGAAATTATCTGGTGTCGCAAGGCATAGTGCCGTCGCGTATCAGCACTATTTCTTATGGCAAGGAAAGGCCCGAAGATGTAGGAAGCGGGGCTTCCGCTTGGGCTGCCAATCGCAGAGCCGTCACGGTGATTCAATAAGCTTTTAAGGAAGTATCATACTTGCTCTTTGCCGCTGCTTTGATGCGACTGTGGGGAACGATTAGATGAAGAAGATTTTTGCGGCAGCTCTAGCGCTTTTAATTGTTGCGGTCGTTTGTCCGTCCGTTTCGTGTGCGGAAAGTTTGGCCGAGAAAGTTACGCGTTTGGAGAAAGATTTGAACGACTTGCAGCGGCAATTTTATAAAGGCGGCAGCGGGTCAGGCGGGGTGAAAGGCAACTTTAAAGAGGCGTATTCCCCCGCAAAAAGCGGCGGCGGGGCGGCTAATGTGGATTATATCCAAATAAAAATGGGTGAGATTGAAGGGCAGTTTGCAAAAATTACCGACGAGGTTGAGCGGCTTTCTCATAATCTTGGCGAGCTTGAGAAAAAGCTGGATAGGCTTAATGCCGATTATGACGAACGCTTTAAAGCTTTGGAAGCGGCAGTGGGCGAAAATAAAGCCGCTCTTGCCGAATCGGCAGAGGCTAAGGAAGCGGCGGCAAAATCTAAGCCTAAGATCAGTGCCAAAGATGAATATAATGCCGCGTATGCGCTTATTAAAAAGGGTGACTATGCCGGTGCGCAAAAGGCCTTTGAGCAATTCCTTGCCGATTTTCCCGATGATACTTTGGCGGGTAATGCCCAGTATTGGCTAGCCGAATCGTTCTATGTGCGCAAGGACTATGCCAAGGCGGCAGTGGCTTTTGCCGAGGGTTATCAAAAGTATCCGAAAAATGCCAAAGCTGCAGATAACTTTTTGAAGCTGGGGCTTTCCATGCAGGCGATGGGAAACAAGGACGAGGCTTGCACGGTCTTTACCTCGCTTGCCAAGGAATATCCTAAAGCGGCAGAAAATATCAAGGCGCGCTCTCAAAAAGAGGCAGGTAATTTAAAGTGCAAGTAAATCCGATTACAAATGACGACTTTGCCAAAGCGTTTACCGCTTTGGGAGAGTTTGCGGCGGGAGAGGTCTTTGCCGTGGGTGTGTCGGGTGGTGCGGACAGCATGGCTCTGCTTAGGCTTTTGCATGCGAAGGTCGGGGAAAATGTGATTGCCTTTACCGTTGAACATGGGCTTCGTCCCGAGTCTATGTCCGAGGCTAAATGGGTGCATAAAGAATGCGAAAAGCTTGGTGTTCCTCACCATATTTTGAGGTGGGAAGGAGATAAACCAAAAACGCGAATCGAGGAGCGTGCGCGCGATGCACGGTATAACTTGTTATTCAATGCTTGCAGAGAGCACGGGTGCAGGTATTTGTGTCTTGCTCATAATTTGGGCGACAATGTCGAAACTTTTTTAATGCGGTTGTGTAAGGCCAGTGGGGTTGAAGGGCTTGCCTCCATAAGGGCGGTGTCCGAACGCAGCGGTATCACAATCCTTCGCCCGATGCTATCCTTTTCGCGCGAGCGAATCGCCGCAACTAATAAAGCGTTAAAGCAAAAGTGGGTTGAGGATCCTTCAAATTGGTCGGACGAGTTTGAGCGCGTGCGCTGGCGCAAGTTCTTGCCCGAGCTCGCCAAAATGGGGCTTACGGTCGAGGCGATTGCCGGAGCAATCAAAAAACAGCGCGAAGTGGCGGATTTTTTGGAGGAGATTTGCGACGATTTCAGGTTGGAGTTTTCGTATATTTCTCCTATGGGATTCGGTAAAATTAACAAAGAAGCCTTTGTGATTTTGCCCGACGAGCACGCTATGCGCATTCTTCGGAATATGCTTTGTAAAATCGGTGATGCGGGGTATCCGCCTTCGCCTTTAAATCTGCGCTCTCTCACCCGAAAAATTAAGGAAGGAAAGATAGGCGGCGGTGTTACTTTGCACGGCGTGAAGGTGATGATTAAAGACAAGGGCAGGGCTATTTTGTTGGTGCGTGAGGAAGCAAGAGCTTTTGAGAAAATCGTTCTTTCCGGTGAGGAGAAGAGTGTCATTTTCGACAGATTTCGCCTTTCTTTTAAAGGAAAAATTCCCGCAGGGGTGTGGGTGCAAAAGCTTGGGCACGGGTTTAAATGTGATGATGTGACCGTGCCTAAACAGGCTCTGTGGAGCATTCCGGCTTTGTGGGATAAAGACGGGGTTTTAATTGTTCCGCATTTGGGGTATAAAAGAGAAAACTCCGCGGCGGAATTTGATGCCGAAGCGACTATGATTGGGAAATAAAAATAATGATGAAAAAGAATCTGATGATGTGGGTGATTATCGCTGTTATCGTAATGATAGCCGTTGATGCTTTCTATACCGAAGATGCGACAGGTAAGCACAAGAACAGCATTCCTTATTCCGAATTTTTGGATAAGGTGAATGCAGATAGTGTTGCTTCGGTAAAGTTTAAAGGTGATGAAATCAGCGGGACTTTTACGGACGGTGGCACTTTTACCACTTTGGCGGTGCGTGATGATGATTTGGTGCCGGCACTGCGCGCTCATAAAGTCGAAATTGATGCCGTGGCGATTGATGACAAGCCTACTTTTTGGACTTTCCTTCTTTCGTGGTTCCCCATGTTGCTGCTGATAGGCGTGTGGATTTTCTTCATGCGCCAAATGGGCGGCGGCGGTAAAGCCATGGGCTTCGGCAGGTCGCGCGCGCGCATGATGGGCGGCGACGGGCAGGGGAAAATTACCTTTGCCGATGTGGCGGGAATTGATGAAGCTAAAGGCGAGCTCGAGGAGATAGTCGACTTTTTAAAAGACCCGTCAAAGTTCCAACGCCTTGGCGGTAAAATACCAAAGGGCGTGTTGTTGGTCGGTTCTCCCGGAACGGGTAAGACTTTGCTGGCGCGAGCGATTGCGGGCGAGGCGAATGTACCTTTCTTTACCATATCGGGTTCGGACTTTGTGGAAATGTTCGTAGGCGTGGGTGCGTCGCGCGTGCGTGACATGTTTGAACAAGGCAAAAAAAATGCACCTTGCATTATGTTTATTGATGAAATTGATGCCGTGGGACGACACCGCGGAGCAGGACTCGGCGGCGGTAACGACGAGCGCGAGCAGACCCTTAACCAACTGTTGGTGGAAATGGACGGATTCGAAACTAATCTCGGCGTGATACTTATCGCCGCGACTAACCGTCCCGATGTGCTTGATCCCGCGCTTATGCGACCGGGACGGTTCGACAGGCAGGTGGTGGTGCCGCTGCCCGATATACTGGGACGCGAGAAAATACTTGCCGTGCATTTAAAGAAAGTGCCGACGGCTCCCGATGTTAATGTGTCGGTTATTGCAAGAGGGACTCCCGGATTCTCGGGCGCGGATTTAGCTAATATCGTGAATGAGGCCGCGCTTTTGGCGGCTCGTCGCAATCGCCGAGTCGTAACCATGAGCGAGCTTGAGGACGCTAAGGATAAGGTGATGATGGGGGCGGAGCGCAAGTCTATGGTGATGGACGAAGCGGAAAAGAAAATGACCGCTTATCACGAGGCAGGACACGCTATTTGTAACCTTAACGAAAAAGAGGCGGATCCCATTCACAAGGCAACTATTATCCCTCGAGGACAAGCTATGGGCTTGGTTATGCAGCTTCCCGAACGTGACACTTTATCCTATTCGGTGGCAAAGCTTAAAGCACGGTTGGTGGTGGCTTTCGGCGGACGTGTTGCCGAGGAAATTATTTTCGGCAAGGATAAAGTTTCTACGGGCGCATCTTCCGATATTCGTATGGCAACGAATATCGCCAGGCGTATGGTTACCGAATTCGGCATGAGCGAAAAAATGGGCCCGATTGCGTATGAAGAGCCGGATGGCGAAGTGTTCTTGGGCTATTCCATGACTAAGCGGAAAAATATCGCTGATGAAACGGCACTTAATGTCGATAAAGAAATCCAGAAAATTATCCAAGAAGCCTTAGATAGAGCGCGCAAAATCCTTAACGAAAAACGTGAAGATTTGGAAACTTTGGCTGAAGGGCTTATGGAATATGAAACTTTGTCGGGTGCCGAGATTAAGGATTTACTTAAAGGTAAAAAGCCCGATCGCAGTGAGCATAAAGTCGTAATGCTTAAGTCCTCTGTGCCGGAAACGGTTGAGGCAGAACTCGAAGATGAAGAAGCCGAGGCAAAAGCTCCTAAAAAGAAACTTAAGAAGAAAAGTGAAAGTGAAAACAAAGAGGAAAAATAATGGCTGAAAGAAAATTATTCGGAACGGACGGAGTCAGAGGAAAATCTAATGTTTTCCCTATGACGGCGGAAGTAGCTCTTAAACTCGGTATCGCCGCCGGGTCTTTGTTTAAGCCCGAAAAAGTCGGTAATGACAGGCATCAGGTTATCATCGGAAAAGATACAAGGCTTTCTTGCTATATGATCGAAAATGCTCTTGCTGCCGGGTTTACTTCTATGGGAATTGATGTCGTATTCGTGGGTCCGCTTCCTACGCCTGCGGTAGCGTTTCTTACGCGTTCCATGAGAGTCGATTTGGGTGTGATGATTTCCGCTTCGCACAATCCGTATCAGGATAACGGAATTAAAATCTTTGGTCCCGACGGATTTAAACTCTCTGATGATATTGAAGCTAAAATCGAAGAATTAATGAGCGGAGATTTGGAAAAACTTTTGGTTCCCGCCGATGATATAGGGCGGATGTCAAGATTGGAATCCGCACGCGGGCGCTATATCGAGTATGTTAAGTCGTCCTTTCCCAAGCACTTGTCTTTAGAGGGCAAGAAAATCGTTATCGATTGTGCTAACGGAGCGGCGTATAAAGTTGCTCCTGCTATTTTGTGGGAGCTTGGTGCTGAAATCGTAAAGCTCGGAGTCGAACCTAATGGCAGAAATATCAATGCCGGTGTAGGTGCCTTGCATATAGAGGAAATGCAAAAGAAGGTTGTCGAGGTCGGTGCGGATATAGGCATAGCCTTGGACGGGGATGCCGACAGAGTTATCATTTGCGACGAAAACGGCAAAGTGGTCGACGGCGACCAAATCATTGCCCGCATTGCTCTTGAGTGGCAGCAGGCCGGTATCCTTAAGGGCGGAGTGGTTACTACGGTTATGAGCAATTTGGGGCTCGAAAAGTTTTTGGCGGCAAACGGTATTAAAATGGAGCGCTCGCCCGTAGGTGACAGGTATGTATCCGAGATGATGAAGACTTCCGGATTTAACTTGGGCGGCGAGCAGTCCGGACATGTTATCCTTGGCAAGCATGCAACAACCGGTGACGGAATGATGGCGGCATTGCAAGTTTTGGCAGCTTTGGTGCTTGAAGGTAAAAAGGCGAGTGAAGCTTTACATGTCTTTGAGCCTTTCCCTCAAGTGCTGGAAAATGTTCGTTTCGAATCGCGTGAAAAGGCACGGGTGGCGCTTGATTTGCCCGAGGTTAAGGAAGGTGTTCGCCTTGCTGAGGAAACTCTGGGTTCCCAAGGTCGTATCCTCATCAGAACTTCCGGCACCGAGCCCCTTATTCGCATTATGGCCGAAGGCAGTGATGAAGCTCTTATCCGAGGTGTGGTTAAGAATATTTCTTCCCTATTCGAAAAATCCAAATAAAACGCTGTCATACTTGTTTTACGCTCGTTCGTGTACGTTTTTTGTACACGTCGCTCGTGCGCGACTGCGTAGCACGACGCTTTCTTTGGATTTTTAGGTTAAGGTTTACGCGTTACAGTTTAGCAACACAAAAGGTCCCTCTTTAACAAGAAGGACCTTTCATGGTTGTTTAACTTACAGTAAGCCGAGGCTTAGCCCTGACGAGCCTTGCAGCGGGGCTTTTCTTTGTTGATAATATAAATGCGTCCCTTGCGGCGAACGATCTTGCAGTTCTTATCACGCTCTTTGGCGGATTTAAGGGAGTTACGGACTCTCATTTTGACCTCTTTTAACCTTATGTTTCTTAAATCTTATACTTTTTCAAAAGTCGAGGGGGCAAAGTATATTATTTAAAACCATAAGTCAAGATAAATCTTTAAATAAAACCAAGTCGCTGCGCACTGACCACCGCTTGCGTGCGATTATCAACTTCAAGATTCTTTAAAAGAGCGTTTATGTGAAGCTTTACGGTCGCTTCGGAAACATCCATCTTAAAAGCAATCTGCTTGTTGGACATCCCTTCGCCGAGAAGTTCCAGTACCTCTACTTGCCTTGGGGTTAAAAACTTGCCGTCGGGAAGGCGGTAATCAGTAGGTGAGGACATTCTTTGCCTGCGGCCGTGCAGGAAAATGGGCGGAACGTACTCGTGGCCTTTTATCATCAGATTTAGTGCAATACCGAAAGTTTCGTCATCGTAATCGTTGGGAATAAAACCGTAACAGCCCGAAAGCATCAGGTAGTTCACTATTTCCCTGTCATCAATCGAGGACACAAAAACCAGCTTTTTACCTTGGCCGGCCGTAATAAGGCGTTTGAGGTTTTTACGCCACTCCTTACCCAAAATATCAAAATCGGTGATGATAAAAGATGCGTCCTTTTCCTTATTGCTGGTGGTAATCAGAGAGCCGAAAGAATCGGCGGTTACTATCTCTATGTTTTTATCGATTTTTTTTACCAGTTTTGACACGCGTTTGATGAAGGGGCTTTCATCGTGGGAAATTATAACTTTCATGGTGCAGCTCTCCCAAGAAAAGAAAAATGCAACAGCTTTGTAATACCTTAAGCTTAGAATGGATTTATGGCGGCATAAATGTAGCAAAAGGTAGAGGGCGGAATTAGGAATTATTTAAACTTTTGCTTTTACGTTTCGCTTAAGGTATGCTTTTAGAGCTTAATCCAAAGGAGGTAAGTATGCGGATAACAAAGAAAAAAGCGGAAAATACTACCGAGGTCTTTGCCGAAGGTGCCATAGATACATTGTCATCACCAAAGCTTTTGGCGTTCATAGAGGAAATTATCGCTTCGGGAGAATACAATATTACCGTAGATTTTAAGGGTGTTGATTATGTATCAAGTGCGGGACTTAAAGTGTTTCTTTCCGTATCGCGCATGCTTGAAGGAAAGGGTAGTCTGATACTTCGCAATATGAACTCCAGAATTAAAAAAGTTTTTGATATCACCGGCTTTTTGCCTTTGTTTAACATTCAGTAAAATAAAGTAAAAAGTGAGCTAAAATGGTAGCAACAACCATAATAATAAAAAATAAAGATGAGGAGATAAGCAAAGCGGTAGAGTCTGTGCGCAAATACCTTAAGCATAAAGACTTTTCCGAAGATTGTGAGTGCTCGCTGGCGGTTGCTTTTGATGAAATGCTCAGCAACATTATTCATCACGGATATAATGACGATTCGGAACATAGCATAAAAATTACCTTGTCTTCAAAAGGAAAGGATTTTATAGGAACTATTGAAGATGACGCAGTTGCGTTTAATCCTCTGTTACATCCCGAAGCGGATACTTCTTTGCCTTTGAGCGAAAGAAAAATAGGCGGGCTGGGCATTCATCTTGTGCGTAACATGATGGATAAAATGGAGTATAAACGTGTGCAAAATAAAAATGTTTTAACCCTTTTTAAAAAGGATGAACGAGTATGAAAATAACGACCAGACTTACTCTTTTGTTAGTAGGAAGTGTGGGAGTCGTTTATATTTTGCTGCAACTTTACAGCTTTAATTACTATTCCAGGTTAGTGCATCAGCAGATAGATACAGAAGCCGAACTGATTACAAATACGGTTATCGGGCGAATCCGCGATGTTACGGAAGGCACCGAAAATACTATTCGCACCGCTACGGTCGGCATTGAAATGTTGAACTGGGAAAATCCTGACGACATTTACGGATATTTGGAACAGGTGATGAAGAAAAACATTGAAGCCGGCGGGCTTATATCCGGCACGACACTCGCCTTTAATCCCGAAATAAAAAAGCAGGCCTATTTTGTGTGGGTTGAAAACGGCAATTTAAAGAAAATCGATATAACAAAGATTTACGATTATGTTAAACGGCCGTGGTGGGAAGAGGCTTTTAATACGAAAAAGCCGGTATGGTCCAGACCTTATTTCGATAAAAATGCCGCGGGTGAGTTGATGGTTACTTATTCTTATCCCATTTTGAAAGGTGATAAGGTGGTGGCGCTTTTGACCGCAGATGTTTATCTTAATACCCTTCAAAAGTTTTTGGCAGAAGTGTCTCGGGATAACAATAACGAATATATTTTTGTGCTTTATAACAAAGACGCAACTTATGTGTCGCATCCCGACACGCAAAGGTTGGCAAAGTCCGCGTTGGAATTGAACAAAAAATATCCGCACGTAATGAAAGTCATATCGCATATGCTTGAAGGCAAAAAGGCAAGTGAAATGGGCACGCGTGCGGGGCAAGATATTATTGTCAATTATACCTCTATCCCCGAGCTGGGGTGGTCTGTCGGTGTGGTGTTCGACGAGTGGAAAATAGCGAAAAATACCTATGATATGGCTTACAGAAATATCGCCATTATCTTGATAGGATTACTTTTTATCTTGGCGGTAATTGCACTTATGGCGCGCACGATTACCAAGCCTTTGCTCAAGCTTAACGACTATGTAAGACGCATCGGGAAAAGTAACTTAAGCGGTAAAGTGCCTTGCACCGAAGGCAAAGATGAGATAGCCGAGCTTGCCAGGAACTTTTCTTTTATGCAGGACGAGCTTAAAAAATATATCGCATCCGAGCGGCAAATCGCCGGCGAAAAAGCCAGAATCGAAAGCGAAATGAGATTCGCAAAAGATATTCAGGAAAGCTTCCTGCCCGATGATGAAACTTTAAGTAAGGATAAAAGGTTTGATTTGGGCGCGTATCTTTCAACCGCCAGAGAAGTCGGTGGCGATCTTTATGACTTTTTCTATTTGGATAAGGATAACTTGCTTATCGTGCTTGGTGATGTCGCGGATAAGGGCGTGCCCGCGTCCCTTTACATGGCAATTACCATGGCTTTTGCGCGCAGCCTTGCCAAGATGTTTTCATCGCCCGAGCAAATCGTTACGCACATGAATGAAAATCTGGTGCGCTACAGCAAAAATAATATGTTCGTAACGGTGATGATGGCAGCAATTAATCTTAAAACCGGAGAGACAAGGATTTTGGATGCGGGACATGGAATGCTTTATCATATATCGAATGGAAAGCCTGTATGTCCCAAGATGGCGAAAAATATAGCTCTTGGCGTGCAAAAAGGTGTGCGTTTCAAGGAAACGAAGATACACCTTAAAAAAGGTGATGCTCTGTTCTTTTATACCGATGGTGTGACCGACGCTTTGAACAGGAAAAAACAGCCCTTCGGTGAGCAGGGCGTGCAGAAGATGTTAAGCGGTTTGAAGAAGAACGCCTCGGTTCATCAAGATATGTATGATATTGTTTCGACTTTGCAAGCCTATATAAAGGGTGCAAAAAGAGTGGACGATATCGCTACCGTATTTTTCAAAAAAACCGTTTAAAATAATCAGGGGATTTTTTCCTTAAGCCGAGGCAGAAGCTGCGGCTATGGGAAAAGATACGGTAAAGGTAGTACCGGCAGCGGCATTGCTTTCAATATCAATCAATCCGTCGTGTCTATCCATAATCATTTTTACGATTGCAAGTCCCAGTCCCGAGCCGATGCGATTTCTCGTCTTTTCCGTATCTATGCGGTAAAAGCGTTCGCAGACTCTGGGAATCTGATCCGGCGGGATAATGTCGCCTTGGTTGTTTACCGATATTGCTATCATATCTTTGCCTGTTTCGGGGTGCAGGACTTTTTTCGAGGAAAGGATAATTTCGGAATCCGCCTTGCCGTATTTTATAGCGTTATCAATCAAGTTTTGGAAAACTTGTGTAAGTTCGCCGGCAACTCCTATTATCGGCGGCGTTTGTCTTATCATGTTGTTAAGAGTCATGTGGTTTTCTTTAAGCTTATTTTCAAGTCCGAAAGAAAGTCCCGTAATCAGTTCTTTTAGGTTAACTTCGTCTACGGGAGCGGTAGATTGCATTTGTATCCTTGAAAGCGACAGCAGGCTTTCTATGAGCTTTGACATACGCAGAGCCTGTTCGCTCATAAGCGGCAAGAATTTTTCACGCGCGGCATCATCGTTTTTCGCGGTAGTTTCAAGCGTTTCGATAAAGCCGGAAATGACCGAAAGCGGAGTGCGAAGTTCGTGGCTTGCATTTGCTACAAAGTCCGCTTGCATTTGCTCAAGATTGCGCGCTTCGGTAACATCATGGAAAATCAGCGCAATAATGGCGCCGGAATGGGCAAGCGCGGGAAGCCTTTTAATTTTTAGCAGCAGAATCTTTTTGTTTTTGCTTTTGTCCGCAGTTTGATATTCAATCGCCTCTTTCTCGGATTTGTTTTTTAAGACGTTTGCAATGAGGTCAAGTGTTTCCTCGTTGCCGATTATCTTTTTTAAAGAACGGTCGCGGACATTTTCTCCGAATAAATTACGAGCGGCAAGGTTAGCACCTACTACTTCTTCATTACTGCCTAATAAAAGCAGCGGGTCGGGCAAAATATCCAAAATTGCCGAGTCGGAAAGATAACCCCGTTCCGCAGCTTCGTTTTTGGTGTTCCATACATTGTGGAGCTTGTTAATGGCGCCGATGATTTCCGAGTATTCTTCGCCCAATTTGCCACCACTATAAACGGGAAGCTCGCTGCCTTCATCTATGGATTTCGCAAGTGAGCGCGAGTAGTCGGTTACCGACTGTAATTGCTCCATAAAGGGAATGATTATCAAGATGGAAACCATCACAATCGTGGCAAAAGTAATTACCGCTGTTAGGGGAACAAGCTCACCAATCATAACCAATAAAAGAAGGCAGGAAGCAGTCGGAAGGTTTATCATTAATACGCGCTCGGTAAAGCGATTTAAGGTTTGCTTCTTTGGAACATCGGTAAGTTCTTTGCGTTCTTTTGCTCTTTTTGCTTGCACGATTTTTCTTCCTTTGTATTCTATGAAAGTCCTATAAAAGTCATAGCACTATAACATAAAAAGCCAAAGGTTTATATAAAATAAAATGAGCGAAGACAAAACATCTACTCCTATGATGAAGCAGTATTTTGAGATAAAAGAAGCTCATAAGGACTATATACTTTTTTATCGCATGGGCGATTTTTACGAAATGTTCTTTGACGATGCCGTTAAAGCGTCGGCGGCGCTTGATATTGCTCTTACCAAGCGAGGGAAGGAAAAAGGCAAAGATATCCCCATGTGCGGGGTGCCGGTAAATAATCACGAAATGTATCTTTCGCGCCTTATCAAAAAAGGGTTTAAAGTCGCCGTGTGCGATCAAATGGAGGACCCCGCGCTTGCCAAGAAAAGGGGCGCGTCGTCTTGTGTAAAGCGCGAGGTGACGCGGATTATTACTCCCGGCACAATTACCGAAGATACGATACTGGACGCGCGCAAGAATAATTATCTGCTGGCGGTGGCGATGGGGAATATCGGCGAGCTCGGTTTTGCGTGGGCAGATATGTCAACGGGCGAGTTCGTTACGGAATCCGCTTCTTATGCTTATTTCTCCGAGGTAGTGGACAGGGTGCAACCAAAGGAAATTATCCTTTCCGAAAAGATGATGCAAATTGCCGAAGTGAGGGAAGATTTGGAAGTCTATGCCGACATTTTGACCTATTTGCCTAATGCGCGCTTTTCGGCGGAAAACGCTAAGCAGATGATGCAGCAGGCGTTTGAGACCCTGACGCTTGATGCGTTCGGGGCATTTTCAAGGTGCGAAATTACCGCAGCGGGTGCGCTTATCGACTATGCGCTTCTTACGCAAAAAGGAAAAATGCCAAAGCTTATGCCGCCAAGGCAGGTTGCCGACGGTTCGGTGATGGAAATTGATGCCGCGACAAGGCGAAATTTGGAGCTCTTTTCCTCGTTATCGGGGGAGCGCGGGGCAAAAAGTTTGTTCTCGGTAATTGATAAAACCGTGACGGGCGCAGGGGCTCGGCTTTTGGCAACTCGCCTTGCTTCTCCTCTTACCGATGTGGGCGAGATAAATGTGCGTCTGGATAAGATTGAATACTTCTTGGCGCGAGCAGAGGTGAGGGGAAAACTGCGCGGGATTCTCGCCGAGGTGGGTGATATTGAACGAGCCGTGTCGCGCTTGGCGCTTGGCAGGGGAACGCCCAGAGATTTGGCGGTTGTCAGGGACGGGCTTGCTAAAATCCCCAGCATTTCGGTGCTTTTTGCCAAGTCAGGAGACTTTTTTCCAGAGGCTTTGCAAAAGGAAATGGTGGGGTTAGGTGTGCATACCGCTTTGGTAGATACCTTGGAAAAAGCGTTGGCGTCGGATTTGCCTGTCTATGCCAAGGACGGCGGATTTATCGCGCCCAGATATGATGAAGGGTTGGACGAATTGCGCGCGGTGCGTGATGATTCAAAGCGCCTTATCGCCTCTTTGCAGCTTAAATACATTAAAGAAAGCGGGATAAATTCGCTTAAAATTACGCACAACAATATCTTGGGATATTTTATTGAAGTGCCGGCAAAGTACGGGCAAGATTTGCTGGATTTGGCGCGTGCGGGAAAAACGCCTTTTATCCACAGGCAGAGCTTGGCAACGACAGTTAGATTTACAACCGATGAGCTTGCCTCTTTGGAAGAAAAAATCCGCGGGGCGGGCGAAAAAGCAATTGCGGTGGAGCTTAGGATTTTTGATGAACTTGTCGCTGAAGTGCTGGCAAAAGCGCCTGAGATTGCCGATGCAACGCGCGCTTTGTCCGAGCTTGATGTGGCAGCGGGATTGGCGGAAGTTGCCGCTTTATATAATTATTGTCGTCCGGTGCTTGATGATTCGCTTACCTTTGAAATTAAAGGCGGACGGCACCCCGTTGTCGAAGCGGTTTTGTCCGAAGGGCGAGCAAATGATTTTGTGGCGAACGATTGCAAAATGAGCGATACAGGCAGCGGTGCGATTTGGCTTATTACCGGTCCGAATATGGCGGGGAAAAGTACCTTTTTAAGGCAAAATGCGCTTATCGCGATTATGGCGCAAGCTGGTATGTTTGTGCCTTGCAACAGCGCGAAAATAGGTGTTATTGACAGGATTTTTTCTCGTGTGGGAGCGTCTGATGATTTGGCGCGCGGGCGCTCGACCTTTATGGTGGAAATGGTGGAAACCGCGGCAATCCTTATTCACGCGACGGAAAGGTCTTTTGTTATTTTGGACGAAATCGGACGAGGGACGGCGACTTTTGACGGCTTGGCAATCGCGTGGGCGACTTTGGAAGCTTTAGCGCAAAACAATAAATGTCGGACGCTTTTCGCTACGCATTATCATGAATTGACGGCGCTGGCGGATAAAATTGGGACACTTTCTTTGCATACGATGAAAACCAAAGAATGGCAGGAAAGCATTGTTTTCCTTTATGAAATTATTGATGGAAGTGCTGACAGGTCATACGGGATTCATGTGGCAAAACTAGCAGGAATGCCTCCTTTGGTCATAGCTCGCGCAAAGCAGGTTTTGTCCGAACTCGAATCAAAAAAAGCTAAGGTGGATAAGTTGTTGGGTGACTTGCCGCTCTTTGCAAAAATGGAAGAAGATGAACGCGTGGCGAATTTTGAAGCTCAGAAAAACGAGTGTGAGGCGGTGCGACTTTTAAAGGAATTAAAGCCTGATGAAATGAGCCCGAAAGAGGCGCTGGAAACACTTTACCGATTACAAAAAACGGTAGAAAAAAATGAGTGATTTTTACGCGCAAAAAGAAGCAATAAAAGAGGAGTTTTTCCAAGGGAAAATCGGTGGTGTTGCCGCGGCAAAAAAAATGGCAAAAATTACCGATGATTTGCTATGCGAAACTTTTAAAAAAAAGCAACTGGCACAAGAGGTTGCGGTGCTTGCAGTAGGGGGCTACGGACGCGAGGAATTGGCACCTTTTTCCGATGTCGATTTGTGGTTTCTTGCCGATGAAAAAGATGCTCAAAGCGTAAGTGATGTTCTGTATGCTTTTTGGGATATGGGAATCAAAATAAGTCCGGCAATCGCAAGTGAGGCTGAGGCGATAAAATCGGCAACGGAAGATATGACGGTAAGGACGACTTTTTTAGACGCCAGATTTCTTTATGGTGACGAAGAAAAGTTTGCTTCCTTTAAAGATAATTTTGCAAAATTGATAGCCGAGGATAAGGGTGGCGACTTTATAAAAGCGAAAATCGCCGAGCAGGAAAACTTGCATAAAAAAGTCGGTTTTTCCAAGTATGTTTTAGAGCCTAATATCAAAAAAACTTATGGCGGAATACGCGATTTAAACTATATCGAGTGGATTTTAAAATACGCTTACGGCGCGGAAAAAATTGATGGCCCGACAGGTGAAAAAATCTTTACAAAAGAAGAAATAAAAAAATTTCTTAAGATTAAAAATTTCTTCTTTACCATTCGCTTTTTCTTACACTTTCTTGCAGGCAAAAGTGATGATGTTTTGTCTTTTGAATCGCAGAAAAAAATCGCGCCGCTTATGGGCTATAAAAGCAGACACAGTGAAGAAGATGCCGATCGTTTGATGAAGCATTTTTATCTTGCCGCGCGGGAAGTCGGATATCTTAACGCCGCTTTGCAAGCGTCATTCGGCGATGATAAAAATACGATGAAAAATCCTTTGGATGCGCTTTGTTTTTGTCTTGATGTTTTGGATAAGAAAAAAGAAATTACGCCCTTAGATATAAAGCAAATCGGGCGGCTGGCGAAAAAGGCGACAACGCTTTTAAAAGACGAAAAAGCAAAGAATATTTTAAAGCAAATTATCGTGCATAAAAATAATCCCGAACATGTTTTGCGCACGCTTAACGAGAGCGGAATCTTGGCAAGAATTATGCCTGATTTTACGCGGATTTATGCACGTCCGCAGCGCGATATTTATCATGTATATACGGTCGATGAACATACCCTAAAAGCAGTCGGTTTTTTGCATAATTTAATACACAAAAAAGAAGATGAATTTTTGCAAAAATTATGTGCTGAGGTCGCGGATTTTGATGCGCTTAAAATGGCAGTGTTTTTACACGATATCGGCAAAGACGGTTCGCTTAGTCATGATAAAAGAGGCGCTGAAACGGCCTTTAAAATTGCTAGGGAATTCGGCTTTTCCGATGCACAAAGCGAGCGCATAAAATGGCTTATTGCACATCATCTTTTGTTCACGAAAATTGCCTATACTCGCGATTTAAAAGATGAAAAAATGATATGCAATTTTGCGAAGGAAATTGTAAATGCGGATAATCTTGCAATGCTGCTTTTGCTTACTATTTCCGATATTTGCGCGGTCGCTCCGAATGTGTGGAGTGATTGGAAATATGCCCTTTTCAAAGAACTTTATCAAAGCACTTTTGCACTTTTAAACGGTGAAAAAATAAAGCTTAAAAATGATTCTTACGAGTTGTTTTCAAAGATGAAGAATCGCGCGCAAAGCGAGGGTAAAAATACACTGTTTACTTTGGAAATAAAAGAGGAAATTGCGGCCAGTAAAGTTGTGGTTTTTGCCAAAGACAGGGTCGGACTTTTTGCCGATATCGTGGGCGCGATAAGTGTGTCCGGAGCGTCGATTATGGCGGCAAAAATAAACACGATTGACGGTTTTGCTTTAGATACTTTTTTGATACAAAATGTGCCTAACGAATACAAAAATGATGGTGTTTTTTCGGCTTTTACCGATGCGGAAAAAATCCAAAAATTGGAGGAGAATATGGCGCTTGCTTTGGAAGGGAAGCTTGATGCCAAAGCCAAAATATCCACGCTTTTCAAAAAGAAAAGACCGGTGGCTAATGAGAAAAGTCCTTTGCTTAAACGCGTGATAATCGATAACGAAGCGTCGGCACTTTGTTCGGTTATTGATATAAACGCTGTTGATTCTAAAGGGTTTTTATACTTTATTGCCAGCACGCTTACAGCTCTTGGGCTTAATATTCAATCGGCGCATATTGCGACTTACGGTGCAAAGGTTGTCGATGCTTTTTATGTGAGCGAAGCGGGTGGCGGAAAAATCAGCGGCAAGCGCCTTGATGAGGTGAAGGCGATACTATATGATACGCTTGAAAAATTGGGGTGACGAGAATGGCGCTTTTTAAATCTATCGCAGTGGTCGGAGGATATACGGGACTTTCCCGCATTACGGGATTCGTGCGTGATGTTTTAATCGCCAGATTTCTAGGTGCGGGAATGGCAGCGGACGCTTTTTTTGTTGCGCTTAAAATACCTAATTTATTTCGCAGCCTGTTTGCCGAGGGCGCGTTTAATGCCGCCTTTGTTCCTTTGTTTGCCGAGCAGTTGGAAGGGGAAGGAAAGGAAAAAGCCAAAGAGTTCGCAAAAGATACTTTTTCGGCGCTTTTATATATTGTGGCAATGTTCGTGGCGGTTGCGGAAATATGCATGCCTTTGCTGGTGATTATGGTTGCTCCTGGATTTTTAGAGGATGAGGGGAAGGTCGAGCTGACGGCGCAGATGTGTCGCATTACTTTTCCTTTTTTGCTTCTGGTGTCGCTTAATTCCATGCAAGGTGGGGTGCTTAATACCATGGGAAAGTTCGCCGCACCCGCGTTTACGTCAACCATACTTAATTTAACTATGATTGCCGCTTTGTTCGGGCTTACGCCTTTTGTCAAAGGCGGAGCGGCATTCGCGCTGTGCTGGGGTGTGCTTATAGCCGGTTTCGTGCAGTTTGTGTTTCTTGCATGGCATCTTCGGCGGCAAGATATGCTTTTGTATTTAAAGGCTCCAGCAAAGGTTTTGCTGCACGCGTCGCGCGAGTCTAAGCTGCTTTTAAGGCGTATTTTACCCGGAGTCGCGGGGGCAGGTATCTATCAAATCAACCTTATTGTTGATACATTTTTCGTGTCGTTCGTAGGCGCGGGCGCGGTGTCGTGGCTTTATTACGCGAATCGCCTGTTCCAGTTGCCCGTAGGGCTTTTGGGCGCGGCTATCGGGACGGCGCTTTTACCCTTGCTATCAAGGCAAATCAAGGCGAAAAACAAAAAGGGCGAGGAGGATTCTCTTGGGAAATCCGTGGAGCTTGCCTTTTTGGTGGCTATGCCGGCGGCGGCGGGGTTGTTCATTTTGGATGTGCCGATTATGGCGGCCTTGTTTCAATACGGCGAATTTAATGCCGAAACGACTATCATGGCGGCAAGTGCTTTGGCAGCGTTTGCTATCGGTTTACCCGCTTATGTCGTTAGCAAAAGTTTGCTGCCCGCCTTTTTCGCCAGAGGTGATACGAAATCGCCGGTGCGAGTCGCAGGGATTGCGCTGGTGCTGAATGCCTTTTTGTGCTTCGTGCTGATGCAAAAGATGGGGCATGTCGGTATCGCTTTGGCGACGAGCATAACCGCGTGGATTAACCTTTATCAATACTATTTTATGCTGAGACGGCGCGGGTTTTTGCCCATAAGACAGGGTTTGTGGCAGCGGCTTTTGCGAATTGTTTTTTGCACTTTGGCAATGGGCTTTGCGCTGTGGTTTGCGCTTTTATGGGTGGACGGAGCGCTGGAATGCTGGACAAGCAAAAGCGCGGTGGTGCGCGTGGCTGTCTTGGCGGGTTTGGTCGCGTTTGGCGGAGCCATTTATGTAGGCGTGGGCAGCGCGGTGGGACTTAGAAAAGTATTTAAATAATTATTGCTTAAAAATCAATCAGTTATAATTTTAAAAAAAGGCGTAATTTTCTACTCGCGAAAATTTCTTAGGAATAGGGCGATGGCGCTTTTGACAAGGGTGAGTTTTGAGCCGTTTCCATAAAGCCCGCAGGTGATGTTCCTAAGATGCTTTTTTAGGACGGAACCATAGGGAAGCCAAGTCATTGCCGAGGGGAAAAGTTGGAAAGATGAGGCTATGCTTATTTCATCGGAAAAGAACTCCAACCCTCTTTTTCCGTGATAACGTCCGATACCGCTTTGCTTTATTCCGCCGAAGGGAAGTGAAGGAATGCCAACTGATTGAATTACATCATTTATATTGATATTTCCGGCATTTAAACCGGCGGTAATTCGGGCGGCTTTTTGGCGGTTTTTAGTGAAAACTGACGCACTTAATCCGTAATCGGAATTATTCGCAAGGGCGAGCGCGTCTTTGCTCTTGCCGCTAAAACGCGTAATCGCCATAACGGGACCGAAAGTTTCGGCTTGCATTATTTGCATATTTTCCTTTGTATCCGCCAAAATTATAGGGGAGAAGCTCTTAGTGCTCAGGTGTCCGCAAAGCTGTTTCGCGCCCTTTTTTAAGGCGTCGGCGATAAGCGATTCCAGATAAGAAATGTGCTGCGGCAGGACTATTTTTCCCAAATCCTCTTTGGGAAGGGCAAGGGCTTTTGCCAGCACTTTGGCGACAAAGTCATCATAGATTTTGTCCGCTACATAAATACGCGAGGCGGCAACACAAACTTGTCCTGCATTGCAAAAAGCTCCGAAAACTGCGGCGTTCGCAGCACGCTCAAGATTACAATCGGCAAAAACTAACATGGGGGATTTGCCCCCTAATTCCAAAAGACAAGGGATTATCAGCTCGCCCGCGGCTTTAGCAATCAAACGTCCGACGGCAGTGCTTCCGGTGAAGAAAATTCGTGAAGGTTTCATATAAATCAATGAGTTGGCAACATCTCCTTTGCCATAGGCTATTTGGACGGTATTTTTGGGAAAGCCAGCCCTTGCGAATAATTCGGCGCATAAAGTGCCGATATCGGGGCTTACTTCCGAGGGTTTAAGAATGGCTGTGTTGCCTGCGGAAACTGCGGTTATGAGCGGAATTATCGCCAGATAAAAAGGAAAGTTCCACGGTGAAATTATCAAGGCAACGCCCGACGGACGCAATTCCGTCCGTGCCTTTATGCCGAAAAAGGCAAACGGTATCGCTACTTTGTCCGTTTTTAGATATTTGGGTAAATTACGGCGGTAATCCTTGATAAACGCGAGAGTGGGGAGGACTTCGGTTAGAAGTGCTTCGGTTTCGTTTTTGCCCGTCTGTGCGTGAATCCTTGCGGCTATTTCATTTTGCTTTTCGGTTATGACTTTTTGTAAGTTTGTAAGTAATTGTATTCTTTTATTAATTGAGATTTTTGAAAAGCTGCTGAAAGCTGTTTCTGCGCTTAAAAAAATGCCTTTAAGCTCTTTTGCCTTGGTGGAAACGGTCTTATTTTTCATCATGTTACCCTCCCCTTTTTAAAGTGCGGCAAGCTTTAGCCTTTTTATCAGGCCTTAAAAAGCTTTACCTAATTTGCTTTATATTTTACCATGAGTCGCAAAATTCGGAATATGGTTTTTGAGTTTATAAAGTGCAAATCAAGGAGGCGTAAATGGATGAGATGTTTCAAGCCGCAGAGCTGAAAGTCCCTTTGAATCAAGAGTTTCTGCCCATCGTTCTTTCCTATGTCGAAAGTTCGGCAAAGGTTTTCGGACTGGGTGAAAGCGAGACTACGCCTTTGATTTTGGCTACCGAGGAGATTTTTTCCTTTTTAATGTTTAATGCCAAAAGTGCCGATGAATTGACGCTTAAATGTCGCTATCGCGGATCATATTTGGAGCTGATTGCAAAGTTTACTGCGGAAATGTTGCCTGTCGAGTCGCTTAACCTTACCTCAAAAATATCTGCCGATGATGACAGCGCGCTCGATTCCATGGGCTTGATGATTGCAGCGCGCTCCGTCGATAAGCTGCGCCTTGATATAGATGACGAAGGCAACATGCTCCTTTATATGGTAAAAAAGAAAATGTATAAGAAGCTGGAGCCCGCGCCAATGCCCGAAGTGACTTATGGTGAAAGGTTTAATGCCGTGGATATTGATGTCGAGCGAATTGAAGAGTTTTGCAAACTCGCGCTTGCCAAGTACCATGGAACGCCGGCGGCAGAGCTTGTCAGGTATCCGGAGCAGTTGGCAGATATGATTTCTAGGGGCGACTTTGACGGTTGCTTCGTCCAAGATGAAAAAGGGCAAATTGCTGGTGCGCTTTTGTGGAAAAGTGACGGCAAAGTGCTTATCGGCAACGGGCTTTATCTTTTTACCGACAGTGATGTAGCGGCTGCGGCCTTAGTCGACGGATGCTCAGTTCGCAGCGTTATGCTGAAGCCATTTTTGCTTTTTATAAAAGACGCAACTGCCGATACTAAAGGTATGTTTTTAAAAGTAAAATCATCGGCTTATCTGGCAATGCATCCTATGGATAAGGTCAGCGGGGTTTACTTGTGTCCGCGCTTGGTCAGCTATGTCAGGGATTATTTCAAGTACTTGGGAATCGCCAAAAATATTTATGAGCAGATGGATAATGTCGATGATATGTCGGGCCTTTCGCCTAAAAGCGCGTTTGCTGCCGATGTAGATAAGGAAAATAAAACAGTCACTCTTTCAGTGCTATGGTTAGGACGGGACGCCGTGCAAAACCTTAAAAATCATATCGAGGTTTTGCAAAAGGAAGGCTTCAACAGCATTAATTTCCTTTTGGAAATGAGTAAGCAATCCGATGCCATTATGGGCGAGTTCCTTCTGCAAGCGGGCTTTACGCCGGGTGTGATTATCCCGGAAACGGCAGAAGGCGATATTTTAATCTGGAAAAAGGCTCTTTCATAAAGCTTTCGCCCTACGAATCCACGAAGCTTCGTTTTTTGTCGGCAGCTTCGCCGTAGGGCGATACAGATAGTTGGTCGGCTTAGCTTTTGAACGAGTCGTTATTTTCGTTGTTATAGTCCGTAATCTTGTCCTTTTGTTTAGCAAGCTGAATCGCAAGCTTGTTTATAGCTTCATCAAAGGCTTTGTAAACATCGGGGCTGGAATCATGCGCCTGAATCATAAGGTTAGCTGCCGCGTGAACGGATATATCAACTTTGGTAAAGTCGCCTTCTTTGGTGAATACGGCATCGGCGCTTATAGCTCTTTCAAAGTATTTAGATACGGTCTTGGTAAGGGTTTCGGTGGCATACTTTGTCAAAGACTCGCCTAGGTCAAATTGCTTGCTTACTACTGATGTTTGCATTTCAAATCTCCTTTTTAAATGAAATTATAAACTTAAAAATAAAATTATAAACTGAACTTTTCGCCAAGATAGACGCTGCGGACATTTTGATCGGACACAATCTCGTCGGGGCGGCCTTCCTTTAATACTTTGCCGTCGTGTAAGATGTAAGCTCTGTCCACGATTTCCAATGCTTCGCGCACGTTATGGTCGGTAATTAAAACACCTATGCCGCGGTTCTTTAAATGCGCAACAAGTTCGGTTATTTCGCCCACGGCAATGGGGTCAATGCCAGCCAGCGGCTCGTCAAGTAAGATGAAAGAGGGCTTGGTGGCAAGTGCTCTGGCAATTTCAACACGACGACGCTCGCCGCCCGAAAGAGATACTGCCGGAGTGCGGCGTAAATGCCCGATGGCAAATTCGCAAAGGAGGCTTTCTAAAGTTTCTTCGCGCTTTTCCTTGTCCTTTTCCACAACTTCCAAAACCGCGCGAATGTTATCTTCAACATTAAGGCTGCGGAAAACCGACGCTTCCTGCGGCAGGTAGCCGATGCCCATGCGCGCGCGCATATACATCGGAAAGTGCGTGATGTTCGTGCCGTCAATGTAAATGTTGCCGTAATCGGGCGATACAAGTCCCATAATGCAATAAAAACTGGTGGTTTTGCCTGCGCCGTTAGGTCCGAGCAAACCAACCGCCTCACCTCTTGTAACCGAGATGGAAACATCGCGTAAAATGGGACGCTTTTTAAAGGATTTGCCGATGCAATCCGCTCTTAATCCTTTGCTTTCCGAAACAATCTTAAAGGGAGTGTTTTCGTTTTGGGTATTATCCATGTTTATCTAAAATTATCCTTTGCTGTTGTCGCCGCCAGGGCTTTCGCGGTCGCGGTTAATTTACTTGGTTTTAGCATCTTTTATGCTCTTTGGCAAGAATACGCCCCTTACCCTGCCGTCCGAGCCTTTGGACGGAGCACCGGCAAAAAGCTTGCTTATGCCCGTTTTCAGGTTCACGGTCGCTTTCTCACCCGTCATATAATTATCATCTTTGGTTAATTTTACATTACCAATCAGGACGGCGACGCCTGTTTTGGGATTATAGCTTGCTTTTTCGCCCGTCGCAGTTTCGGTTTTGGTCGAGATAACTACATTTTTGTCCGCGTTCATAAGCTCGACTTCCAGTTTGCCTTCGGTATTTTCTTTGAATAAGGCGGAGATAGTGGTGGCAGTCAGGGTGTTGTCTTCGCGCAAAATCTTGGCATCGCCGCTTGCTACGACAAGGTGCTTTTTCGGCATATATTCAAGGCGAGCGGCGGTTACATGATCGCCTTCGGATATGAAATGCGCCGGCTTTCCCGTCAGCGTTAAAATGTCCGTGTCAATGTTATAGTCGGCCATGTCGCCTTTTGCCGTGCTTTTGTCCGAAGTCATTTTTACGCTGCCGATGGCGGAAAGTTTCCATATCTCGGTGTCTTTACTTTCAAGTGCTTGGCGGTAGTAAGCTTCGATTTTGTCGGCGTAAAGGTAGGATTCGCCGCGTTTTGCAATGGCGTCTTTGTTAGCGATGACTTTCTTTTCTTTCTGGTGGAGCTCGATTCCGTCCGCTGCCGATACCTCAATGGGATCGTTTGAGGACGAGGCGGCAAAGTTTATTCCTTGCGCCGGTGCCAGAAGCGGGAAGGTAAAAAATACCATCAGTGAAAAATTAAAAAGTTTGAGCATAGCCTATTCTAACCTTTCCTTTCTCTTTTATTCTTATTTGGAATTAAAATCAATTTCGCACGTCCCGTAAACTTGATTATGTCGTTTTTGTTGGTGGTTTTAAGGCCCTCGGAAGTAATAGTGCCTTCGGGGAAAATACCCGTTGTGGCGGAGCGGCTTTCTAAAGTGTGCGTAGTTAAGTTGACCGTTACCTCGGCGGTTTTAAGCTCATATCCGTCGTCCGTAAAAGCGTGAACAAAGCCCGTAAATACGGCGAGGTTATCCTTTTGATAAATCTTGCCTTCACGCGATTCCATGGCAAGCCATGACCCTGATTCCAATAAGATACTCGCTTTTGGCTCGGTAAGGACGATAATGCGAGAGCCGGGTTCGGTTTCCTCGGCAAGTTTAGCTGTCATTTTAAACGGCTGATTCTTGCTGTCAGTAGAGTAATAGCGCGAGTTTACTATGCTTAAAGTGTCGGTTTTGCCGGTGATAATCGGGCGCCCGATGCCAAGAGAGAACTTTTCCTTTTGAGCGATAATTTGCGGCCATAGAAGCATAAGCGCAATTGCACCCGCCGCTATGCTGGGCATCGCAAGTTTTAAAATGGCGACAATGCGATTGTGCTTTTTAAGCTTCGGGCGGCGTTTTTCCATGTCGTAGGAAAAGTGCACCTTTGTTACATTGTCGGTTGATGTGATTTTAGGAGTGTTTGCCAATGGTTCGTCCTTCTATCCATCCGTTCGTGCGTTTAGGGCAGGCTAAACAATGCCTGCGCGCATGCAATCGTGAACGTGAATTATTCCCGTTAACTCCCCTTTGTCATCAGTGACAAAAAGACTGGTAATGCCAAAGCCGTTCATGGTGGCAAGAGCCTCACCGCCAAGCGCCTTTTCCGAAATGGTCTTGGGGTTGGGGGTGAAGATTGCGCTTACTTTTTGCGCGGGTAAGTCCGCGGCCATCTTGCGGCGCAAGTCGCCGTCGGTGATGATGCCAACAAGCTTTCCTTCTTTATCAATTATGCCGGTGCAGCCAAAGCCTTTTGATGTCATTTCAAGCAAAGCTTCTGACATAAGCGCATCGGACTTAACCAGGGGAATCTCATCTCCCTTATGCATTAAGTCTTTGACCATAACCAAAATCTGTCCCAGTTTGCCACCGGGGTGTCTGTCCCTGAACTCGTCGCGGGAAAAACCTTTTTTCTCAAGCAAAACCATTGCGATCGCGTCGCCGAGCGCGAGCGTTTGTGTGGTCGAGGTGGTGGGAGCAAGTCCGAGCGGGCAGGCTTCTTTGCTCTTGGGAAGCAAAACGACTATATCCGAGTTTCTTGCCAAGGTACTTTCCGGATTGGAAACAATTGATATTAAAGGAATGTTGTGACGGCGGGTAAAGTTCACAATGTCACCCAGCTCACGCGATTCACCCGAGTAAGATATGGCGATGACGGTGTCGTTTTTCGATATCATACCTAAATCGCCGTGGCTCGCTTCCGCAGGGTGAATAAAGAACGAAGGCGTGCCGGTCGAAGCAAGTGTCGCCGCGATTTTAGAGCCGATGTGTCCGGATTTGCCCATGCCCGTTACGATAACTTTGCCGGTGGTGTTAAAAAGCCTGTCAATCGCGTCAACGAACGATTGCCCCAGCGAGTCCTTTAATCCGATAAGTCCGGCAATTTCCATTTCGATGATTTCTTGTCCGATTTTTATCTCGTCTTTAGTGAACTTTTCCGGCATTTTAGATTCCTTTCTTTTTATTACCATGCGTTAAAAGGGAATGGGTTATGACAGGGCTACCTTAGCGACTATGCTTCCGAAAGGCGCGAGAAAATGTCGCAATCAAATCCCGCTTCGTCCAAAGCCGCGCGGGTGGGTAGAAATTCCATGCACTTGTCGGCAAAGTCTTTTCTTCCTTCGCGGATAAGCCGCTTATCAAGAATCTCTTTAATACGGTGAAGGTAAAAAACATCGTTCGCCGCGTATTTTATTTGCTCGTCCGTAAGAGTGGGAGCTCCCCAGTCCGAGCATTGTTGTTCCTTTTCAATTTCAACATTCAAAAGCTCGGCGCAAAGTGTCTTTAAGCTATGTTCGACAGAGTTCGTGCGTGCCAGTTTTGAGGCAATTTTCGTGCAATAAACCGGAGCAATGTCTGCACCTAAAAAGTGCTTTAATGCCGCAATGTCAAAGCGTCCGTAGTGAAAAATCTTTAAGACTTTCCTGTCCTCTAATAAAGCTTTGAGATTGGGAGCGTCATAACTGCCGGTGTTAAAATGGACAAGATGCGCCGTGCCGTCTCCGGCAGAAAGTTGAACGACGCAAAGACGATCACGATTCAATTTTAAGCCTGTGGTTTCCGTATCAATCGCAACAGAATCTCCGAAAGATAAACCCGAAGGCAAATCGCCGCTGTGCACCGTTATTTTCTTTGCTAACATACCTTCTCCTTTTGCTCTTTTGTTTTTGGTGCCCGAAAGAAGACTCGAACTTCCACGACTGTTACATCACTAGTACCTGAAACTAGCGCGTCTACCAATTCCGCCATTCGGGCTTTAGCTAATTTGGGGCAGAGCCCCCGTACCAAAACAGACGGCAACCTAGCATATTATTTATAAAAAGACTAGACTTTTTTCTTTCTTTTAACCGATATTTAATGTATCTATAATTTCATTTTGCTTTAAGCGCCTTGATTTCAATTTGATTTTGAGCGATTTACAGTTCTTTTTTAAGGAGGATTTTTAAGTGTCCATGGTTAAGAAAACAGTCCTTTTGGCGACGGCAGGGGCTTTCGCGCTTGCTTTGTCAGCTTGCGATAAGCCGGTTAAACAGCAACAAGTCCAAGGTCCGGTGCCGGTGACGGCAGTTTCGGCGGTGGGCGAAGATTTGTCTATCAGTAGGACTTTTATTGGCAAGGTCGTTTCTTATGACAAAGTGGACATAAAGCCCAGAATCCAAGGAATACTTAAGAAAAAAGCTTATGTCGAAGGGGCGATGGTTAAAAAAGGCGAGCTTCTTTATTCTATAGAAAAAGACCAATATGTGGCAGCTTTGCAGCAGGCTGAAGCGGCGTTGGCAAGGGCGGAAGCCGATGCCATAAATGCCGGTTTGCAGATGGAGCGCGCCGAGCAGCTAATCGGCACCGGCGATATTTCCAAAGCTAATTTTGATAACAGAAAAGCGGCGGCGGCTATGGCTATGGCTGCCGTTAAAGAGGCAAGAGCAGCGGCGGATAATGCTAAGCTTAATCTAGGTTATACCGATATCAAAGCGCCCTTTACGGGACGCACGGGCATGAGTAATTATGATGAGGGCGAGTATATAACTCCTTCGTCAGGAACGTTGGTTAGTATGGTTAGTATTGATCCCATGGGAGTTGAGTTCGCTATCGGAATGAAAGATATTGCGGCAATGATGGTGTCGGTCGGCGGCGAAGTTCCTCATATCACGGCAGAGCTTACTTTGGCTCAAGGGCACGTTTATGAGAGCAAAGGCAAAATCGACTTCATCGATAACGCTATAAATCAGCAAACCGACACTTTGAAAATGCGCGCAAAGTTCGATAACAAAAAAGGTCGGCTTATGGATGGCGAGTTGGTATCAATCAAAATTACCACGAATGAAAAGTATCCCATGATTATCGTTCCTCAAGCCTCTTTGCAACAGGATCAGGCGGGGCGCTATGTTATGGTGGTTAAAGACGATAACAAAATAGAACTCAGGCGCGTCATTACCGGTGTTGAGGTAGGAAAGAATATAGTAGTATCGTCAGGGCTTAGCGAAGGCGAGAAAATTGTGGTCGATGGCTTGCAAAAGATTAGGCAAGGCTCGGAGGTAAAGGCTACTGTTGTTGATATTAATCAGTTTGATAACGGGACTGATAAAACAAAGAGCAACAGTGCCAAAGCGGGCGAAGTTAAGGCAGATAAGGCTAAGACAGACGAGCATAAATAAAAAATCATATCAGGTTTAAAGGAAGAAAAAGATGTTTTCAGGATTGTTTATTAATCGCCCAAAACTTGCAATGGTGGTGTCAATTATTATCACTTTGGGCGGACTTATTTGTATATCGCAAATCCCTGTTGCTTCTCTTCCCGATGTTACTCCGCCTCAGGTGAAAGTGTCCGCTACGTATGTCGGTGCGTCCGCCGAAGTGGTCGAGGCTACGGTCGCTCAGCAAATTGAAGCGGCGATGATAGGTGTGGACGATATGATGTATATGTCGTCAACAAGTTCTAACGACGGTCGCTACTCTCTCAACATTACTTTTAACATCGGCTCCGATCCCGACATAAATACCGTTAATGTGCAGAATAAAGTTAAGCAGGTGGAAAGCCAGCTGCCTACCGAGGTAACTCAAGTCGGTGTGTTGGTGCAAAAGCAATCGACGACCATGCTTCAGGCGTTGGCGATTTATTCCGATGATCCCGAAGCATACGATATGCTATATCTTAACAATTACACTAACCTGTATGTGAAAGATGTGCTTGCCAGAGCGCCCGGTGTAGGTGATGTGCAGATATTCAGTATGCAGGATTATTCCATGCGGGCGTGGCTTGATGTCGATAAAATGGCAAATGTGAATATATCCGTGCCCGAGGTGGTTTCTGCCATATCAACGCAAAACATTCAAGCTGCGGCAGGGTCTATCGGTTCGCAGCCCGCTCCTAAGAATCAGCAGTTGCAGCTGACTATTTTGGCAGAAGGAAGACTTAAAACCGTTGAGGAGTTCGGTGACATTATTTTAAGAGCGAATCCGGATGGCTCCAGCCTTTATCTAAAAGATGTAGCCAGAATTGAATTGGGTGCGGAAAATTCGTCTATTACTTCCTTTTATACCGGTAAGCCGGCAGTAGCGATGGCGGTGTTCCAGACTCCTGACGCTAATGCCGTGGCGGTTGCCGAAGAAATCCAAAAGAGAATGGAGCAGCTTTCCAAGTCTTTCCCGACAGGCATCAATTACGACATTATTTATGATACTTCAGAGTCTGTGTTCGCGACTATTCAAGAGGTGTTCAGAACTCTCATCGAAGCGTTCTTATTGGTGGTGTTGGTCGTGTTTGTTTTCCTTGGGACAATCAGGGCGACTTTTATTCCTATGATAGCAATTCCGGTGGCGTTAATCGGAACCTTTATTTTCCTTTACAGTTTCGGATTTTCAGCAAATACCATATCGCTTTTGGCGCTGGTTCTGTCGGTCGGTATTGTGGTCGATGACGCCATTATGGTCGTGGAAAATGTCGAGCGCGTGATGGAAGAAAACCCCGATATGGATCCGAAAGAAGCTACGAAAAAGGCTATGGGTGAGATTACTGCGCCGATTATCGCAGTGACTTTCGTGTTAGTGTCCGTGTTCGTTCCCGTTACTTTAATGCCCGGTATGACAGGCGCTCTTTACCGCGAATTCGGTGTGACAGTGTGTGTGGCGATGATGCTGTCAGCCGTTAACGCTCTTACCCTTACTCCCGCGCTGTGCGGATTAATTATGAAGCCGGGAAAAGAGGCTTGGGGCTTTATGCAGGCGATAATGAACTTTATTGATACTGTGCGCCAAGGGTATGCCAACATTGTGCGCAAGACCTTGCATATAATTCCTTTGATGCTTCTTCTTTTAGCTGGTATCGCCGCGGCGACTTTGTTCGTTTACAAAAAGACGCCGGGGGGCTTCCTTTCTTCGGAAGACCAAGGTGCGGTGTTCATTGATATTTCTCTGCCTCCTGCTGCTTCGGCTAACAGAACAGAGGCTATCGCAAAGCAGGTTAACGATATCGTGCTGCAAATTCCCGGTGTGAACAGAACGATGATGGTGGTCGGATACAGTATTCTTTCCAATAACTCTACTTCGGATTCCGCGATGATGATTGCAGGCTTGGAAGACTATGAAAAGCGCAAGTCGCCCGAGCTCGGTGTCAATAACATTATTGCCGAGATTTTTAAGCGCACCTCTACCATTCAGGGGGCTTCCATAGTTGCCTTTAACTTGCCCGCGATTATGGGGCTCGGCTCGTTCGGCGGCTTTACTTATCAGCTTAACAGTATAACGGGTGCGTCTGCTGCCGATATGTATAAGGTCGCGATGAATCTGATTATAGAGGCCAATAAACAGCCCGAGCTTATGAATGTGTTTACAACTTACAGTGCGCAAAATCCTCAGCTCTTCCTTGATTTGGACAGGCAAAAAGCGCAGACTTTAGGGCTTACTATTTCCGATATATTTATGGCACTGCAAACTTATCTCGGCGGATATTATGTGAACGATTTTAACCTTTTCGGCAGAACGTGGCAGGTCAATATTCAAGCCGAACCGACTTTCCGCGGAACGATTGAGGACATCTATCGCATTTATGTCAAAAATAACAAAGGCGCAATGGTGCCTTTACGGTCGATTATCAATGTCGAAAACTCGGTCGGTCCGAAGTATTATTCGCGTTACAACAACTATCGCTCCATCGGGATTAACGGAAACTCAAAACCTAATGTAAGTTCAGGTGAGGCGCTGGCGGCTATGGAACGCCTTTCCGAAAAGCTGCCCGAAGGATATAACTTTGAATGGACGGGACAATCGCTTCAGGAAAAAGAGGCCGGGTCGGCAATGATATTCATCTTGGCGGCAGCCGTGGTGTTCGCCTACTTGTTCCTTGTCGCTCTTTACGAAAGTTGGAATACGCCAATTGCAATTATGCTATCCGTGATTACCGCCTTGATGGGAGGTATGTTGGCACTTAATATCGCAGGGCTGTCTAATGGTATTTATGCGCAAATCGGACTTATCGTTTTGATTGCTATGGCGTCCAAAAACGCAATTCTTATCGTCGAGTTTGCGCGTGAGCGGCGTATGCACATGGGTATGAGCATTATCGATTCTGCCGTTGAAGGCGCTCGTCTTCGTTTCCGCGCGGTTATGATGACAAGCTTTGCTTTCATTTTGGGCTTGGCGCCATTGGTAATTGCAAACGGTGCGGGAGCTATGGCTCGGCGCGAGGTCGGTACTCCCGTTTTCGGTGGTATGATAGCAGGTGCGGTCATAGGCATTTTCTTCATTCCCGCTCTTTATGTCGTCTTCCAATGGATAGGTGAGCTGTTGCTTACTCCCGCCGAAAAGGCCGCACTGGAAAAACCAAATAAATAGGCTTCAAATTTGCGAATCTGCGGAATGCGCAAAAAGCACCTACGTTTATGTAGGCTTACTTTTTGCTTACCCTTGTTCCACAAATAGAGAGCCCATTTCTTTGGTTTTTTGTAGTACGCTAAGATTTTGCTCGCTCTTATAGTAGGTTAAGGTTCTGAAAGACGGCGAGTGACGACGTAGCTGGCGGGGACAAGGTAAAGTTGTTTTGCTTTTAGCGAAGGCAGCCACTTCTTAAGTGCATTTATAGTGCCGTCGTGCGGGTGGCCTATACCAATTGCAAAACCGTTTTCCTCCGCTGCTTCCTCAAGCTTTTTTAATTGCCCCAAGATATAGTTTTCATCGTCTTTGTTATCTATAAAAATGTTGCGTGAAGCGGCCGCAATATGCTCTTTATCCGCAAGCTTTAACCCCACGGAATCCTTGCTTGTAACCGAGTCTATGAAAAATAAATCATAAGGCTTAAAGGCACGGAAAAAAGCTTTCATGCTTTTTTCATCGGCGGTGAATAAGCTGCCCATGTGATTGTTAATGCCGACCACGCCTATATCAAGTAATTCCTGCGGCATGGATATTTGCAAAACTTGTGCGATAAGGGCGGCGTCCATATCCGTTCTAAAAGTGTTGGGTCCCGAGTCGATTTTATCGTTCGCAGGTTGCATGGGAATATGCAGCATAAGTTCCTTTTTATCCTCTTTCGCCTTTGTCATCTGCTCGGGAAGGTGGTCGGCGTAGGCGATGAAAGACATTGTCAGTGGTGCAGGCAATTCAGATATTTTCTTTGTGCGCTTTTTATCAATGCCCATGTCGTCAATTATAAGCGCGATCACCTTCGCATCAGCAGGAATTTTTTCCGCCGGCGGCAGAGCATTTTTTTGCCACAAAGGAATATGTTTTTGCTGAGCTGGTTTAATGGTTGGGGCAGGAGGTTTTACCGTGGTAGTTTCTTCTGGGTGAGGTTCTTCAGGAATGAACTTTTCCAAAGGTGGCTTTTCAATGGTTCTATAGATTATTTGCGGGGCTTTTTCAGCGTCCGTCAAAAATAAAAACACAAACAAAAAACCAAAGATAAAGCCGCCGATAAAGGTGATGATTTCACTTTTTGAAGGTCTTCTTTTGGGGAGTCTTAAACGCTTAAAGCGGGAAAGTTTAAGGCTCTTTATTTTAGTTTTTTTCGGAAGCGAAAATGAAGAATTAAAAAGGTCCGGTTGGACATTTTTTTGCGCCGTCTTTGGGGCTGCTTTTTTCATTATGCGGCGGCGATTATTTCCCATCTTTTCCCCTTCTAAAAGTTCTTACTCAATGCAGCAATCAACAATCTTTTTTACGGTGCTTTTTATCTTGGCAAACATACCGGATTTTTCTTCGCTTTCGGCTTCGGTTTTCATTTCGATTTTCACGGGAGCGGTAAGCTCGGCAACAGTTTTTATATCTTTTATATCGTCCTTTTGCCACTTTACATCTTTGACATCAACAAGTTGCATATTAAGTGCCCAGAACAGGCAATATAAATCATAGGACTTGCCGAAAAGGTCATAAGCTTCTTTCTTGTGCCCCATGCTTTGCTGCTTGGTGCCGACTTCAAAAAGGCGCATTGCCGCGGCAAGCAAGTGCTTGGATATGCACCACACTTCGCCTTCGTATTCCTTTATCATCATTTGCATAAGGTTTTTGCGCAGCTCGCGAATCTCGCCTATCATGTCGTAAAAAGAGTTTTTGCCCGTCTTTGCACCCGAGAACATTAAATGCTCCTCAATGCTGATGAGATTCATAATCGCAATGCTTAAATCCTGATCCGAGGAAAGGTCCTTCGGATTCAGCTTTTTAAGGTTGTCCACACGTTCTACAAACTCTTTTAAATCTTCGGCTTTTTCCATTTCTTTTTGTCCTTAATCAAAATCAATTTCTATGGTGGGAAGGGTAACATTCTGCGTTATTAAACCAGCTTCGGCTACAACATAAAACGCCGTTCCGGCAAGGATAAGGCAGACAACGGGGATCACAACTTTTTCAAAAGGAAAGTGAGCGTGTCCGCCGTTGCCCTCTTTCATCTTACGATACCAAATGTCGGTTGCCCAGATAATAACCGCACCGATAATCGTGCTTAACAAAAACGAATCAACGCCAAGCAAAGTGCGCGCTCCAAAAGGTATGTAATCCATGGTGTAAAGTGGAATTATCAGCGAAAAAGTAAGCGCAATAAGCAAAAGGTTAAGTCCTTTGAAATACCACTTTTTATAGGCGCAAAACTTAATCAGCCAAAATGCCATAAGCATAAGCAGAGCGCCAAAGAAAACACCTATTACCGTGTCGTCTACGCCTAGTTCGCGTGAAATGCCAAGAGCTGCTCCGACCGCTACCGTGCAAACCGCACAGGCGGGATTTGCAAATGCGGGAATCGTGAATGAAAACGCAATTAAAAATGCCAAAACAAAAATGCTCATTTTTCGTCCTTTTTATTATTTTTCACACTTTAAATATCACTTAAATCGCGAGGGTAAATGGTCATATTATGTCCCAATTTTTTAATTGCAAAAGGAGCAAAGGCGTTGCCGTTTTCCGCCGACTTTTTAAACCATTCGCGTGCAGTGCGTTCGCTTTGCTTTACCCCTTCGCCGGTATAATACATCACGCCAAGATTATATGCCGCTTTGGCATTGCCGTTTTCTGCCGATTTTTTGAACCACTCAACAGCTTTCGTGTAATCGCGGTCAGTTCCTTCGCCTTTTAAATACATTGAAGCGACATTAAATTGCGCTTTAGAATTACCGGCAGTTGCCGCTTGCATATAGCTTGAAAAGGCTTTGGAAAGGTCCTTTTTGACTATGTTACCTTTGTCGTAAAAACCGCCGACATAGATAAGCGCGTCGGGGTGGCCAAGTTTTGCCGCCCTCATAAAAAGGGCAAGGGCTTCTTGCTCTTTTACGGAATCGGCGTCAGTCAGACCTTCGTCATAAGCAAGGTGAATCTGCAGAGCCTTTCGGTATAAAGCCTCAGCATCAGAGGCGGCATCCTCGGCCATGCAGGGAAGCGAGAACGTAAGTGTAAAAAGTGTAAAAATCGTAGTGATAAGTTTCATGAAAACCCCTTTAATATAAAGCTTTCGCAAATTATAGGAAAAACTTCGCGAAAAAAAAAGGAAAAAGTGCCAAAAAAGGGAGTTTAGAATTGATTTAGCTGAAAGCTTCTGCCAAAATAGCAAAGGACATTTTTACTTTTTTAAATCTTTTTTTGAAAAGGAATAAGGACGATGTTTTTTTGGCTCATAGCGATACCGTTTTTTGTAATCGTGGCAATGTTTACGCTGTTTAGGCTGCCAAGCAGCGGCCTTCATGAACCCGAGGATATCCAAGATACGGCAATGGCTTTTCGTATGGTTTTGCAGCACGACGCGGCGGCAAAGATGATGCAGGAGTATCAGGCCAGCAACGAGTCGAATATGTTCGACGAGGGAAGCTATGACTTGGGAGGCGATACGTGGGAAGAAACCATTTTGAACAGCGGATATTTGCCTGCGAACTTTATTCCCGATACGGACAACATCACGACTTACATAAGGTGCCTTGACAGTTCAAGGCAGGTGGTGAGCTGCCATAATGCCACGGGGGTTTATATGGTAACAGCGGCGACTCCGCCTTCGGGAGATTCGATTACGGCAAGGTGGTTTGAACAAAAAGGCGCGGTGGATCTTGCTACACAGCTGAAAAAGTATGAAGGAAGCTTCCCCGTAAAACTGGGAGGGCTTGTTCTTCCTAAAAAGCCAAGGAAAGAGGAAGGCGAATCGGATCAAGAATTTAATGCAAGGCTTGACGCCTATAATGAGATTAAAGCGCGATATAAGCTTTTAAAGCGTAACTATTACAGCTTTGGAAGTAAGCTTCCTCGTCCCAAGACGGTGGTCGGGCAAGTCAGAGCCTTTCCTTTTAACAGTGATTCTGCCGAGTCGCGTGTTATTTTACGACGGATAAAGGAGATTGCGGGAGAAATAGTTTTTGATAAAGATGATGTGCCGACGGATTTACCCAGTGGTGGCGAAGGCAGCGAAGCGATGGACTTTAACGGCGAAGCGATAATCTTTACTGCCAGCTTGAAGCAATCTAGTGCTTGCGTTGTCAACAGCGACTGTGATCCCGGTTATGTTTGTAATGCAGGTGTGTGCGAACCGGCAACAACCTGCACCACTTCTAACGATTGTGTTTTAGGTTATTATTGTAATGAGGGTACTTGCACGCAGGCGTCCTTTACTTGCGGCACAACGGACTATATAGAAAACGAAACTTGGATAAGACAGTGGTCCGCTTGCTCTCGTTGCCCCGAAGGACAGTTTAAGAAGTATCAGTCGGAAGGCGAAAACGGGGAAAACTCCGATTATCCCGTTGCTCATAATGCCGGATGCGTGAACATACCGGCACTTAACGGCTATACGGTTATGCCCACGGGAAGTTACTATGTTGATATATCAGGTATAGTTTATAGCACGGTAAGCAACGCTAATTTGTGGCACAGGCGGGTGAACATAACCTGTAACGGCAACAACGAAGAGTGGGATGTAGTAGGTCCGTTCCCGAATTGGTGGGAAGCGCAAGAGATATGCGCCAAACTGGGCAAGACTTTACCTGTAGATCACACCGTTTTAATTGCAAGTTGTGATGAAGGATTCAGAACGCACTTGATAAAAGAAGCTATGGCGGTCGGGACAGGGCAAACGCTGGAAGAAGTAAACGTTATGTCTGGTCCTGTAGGGTGGGATAGCATTACGGGCAATAATACGGGCTCAGGAGACCATTATGTTTTTATGAATAGAGATGTTGCTGGCCTTATTGGTAGTATCTTTGGAATAGCTTCGGATGATAGGATAAGTGGCTATCCTCGCAGCTATTCCGGTTTTGATACGTATGTGCTTTGTGGTCCTGCTATATGTAGCGAGCATTCTTCCATCAATCCTTGCCCGTAATACCACCTTCGGTGGGGTTTAAGGTTTATGGTTTAAGGCTTCGCCTAATTAGGAATGAAAGGGGCTGCGCCCCCTTATGGATCCTCGGGCTAAGCCTTCGGTTTCCCCGAGGATGACGTTTTTTTAAACTTATCACCTTATAAGCTTATAAACTGGCTTAAACCTTCTTAGTACTCTACCTTCATCAGGTAAAGGCCAAAGGCGGGGGCGGTCGGGCCTGCCAAGGTGCGGTCCTTTGATTCTATTATCTTTTCTATTTCCTTAGGGGCAATCTTGCCAAGGCCGACATTATAAAGCGTGCCCGTCATAATTCGCACTTGATTGTGCAGGAACGAGCGCGCGCGGGCATGAATGTGAATCTCATCACCTTCTGCCTTAGCTACCGTCAATTCGTCAAGCGTCCTTATAGGGCTTTTTGCTTGGCACTCGGCACTGCGAAACGCCGAGAAGTCGTGCTTGCCCAAAAGGTAGGTTGCCCCTTCTTTCATCGCTTCTATGTCAAGAACTACAGGTATGTGCCACACCCTTTTATCATCAAGTGCGGGCGGGCTGCGGCGAGCAAGAATGCGGTAAAGGTAGCTGCGCGACTTTGCCGAAAAACGCGCGTGAAAGTCATCACCTACCGCCTCGGCGGAAAGAATGCTTACCGGATAGTCGTGAAGGTAAAAGTTAAGCCCATTTACAATGTTAAAGGGCGCATACTCTTTTGCTGCGTCAAAGTGCGCAACCGCTCCCTTCGCATGCACGCCCGCGTCCGTGCGTCCCGCGCCCGTAAGCGAGGTTTCCCCGCCGGTGAACTTTTGCAAAGCGTCCTCTATCACCGATTGCACCGAGATGCCTTTATGTTGCTTTTGCCAGCCGATGAAAGGGGTGCCGTCGTATTCTATGATTAGCTTATATCTAAAAGCGGTTTTAGTTGGCATCTAATCGTTCGTCCTTTCCTCTCAAATCCGCACGTACGTCTTTGTACGCTTACGGTTTTCGCGCAAAGGACAAACTTCTATCTGCTCAATTAAAACCGTTTTCATTTTGTGTTGTTTAGTTGGCATCTAATCGTTCGTCCTAAGGAAGTTTAAGGTTTAAGGCTTTTAAGGAATTGCGGCGAGCCGCGCAAGAATTCATCATAGGCAAGCGGTTTTTTCCCCGGCCTTTGCAGGCAAGTAAGGCGAAGGAACGTGCCGTCCTTGCAAGGCATATCAACCGCAAGCTCCTTTGTCGCCACTTCTTCAGAGAAAAGCACTTTTACTCTTTCGCCGCAACATTCAAAATATGACGGGATGGCACGAATTTGGCGCTCTAACTCGGTGGCGGTTTTGCCCGTAAAGTCAAGCGCGCCTTCGTCCTTTTTAATCTTTGGCGCATAGGTGGCAAGGGATTCGTCTTGTGGTATCGGATTGGGAGTGAAGGACAGCGCTTCAATAAGCAGGTCCGCGCCCATTTGGGCAAGCTCGTCTGTCAGTTCGGCGGCGGTTTTGTGGTCAATCGGAGTCGCCTTTTTCAAAAGCATCGCGCCCGTATCCATACCTTTGTCCATCTGCATAATCGTAATGCCGGTTTCCGTGTCGCCCGCCATTATTGCTCGGCTTATCGGTGCCGCTCCTCGCCAGCGCGGCAACAGCGAGCCGTGGACATTTATCGCACCAAGCGGGAAGGCCGTAAGTATCGCTTCGGGAAGTATCAGTCCGTAAGCCGCCACAACCGTTAAATCCGCACCAAGCGCCTTGAACGCCGTCTGTTCCTCTGTCGTTTTGAGCGAGGCGGGGGTGCGGACAGGAATGCCCTTTTTCTCGGCAAAGACTTGAACAGGCGAGGGCGTCAGTTCATAGCCTCTGCCCTTTGGTCTTGGCGGCTGAGTGTAAACGCAAACGACATCATGCTCGTCGCAAAGCTTTTTAAGTGAGGGAAGGGCGAAGTCGGGAGTGCCCATGAAAACTATTCTCAGCATTATTCTTCCTTGTTCTTTATTCTTCCTCGGGCGAGCTTGCAGGGGCAGATTTTCGCTCTTTTTCCAGCTTTTTCAAAAGCATACGGCGCTTTAATGGCGAAAGATAGTCAATAAAAATCTTGCCGTCCAAGTGGTCTATTTCGTGCTGTAAAATCGTCGCTAAGAAGCCATCCGCTTCTATCGTGTGCTCTATACCGTCGCGGTCAAGGTATCTTACCTTTATCCTTTCCGGACGGGTGACGGTCGCAAATTGATGCGGGACGGACAAGCACCCTTCCTCAAAATCGTTGGTTTCTTCGGACTTCCAGAGAATCTCAGGATTGATGAAGAACATCGGGTGCTTCTCCTCGTCCTTGCCCGAAGCGTCAAGAACAAGCATACGCTTTAAATGCCCGACTTGCGGCGCGGCAAGGCCTACGCCAGGGGCAAGATACATCGTGTCCAGCATGTCATCCAGCAGCTTCAAAATCTCGGCGTCAATCTTTTCTACAGGTTTACTTTTTTGGCGAAGCAGAGGATGCGGTATTTCAAATATCTCCATAGTTGCCATTTATTTTATAAATCCTTTGTTGTTACAGCTTGCAAAACCCCAGTATATATGGCTTTGCCTTAAAATGCCAGTAAAAAGGCTTGCATAATTATTTTTTATGAGATATTTGTTTGTAACATTTGTAACAATTCGTAATAAATTAACTAAACTAACCAAAAAGGAAAAATTATGGCAAAATATGGATCGGAAAAGGCTTTGGCGGCTGCGGCAAAGTGGGAAAAATGGTTGCAGGCGGAGCCTAACTTGGTGGAACTTTTCTTTAAAAGAGCGGCAGAGCTTAAAAATAAGCCTTTCTTATGGGCGGTTAATGAAAGCGGTGAATATCAGCCTCGTTTGTGGAAAGAGGTTGCCACTAAGGTCAAGGCAATGGCTCATTCGCTTAAAAGGTTGGGCTTGAAGCGAGGCGATCGCGTTATCATTCTGTCCGAAAATCGTCCCGAGTGGTGTATTGCCGATTTCGCCGTTATGGCGGCGGGCGGAATATCCGTGCCGGTCTATACCACCAATACCGTTGCTAATCATCAGCATATCTTTAAGGATTGTGATGCGCATATCGCTATCGTATCAACAAAGAACTTTGCCGAAAAGATTATGACTGCGGCGGTCGACAGCTTTTGGAATATGACAATTATTTGTATGGATCCTCCCGATGTTAAGCAATCCGGTGTCGTGCAAATCGAGTCTTGGGATGCTTTGATTGAAGAAGCGAGGAAAGAAGGCTCTGACAAGGACGAGGTAATCTCTACCATTAAGCCCGATGATATTTGCTGCCTTATTTATACTTCGGGGACGGGCGGTGCGCCGAAAGGTGTGATGCTGTCGCACAAAAACATAATATATAATATTGCTTCTGCGTCCGAGGTTTTGCTTGATTTAAAGGCAAGGCAGAATAGGGAGAAGTTCTTTTCCATTTTGCCGCTTTCTCATGCTTATGAGCACACTTGCGGGCAGATTTTGTCGGTCATTTTGGGAGCGGAGATTTATTATCTCAGCGGTATGGACAAGTTGTTACCTGACATTAAAAAGGCAAGGCCTTCGTTGGTGATTGCCGTGCCGAGGTTGTTTGAAGTCGTCAAAATGCGTATATATCAGCAAATGAAGCGCAAAGGCCCCGTGGCGCAAAAGTTGTTTAATCGCACGGTCGAGCTGGGCGTGAAAAAAGTGCGCGGCGAGCATTTGAGTATGCGTGAAAAGTTGGAAAACTTTGTGCTCGGACTTTTGATAAGAAGGAAAATTGCGGCGACTTTCGGCGGCAATATAAAAGCGTTTGTTGCCGGTGGAGCACCTTTGGCTTTGGATGTAGGCGAGTTCTTTACATCGCTTGAAATGCCTATTCTTCAGGGATACGGACAGACCGAAGCATCGCCTCTTATATCTTGTAATGCGCCTTCGTGCTGTGATTATGCCACGGTGGGACGGCCGCTGCGTTCCATGGAAGTTAAGTTTGCCTTGGACGGCGAAATACTTCTGCGCGGTGAAATGGTGATGAAGGGCTATTGGAATAACCCGGAAGCTACCAGTAACGCCATTGACGAGTCGGGTTGGCTTCATACCGGAGATATCGGTGAAATGGACGCTTACGGGCGAATTAAAATTACCGACCGCAAAAAGGACATCATTGTTAATTCCGGCGGCGATAATATCTCGCCCTTGCGCGTGGAAAGCATTTTGTGCCTTGAACCGGAGATAGCGCAATGTATCGTCTATGGTGATAAGCAATCGCATTTGGTCGCGCTGGTGGTGCCTTCCGATGATTTTATCCACCACTATGCCAAAGAGCATGGGGTAAAGGCCTCTCTTGCCGAGCTTTCGCAAGATGGTGACTTTGTTGCCGCTTTATATGATGTGGTCGAAAAGGCTAACGAGCATCTTTCCGTTATCGAAAAAGTGCGCAAAATCAAAGTAGCCCCCGAACCTTTCTCTGTCGAAAACAACATGATGACTCCGACCCTTAAAGTCCGGCGGCATGAGATAAAAAAGGTTTATGAGCCTGCCTTGCTCGCCCTATATAAATCCAAATAAAACGCTGTCAAATTGGCGATTCTGCAAGATTGGGAAATGCTCACGTACTTCTATGTACGCTCCGCTTTCCCAACTTTTGTATCACCAATAGCACAGCATTTTCTTTGGATTTCTTGTTTGCCAGAAAAATCTCTCGCCTTGCTAAAAAATTAAAAGCAATGGTCACAAAGTAGGTTAAGGTTAGTTTATAAGCTTATGAGTTTATAAGTTTAAAAAGGAAGGTTGTTTTGCTAAAAGCAAAAACACAATCATTCCTAATTCCTAATTATCTTTTAACCTTTTTTGTTGACAAGTCGAGAGTTAGCGGGTAAAAGACTCGTCCTTGCTTGATTAATAAGCATTCAATGTAAATGAAGGTTAGAAAAATGTTCGCAATAATTAAAACTGGCGGAAAGCAGTATAGAGTTGAAAAAGATAAAACTATAATAGTTGAGAAAATCGACGGTGAAGTCGGTGCCGATGTAACTTTTGATGAAGTTTTGATGATTGACGATAAAATCGGCGAGCCTACTCTTAAAGGGGCAAAGGTCGTCGGCGAAGTCTTGGCGCAGAAAAAAGATGATAAGGTCATCGTATTCAAGAAAAAACGCAGGCAGAACTATCGTCGCTTCAAAGGTCACAGACAGGAGCTCACGGTCGTTAAAATAAAGGATATTAAGGCTTAGGCTCTGCCTCGGTCTTTAGAAATGGAGAGATAAAATGGCTCATAAAAAAGCAGGCGGTAGCACTAGAAACGGGCGCGATTCCGAAGGTAGAAGACTCGGACTTAAAAAATCCGGAGGACAAAGCGTACTCGCCGGGAATATAATCGTACGTCAACGCGGAACAAAATATATTCCCGCCGAAAATGTCGGTCTCGGTAAAGATCACACCATCTTTTCTTTAGTCGAAGGTGTTGTGCAATTTACTAGAAAGAAAGACGACAGGGTTTACGTTTCCGTAGTCTCTAAATCCAAGTAAATCCATTTTATAGGGCGTATACTAGCGCTATTGCGAGTCTCGCAAAATCCACGTACTTCTGTGTACGCTGGGATTTTGCGCGTCCTTGTATCACGACTATCTATCTTTATAAAATGATTTTTTGGGTAGAGCCGCTCGCGCATAACGGCGTAGCACAGCAAAAATAATTAGGAATTAGGAATGATTATGTTTTTTCTCATTCCTCATTTCTCATTCCTCCTTAAACTTAAAAACTACTGGCAAGTTTGCGGTTTTGCTTTAAAATGGTGAGAGAAAGCAGGTTGTTATGAAGTTTTTGGATCAGGCAAAGATATTTATTAAATCCGGTGACGGGGGCAGAGGTTGTGTTGCCTTCCGGCGGGAAAAGTATATTGAATTCGGCGGTCCAAACGGCGGTAACGGCGGGCGCGGCGGTGATGTCGTGTTTGAGGCGGTTGCCGGTCTTAATACCCTTATAGATTTTCGCTATCAACAGCACTTTAAAGCTCAGAAAGGCGAGGGAGGAAAAGGCGATAACTGCACCGGAAAGTCTGGCGAAACTTTGGTAATAAAAGTGCCGTTGGGAACAGAGATACTTGCCGAGGACGGGGAAACACTGCTTGCCGATATGGTAACCTTGGGGCAAAGGTTCATCGCTGCCGAAGGCGGTGCGGGTGGGCGCGGCAATACTATGTTCAAGTCGTCCGTAAATCAGGCACCTCGCCAGTTTGAGGAGGGCGTACCAGGTAAGGAAATGTGGGTATGGCTGAGGCTTAAGGTGATTGCCGATGTCGGGCTTATCGGTATGCCTAATGCGGGTAAGTCCACCTTTTTGGCGGCAGTAACAAGGGCAAGACCGAAAATCGCCGACTATCCTTTTACGACTTTGCATCCTAATCTAGGTATGGCTTTGATTGATGGGCAAGAGCTTTTAATCGCCGACATTCCCGGACTTATTGAAGGTGCGGCGGACGGCGTGGGACTCGGCCATAATTTCCTGCGCCATATTGAAAGGTGCGCGGCGTTTTTGCATCTGGTTGACGGGACGGCGGAAGATGTCGCTTCGAATTATAAAATTATTCGCAAAGAGCTGGAGCTTTACAGCCCTAAACTCGCAAAGCGTCCCGAATTTGTGGCGCTTAACAAGTGCGACGCGCTTACCGAAGAGGAAACCTCCAAGCGCAAAAAAGCTTTGGAAAAGGCGGCGGGTAAGCCTGTCTATGTCATTTCCGGCGTGGCTAAAACAGGGGTGAATGAGGTGCTTGGTAAATTGCTGGAAGTGGTCTTGCAAAACCGTGAGGAGAAAAAACGTCAAGAAAGGGAGGGCGCCGATGAATAAAAGTGATTTTCAAAAGCGAATCGGACTGCTCGGCGGGTCTTTTAATCCTGCTCACAAAGGGCACCTTTATATCAGCACGCAGGCTATGGAAAAGTTGAAGCTGGACGAGGTGTGGTGGCTTGTTAATCCTTGCAACCCTTTTAAAAAAGAAAGCGACATGATGCCGATTTTCGAAAGAGTCCGCATTGCGCGGCAGATTGCCGATAACCAAAACATTAAGGTCAGTGCCATTGAGGAGGATTTGGGGACAAGATTTACTTATGATACTGTTGCGCAGCTAAAAGGGATTTATCCCTTGGCACAGTTTGTGTGGCTTATGGGTGACGACCTTTTGCCCGAATTTCCGGCGTGGAAAAAGTGGAAGGAACTGCTGGATATGGTGGACGTGGCGGTCTTTACGCGCCAGTATCAGGAAAAAGATTTGCAGAAAATGGAAGCGGTGAAGTATTTACAAAGTATCGGAAAGTGGAATTACTTTGAGATTACGCCGAATCCGCTGTCTTCCACAGGTATTCGCAACAGTTGTTGAAGGAGAGATAAAATATGAAAAAACTAAAAGCAGACGAAGTGTTGGCGCTGGTATTAAAGGATTTGGACGACGGAAAGGCGATGGATATTGTCACTATTCCCTTGGCGGGTAAGACTTCTATTGCCGATTATATGGTCATAGCGTCGGGAACAAGTCAGCGGCAAGTGGCGGCATTGGCCGAGCGAATCGTCTTTGACCTAAAGAAAAAGGGCGTCAAAACTTCTATTGAAGGCAAGTCGGGCGGCGAGTGGGTCATTGTTGATGCTTTTGATGTTATCGTGCATATTTTCTATCCCGAAACGCGCAACTTCTATGATTTAGAGGATATGTGGAAGCAAGCGCCCGCAAAAGAAGTATCTTAAATGGAAATTGTCATAGCGGCTGTCGGTAAGATGAAAAACAGCTCGGCAGAGGCTGAGCTTGTCCTTCACTATGTAAAGCAAAGCCGCTGGCCAATAAAAATTATTGAGGTAGAGGAAAAGCGCGACTTGCCCAAAGAAGCGCGCAAGAAAAGTGAAGCAGATTTACTTTTAGGCGCGATAAAAAATACTTGCACAATAGTTGCGCTGGACGAACACGGGCGCGAATTTACTTCGCTTGAGTTCGCAAATAATATGAAAAAGTGGGAGGAGCGCGGCGATATAGCCTTTATTATCGGCGGGGCGGACGGCCTTACCGATGAGGTGAGGGCCAAGGCGGCCGTGGTGATGAGCATGGGCAAAATGACTATGCCGCACTTTCTTGCCAGAGTTATGCTCGCCGAGCAAATATACCGTGCGCGAACCATTATCGACGGGCACCCCTATCACAGGAATTAAGGGCGTATCGGCTTTTGTAATCGGATTTTTACAGTAAGCGAGCGATGAAGGCCGCGATTTCGCTTTCGGGCAGCTCTAAGGTTTTAAGCAGATTTATGGTTTCAATGATGTCAAGACGCCGCTCGCAGGTCTCTATGCGCCCGATACAGCAGTGCGTGACGCCTAGTTTTTTTGCAAGGTCGCGCTGGGATAACCCCTTGGATTTACGAAGATTTTTAATCTCTTCAACCATGCGTCGATATTTGTCATCAAAAATAGTTTTCATGCTGGTTCTATTTTGATAGCAAATTTTCCTTGAACTCAAATTGAGAGCATGATATATTGACAAATGTGTGGACTTATACGGTTCATGCTTGGTTTAATTTCTAACGGAGGAAAAAATGAGCGAAGTGAAGGATTTTGAAAGAAAACAAGAACTAGAAGCGATGAAACTTAAGATGGAAAAGCTTGCCGAGGTTCTTAATAAAGAAGGTGGACCTTACCATCCGGGATTTGAGTGGCGAGCTTGGGGCGCCCAAGATCTTATGCTAATGAAGAAGCCCGGAGTTCGTGTCCCTGAATTGCAGTATAAGACATATATTAAAAATGCACTTGGTCACGTATATCTTGATGCTATAGATAAAGAAGCCGGAGAAAAATTTAAGGGCGTTGATTACAGCATTAATGTTGGGCAAGTATTACAGGTACATGTCTCGGATCATAGTGTTATTGATAATAAAGGGGCTATGGACGGCATTTATGGCGGATACTTAGAAGCTGTTTTCAAGAGTAAGGAAAAGGCCCATAAGGCCGAAATGGCTGCACTAAGGGCAAAGAAGAGCAGGTAACTCGTTAAGGTTCAACACAAACAAAAAAAGCGGGGAAGTGATTCCCCGCTTTTCTTTTAGCCGCAAGGGCTATTTTTTCTTGAAGTTAAATCAATAGTCTGTTATATTGACAAATGTTTAGACATGCACATCGGCGTATTTATGTCAGCTAAACTTTAAAAATGGAGGCGGAAATGGATCACTTGGATGCTTGGGAAAGCGGAATTTGGAAAAAAGAGTTGGAAAAACAATTGGAAGAAAGCCGGGTGAGGATGGCAAATGCCGGTAAGTTGGAGAAGCTCATCATTATTCTTGATAGGGAAGGTGAAACAATTTATCCGGACTTTAGGTGGTGTCGCACAGATAATTCCACAATTATATTGACTGACAAACAAAGCTTTTATAGCTCAATGGAAGAAGCGAGGAAAAACGCTTTTAAAGAGCATTTTGATTATGAAGTAACAGAAAAGGATACACTTAAATCGTTGCTTTGTTCGAAATTGGGTATTAGCCCTCATAAAGATCAACCGATCTATGTTGAAGACGGAAATATTAGTCGTGGTACGGTGTTAAAAATACATTGCCAAGATTTTGGTGCTATTGATGATGTAATAAAGAAAGCGGAAACCGTTTTGGGCAAAGCGTTGAGGGATAAGGGGGTCAAGTTAGAGAAAATACCTTTTTCTGAGGCATATCTTGCTATGTCTAGAGATAAAACTCGTTAAATCCATTGCAAACAAAAAAAGCGGGGAAGTGATTCCCCGCTTTTCTTTTAGCCGCAAGGGCTATTTTTTCTTCTTGGCAACCTTTCCACCTTGGCTGGAAATGCGCATTCCGTAGAAGGAACGAAGCACAAAGCCAAATGCTACAATCAACAAGCCAGTACCGATGTAGGGTGCTATGCTCAAGAAAGCCGGAGAAACGGCAATCTCTACCGCAAGCAAGCCGAACAATGTCGTGAACTTAATGATCGGGTTCAAGGCAACCGATGAAGTGTCTTTGAACGGGTCGCCGACAGTGTCGCCGATAACAGCGGCATCGTGCAAAGGCGTGCCTTTTTCTTTCAAATCAACTTCAACAAGTTTCTTTGAGTTATCCCATGATCCACCGGCGTTCGCCATAAAGATTGCTTGGAACAAGCCGAAAATGGCTATGGATACCAAGTAAGAGGCGAAGAATGTCGGATCAAAGAACGCGAACGCAAGTGTGAAAGCAAATACCGCGCCGAAGATGTTCACCATGCCGCTTTGAGCGTATTGGGTACAAATCTTGACCACTTCTTTCGAGGATTCGGTAGATGCCGCTTTGGTTGAATCAAGTTTGATGTTAGCCTTGATGTATTCAACCGCACGATAAGCGCCCGTTGTAACCGCTTGCATGGAAGCGCCGCAGAACCAGTAAATAACCGCTCCGCCGCAAATCAAGCCGATGATTACATTCGGTTTCACGATGTCGAGGTTCAGCGAAAGCATCAGGATGATAGAGAATATCATCGTGGTGGCTCCGATAACCGCGGTGCCGATTAAAACAGGCTTTGCCGTCGCTTTAAAGGTGTTCCCGGCAGAGTCGTTTTCTTCCAAGAACTCTTTACCATTGGCAAATTGAGGCTTGAAGCCGAAGTCCTTTTCAATCTCGCCCGAGATACCTTTTATCTCCTCAATCTGAGAAAGCTCGAATACCGACTGCGCGTTATCCGTCACAGGGCCGTAGCTGTCAACCGCAATGGTCACGGGTCCCATGCCTAACATACCGAATGCTACCAAGCCAAAGGCAAAAATAGACGGGTATATCATGTGGTTCGCAAGTCCAAAGGTCGAAGCGTATGCCGCAGCAGCCATAATGCCTGCCATCACCAAGCCTTTCCAGAAAGCGCTGAAGTTGCCCGCAACAATACCGGATAAAATGGTAAGTGAGGCTCCGCCTTCACGGCTGGCGTCAACAATTTCGTGAACATGCTTTGATTTAGACGAAGTGAATATCTTTGTGAACTCGGGGATGATAGCAGCAGCAAGCGTTCCGCAGCTGATAATCGTCGCCAAAGCAATCCACAAAGTCGTATCACCGTTGACATTGCCGAGCATCAGGTAAGATACCGTAAATGTCATCGCAATCGAGATTACCGAAGTTAACCAAATAAGCGAGGTCAGCGGGTTTTCAAAGTTGAAGCTCTTGGCATTTTTGTAAATGCGAGAGGAAACAAGTTTGTTAATCCAGTAAGAAACCAAGCTGGTCACAATCATCAGAACACGCATGGTGAAAATCCACACAATCAGCTGCGCTTGAGTCTCGCCGCCGATGGCTGTGGCTACACGATGTCCGTCAGGCCCGACCGTGGTGCCTACTGCTAACACGATGAAAACAATAAGTGCAACACCGGTTACGCCATAGGTTTCAAAACCGTCCGCCGTAGGTCCTACCGAGTCGCCTGCATTGTCGCCCGTGCAATCCGCAATAACACCGGGGTTGCGCGCGTCGTCTTCTTTAATCTTGAAAACAATCTTCATTAAGTCAGAGCCAATGTCTGCAATCTTTGTGAAAATACCGCCGCAAATACGAAGTGCGGAAGCACCCAAAGACTCACCGATGGCAAAACCGATGAAGCAAGCGCCCGCGTTTTCCGGAGCTACAAAGCACAAAATCGAAAGCATCATTATAAGCTCTACGCAAATAAGCAAAACGCCGATGCTCATGCCTGCGCGAAGGGGAATGCCCATAACTGGGTATGGCTTGCCTTCAAGCGAAGCAAACGCCGTGCGGCTGTTTGCGTAGGTGTTGATTCTGATACCGAACCAAGCAACGCTGAACGAACCCAAAATACCGATAATCGACCATGTTAAAATGGTCAAAACCCTGCCGAGAGTGAAATCTTGCAAACAGTAAAAGTAATAGAAAATGCACGCGCCGATGAACAGCTCAAGCACAATCAAAAGCTTTCCTTGTTGCAAAAGATAAGTCTTGCAGGTTTCGTAAATGGTGTTCGAAACATTTGCCATAGCTTTGTGAACCGGAAGCTTCTTTATGCCCAGAAATTCGTGAAGCCCGAAAAGCATTCCGAGTAAACAAATTACAATGCCGAACTTGAGCAATTCATAACCGGTAAAACCGAAATGCATTTGATCAAGCACAGGCAAAACAATGTCCGCCTCACTGGCAAACGAAGGTGCCGCAAAACCGACAATCCCCGCTACTGCAAGCGAAAGCGATAGAATCATTTTTTTCATAGTTTTTTTCCTTATAAAGTTAGGTTTAAGAAAACTTGATGAAGATTCACCATTTTTTAATAAAAGACAATCATAAAATGAAGATTCTTTAATAAAAAAACTAAAATGGACTTGGCTTATTTCCTTAACTTTGCTAATGTCATAAACGCCGGAGTTTTTTGATAAGGTAAGAGGGGAAAGTAAAAGGTAAAAATGAAAATACTGGTTACAGGCGTTGCGGGTTTTATAGGCTGCTTTACTGCTAAAAAATTGTTGGATATGGGATATGAGGTTGTCGGCGTCGACAACCTTTGCGATTATTATGATGTATCCTTGAAAGAGGCTCGGTTGAAACTGCTTGAGCCCTATCCAAACTTTATTTTTTTGCGGATGGATATATCCGATAAGAATCAAGTGGCAGGATTGTTTAACGGACATAGACCCGACATCGTGATTAACCTTGCCGCTCAGCCGGGAATAAGATACGGGATTACCCATCCGCATTCGTATATCAATTCCAATATCGTAGGATTTTTGAATATACTTGAAGGGTGCAGAGCAATCGGAGTAAAGCATCTTGTCTATGCGTCTTCGTCTTCGGTTTACGGGGCTAATACCAAAATGCCTTTTTCCGAATCCGATCCCGTAGATCATCCTTTATGCCTTTATGCCGCAACCAAAAAAGCAGGTGAGATGATGGCGCATTCTTATGCTCACCTGTTCGGATTTTCTACAACCGGACTTCGCTTCTTTACCGTGTACGGTCCTTGGGGGCGTCCGGATATGGCTTTGTTCAAGTTTGCAAAAAAGATTATGAACGGTGAGCCTATCGATGTGTATAACAACGGGAATATGGAGCGCGATTTTACTTATATTGATGACATAGTCGATGGCGTGGTGAAGGTTGCGCTTGGTAAGCCGCCAAAGGAAAATAAGGATTGGGACGGGAAAAATCCCGATCCCGCGACAAGTCCTGTTGCTCCTTTCAGAATATATAATATAGGGCGTGGAGAGCCTTGTAAGCTGATGGATTACATCCACGGCTTGGAAAAGGCTTTGGGTAAAAAAGCCGTTATAAATATGCTGCCCATGCAGGCGGGCGAAGTTCTTAAAACTTGGGCGGATTCGTCCGAGCTTTACAAAAAGACAAAGTGCAAGCCGAAAGTGTCGATAAAGGTCGGAATAGAAAATTTTGCCACTTGGTTTAAGGAATATTATAAGTTGGGTTAGAGCTAGTTTATAAGCTTATGAGTTTAAATCCCTAATCTTCTTCAATGACGATAGTGCCGCCGCCGATGACAAAGCCGTCTTGATATAATACCAGAGATTGTCCCGGCGTAACTCCGCTTAATCTTTCCGCAAAAATGACGGTTGCCGATTTGCCTTTCTTTATCACTTTTGAAATACGACGCAGATTTTGTGTGGAGCGGATTTTGCCGAAGATTATTCCTTCGGATACGGGGTGATAGAAAAAGTCCGTGGCTTTGACGCAGTTTGTAATTACGTCCATTTCGCTACCTACGATAACTTGATTCTTTTCTCTATCCAAACCGACGACATAAAGCGGAGTCGGGTGGGCAATGCCGAGCCCTTTTCTTTGTCCTAAAGTGAAGTTCCAGTAGCCTTCATGAATGCCGAGGACTTTGCCGTTTATATCAACTATGCTACCCATCTTCGGCGGTATATCCAAAAGGTCAGTGTAAGATCCTGCATAAAAATCTTGAGAGTCGTTTTTAGAACCGACTGCCCCTAAGTTCTCGCTGGCAATTTCGCGCGTTTCGACTTTGGTCATTTCACCTAGAGGAAAGAGCGTTTGGGCAAGCTGGCTTTGCGAAAGGCGATAAAGGAAATACGACTGATCCTTGCGTATGTCGGCGGCCTGTTTCAAATAGTAACGCTCGCCTACTTTTTCGATGCGCGCATAGTGTCCCGTTGCAAAATAGTCAAAATCAATGCCCGCTGCTTTGGCTTTTTTCGGGAGCAGAGCAAACTTTATCAGCTCGTTACACTTGACACAGGGGTTAGGAGTGTGCCCTGCTAAATACTCCTCTTTAAAATAGGATATAATGTATTTTGTGAACTCCTTTGAACAATCAAAACAGTAAAAAGGAATGTCCAGCTTTTTGCAAAGAGCCTCAACCTCGGGAATGTCGGTTTTTTCATGCCCGTAGCAGGATCTTGCACTTGCTCCCGCAAGCGGCGCGCCCTTATAAATCTCCATAGTTACGCCGATGGGAGAGTATCCTTGTTGCTTTAAAAGATAAATGGCGGTTGAAGAATCTACGCCGCCACTAAGCCCTACAATTACTTTTTTATTTGTGTTTGTCATAGGAGTTATTATAATCGTTTATCAATGTTTGGCAATCAGTAAAAGGCGTGAAAATGGAAGATAAAAGCGATATTCAAAAGTATGTTGTTGATTATGTTCTTATGGCTAAAAACGGCGAATTGCCTCCCGTGGTCGCCAGAGAAAACGAAGCCATTCGGCTCGCTTTTATCATGCTCAGGTACTATAAGCCCAATCCCGTTCTTATCGGTCCCGCGGGTGTGGGAAAAAGGTCTATCGTTTTGTTTCTTGCCGGTATGCTTGCGGCGCAAAATCCTTCTTTGCCAAAGGATATTCTAAGCAAAAAAATCGTGGGGATAAATCAAGCGCAAATTATAGCTGATACCAAGAACGCCGAAGATTACGCCGAGCGACTTAAGGAAACTATTAACTATATTGCAAGCAATAAAGATTTTATTTTGTATCTTCCCGATACTTCGTTAATCGCAAAAGCGAGCAGCGCCGAAACGGGTGTGCCTATTGCGCAATTTTTAAAGCTTAGAATTATGAGCGGGGATATAAAAGCGGTTATCGCAGCGGATATTTCCAACTTTAGAATTAACATCGAAAGTGATACCGAGTTCTTGCGCCATGTTCAAACTTTCTATATCGAGGAGCCGAATGCAAAGCAGGCCTTGGAAATGCTTTCTTCTGCCAAAGCTAATTTCGAGAAAAAGCATAAAGTCGCAATTTCCGATGAGATGCTTGATACCGTTGTGCAGCTTGCCGATCGCTATGTGAAGCAAAGAATGTTCCCCGAGAAAGCTTTTGACTTGATGGACGAGTCTTGCACCGTTGCTTTGTCGCGCGGGAAAAATGAAGTTACTTATTCCGAAGTCGCCGGCACGATTTCTTTGTGGACGGGAATTCCCGTTGATAAAGTCGATGCCGAGGAGAAGCAAAAGCTGTTGGATTTGGAAGCATATCTTTCGAAGCGAGTAGTCGGTCAGGCCCCCGCGGTGCGCGTTATGGCTGCGGCTATTCGCAGAGCGCGCTCGGGATTGCAGGATGTCGGGCGACCCATCGGCACTTTCTTCTTTATCGGTTCAACCGGTGTAGGTAAAACCGAGCTCGCCAAGGCTATTGCCGAATTCCTTTTCCATGATGAAAAAGCAATGCTTCGGCTTGATATGTCTGAGTATATGGAAAAGCAAAGTATTAACCGTTTAATCGGTCCGCCGCCGGGGACTCCCGGATATGAAAACGGTGGTCTTTTGACCGAGGCGGTGCGGCTTCGTCCTTATCAAGTTGTTCTGTTCGATGAGCTTGAAAAAGCCAATCCCGACCTTATAACTTTGTTGTTGCAAATCCTTGATGAAGGGCGGCTTACAGACTCGCGCGGAAATGCAGTTGATTTTCGCAATACCGTCGTGATTATGACTTCCAATGTGGCGGCAAATGTTCCCAGTTACAAGCGAGCCGAAGTGCTTGGCCAATACTTGCGTCCCGAACTTATTGCTCGTATTGACGAGATAGTTTCGTTCTCGCCGTTGACTTTGGAGCACTTTAAGGAAATCGTTAAAATCCATGTGCGCAAGTTGTATCAGAAACTTAAAGACCTTAACATTCAGTTGGAAGTTACGGACGATGCCATTCAATGGATGGCCGAAGAAACTCAAGCTGCGAAGAACGGTGTGCGACAGATGCGGCGCCTTTTGCATCACAATATCGAAACGCCTTTGTCGATGTTAATCTTGGCGGACAAAATCGATCCTAATCGTCTTATATATGTGAATGCGACCGAGGGCGGCAAGAAATTAGAGCTTTCATACACTAAGAAAGAATTACCTAAGGATGCGGGTTTGGTCGATGAAGCTTATGTTCCGCCTCCTCCGGATAAGTATTCCCTTAAGGGAGATGAGAAGCCTGTTCAAGATGACTTCACTCATGACTAAAAATTGCTTTTCGATAAGGTTAGCGGCGGCGCGGGTGGCGACGGTTCTTTCCGTGCTTTGTTTATCTGCGTGTGCGGGGATAGAAGCGCCGGCGGATTTTCAATACAAAGAGATTTACACAAGAAATTTTACTCTTGCTTCGTGGCAAAAAATCACTAATCCCAAAGCGCCTTTTAAAGTGTATATCGAAGGGGACGGGTTCGCTTTTGACGCTAACGGGCAACCGACGGCAAAGCCTACTCCGCGCGGCAAAATGATAAGGGAAGTTGCTTTCGGCGATCCTGCTCCTAATGTGGTTTACTTGGCGAGGCCTTGTCAATTTGTGGAAGATGATCCTATGTGTGATGTGCGGTATTGGACTTCAGCAAGGTTTTCTCCCGCGGTTATTGATTCTTCGTGCGAGGCGGTTGGGCTTATTGCCGGTAATCGTCCCGTTACTTTAGTCGGGTATTCCGGTGGGGCTATGGTGGCGGGGCTGCTATCCATAACTTGTCCTGTGATTAACTTGCGCGAGGTTGTGACGGTGGCAGGGAATCTGGACCATGTTACTTGGACCAGAATGGAAAATCTTACGCCCCTTAACGAATCGATGAATCTTGCCGACTATAAAGACAAGTTTATAAATGTGCCACAACGTCATTATGTCGGAGCGAGGGATGATGTTGTTCCTTATGGTATTACGATGAGAGTGGTGGGCGATAGGCGGAAGGTTAAGGTGGTCGCAGGGGCTTCTCACTATGACGGATTCCAAGAGATTTATCCCGAAATATGGAATTAATATTGACGAGAAGGACGGTTTGCGCTAAAAAACTCTTCCTTTAGTACTGTCGGAATGTAGCTCAGTCTGGTAGAGCATCACGTTCGGGACGTGGGGGTCGCTGGTTCAAATCCCGTCATTCCGACCATAAAATATAAAGCCACCTTTTAGGGTGGATTTTTTATTTTATAGATTGCGTAGCAATGGATTTTAACCAGCGAAGCGGTTCGACCGTAGCGTAAGCGGAGGTAACGGCGACATTTATGTTGCCGGCACTTTAGTGCGAACGAAGTGAGTAAATCCCGTCATTTAGACCATAAAATATAAAGCCACCTTTTAGGGTGGATTTTTTACTTTATAGATTGCGAAATTGGGCAAAAGGCGCGGGTAACTTGCTTTTTTACGAAAAATAGGTTATAAAGGAAGGTGTAAGCGGAGGATGACGCCCATGGAAAATGATGAACTGATAAAATTACCGGTATCGCTAGCGAGTGAAGTTGTTCGCCAACTTAATAATTTTCACAGGATTAATAAGTGGAAAGAGTGTTGTGGTTGTGAGTATAAATCCGGTGAATTAACAAAAGAAGATTTAGAGAAACTTAAAAATTTTACGTTTACTAAGGAAGAGCTGGGGAAAATTTGGAAGCTCAATATTGTAAACGCTTCTGCCGGTGATCTGAAAAACATAGCGGAGTTGTTTCCAAATTTGCGTATATTATCAGTTGAAAGTAGTTCCGATGATGCATATCAAGTTCCACGTAATGTCAGTTCAATCGGAGATGAAGATATTGATAGTATTGGAAAGTGCAGAAGTTTAGAGAATTTAACCATAGCCAATCAAGCACGCATAACAGATATAGACTTAAGTCAATTGCCAAAACTTCGAGAAGCCAATATTAGCAACAACACAAATTTAGTAGCCATTTCTGGCATTGATAAATTACCGGAACTGGACTCTTTGACCTGTTATGGAAATGAAGGGCGGCAAGAGATTAAAAATCTGGATAAAGCCATTGTGCAAAACAAAGAAAAATTAAAGAGAATAGATTTGGATGTGCAACTTTTCCCAAAAGCTATCGGATACAATCATTTGGATGGTACTTACAATCAGGAAGCTATGGACGCCATTGAATACATCAATGGTGGTATAAGAAAGGGCAGCTCTCGCATAAAGACCGACGATAAGGTGACTTGGACTGAATCTTTAAATATTTTGAGTAATATAACAATTGGTACACACAGCATGCTGGAGATGCATAATAAAGCCTGTCAGATTTTGCATGAGATTTTACCCCCTAATAATTTTTCGACGGTCGATGCGGTTGTTGCTGTGGAAAAGTATTTAGCGGAAAATGTTACTTACGCTGATGATGCTTGTAATCAACCCTCGCGCACATTAGGAGGCTATACCGCACCCGGACGGCCCGGTAATGTTCGTATGATGATAAGTTATGAAAAAGGTATAAATGGTGCGTATGATTGTTTGATGCACAATGAATGTGTTTGTCAGGGATATACCAGAGGTGAACGGTATTTACTCGGATTGAAAGGTATTAAAACAAGCGAAGTTAATTGTATCGGAGGAAAAGATACCCTTGGTCTTGCAGATCCGAAAAACTATAATGATGATACTTTTAATCCTTCTTTACCTAAAGGAGCTTATCACAGCATTATAAGAATTGATGATTATTATTGTTTATACAGTGATCCTTGTTGGAATGCCACGTACTACCAAAGAGGCGATAAATCTATGCCGTATACATTATTGACTAAAGAAGAGATAAGTAAAGACCACATACTTTCTTTTCGAGAAGCTGGTATTTCTTATAATAATACATCCCAGGTAAAACGCTCTAAAATTAAGGAATCTTTTGAAAAAAGTGTAAAACATAATGCTTTGTTCAAAAATTTGGGGGCAAGTGATGTCAAGGCTCAGAGAGCCTCTTTACAACAAGATGTTATGGGAATTGTGAGAGGGGCAAATGGAAGAACATATTAATAAAAGTCAGGTTTATGCCGAAGTATATGCTGCTTTATCTGCTTTGGGCGGAGAGTATATTCGTAAGACGCCGCAAAAGGTGCTGGACGTTATTGCTGATCGGCGTGATAAGCAATACGGGCAGAAGTTTGATGAAAATACCCCTTTGAACGAAAAAACTTTATCTAAAGAAGCTATAGCCATGCTGGCATCTTTGAAGCTTGACTATTGGTGCAAAACCGCATCGGAGAAGCAGACTTTGCAAGATTTACTAAGTCTGCATGATAAGAAACGGTCAAAGCAGCCTTTATCAAAGGATAATAAAAAAGCTTAGAATATGCCGTGGTTACGTTTGTTAAGCATGTTTTAGTTTTTTTGTATTCTGGGTTTTTTATTATATAGATTGCGGAGCAATTGATTTTAACCAGCGAAGCGGTTCGACCGTAGCGTTATTCCGACCTCTGAACACAAAGCATCAGAAATGATGTTGTTTTATGGAGTTAAAAGGAATAATTTTGTAAGGTGAAAAACCTGAGAAAAGAAAGGAAAAAAGTATGCATTATTCTGTTCAACCAAGTGAAATTGCCGGATTTATTGCACTTTTGGATGCGGCTAATTTTTATTCTCAAGAAAAAAGCGAAAAAAGTAAATGGTTGGAACGACTGCCAGAACTGAAACAAACAGATTTTGAAAAGCTGGTTGATTTTGTTCGTGATGAGAGTTTATCTGAAGCAATGCAAATGTTACTTAGCGAAAAGAATTCTGTAGATGATTTGAAAGAATTCATTACCAAATCCCTTAATCCAGAAATAAAAGC
>Ga0310786_10000327_pt1 | contig 78491 bp, 55 predicted proteins | sample AusTroGonzalo_MG_FD_203881 | JGI IMG/M metagenome (GOLD analysis project Ga0310786, IMG submission 203881) | Bovine rumen microbial communities from tropical cattle in Woodstock, Queensland, Australia - Gonzalo_03 (v2) (version 2) | ecosystem: Host-associated > Mammals > Digestive system >... | reverse complement strand
TTGCAACAAAAAGGTCATCTCCGCTTGAACGATGAAATTACCGAAGGTTACAATATTATTCCGAACTTTTTTATTTCTGCGGAACAAAACACATTGGAGCGTAAAGATGATATTCATTTGACCGACAAGTCGGAAAAGTATTTCCAATTGCGACACTATGATAATCGTCTGTTCGACAGGGATACATTCCTTATTGCTCATTACGATGTCAACTTTTTATTTATTATTGCTTTGTATGGTCGCAATAACAAGTCGGAAAAATCTGTATGGCAAGAAAAGGTGCGCAAAATGTTCCGCGAGGAAATCCAAAAAATGCTGGAAGAAAAGTTCCATTTCTATGTAATGACAGCAAAGGAAAATGTGAGTGCTGTAGCGTATATAGATGATCATTTTCCAGAACTTTTGGGAAAAATCTTTACTCCCTATAACGATAGAGGTTCACAAAAATATTTTTCTCTCGCATTGGACAGAAACAAGAAGTTCGATGATGAGAACGAAGCATTGCTTGGCCAATTGGAAGAGTTCTTTTATGTGAAGCCTTGTAAAATAGGTGATAATCCTCAGAACATATTGCCAAAAGTAGAGCCATTGTCAGCGAAAATGGCAGTGCCTTCCACCTTCTTAACACTTCATTATTTGGAACGTTACGCTGATAAGGAAATTCTTATTGGATGCTATCACGATCAAGACCATTTGAACTGGATTTTGGGAAACAACGACAAAGGCACTCTAATTTATAATATCCGTCTTGACAAAAGCCGTTCTGGAGCACAGAAAATAAGTCATCTTGAAAAAAAAGAGGTCAGTTTTGTGATATTGTATGAAATCGGTCATGAAAATGACAATAAGAATCGTGTTTTCCATGTTCACCATCATGCAACTATGGATGAGGAAAGGATGCGGAAAGCATGGTACGATAATCCTCATGGCAAGTATTTTTGTTATGTATTTGACGAGGAGGTCACCCTTGGCAATCTTGATGTAGCAAGCTTTATTTCTGATTGGAGAAAAGCAAATCCCGATGAGGAAATCGGTACTCCAATTTTTGTAAAAGGTGAGGAATTGCTGAAATATAGGAAGTAGTTGCCATTTTTGCTCATTTTTTTTATTTTTCCCCCAAAGCCATAGTTTTTTTTCAAATTCGATTGCGGAGTGGAAAATAAATGGAGAGCTATTTATGAAATATTATGTATTTTTGTGCGATAAAAATGCCGATCCTGTAGCGATAAATAATTTGTATGACTAATGAGAATAGAAACATATTGCTAAAATTGCTTGAGCAACATCAAGAGTCGGGCATGTCGGAGCAGATAGACTATAACAAATTCTATTTGTATTCCATTATCACACATTCTACGGCTATAGAAGGCTCAACAGTAACTGAAGTCGAAGCTATTTTGCTTTTCGATGAAGGTATTACAAGTAGCAAGCGCACAGTGGTCGAGCAGATGATGAACCTTGATTTAAAGGCAGCATACGAATATGGGATGCAATGGATTGTGCGTCATGAACCAATTACGGTCGAATGGCTTGTCCTGCTTGCATCTAAAGTGATGGCTCGCACCGGTAGTGAGTATCATTCTGCAAGTGGAGACTTTTCTGCGGCAAAAGGGGAGTTGCGCAAGTTGAATGTTACTGCAGGATTTGGCGGCAAGTCGTATATGTCGTATCAGAAAGTGCCAGCTCGTCTTGAAGCTTTTTGCGAAGAATTGAACAGACGGAGAAAGGCAATTTACGTGTCGGATGTGAGTGCTATATACGATCTTAGTTTCTGGGCTCATTACGAATTGGTGACCATTCATCCGTGGGCAGATGGAAATGGCAGGATGAGTCGTCTGCTTATGAATCTGCTCCAGATTGAGTTTGGTGTTTTGCCGACCAAAGTGTTAAAAGAAGACAAGGAGGCATACATACAAGCACTTGTGGATACTCGCGAAAACGACGACATAAATATTTTTCTCGATTGTATGGCTCGCCTTCACATCGCTCATCTTCAGAGCGATATAAAGCAATACGAGGTGACTTTGCAAGATGAAGTGGACAGGAAAGGTGGACAGAAAAAACAAAAGGTGGACAGAAAAAGTGGACAGAAAACACGCGATGCTATTATCTCTCTCATTTCTAGCAATCCGCACATTACTACCGCCCAAATGTCTGAGTCGCTCGGAATCAACCGAAGTGCACTTTCGAAGCATATCAAGCGTATGCAGGAAGACGGTATCATCCGTCGTGTAGGACCAGACAAAGGCGGTTTCTGGGAGGTGATTTGCGACTGATAGGTGATGAACAACTATAGGTTTTTCCGTATAGTTTACCAATTCCCACCTTTCCCTATTAAAAAACTATCCATTTGGCATTTTTTTTATAAACTTGCGAACTTTTTTAGTTAGGAGAAAATAGGATGGAAGCTATATTGGAAGTTATATCTACGCTTGAATTTTTCAATACCATGCTGATAGTGATGGCAGCAGTAGGTCTTGTGGTATTTATTTCGCTTTACTTTGTCGATGCTGGCTACGGCAAGATGATTTCGGCAAAATGGGGACCTGCAATGCCCAACAAGTGGGGCTGGATGCTGATGGAGTGCCCGGTGTTCATTATCGTGCTCTACCTTTGGTGGACTGCCGCACCCGAAATCAAGTACAATGTGCCGTACCTGTTGTTCTTCCTGTTCTTCGAACTACACTATTTCCAGCGTTCGTTCATCTTCCCGTTCTTGCTCAAGGGCAAGTCGAAAATGCCGATTGCAATTATGGCAATGTCAGTAATCTGGAACCTGATAAACGGCTACATTCAGGGCTACTGGCTGTTCCATCTTGCACCTGCAAATCCGACATATAGCGTGCTGTATTCTACCGACTGGCTCACGAGCTGGCAGTTTATCGCAGGAACTATCATTTTCTTCGCCGGCATGATAATCAACATGCATTCCGACCATGTCATCCGTCATCTTCGCAAACCTGGCGATACCAACCATTATCTTCCGCAGAAGGGCATGTACAAATATGTCACCAGTGCCAACTATTTCGGCGAAATTACCGAATGGCTTGGCTTTGCAATCCTTACCTGGTCGTGGGCAGGAGCCTTGTTCTTCTGGTTCTCGTGCTGCAACCTTGTGCCCCGTGCCAACTCCATCTACCACAAGTACGAGAAGGAATTTGCAGAGGAGTTTAAAGGGAAGAAGCTCAAAAGAATCATTCCTTTTGTGTATTAGAAGATTTGAATATTTGAAAATTTGAAGGATTTGAAGATTTATGGCAACGGTTTCTACTTTTGAAGAATTAGATATTTGGAAACAGGCTCGTGACATTTGTATGAGTGTATATGAGATTACATGTCATGATGATTTTAGAAATGATTTTCGTTTTTGTTCTCAAATCAAGGCTGCTGCCGGGTCAATAATGGATAATATCGCGGAAGGTTTTGAAAGAGAAGGTAATAAGGAGTTTATCCAGTTCTTATTTATTGCAAAAGGGTCTTGTGGTGAATTGCGAAGCCAATTAATCCGTGCAAGAGATTGGAATTATATTACAGAAGATGAATTTAATAAGTTAAAAGAAGATTCTTTTAAGATATCTATAGGAATTTTTAATTTTATAAAGTATCTAAAGAACAGTAATTTTTCAGGAAATAAATTTAAATAAATAAAATAGTCAAATCATCGAATTATCAAATAGTCAAATTATCAAATAATGAATAAATTATTTACTCCTTACCAACTCGGCCCCATAACATTGCGTAACCGCTTTATCCGTTCGGCGGCTTTCGAGAACATGGCACGCGACAACATGCCAACAAAAGAATTGATGGACTACCACGTTAGCGTAGCACGCGGTGGCGTCGGAATGACAACCGTGGCTTACTGCGCTGTCGATATTACCGGCGTTTCGTTCAACGGACAGATATATGTGCGCGAGGAAAGCCTTCCTGCATTGCGCGAACTTACTGCCGCTATCCACGCTGAAGGCGCAAAGGCGAGCATCCAGCTCGGTCACTGCGGAAATATGACTCACCGTGCAACCTGCCACTGTATGCCTGTAAGTGCATCCAACGGCTTCAACTTGTATTCGCCGACTTTCCACCGCCGTCTGAAAGTGGAGGAGATTAAGCAGATTGTAAAGAACTTCGGCAAGGCCGTTGACTTCTGCCGCGAGGCTGGATTCGACTGCGTTGAGATTCACGCAGGACATTCCTACCTTATTTCGCAGTTCATTGGCAAACGCACCAACCATCGTCACGACGAGTACGGAGGTTCGTTCGAGAACCGTGTGCGTTTCTTGAATGAAATTCTCGACGAGGTTATGCTTCACGCAAAGGACGATATGGCAGTTGTTGTCAAGACCAACATGTGGGACGACTGCTGGCGTGGCGTAAGCATCGAGGAAGGAATAAAGGTTGCCAAGGAAATTGCAAAGCACAAGGTTCACGGAATAGTGTTGTCGGGCGGTACGGTAAGCGCTTCGCCTATGACGATTCTTGGCGGTGCTATGCCTCACAAAACATTGGCCTACTATATGCCGAAGTCGTTTTGGTGGCTCAAGGCTGCCCTCAATATCCCTGGTGCTGCCGCTATGGTTATGCCTACATCGCCGTTCAAGGAGTTGTATTTCATGGAGAAAGCCAAGATTTTCCAGAAGGAAATCAAGGATGTTCCGCTGATTTATGTCGGCGGCGTTCAGTCGGGTGCAAACTGCCAGCGCATTATGGACGAAGGTTTCGAACTTTTCCAGATAGCGCATGTGCTCATCAAGGACCCCGATTTCGTAAAGCATGTTCAGGAAAATCCTAACTATCACGCTGGCTGCTGCCGTTCTAACTACTGCGTTGCCCGTATGTACACTCTCGATATGAAGTGCCACGAGTGCGTTATGCGTGACGGAGAGAAGATTCCTGAGAGAATCCAGAAGGAAATCAAGAAACTCGAAGCCAAGGCTAAGAAATCGATTGAAGAAAGTAAGAAATAAAAATTGAAAATATGTCAAAATTAGTTGTTGATCAAAAGACTGTATATGAGTTATTTGGAAATAAAAATGCCTATTTCCTTATTCCAGATTATCAACGTCCGTATGCATGGGATGAAGTAGAGTGTCAAACATTATGGAATGATATTTTTGCATTTGCTTTTCCCGATAATAATTGCTCAAAATTCAATAATAATGATGAATATTTTTTAGGTCCAATTGTTACATTTGAAAATGGCACACAAAAAGAAGTTATTGATGGTCAGCAAAGATTAACGACTTTATTGTTATTGCTTCGTGCATTTTATTGCGGTTTTGGAATGATGCAAGATGATAACTCGATTGCTACAAAACAGATGATTGAAGCATGTATATGGAAGACAAATGAGTTTGGGAAACCAGATATGAACATTTTAAAAATTGATTCTGAAGTGGCTTCTGATGAACATAAAGAAGAATTTCTATCTATATTGAAAACAGGTATTGTTACTGACAAAATGAAAAGTAATTATGCTGTTAACTATCGCTTTTTTCAAAATAAGATTGACGAGTTCTTGCATACTTTTCCAACATATTATCCATATCTGCCAATTAGAATAATGCGAAATTGCATATTATTACCAATTGAAGCAGAATCTCAAGACACAGCATTAAGAATTTTTTCTACACTAAATGATAGAGGAAAACCACTTTCTGATGCAGATATTTTCAAGGCTCAATTTTACAAATATTATAAGAATAAAGGCAAAAAAGATGAGTTTATAAAGCGCTGGAGAGTATTAGAGGAACAATGCTACAATATTTTCCATCCAATTTCAGGAACTCCCGTAGATGAATTATTTACAAGGTATATGTATTATGAACGAGCATGTATGAAAATTAAATCATCTACGACTGAGGCTCTTCGCAAATTCTATGAAAAAGATAATTATGCCCTTTTAAGGAATGATAAAACTTTTGAAAATCTAGAATTGCTTGTTGATTTTTGGAACGATGTTTCAATTCAATCTAAAGACAGATTCAGTGATAGAGTTTTAAAACGGTTATATGTGCTAAATTATGCGCCCAATGGAATGTGGAACTATTTTGTTTCGGTATATTTTATGCACAACAAGGATGCGGAAGGAATGCTTGATGATGAAAAATTCTGTCAATTTCTTAATAAAGTGACCGCTTTTGTATGGGCATATGCAGTTACCAATCCTGGAGTAAACGCATTGAGAACTCCTGTATATGCAGAAATGGTAAACATTATTGAAGATAAGGAGGTAGAATTTAATGGTTATAAATTTGAAGAAAATCTTGTCCGTTCAAAATTTAATAATTATGAGTTTACAAATGGTCGCCCTATAACAAAATCCATGTTGACTTGGTGGGCTTATAATGATAAAGGTCAAACATTATTGAATATTGAATCATTGTATGAGATTGAACATATTTATGCCAAAAATCGTCACCAAAACGAACCTTTGTCTAATCCAAAGAATTTAGAATCGCTAGGAAACAAGATTTTATTGGAGAAGAAAATAAATATTCGTGCTACTGATTATAGGTTTGCGGATAAGATAAAGTTTTATAAAGGCTATCAAACAAGTAAAGGCCAACAAAAAGAAGGCTCAAAAATTGAAGAATTACTTAAAATTTCAGATAGTAAAACAGATTTTTTAGAATCTGATATTACCGCTCGTGATGAACAAATTAAAAATGCTTTCATTAATTATCTAAAAGAAAATAATCTATTGCAATAATCATGCTCTCTCTCGTAACAGGTGCAAGTTCAGGAATAGGATTGCAATATGCAACACAGTTGGCTCGCGACTACCATACCGACCTTCTGCTGGTAAGCAATCAGGAAAAGGAGTTGCAGGAGGTAGCCGACAATCTGGCAAAGGAATACGGCGTGAAGACAATCGCACATTATGCCGACCTCAGTCAGACCGATGCAGCCGAAAATCTTTTCAAATACTGCCAGGACAACAACTTGGTGGTTGACATTCTGATAAACGATGCTGGCGTTTTCTTCTTCAACCAGTACTGCGAAACAAACATGAAGCGCATCGAACTGATGCTCAACCTGCATGTGATAACAGTGTCGAAGATGTGCCGTCTGTTTGGCGAAGCAATGATTAACAGACAGTTGACCGAGGTGGAGAAGGCTCAGAAGATTTGTGGCAAGAAGCGCAAGAAAGGTTACATCCTTAACATGTCGTCGATGTCGGCATGGATGGCTATGCCTGGCATACAGACCTACAATTCAACCAAGGCGTTCATCTACAATTTTACAAAATCAATTTGGTACGAGCTTAAGCCTCACGATGTTAACATAATTGCCATGGCTCCGGGTGCTGTTGATACGGCCTTGTTCGGACTTGCTCCGCGTTTGCGCAAGCTGGCAGTACATTTGACGGTAAGCATCACGCCCGAAAAGTTGGTTAAGAAGGCTTTGCGCAAGATGTTCCGTGGCAAGAAGGCTTCGACTCCGGGCTTTATCAACTGGCTAGCAACTCCATTGCTGAAGCATACTCCCGACTGGATGCTCTTCGTAACTATGAAACATATAGGGAAGTATCAGAAATAGGCTATTCCTTTACAACGGCTTTGTTTTTGCCGTTTGCCCTGACAATATAAGTTCCTGCTTTGTAATTAGATAGATCGATTGCGCTATTGCCGTGGACAACCATTATTTGTAGCCTGCGGCCATTTATGTCGAAAATCTCTACTATTGACTTTTGCCCCGATGGAAGGTCAATTTTTATCATACCGTCTGTTGGATTGGGGTATATGCAGAAATCGTCGCCAGAAATGTTTTCCTTCGAAACAAAACCTCCGATTCCGTAGGTCGGCGAAAATTCCGATGTGTTGTTTTCTGGGTCGATAGCCAAAACCGTGAAAAAGTCATATTCGCTAAATCCTGTTATATCTGCAGACCAAGATCCTCTTGCACATGGATTTACAGTACAAATATATTGCATTCCTTCGCCAAATCCGCTGTGGTCGGGTGCAGCCTTGTATATTTCTACCTTATAAGTTTGAGGGCGCAGGACATCAAGGTTACCTTTGATACGTATTGCAGTGTCGGTTAAAGTAATTTCACTGATAGTAGGGAAATTTAACTTGTTATTAGCCCCATCGTCTTCGTCCATGGCATCGTTGGGATTTACACCTGGCTCGAATAGGTCGATAGCAAGTCCTCCGTTGTTGTAGAACGAATTGCAGCTTATAAGGTTATATTTGCTGTTGTCGTTGGTAATGTAAACGCCACATCCACCGTTGTTTGCTATTATGTTTGCCTCTTCGGGAGAACCACCGATTATAGTTTTCTGTACGCCTTGTGAAATTCTTATGCCGTCGAGTCCGTTGGGTAGGGGATTGCCGTCAACATCGGTGCCTATGTAGTTGCGTACAATTACGTTGCTGTCGGATGCCGTGATGTTTATGCCAATTCCTACCTGTTCGTTGCCAGATATTATGTTGCCGTCCATAATGTTCTTGTACGATATGCCGTCGATTATTATTCCGGCAGTATTGGCAACTGCATGACGACCAGTATAGTCGGTGCCGATAAAGTTGTTCTTAAGGAGATTGTTGTTGGTGCCGTTGTTGTAGAAGAATACACCGTAACCGACGTTTCCCGAAATGATGTTACGCTCTGCGTCGGTATCTCCGCCTACGCGATTGCTGAACGAACCATCGTCGAAAAGAACGCCATAGGTATTGCCTATCGGCAAAGTTCCAGTTACATCTGTGCCTATGTAGTTCCCGATGATTACATTCTGGGTTGCTCCTGCGCCAAATAGTGGCAGACCATAGTCTGTATTGCCCGAAATGAGGTTGCGTTCGGCTGGAGTAGTTCCACCTATGGTGCAGAACTGTACAGCACCTTCCATGCTCATGCCGTCGTAGTTGGGCAGCGAGTCGTTGCCTTCGCGGTTTAGTCCTATGATACAGCCTTTTACCGTGCAATATTCGACATCGAGCAGACGTATTCCAATGTGCAGGTTGCCCGAAATAATGTTGCGTTCTGCAAGTGTTGTTCCGCCAATTGTGCTGTTGTTGCTGCCCGAAATGAATTCAAGTCCGATGTCGTTGCCCATAATGGTGCTGCCGGTCTCGTTGGTGCCGATGTAGCATCCCGAAACCGTTGAGTTTGCCGAGCCGTAGAATTGTGCGCCTTTGGTAAAACGGCGGATGTTGAGACCTTTCAACGTTGCATTGGGCGCATTCATGAAGCGGAAGCCGTAGTCGCGGGCATTGCTACCGTCGATTACGATTTCGGGGCCATAGGGATTGGTGTCACCTGCAAAAGCGGTTTGCGTAGTGCCGTCGATTGTAACACCCTGCTGCATTATCATAGGTAGGTCGCTCGATGGAGCGATTACCCATACGCCAGTGCTCGAATTGTAGTTGGCATCGGTGGTTGGAATGTTGAAATTTATGGTATGCGGACCTGTCGATGTCGCGCACATTTGCAGAGCATAGCGCAAGGTGTTTGGACCGGAATCGCCAGTAGAAGTAACGGTGAAGGTGGCGGATTTTGCGACTATTGCAGTCAAAATCAATAATATTGCAAGTATAATGTTTTTCATGCTTCTAACGTTTTTCAAGTTTTATGCATCTGCTTTCGTGCTGTTTGTTATTAAGAATAACAAAATATGTTCCATTTGTGAACCTCGACAGGTCCAATGTGCCGTCCATGTTGACTGTATGCGTAACCATCCGTCCGTTGGTGTCGTAAACTTGCAGTGTGTCGAATCCATCTGCGTTTATTTCGCAGATGCCGTTTGTAGGATTTGGATAAATTGATATTTCTTCGTTTGTGGCATATGCTATCTCGGTAACTATGCCATGCGATTCGGAGAATTCTGATGTGTTTCCCACAGCGTCGGTAGCTGTAGAAATTATGTGTTCCTCGGAGGCAATTTCTCCGTCAATTACAGCCAGCCATGTGCCGTTGTCGTGTGGAGTGGCTTTGCCAATGTAAGTGCGACCTTCACGCGGAATTCCCAAGCCTGTCGGCTGGTGTGCGATGAAAAGTTCAACCGTGGCGCCCTGCGGATTCTGAGTGTCGAGGGTTCCGCTTATCCAGATTTGACCGCTGTTTACGTCCCGTATTACCGATGTTATTACAGGATGGTTCATGAGGTTGTTGCAGCCGCTGTCGGTATCGCCGCTGTCGTTTTCGTTGGTGCCCTGCGGGAAAATCTCGATTCCTGCATATTGGTTATTGAAAATCGAATTCTGTGAAATGCGATTGTTGATGGTGGTTTCGTCCATCAGGACAATGCCTGCCGAATCGTTGTTGGCTATGATATTGCCATAGTCCGGCATTCCGATAAAATTGTTTGAAGCACCGCCAGCTATAAGGATTCCGCTGCCACCATTGCCTAGGTCAACTGAAATGTCCTTGCCAGTGCCAATCTTGTTGCCAATAACCGAAATGCTGTCGGCTTGGTCGGTAATCACAAGGCCAAAATCACTATTGGCGGAAATAATGTTTCCGTTTATTTCCAAATGTTTGACAAGTGCGCTGACGATTATGCCGTTTTCGTTTGGCAATGCTGAATTGCCGCTTATGTCAACACCGATGTAGTTGCCATTGATAATGTTGTTTTCGGTTCCGAGGTCGGTGACTTCGATACCAGCATATCTGTTTCCCGAGAAAATATTTCTGTCGGATTCGGTATCGCCTCCGATAATATTGCCTTTGGCATCGGCAGCAAGCATAAGTCCGACATCGTTGGGTAGGGCCGATGTCCCTTGGGCATTTGTGCCGACAAGGTTGCCCCTAAAAATATTTTCGTCGGTACCACGTGTTACAATGAAAAGTCCGTAGCTTCGGTTGCCTGACAACACATTGTTTTCCATTATGTTCTGGTGCGACGAGCCGTCAACGCATATTCCCGTTGCATTCGGCATGGCGATTTCACCGGTTACATCGGTGCCGATGTAGTTGCCGCAGATGTTGTTGTGATGGCAATTGCCGTAGTAGATGCAGCCATAGACGCGGTTTCCCGAAATGATGTTGCGCTCTTCTGGTGTGTGTCCGCCAATGATGTTGCATTTGCCTGTCGTGTTGATTTCCACGCCATTGGCTTGAATTAGCGAGTCGGTTCCCTCGAAAGCAAAGGTTTGCGTTCCCGTAACGTCGGTGCCGATATAGTTTCCACAAACGACATTGCTGTCGGCCGATTCGATGTAAATGCCAATTTCGGTGTTAGCGGAGATAATGTTGCGTTCGGCAGGTGTGGTTCCTCCAATGCGGTTGGCGTTTGCATTTGTCATTACAATTATGCCATAGTGGTTGCTAAGCGGATTTGAGCCTGTGATGTCGGTTCCAATGTAGTTGCCCGACACTATGTTGTTTCGGCTTCCGCTGCTTTCGACGACTATAGCAGCATTGGTGTTGCCCGACAATATGTTGCGCTTGCTTTCGGTGTTTCCTCCGATGGTATTGTTGTGCGATGCCGACGAAAGGTATATTCCCTGATTGTTTGGAACAGAAAGAGTTCCTGTTCTGTCGGTGCCGATTTTGTTGCCTGTTATTGTATTGTTTTCAACGCCAATGAGGGCAATTCCTGCGATTGTATTTCCCGAAATGATATTGTCGGTTATGTTGATGTTATGTGCATATCCGAGGTCGTATGTGCCATAGCTTCCGCCCGAAATGCCTATTCCGTATGTGTTTGAAAATGCTTCTGTTCCTGTTGCGTCGATACCGATATGGCAGTTGCTGACAAGGCCTCCGTTTGCTCCGAAAAACAGAATTGCATACTGGAATCCACCAATTGCAAAACCTTTTATGCTATTGTTTGCACTGGCAAGGCGGAAGCATGTCTGAAGGTTGCGGTCGCCACCATTGAGAACGATTTCGGGACCGTACGGGTTTGTGTCACCGACGTTGTTGGTCTGAGTGGTGGCATCGATGTTGATGTTTCCTGCAATGATTAGGTAGGGCAGTTCGCTGAGAATATTTATGGTAAACGTTCCATTTTCGGTATTGTAGTTTGCATCGGTAGTGGGAATGTTGAAATATATGTTCGAACTGCCCATGTAGTTGCTTGTTGCCGATGTCATTGCCTGACGTAGAGAACCTTCGCCGCTGTCGGCAGTATTTGTTACGATATAGTCGGTGGCGAAAATTTTGTTTGACAATATCATCGCTGCGCACAAAAGTGCCGCTATCAATAAATGCTTCTTCATAGTAGAATTTTTTGTTGATGCGAAGATAAGGAAAAATTTTATTAGTTGACACTAATAAAATATCATTGTTGCCTGCTAAATTATGCGTTGTCACAATTTTTGCGTTGCTCCATTTCATTCCGCAGCAAAAATATGCGCCAACGCTTCAAAACACATACGTTTTTCTATATATATGCAACCTCTCCGAGGTTGATACATCCTTTCCAAAATCAAGCCTGCCTATTTTTGCTATTGGCGTAATAATATGATACACTTAAACTTATGTGGTTTTATTGAAATTTTAGCGAACAACAATAATAAAATACCTAGTTGATATTGGATGTCAGATGGTGTTTTCCGCTACCTAGGTTCTGCTTTTCATAACCATTGGAGGTTGGAAGCCAAACTTCTGCCGTTGTGTTCGCTGGTATTACAATGTTCCAATCAAACTGATTCCCACTGACTTTCCAATTGCTTTCGATTAGTCCCGAAACTGATTTATAGGAGCAGTTTACATATTCCAAACCTTTGATTGGATATGGCTTCAGTTGGATTTTGCTATATCCCGGCTCCAAAGCGCGGATGCCTCCGAGATATTCGTATTCCCAAAGTATAAGGTCGCCCAGAAGCATTACATGGTTGCCAGAATTCATTGATGGGTCGGCGGTGTTGCCGTTCCAAAGTTCCCAGATTGTGGTGGCTCCGTTTCGATACATGTATCCCCAGCTTGGATAGCTGTCGTTTGTTGCCAGGCGCAATGCAAGGTCGCCACGGCCTCTTTCTGTAAGTGTACGCATAAGTTGTTGTATGCCTACCACACCTGTAGATACATGCCCACCAAAGTCTTTTTCAGTCTTGTCGATGATGTTGGCGAAAACTTTGTCTTCCGTATCGGATGGTACCATTCCGAACCATAGAGGCAGGATGTTGGCAGTTACGGTGTTGTTGCTGTATCGTCCAGTTTCCTTGTTCAGGTATTTTTCGTTGTACGATGTAGTTGTAGTTGCGATTTCATTCTTGAAGTAGTTGACATCTTCGGTATATCCTAGCATTTCGGCAAATTTTGCCATTTTTCCTGCAAGGTAGCAATAGAAAGGTGTGGATATGACTTCTGCCGATGTAATACGGCTGGTGTCTTTTGAATGTATCATTTCGGGTGATTCTGGTGGCATGCACCAGTCGCCGTAGCAGTCGCGGGTGATGATTCCGTCCACTGCATATTTTTCCTTCATGTGTACCATCCAGCGTTTCATTGCATCGTAGTGCTGGCGTATGGGCTCTTCGTCGCCAAAGCGTGTGTAGACCATTTCAGCCGCGGTTATGAATGCTCCTGGCCATGTCATGTTGTCGGTATATCTGCGCCAGTAGGCGGGGGCGACATCCGATATTGAACCGCTAGGCCACTGAGAGTCATCAAGGTCGCAAAGCCATTTTGCGTACAGTTGGTGGTTGTTGAATATGTACGATTCTCCGTAGCATCCTGTTGTGCGGTCGCCTGTCCAGCCCATGCGCTCGTCGCGTTGGGGACAGTCGGTTGGCATGCTGCGGTAATTGCCGCGTATGCCCCAATATGCGTTGCGATATACGGCATTTATAATCTCGTCTGAGGTCTCAAAAGAACCCGTAGTTGGCATTGCATCGTAGAAAACAAGTCCTTCGAAGTCGTCAACCGTAGGCTCGCTGCGTAGTCCGCTGACTTCCACAAACCTAAATCCGTGATATGTAAACATTGGATGCCATTGGGCATTGCTAGCGCTCATAATGTAATGGTCGGTGGCTTCGGCGCTACGAAGGTTGTCGATGTATATGAGGCTGTCGGCGGTCAAAGTTTCGGCAAAGCGCATGGTTATTGTGTCGCCTGCTTGTTGGTTGCGAACCTTAATGTCGAGTAGGCCGACCATATTTTGTCCCATATCAACAATCCATGCATTGTTCTTTTTGAATATTGCAATTGGACGAATCTTGTCCTGCACCATGATGTTGGGATTGGGCTGTGCAACGAGTTTCCCTTTGGGAGCATCTACTAATTCTACAGGCAGCCAGTTGCTGTCGTCGTATCCGATTCTTGTCCATTCGCCCAACTCCATGTTTTCATTGTAGGTTTCTCCGTCAAACTCGTTTGCGGTACGGATAGGACCTTTGTTGGTTATTTTCCAGCTTTCGTCGCTACATATCGTTGCAGAGCTGCCGTCTTTGTAGGTAACTTCAAGTTGCAGAAGGAGTTGTGGTAATCCATAGTGAATAGCATGTTTTATTCCGCCCCATTCGAGATAAAGCGAGTCGTAGCGGATTGTCGTGTAGCGGCCTCCTTCAAGTGTGACACCGATAGCATTATCGCCTTTGTCGAGCAGGGCGGTTACATCGTAAGCATTGAAATACACACGTTTAGTGTAGTCGGAAATAGCAGGTTTCAGCAGCTCTTCGGCGGCAACTTCGGTTCCGTTGATATATGCGTTGTATTGTCCCAGTCCGCTGATGTAAAGGCGTGCTTTGCTTATGTCGTTGTTTAAGTTGAAAGTTTTGCGGAGATAACGTGCCGTAATACGGGTTTTGTCATACAGGATATCATCGTCGAATTCGTGTCCAATCCATTTCGCTTGCCAGTCGTCTCGATTCAGCAGGCTTATTTCGAATGATTTTACGGAGCTTTCCAGACGAACGTCCTTTCCCTTTTCTCCGTATGTCACAGTGGTATATACTTTCCAGTATGCCTTGTCGCGACTTTTCAGTTCCTGGCCTTGGTATGCAATGTAGAGCATCTGGCTTGATTCAACGACATCAGAATCCCACAGGTCACCGATTCCTTTCTTGGCATTCTGTTCGGTGGTGGCTACAATGATGCGGTAGTTGACTTGCTTTACATTGTCGTACTGGCTTTCGTACTGCCAGCTGAAACGTGGCTGGTTTGTTGCTAGTGCCCTCGAGCCGTCCTGTTGTTCGACGGTCTGGTTGCATATTTCGATTTTGGTTCCGCTAGCGGTAAGCATTGCAGAGATGATGAATAAGAAGAAAAAATGATTCATATATCTGTATTTTATTGATGCGAAAATACAAAAAAACGCAATTGTTTTTAATGGGTTCCATGATTTTTTGAATCTGCATTCGTATATTCGCAATAATTATTATTTGCTCGGTGTGCAAAATGCATTATATTTGTCGAAAAATATGATGATTATGAAAAGACTTGTACTCATAGCATTTATTGCTCTTTCATCCATCTGCTTTGCACAGACGAAGTCTATACTTTTTATAGGTAATAGCTATACATATTCTAATGGTGGCGTTGATGTGATGCTCAAGAATATTGCCTTGGCGGAAGGCGACACCTTATATACCGAATCGTTTACTGTGGGTGGTGCAACATTCAGCAGTTTTTGCAACAATCCCGAGACGTTCAGCCGTATTAGGTCGCGGGCGTGGGACTATGTTGTGTTGCAGGAGCAGAGCCAGTTGCCAGCATTTCCACCATCGCAGGTTGAGGCGGAGTGCTATCCGTATGCAAAGCAGCTGTGCGACTCTATACGAGCCAACGATTCGTGTACGCAGATTCTCTTTTTTATGACTTGGGGACGCGAAAACGGCGACCAAGATAATTGCGCTAACTATACGCCATTGTGTACATACGACGGTATGCAGCAGCGCCTTCGCGAAAGCTATGTACAGATGGCTGATGACAACAATGCCATTGCGGTGCCAGTTGGTTTGGCGTGGAAGTATGTCCGCGACAACTATCCCGAAATCAACCTTTACCAGTCCGATGGAAGCCATCCGTCTGTAGAGGGAACTTATTTGGCAGCTTTAACTTTTAGAAGTTTCTTATATTATGGAGAGGCATGGTATGATGAATTAAATTATCGTCCAGAAAATATGGATTGGAATACTTCATATAATATAGAAAGGGCGGCTTCCAATGCAGTGACTAATAATTGGGTGGAGTGTAATATGTCTGAATCGCTTTTTGTGTATCTGGATCCGAAATTAATGACTAAAACAGTAGAGACAAATGTGGCAGATATTTATTTGACAGCAGATTTCGATTCGTGTGTATTGGATTTTGGGAATGGGATAACTCATACATTTTTCCCAGATGATGATTATATATATTATAATGAGAAATATGGCTTTTTTTATGTCAGTTTTCGTTGGTTTCTTAACAGTAATGCATATAATGGAGACTTAAATGTGTGTGTGACTGTTTATCGTGGAGATTGCAGCGTTACCGATTGTGAAGGATTTATATATCATTATTGGCAAATTAATGGTATTGATGATGCGGAAGCTAATTATTTTGGTTTTGTCAATCCTGTTACAAATGGAAAACTTCAATTTGATTCGGATGTAATTGGTAATTATGAAATCTATTCCATAGAAGGACGTTTGCTCGTCAGCGGTTATGTTTCAGGCAGTGAGATTGATGTTTCGCAGTTGAAAAACGGTGTGTATATGATTAGGATAGGGGAAAAGACGAAAAAATTCGTGGTGGCAAGGTAACTGTCTGGATATTGTTTATGGTGAATATGCATGGGAAAAATGATGAAGTGAAGATTTGGTTGTGATGTTTTGTCTTATTTCGTTTGGAAAATAAATGAAGCGTATGAAATTTTTATTGTCAACTATATTGTTGTTAGTTTGCGGGCTGTCTTTTGCTGGTTCGAACTATCTTTTTTTCGATACGGAAACAACGGGACTTCCACGCGATTACGAAGCTCCGGCTACAGACACATTTAACTGGCCTCGAATGGTTCAGTTGAGCTGGATACTAACAGACAATAAGGGTAATGTTTTGTCTTCGTACGACTACATTATCAGGCCAGATGGTTTTAGTATACCTGACGAGTCTGCTTCGATTCATGGTATTTCTACAGAGAGGGCTTTGGACGAAGGCTTGCCTCTTGACTCAGTGCTGGCTGTTTTTGTTCAGACGCTTGATTCAGCCGAATACATTGTTGGTCACAATATTTCGTTTGATATACACGTGGTTGATGCCGAATTGTTTAGGCGGGGCATTGACGTTCATCTTTCGTCCATGAAGGCATATTGCACTATGATTGCAGGAACTGAGTATTGCAAGTTGCCGGGATATCGGGGAGGGTATAAGTGGCCAAAACTTCAAGAACTTCACAAAAAGCTTTTTGGAACAGAGTTCGAGGATGCGCACAATTCGGCAGCCGATGTCGATGCTACCTGCAAATGCTTTTGGGAAATGCGTAGAAGAAAATTAATCTGATTATTGTTTAAAATAGCGGTGCGTCAATCTTCAAATCCTCAAATCCTCAAATCCTCAAATCTTCAAATCCTCAAATTCTCAAATCCTCAAATTTTCAAATCATTGAATCTATTGTCCCTCGGGCTGAACGCCCAGCTCGCGCAACAAGTTTAGGCAATGCCTCAAACCAATAACCCCACACAATCCCACGCCCTGAAGGGGCAAAAGAATAATTACGATTTCTGTCCTTTATTACAATAATATGTGACGGCGCAATGCATTACGCCGCTACAATTATCAAATCCTCAAATCTTCAAATCCTCAAATCTTCAAATCCTCAAATCTTCAAATCCTCAAATCCTCAAATTTTCAAATCATTCTTCTGTCTCTCCATTGTGTTTTATACAAATAACAATTATTTTTGTCGCCCAAATTAAATCTGAATATGATAGGCAGGAAAATAGGCGGATTCGTTCTGAAGTATAAGCTTGGCGAAGGCGGCATGGCTGAAGTTTGGTATGCCGAAAACGAAATAGGGAAGAAGGCTGCGGTAAAAATTCTGAACAACGACCTTGCTCACAATGCGCAGATAGTGGAACGCTTCAAGAATGAAGCAATGATAATGGTGAAGCTCGACCATCCCAACATCCGTCAGGTTTACGATTATGGCGAGATTGACGGTCGTCCAACAATGGTGCAGGAATACCTTGAAGGTGAGGATCTGAAGGCGATGTTGAAATCGGGCAGGAGGTTTTCGGAGCCTGAGCTTGAAAAATGGTGGAACCAGATGGCATCTGCCCTCAATTTCACACATTCTCAAGGGATTGTTCACCGCGACATAAAGCCGTCCAATATTTTTATTGACAGCAAGGGCGATGTGCGTCTGCTTGACTTTGGCATAGCCAAGATAAAGGAGGGCATAACCATGACACAGACTGGAGCCATGATGGGAACACTCATGTATATGAGCCCCGAGCAAGTATGTGACAGTAAGCATATTGATTACCGTTCCGATTTGTATTCGCTTGCTGTTTCGTTTGTGCATCTGCTTAGTGGCAGGGCTCCGTACGATACAAATTCGTCGAATGATTACACAATCCGCAAGGGCATAGTAGAGCAGCCTCTTGACATGACCGGTGTTCCTGCCATCTGGCGTCACTTCCTTGAACCCTATCTTGCCAAGGATCCGCAGCATAGGCCGGCATTGGTGCAGTTTGGCGGACAGCAGGCAACTGTTACCGCCAAGCCAGTAGCGGAAAATACTATGCACGACCGCAGCGAGGAAACTTTTGTTGAAAATGCAAAGCCAAGCACAGTGGCTAATCCTGCACCTAAGCCAGCAAAAGACAAGAATAGTCGTAGGGGATTGTGGATAGGACTTGGAGTGGCTGCAGTAGCTGTTGTTATTGCAATAGTTGTTTTATTGCCAAAAGACGATAACTCAGGTGGAAAGACCATATCTGCACAATCTAAACCATCTAATACTTTAAATGGACACGAATATGTTGACTTAGGGCTTCCAAGTGGCACAAAATGGGCTACTTGTAATGTAGGAGCAAACAATCCAGAGGAGTATGGCAATTATTACGCATGGGGAGAAACAAGAACTAAAGGCTCTTATTCTTATGATAATTATCGTTGGGGTATTAGGAATAATTATGATTATATCAAGTATGGTTATGCTGATAATTTGAAAACCTTGGAAGCAAATGATGATGCTGCTACAACTAATTGGGGGCATGGCTGGCATATGCCTACAGAAACGGAATTGCAGGAACTGATTAGCAATTGTACTTATCAGTGGACAACTCAAAACGATGTGAAAGGAATGTTATTTACAGGAACTAATGGCAATTCTATTTTTTTGCCCGCTGCCGGCGACCGCTTCGATGGTGAGCTCTTCGATGCCGGTTCCGGCGGCTACTACTGGTCTGGTTCGCTCTGCTCGGACACTACGGACTACGCGTGGCTCCTCTACTTCAATTCGGGCCATTACTTCATGGGCGGCAGCTACCGCGACTATGGGTTTACCGTTCGCGCGGTTTGCCAGTCACAGAACTAATCTTTTGTTTTCCACCCAAACACGCAAAGCAGCGGAAACATTGCAGTGCGGTGCGTGCGCGGTAGCGCACACAAGGGCACCGCAGGGCAATACATTTTACGGGTTACGAAACGAATTGTTTCAATAATCTGTAGCGGCGCAATGCATTACGCCGCTACAATCATCAAATCAAATCCTCAAATTTTCAAATCATCAAATCCTCAAATCCTCAAATTTTCAAACCATCAAATCCTCAAATCCTCAAATTTTCAAATCATCAAATCTTCAAATCCTCAAATTTTCAAACCATTGAATTTTTAAATCGTTGAATCATTGAATCCTGAAAGCCCAGCGAGCGCAACAAGTTTAGGCATTGCCTCAAACCAGTATGTATACTCAACATATCGCCCTGAAGGGGCAAATTTGTTGGCATATCAAAAATATGTTGTAAATCATTTATTAAAAAGTTTTGCGGATTGAAATAATTGCTATTTTTGCGCAATGTATCAAACAATCTTTTTTTATATAAAAGATTAATTATAAACAATTTAATAAAAAACTTAAAATGAAGGCTTATAACTTTAACGCAGGTCCATGCGTATTGCCAAAAGAAGCGATTGAATCTACTATCAACGCTATCCGTGATTTTGATAACACTGGTATCGGTCTTATGGAAATCTCACACCGTACACCGGGTTGGGAACGTACAATGGAAGAAACTCGCCAGCTTTGGAGAGACATCCTCAACATTCCTGCAGAATACGAAATATTGTTCCTCGGTGGTGGCGCAAGCACCCAGTTTATGACCGTTCCTGCTAACTTGCTCAACAAGAAGGCTGCTTACTTGCAGACCGGCGTTTGGGCTAAGAAGGCTGCTAAGGAAGCTAAACTTTTCGGTCCAGTTGAAATCGTTGCTTCGTCGGAAGACAAGACTTACAGCTACATTCCTAAGGGATGGAACGTTCCTGCTGATGCTGACTATTTCCACATCACAACCAACAACACCATCTACGGTACCGAAATCCGCAAGGACTTCGACGCTAGCGAAATCAACAACGTAATGCTTGTTGCCGATATGAGCTCCGACATCATGAGCCGTCCAGTTGACGTTAAGAAGTACGGACTTATCTACGGTGGTGCACAGAAGAACGTTGGTCCTGCTGGTGTTACTTTCGTAATCGTTCGCAAGGACATCCTCGGCAAGATTGCTGACCGTCAGTACATGAACCCATTGCCAACAATGGTTGACTACCGCACTCACGCTGCAGAAGAGGCAAAGAACATCTCTATGTTCAACACTCCTCCAGTACTCCCGATTTTCGTAATGCACGAAACATTGAAGTGGTTGAAGAACACTATCGGTGGTGTTGCTGAAATGAACAAGATCAACCTCAAGAAGTCGAACCTCCTTTACGAAGAAATCGACCGCAACAGCATGTTCCGTGGAACAGTTGAATGCAAGGAAGACCGTTCAATCATGAACCACTGCTGGGTAATGGCAGAAGGTCGCGAAGACAAGGAAGCTGAATTCATGGCATTCGCTAAGGAACGTGGTATGGTTGGTATCAAGGGTCACCGTTCAGTTGGTGGTTTCCGCGCTTCTCTCTACAACGCTTGCACAATCGAAGCTGTAGAAGCTTTGGTATCTTGCATGCAGGATTTCGAAAAGAAGTACAAATAGTATTGGCTATTTCGAATATAAAGGCTGCCCGACGGGTGGCCTTTTTTGTTTATGGTTGTTCGTCATCGGGGACGTCGTGTCTGGCGTTGGGTACGGCAAATATTACGACAAGGTCGCCAACGGCACCGGCAATCGGGACAATTATGCGGGCAATAGAGCCAGCAGGAATAAACACAAATGTCGCAAGCAATACCATGGCCGTCATAATGCCTACGGCACCAGCCTTCTGCGCAATGGTCATTCCTCCGCGCTTGTGATAGTTGCGTATGTACTTGCCTAACCACGATGCCAATAGCCATTGCTGAAGGCAAGGCGAACTGCGGTAGAACAGCCACGATGCCAACAGAAGGAATGGGGTGGTGGGAAGTCCTGGCAATACAACTCCAAGTGCTCCAAGTCCAACTGCTATCAGACCGAATATTATGTACAAGTAGCGTTTCACTATGAAAAAATCTTCGCAAAGGTACTGATTTTAGGAATAATTGACAGTCAAAAATAAATTTTAGAAAAAAATCCTTTGATTTGAAATAAATGTCTTATCTTTGCAGTCCCAAAACTGACGGATTCGTCTAACGGTTAGGACGGCAGCCTCTCACGCTGCAAATAAGAGTTCGATTCTCTTATCCGTTGCAAAAAAATCGGATTATTTTAATGTGTATGACCATTTGGTCATATTTTTTTGTATATGGTCTTTTGGGCTGTCCCAATTTTTTTGCAAGTTGTAAAAGGCTAAAGTGAGATTTTCTGGATTTTGTTATAAATTCACTGATTGTCAGTGATTTTATCTTTGGTATGGATACAAAAAAAGTCGTATAAAACGACTTTTTCGTGGTCCCACTAGGGCTTGAACCTAGGACCCCCTGATTATGAGTCAGGTGCTCTAACCAACTGAGCTATGGGACCTCGTTCCTTTCGGAAACGGACTGCAAAAGTACTATCTTTTTTTTATAATGCAAAATATATTTCAAAAAAATATTAAAACTTTTATTAGTTTGTTGATAGTTAGATTTATACCGATAAAATTAGTTCTTCGCTATGTGGACAACTTTTTCCGTTATGCTTTTTTCTGGTTGTTGCTTTTGCTTCTCGCATTTTCCAGTATGAAGTGCAACCTGTTGAATACATTTGCTTCGGAGGTGCCAGCGTCAAAGTCGAGGAAGAGCAGGTTCATGTCGGGATAAATCTGCTTGATTTTCTTCTCCATGCCCTTGGAAATGATGTGGTTGGCAATGCAGCCGAATGGCTGTAAACTTACTACGCTGCTTATTCCGTTCTTTGCATAGTTGGCAATTTCGGCAGGCAAAAGCCAGCCTTCACCGAAGTTGGTCGCCGGATTTACGATCTTGGTCGCATCATCGAAGGCTTCGAAAAGGTTGTCGAATGGACGGTAGCTCGGGAAGCCTGCGCAAATCTTGTCGTACTTGCGGGCAAACCTTGCTATGAGGTTGTAAATGCTTGTGCTTACGAATGCTGGCATCTTGCTTGGCTTGATGTGGTACTTGCGGTTTACTGCGTTGTTTACCAGTCCGTTGATGAAGAAATTGTAAATAGACGGCACTGCAACTTCAAAGCCTTGTTCGTTGAGCCAATCCACAACGTACTTGTTGCTGAATGCGTTGTATTTCAGGTATATCTCGCCGACGATGCCGATGGTCGGGTAGGTGCCGTCGTTTATGTTCTCGCGGAATTCGGCAACGGCTTTCTTCAAAAGTCCCTGTAGCTTTTCTCCCTTCTTGTTTTCGATGTACGGGAAGCTCATTTCGGTGTATTTGTCCCTGATTTTCCGGGCAATACCTTTTGTCTTTTCCCTGATAACTGCACCTTGGTACAGTTTCGAGAGGCAGTCCGCATAAAGCATCGTGTTGAGTAACAAGCCGATATTCTTTGAAACGTGAAGGTCGAATCCGGGCTGGTAGTTTATCTTGCTGCTGCCTGTTGCTACCGAAACGACTGGAATATTCTCGAATCCTGCCGTCACCATCGCGTTCTTAATCAGCGACAAATAGTTGCTGGCGCGGCATTGTCCGCCTGTCTGCGTTATGGCTACGGCTATGTCGTCGGGATTGTATTTTCCGCTTTCGAGTGCCATCATAATTGTGCCGATGACGATGGTGGCGGGGTAGCAGATGTCGTTGTTGGCGTATTTAAGGCCGTATTCGTTCGATTCTGGCGTTCCTTTTGGCAGGTTGAGGAGTTTGTAGCCCTTGGCCTTGAAAAAGGCAGGAATGAACTCTGAATAGCCTTCTGCGAAGTATGGACCTATAATTAACCTGCGTTTGTCGGCTTCCATGAATGGCTTGGTGGTTACGAACTTGGTTTCCTTGCGATGTCCGTTGTTGAGCTTGAGGCTTTCTACGAGCGAACGGATACGCAGTCGCAACGAACCGATGTTGTTTACATCGTCAATCTTTAATATGGTGAGATTCTTGCCTTTACGGTTCAATATGCTACCCATTTCGTCAAGGATGAAGGCATCGGGACCGCAGCCGAACGAGGTGAGTTCTATAAACTGAACATTGTCCGGGGCATTGGCAACATAGTGCGCCGCCTTGAAGATTCGTGTCGGGAAGCTCCACTGCGTGAGCGAGTGCAGTTCGTCGAAGATATTTTCGTTGTCAAGGTAGGAGACATTTTCGGTAACGACATCTATTCCCATCTCGGCAACTGCCTGTGACACTTTGTGTTGTATGAGCGGATCGATGTGGTAGGGACGGCCAGCAAGAACAATTACGGTTCTGCCGTCGCGGTTGGCGTTTGCAATAACTTCGGCAGTGCGCTCTGTCAGTCGTGCGCGGAAGTTTGACTGTGCTTCGATAGCATTCTCGATGGCTTTGCGACGCATCTTCTTGTCAACGCCAAGAGACTTCAAGTAGGCATTGCACGACTTCCAAAGTAGTTCATCATTACCAAATGTAATTATTGGATTGTCAAGTCGTATGCCGAATTTATTTTCAGTATCGATTGAACTCTTTATCACGTCGCCGTAACCGCTCACGATGGGGCAGTTGTAGCTGTTGTTCGACTTCTGGTCGTCCTTTACTTCGAGTACGATGTATGGGTAGAAAATGAAATCGACTTTCTTGTTTACGAGGTCGAGGATATGACCGTTCATCAGTTTGGCCGGAAAGCAGATGTTGTCGGACATAATCGACTTAATGCCAGGCTCGTAGAGCTTGTTTGTCGACTCTCCGGACAATACAACTTCGTATCCCAAAGTGCTGAACATAGCCTGCCAGAACTGGAAATTCTCGTACATGCCCAATGCGCGCGGCAGTCCAACCTTTTTGCCGTTCTTGGTTGTCGAGTATTCGTGCTTTTCAAACAGCATGTCGTCCTTTTCGGCGTGCAGGTTGATGCCTTTTGCTGTGCTTTCGGACCTGTTGGAGAAAACTTTCTCGCAGTTGTTGCCCGCGTAGAACGAATTGCCGTTCTCGAACTTGAAAATGTTCACAGTGCATTGGTTTTCACAGCCTTTGCAGTTGACAATCGACGACTTGTATTCGTTGAACTTTATGAGTTCCGAGATGCTTGTCTCGTTGTGACAATCTGTTGATTTTCCGTAGATTGCTGCTCCAAAAGCTCCCATTAGTTCGGGAATGTCAGAGAAAAATACATTTTTGCCAGTCAGTACTTCCAAAGCCTTTACAATGGAGAGGTTCTTCATTGTTCCGCCCTGAACTACAATGTTGTCGCCAAGTTCGTTCAAGTTCTTTAGTTTCAGTACTTTGAACAGACAATTCTTGATTACGGAGTAGGAGAAACCTGCGGCAATGTTCTCTATGGAAGTGCCTTCGCGAAGCGACTGCTTTACCTTTGAGTTCATGAAGACTGTGCAGCGCGTACCAAGGTCGTAGGGATTGTCTGCGGTACAAGCCATGCGTGCAAATTCTGCAACTGGGTAGTTTAGCATATTGGCGTAAGTCTCTATGAAAGAACCACATCCAGATGAGCAAGCCTCGTTGATTTCTATGCGTTTTATGCTACCATTGTCGATGAAGATGGCTTTCATGTCCTGTCCGCCTATGTCGAGTACGAACGAAACCTCTGGGCAAACCTCTCTTGCGGCAATGTAATGTGCCATGGTTTCGACAATTCCATTGTTTAAGTTAAAGGCTTTCTTTAATAGGTTTTCGCCGTAGCCCGTTGCAGTACTGCTGACTATGCTAATTTTTATATTCTTCTCTTTTTCAAATTGTTGCAGTGCTTCCATGCTTTCTACGAAGGTACGGAAGCTGTTGCCGTTGTTGCGACGGTAATCCTTGTATATTATGTTTAGGTTGTCGTCGATGAGAACGACTTTTGTCGTCGTGGAGCCGGAGTCAACGCCAAGGTGACATCTGATTTCTGCGCCTTCGGTCGGCACTATGCTTTTTAGCGAGAATTTCTGCCTTTCGGTTTTCCAACTTTGGAATTCTTCTTCTGAATTGAATAGTTTCTTTAATACATTACCATTTGATTTTGAAGAAGATTTATGCTCTTTGTTTAAGTGTTTGATTAAGTCAGAAATTAAACTTGGCGCTTCGTTGTACTTCTTTGCGAGGAAAGCGCAGCCCAATGCTGGGAATAGTTCTGTATTCTCTGGAATTATACAATCTTCATTGTTGATTTTTAAGATGTTAATAAAGCTCTCTTTAAGTTGTGGTATAAACTTGAACGGACCACCGCAGAAAAGTATTGGCGGTACTATGTCGGTTCCGCGGGCAAGCGACGATGTCACCTGCATTGCCACCGAGTTGAGCACCGAAGCGGCAATGTCCTGTTTGCTGGTGTTTCGGCTTATAAGGTTCTGTATATCAGTCTTCGAGAATACTCCACAGCGTGAAGCTATAGGGTAGATTGTCTTGTGGTCGGCAGCTAACTGATTGAGTTCTATCGGCTCTATGCCGAGCAGGGTGGCCGTCTGGTCGATGAAGGCACCAGTTCCACCGGCGCATGAGCCGTTCATGCGGATGTCGGGAGTTTTGCCTGGCTGGAGGAAAATCATCTTGCTGTCCTCGCCGCCAATATCGACGAAAGTGCGTACCTGCGGATATTTTTCCTTAATCCATTCGGTGGAGGCGATGACTTCCTGTACGAACCTTGTACCGATTTTCTCGGCGTAACCCATTCCTACAGAGCCAGTTATTACGGTGCTTGCATTTATGTCGCCAAGTTTTTCGGTTACTTTTGCGAGCGTTTCCGACAATGTATCGACCACATTGGCGTTGTGGCGCCTGTATTCCGAGAACAGAATGTTGTCGTCGCAATCAAGGACTATGGTTTTTACAGTTGTTGAACCGATGTCAATTCCGAGTCTATATGATTGATTTTCCATGCTTTACTTGTTTTTAGGCCTTAAGCTGCACATTATTGTCTCTACTACTTCGCGTTTGCGTTGCTGCAGTATTTCTGTAATTTCTTCCTCGTCGAAGTTGAATTGGCTTTCTAGCATCGGAAGCATAAAGAATATAATTATATTCATCGACACTATGTTGATTAGTAGGTCGATGGTGGAGATGGGGCGGATGTTGCCTTTCTGGATTTCTTCTTGCAGTTCGTGGTCGAAGCGCCGATATATTTCAAGGTTCTTGTTGTAAATGTTTTTGACAAGAGCACTACGGCGTTCTTCGTTAAGTATCAGCTCGTTGACTATTAAAAATGGAATCTGCCTGTTCTCTATCAGCAGGTCGAAGTGCGCCTCGATTTTCTTGCGTAGCCTTGTGGTGAACGGCTCGTCGCTGTCGTCGAAGGTTGTGAAAATGTAGAGAAACTTAGTGAATTTCGCTTGAAAAATCTGCTGGAACAGGTTTTCTTTAGTGCGAAAATAGTAGTGTACGAGAGCCTGATTACATCCCGCTTTCTTTGCTATGTCGGTGGTACTCACCAGCGAAAAGCCCTTTTCGAGGAACAGTTCTTCGGCGCATTGCAGAATCTGCTGTTCCATATTGTTGTCCTTGTTCATCCTTTACGTTTCTAAAATTCGCCGCAAAACTAATAAATTTATTTAATAGAGTTATTAAATAAGATAATTATTTATGAACATTACACATTAGGAATCGCTGTTCAAATTGTTTCTGAATACTTTAATATAATAAATGATTTAATCAGCTTAATGCTCAGGCTGAACGTTTAGATAAATATTGTAATAATGCAATAATTATTTTGTCTTGGACAAAAGTTCGTCGTAGAGCTTTTTCATGTCGTTGACGAGACGCGTGTAGTGGAATTTGTCGCGGACGAATATCCATCCGTCTTCCGACATTTGTTTGCGTCTTTCGTCGTTCTCAACAAGTGCGAGCAAGTTGTCACTGAAAGCGTCTACATCCTGTGTGGGAGAGAGCAGGGCCGTTTTGCCTTCGACAACGACATCCTTGATTCCGCCAACAATGGTGCTGACAACAGGTACATTTGCGGCCTGTGACTCGATAATGGATACTGGTGTGCCTTCGTTGAGCGATGTCAGTGCGGAAATTTCAGAACCTGCAAACACATAGTCGGCATCTTTTATCCATGATGTGAATATCAAGTCGGATCCATGTTCCTGTTTTTCAGGTGTAGAGCATGTTAGACCGTGAGAGTTTGCATATTCGATAAGTCCGTCGCGCAAGTCACCGTCACCGACAATTACACCACGAACTTTACGATTTGTTTTAGATTTTACATTCTTGATAGAGTCAATGAACATCCTGTGGTTTTTCACAGGTACGAGCCTGCCAACTATTGACACTGCAATTTCGTCGTCGGCAATGTCGTACTGCTTGCGGAAAGCATCGCGTTTCATTGCCTTGTTTTCCTGGAATCTATTAAGGTCGAAGCCCAAAGGTATTACTCTGAACTTTTCGGCTGGCGCAATGTTGTATATTTCAGATAGTTCGTGCTTTTGAATGTCGCTTATGGCCACAATTGCCGATGTCCTTTTGGCGTAGTATTGTTCTATACGCTTGAAAGTTGCAGTTACATATTTGTTGAAATACGAGTTGAAAATATGTCCGTGGAAAGTGTGTACAATCACTGGTACTCCGCAACTTATGGCTGCCTGCCGCCCAAGTACGCCGGCCTTTGATGCGTGGGTGTGAACAATATCTGGCTTGTAGCGCTTGATGATGCTTTTGATTTTTTCGTATGCGACGACATCGTTGTATCCGTTGATGCTTCGCATCATTTCACTTATCTTGATGGCATGAATACCAAGTTTCTGTACTATATAGTCCGAACAAGCTTCAGATTTGTCGTTCATGCCGCCAACCAATAGAGTTTCGTAGTCAGGAGCCATATACTTTGTAAGGTAGCTTACGTTGTATGTTGGACCACCGAGGTTGAACCTGTTTATTATTCTTAAAACCTTTGGCATCAGCTTATTAATGTTATTAGTTTTTCTTTTTTTATCTTTTTTGTCTTGTTTGCAGCCAGATTTGCAATCAACACTGTCAAAGCAATACCTATAATTCCGAGAATGATTCCAGTAACAATCAAAAAGGCCAGCAGCACTCCGTATCTCATGTTCAGAGTGCTGCTTACCTTTATGCCAGATTTGTTTTCGTCAACAATATGCAATATGGAACCATCGTAAACACAAATGCTCCCTTTGGAAATCTCGGCTTTATTGTAGTTGGCCTTGATTATCTCAAAAGCTTCCTGTTTCTTTTGTGACAGTTCCTGCATATTCTTGATTTAGTGGTTCTGCTTGTAGATTTCGAGACGCTTTTCGAGCAATTCCATCTTGTTGGGCGTAATCTGCGATACGCAGGCGCGGAGTCCGTATTTCTTGCTTCCCGTGTTGTCGAGGGTGATTGCGCTGATTCCGTAGTGCAGAAGTTCTTCCAATAACTTGTCACCAGTCCAGTCCTTGTAGGTGATGGTGAAGTAGAAGCCGTCTGCCAAGTCCTTGTCAATATCCTTGTCGTAAACTATTGAGAATCCAGCATCAACGAAAAGTTTCTTCATCCTTTCGGCACGCTTTCCGTATTCCTCGATGTCCTTGATGAAGTTGAAAGTGCCATCGTTTGCAGCCTTGAGCATTGCCGCAAGGCCGTACTGTGCCGAGTGGCAAACACCCGAACTTAATGCGTATATGATTCTCATTACGAATGTTGCGCCAAACTGCTCTCTGCCAAAGCGTTTCTGTAGGTTAGGGTAGTTGCGGTGGAAAACCTTGTCGGAAATTGCAACCACAGCCACGCGCTGACCGGCATAACTGAAAGCCTTGGAGCCCGAAATCATCAAGATGTAGTTGTCGGTGTAGTTTGCTACCGATGCCTGATATGGCGGGAATCCAGGATGATAGGTGTCGTCGCGGAAATCCATACGGAAGTAAGCAAGGTCTTCGATAACTATTGCATCGTACTTGTCGGCAACCTCGGCGATGATTTTCAGTTCGTCGTCGGTGAAGCATATCCAGCTTGGGTTGTTGGGGTTGGAGTAGATTATCGAGTTGATGTTGCCTTTCGAGAGGTACGATTCCAGCTTGTCGCGAAGTTTTTCGCCGCGGTAATCGTAAACATCAAAGCTTTCGTACTTGTGTCCCATTACGTTGAACTGCTGTTTCTGAACTGGGAAACCAGGGTCGATGAACAGTGCGGTGTCCTTCTGCGGGTCGAGGTTTGAGCAGGTGAGGAAGGTTGCGTAACCGCCTTGCATTGAACCGACTGTAGGAATGCAGCATTCGGGCGATATGTCAACGCCGATGAAGTTCTTAACGAACCTTGATGCTTCCTTCTTGAGTTCTGGAACACCGTCCACCATCGGGTAGATTGCAGCCACGCCGTCGTTGAGAGCCTTTATTTCGGCTTCGGTACCTACCTTTGGCGGTTTCAAACTCGGTACGCCCATCTCCATCCTGACGAATTTCTCGCCTGTTTCCTTCTCTATGCAGTTTACTAATCCGACAATTTCTCTGATTGTCGATTTGCCTATGTTGTTGATTCCCAACTTACGGCATTGTTCCTTGATAACTGTGTCACAAATTGGTGTGTTAGCCATGTCTATGTAATTTTAAAATTTCACAATGTTAATAAAAATTTCTTACATGGAAAAATGTTTTTTAACATCATTTTGTGAATGCATGGAAACTGAAACTATGAAAAACTGCTAGTTGTGTTGGTTGTTACACGTATCCGCTTGACAATCTTATAATATCAGTATTTGTTATTTACAATAATTTGCAACAAACTCTACATTTCAACATTAATAATCAACTTTTGATCCACGTTTTTTTTACATTATTGACAAATATTCTTTTTATTCGATGCGCCTAATCTATGACTTTTAGTTGTGCTGGTGGTGCAAATGCTGACTGTTGTATTATAAAAGCGGATTTTTTAGTAAATTAAAAAAAACTTGACATGAATTATTGTGTTTCAATATGTTGTGATTTTTTTACATAAAAACATCAAAAACAAGTGTTTGATATTCAAAAAAAGCATATCTTTGTGATGCTATTTCACTTTTAACAATCATAGTATTATGAAAACAGCCATTAAATTAATCGTTTTGTTTTTGAGCCTACCTATATTTACTTATTCCCAATTCACATTTTCCGGTGGCAATGGTGGCGATGAAGAACCGTACATAATAAGTACTTTGCAAGATCTTAAAGATTTTCGTTCTGCTACTACTGGTCAGTATGGGCAGTCTATATATTGTAGTAGTAATTATATTCAGACAAACGACATTTCTGTTCCGATAGCAGAAATTGTCAATATAAGAATTGGCAATTTTTCAGGACAATATAATGGCAAGGGACACGCTTTGTTTTTCTATGATAGTGGAATGGATTTGCCGGAACCAAGTATAATAAGCAATGAATCACTTTTTGCATCAATTAATGACAGTGGTAAAGTCGATTCTATTGTAATGACAGGGTTGAATTATAGAGGTTTTAAGATAGTACAAGTAATTTATGGTGGCATCTTGTCGAATTGTGTAAATTATAGTCAGCAGGATTCTGTACATGTATATGAGTATATTTATGATGGGAATTGTGCTTGTTTTGTTAATGAGCTGCAGGATGGTGTTATAGAAAATTGCATAAACTATGCAGATATATATGGACTTGAAATATTAGGGTCTGCAATATGCCAATCTGTTTCGGGAGGACTCATTAGAGGTTGTAAAAATTATGGAAACATATACAATGCCGTAATAGCATCTGGAATATGTGATATTATGGTTGGTGATGCTGTGATAGAGAATTGTATAAATTATGGAAATATCTATACGCGCAATCAGAATGAAATAGCGCAATTAATGAATGCACACCAATATGACGATTTATCCGTTGGAGGAATTGTTGCTTATGCAGAATATTCCAACAATGTCATAAGAAATTGCCAGAACTACGGTACTATTGTTTCCGAAAAATTTCATACAGTCGGTGGCATATATGGCGGTAATCGCTACTATCCCAATCAGGCAAATGTTAACGTTGAGAACTGTGCAAATTATGGGAAACTTTACAATGGCGGTATGATAGGTGGCATTGTCGGGAATGTGTTTGGGACGGTGAGAGTACAAAATTGCTACAATGCAGGTGAGATTCAGGGATATGGCAATATATTGGCATCTGAAAATGCTTTAGGTGCAGAAGTGAGAAATTGTCTGAGCGTATATGGTGGGAGTAATATGGTACGAACTGTCAGTGGCGATAATGTAACTATGTCATCGAATTATTACGACAAACAGATGGTTAGAGACACTGTAGAAGATGTAATAGGTCGAGCCGAAGGACGTTTGACTATTGAACTTACTGGCGATACACCAGAACTCCGTGCTATGCTTGGCGATGGTTGGAGTTATGCCGAAGGTCGTTATCCCATTCCCTTTGGCTTGGAAAAAGATTCGCTTGCAATGCTTTTTGCAACACCAATTTACTTGTATGGTGAAAGCGATGCTAGTTATGATAACTTAAATCTAGTGCAGTATGATTTTACTGTAGGCACTGAAAATGGGGTCTATTGGTCGTCAGACAACCTTCATGCAATAGCGGGAGGAAATGCGACTATTCTTGCATCTGGAATAGACACAGTTACTGCTTATTTGGCAGGATATTCGTTTTCGCGAACTATGAACTTAATCGACCAATGTGGGGTAGTTTCCAGTTTCAGAGCATCTTCTTGCGACAATTACCAGTGGAACGGAGAAGAATACACGGTGAGTGGTGACTATGTGCAGATGCTTGCTGCTGCCAATGGTTGCGACAGCATCGTAACCCTGCACCTTACCATAAACAATCCGGTGCATTACAGTTTTACCGAGGCAGCAACCAGTCCTTACATTTGGAACGGCGCCGAGTACACCGAAACAGGCGACTATACGCAGACATTCACTGCAGAAAACGGCTGTGATTCAATTGTAACATTGCACTTGAACATCATAACTGAAATTTCACAGAACGACATGGAAGAGATTTCTGTTTTCCCAACTCCAGCCGCCGACATCCTAAACATCACATCTACCGAAACAATTTCAAAAATTGAGATTGTAAATGTGATGGGTCAGGTTGTAAAGAGATTTGAGGTAAACAGCGACAGTGCGGTTTGTGATGTGGAAGATTTGAGGAGTGGGGTGTATATGGTAAGAATCCACACCGAAGGAACGGTTGTTTCGCAACGCAAATTCATCAAGGAATAGCCAAAATATTTGTGAAACAATATCGTATGTGTAGGATTCAATCCAGCCCCTACACGTTTGTCCACAACCCTTTGTAAAAGAATAGGAGTGCCTAACGGCAGAACGGCGAAGCCCTCAACGAAGTTAAATTGCACAAATTTGTTTTAAATCAGACAAATAGGATTTGGGGAATTTGCTTAGACTTGTAAGATTTCTCTCCGTAGGAGACTGAAAATAAAAATCAAGGACGGTTGAATGCCGTCCTTTTTTATCAAGATAAATTGTTTTGGACGATTATATTTTTCTCTACTTTGAAACCTCAAGCAATGTGTCTGAATATTCAAACTTTAGCCCAGAAATTTCTTCAAATTCCTTGCCGCTGTCGAGAATGTCTTCGTCGTCGGCCTCGTAGTGCCATACGATTGTAATGCCCTCATTCCCTTTGAGTTTCTTGAAAAAATTGTACAGGAACTTTGCGGAACTCGTGTTGAAATATCCCAGCGAAAAGTGGATTTTTAGGTTGCGATTCTCTGCGTATTTTGTTGATACAATGTTTGTTAACTTTGCAAATATCTCAGTTGGATTCTCTGGAATGATGACACCCCATACGCAGAGGTCGCCGTTTTCTTCGTATATGTGCGGCGTTTTTCCTGTTGCTTCTACTAGTACGTTCATTTTCTATCTGTTGAATGTTAAGTTAATTTCAAATGTTTCGGACGAAAATTTGGTCTCGATATCGGAATCCGATTTCAGACGGCATAGGATAAGTCCGTTTCCTGTGCCTTGCGATAAGTTTTCTGCACTTAGATTCTTCTTAAATAATTCCTTTAGATTATCTATGCTAATATTGTTAATTTCTTGGATTTTGTTGCTTAGAAAGGTTGCGCTTTTTTCGTCAAGTTTCCGTGTCGTATTGAATTTTATGCAGTCGTCCGTTTCGGCGACGGAAATTTCAATTCCGTTGCCTTTGTTGTGGATGATGTTGTTCTGCAAAAGCTCTATTGCACAGGATATTATCCGTTTCCGCAGTGGCTTGTCAATTTCTTGAAGTTGGCTCTCCAAAGTTTCGACTATGTTTTCGCAGTCGCTTTCGGCGGAAATATGCAAGGATAATATTGCTTTTGTACTTGACAAATTATTTGAAACTTATTGGTTTAGGTATTGTTATTTGCTTCATTGCTTCAAGTGCAAAAACATCAGTCATTCCCGAAATATAATCGGTAATTATGTTGATTTCGGTTTCGTTGCGCGAAGTGTAGAAATGGTCCATTGTGTTGATGTACTGACCGAAATATCTGTCCAGTTCAATTGAAGATTCAGCATACTTGCCGTAATCCTTTTGGTTCTTGGCGTATATGTCGTGAAGATAGTCGAACAGATTGTTGATTATCTTGTGGCAGAAGCGGTCGTATTCGTTTAGGATTTTGTTGCTGTAAATCTTCTCGTAGTTGAATTTTTTCAGCTTTGTAACCACTTCGTAGGTGTCGTCTGAGAAGCCAATCATATCGCGGTTCTTCGAGTTTTCTATTAGGTCGAGAATCAACGAGTTGATAATCTGTCCGTTGTGGTTGCCGAGCATTTCCTTAACATCGTCGGGAACATCGTCTTCGGTTATGAATCCAGCAACGAAGGCGTCTTCGAGGTCGCGGCCTAGGTAGGCAATCTTATCGGAGAATCGCATAATGCAACCTTCGTAGGATGAGGGCATTACGGAGCGATCCTTTATTGCGTCGAGATCGTTGACAGTCTTGTTTGGGTAGGCATACTGCTCGTCGCGCTCACCGTTGTGGCAGATTATGCCGTCCATAACGCCGTAGCAGAGGTTTAGTCCGCTGCCATGGTTGGCCAGATATGCAACCTGACGGTAGGAGTTGACTTCGTGTACGAAATGCCCGTGTCCTGAGTTTGAGAGGATTATGTCGAGCGACTTCTCGCCGGCATGCCCGAAAGGCGTGTGTCCGAGATCGTGTCCGAGACCTATTGCGTAGGCCATTTCGTCGTTAAGTTCCCAGCCGACCTTGTTTAATCCCTTGCAGATGGTCGATGCGATGGTTGCAACATGCAATACGTGTTCTATACGTGTGCAAATGTGGTCATTTTCAGGCGCAAAGAAAACCTGCGTTTTCTTTTTCAGCCTGCGGAACGGCGTTGAGTGGATTATTGCCGTCTGGTCGCGGAAATAGTCGCCGCGTATGTCGGTTTCCCTGTAAGTCTTTCGTTTTGAATATACTTCGTCTGGTAGTGGGTTTCTCATATTTATTCTTTTAAGTATTTGTCGTAAACGTGTGTGGGTTTGTAATTTTTGAGGTACTCGACGGCTTCTTCGGGCGTTTCGCAGACGTAATAGGTTGTCTTGTAGTTGCTTATGGTAAATCCTTCGTCGAAGAACTTGTCCATTTGCCTTAGCATATCGTCGAAGAAATGGTTGAAGTTGAGAATGACAATCGCCTTGTTGTGGTACTTCAACTGCTTGAGTGTCAGAATCTCAAACATTTCGTCCATTGTACCGAAGGCGCCGGGCATTATGGCGAACGAATCGGCATGTTCGCGCAGGTACGACTTGCGTTCCTTCATGTCTTCAGTGACGACAAGTTCCTGCATGTCGTCGGACACAATCCCTTCGCGGTGAAGCTTTTCGGGCACTACGCCGATTATTTTTGCTCCGCCTTGCCTGTATGCTCCGCGCATCATCGCGCCCATAAGACCAATGATTCCTCCGCCGTGGTATATGGTAAAGTTGCTCTCAGCCAATATCTTGCCGAAACGCTCTGCATAGTCGTAATATTCTTTCTGCAAGTCCTCGCTCGAACTGCAGAATACGCAAACCGAATTTGTCATTTTCAAAAATTTTGACAAATATAATAATAGAAGACGAGTTGCGGAAATTTTGAGGAAAAAAATTCATTTCTCCAAAAAAGTCGTTTGAAAAAGTGTGTATTTTGCTGAAAAGTCGTTTAAAAAAGTGTGTATTTTACTGAAAAAATCGTTTAAAAAAGTGTGTATTTTGCTGAAAAAGTCGTTTGGAAAAGTGTGTATTTTGCTGAAAAAGTCATTTGAAAAAGTGTGTATTTTGCATAATAAGTCGTTTGAAAAAGTGTAATAAATTAATGTAATAAATTAAGTATTAGTCGTTTATGTTTTTATTGAAAATTTTGGTGAAAAATTTGAAATAATTTTGTCGGTTATTTTAATTGTTGTATTTTTGTGGTTGAAACAAAAGTTGTTTTTTATGTCATTGATGAAGCGTAAAATAATTCAGGAATTGTTGGAGTGGAAAAATTCACCAGACCATAAGCCTGTTGTCGTGCGGGGATGCCGCCAGTGTGGAAAGACGTTTTCCGTATTGGAATTTGCTCAAGAGAACTACAAGAATGTTGTCTACTTGGACTTTTTCCGCAAACCAGAATATGCCGAGTTCTTTTCTGGCTCGCTGGATGTTGATGACATGGTGATGTACATGTCGTCTCATGAGTCGTTGAAGGCGAAGTTTGAACCTGGCAATACTTGTTTGGTGTTGGACGAAATTCAGGAATGTCCCAATGCAAGGACGTCCTTGAAGTTTTTTTGTATAGATGGTCGCTACGATGTGATTTGTACAGGTTCGTTGTTGGGCATGAGAGGATATCGCAATCTGGACGAAATGAGGGCGGTGCCTGTAGGTTACGAAACTTCGCTGTTGATGTATCCAATGGACTTTGAGGAGTTTCTGTGGGCAAACGGCATAGACGACACACATATAGCAAAAATTCAGGAATATTTTGAAGCAGAAACTCCTGTTCCGTTGCCTTTGCATAATAGATTCAGACAGTTGCTGTTGCAATATGTGGTTGTTGGCGGTATGCCCGAGGCAGTAAAGACTTTTATTGAAACAAAAGACATGTCGAAGGTTTTGCGCAAGCAAAAGGATATATTGCGCGGATATTCAGATGATATGGTAAAGTATGCCGATAAGAAGGATAAGTCTGTTATTCATGAGTGCTTTGAGTCGATTCCGATGCAGTTGAGCAAGGAAAACAAGAAGTTCCAATATTCGCTGGTAAGGAAAAGGGGCAGGGCTGATATGTTTATGGGAAGTTTGCAGTGGATAGAGGATGCTGGAATAATAAACCGTTGCTACAATTTGTCGATAACGGAACTGCCGTTGGATGGCAATGCCGAAAAAGATGTATTCAAGGTGTATATGGCAGATACAGGCTTGTTTATAAGTATGTTGGAGGCTGGTACGCAGTTGGATGTTTTGCAGGGAAACCTGTATGGGTACAAAGGCGCAATATTCGAGAATCTTGTTGCCGACATAATGGGAAAAATGGGTCGGAAATTGTATTATTTCCATAAGGATTCGGGCTTGGAAATTGACTTTGTGATGCGTTACGGAGGAGAGTGTACTTTGTTGGAAGTCAAGGCAAATACCGGCAATGCGAAAAGCATGAAGACCGTACTGGCTCATCCGGAAAAATATCATGTCTATAAGGCAATTAAGCTTGGAGATTACAATGTAGGACGAGAAGGAAATGTGCTGACCTTGCCGTTGTACATGGGATTTCTGCTGAGAAAATATTAGGATTGCAGTTTGTCTATACTCGTAATCTTATTCACATTTGGGAATAGAATATAGTTAATATCTTGTTGCGATATTTCTGCGGCAAGATTTTCGTGCTTTTTACATTTGCAAATTGTATAGAGAATTTGGGATTGAAATGTCTGAAGAAGTGCAAATTGCTTGTAATCAAGAATATTGTGTAGCAAAGATATATGGTTGTAATGACTTTCGCAAGAAGATTGAAGACTTTGGCATAGAAGTCGGAAAGAAAATTGTTGCGCTAAAGTCGGATAATAATGGAATGTTTACCGTTTCGGTAGAGGGACGCAAGCGGAATTGTATATTGCCGAAATCGTATTTCTCTAATCTGTCGTTAGTTTCGTCTTCCGATCCGCAATGTCAGGATTTTATAATAGATGAACTCAACACTGTACATGTTTCGTTGATTCAAACAAAGGAATCGTATGCTACTGGATTGTTTGGCGGAGAAACGGCAGCCAAATACGATAATTGCGATTTTAACATAACCTATTTGCCACAGGTTGACCAGATTTTTGGCAGTGACTATTCCAACAAGCGTTTCCGCAATCTGGTGCTCGCCGAAAAGACCGATGTCTTTGTAGCAGTGGTCGATTTCCATAAGTTGGAAACAGAGCTAGTGCCGGTTGTTCAGCTTATGGACTTGGGCGTGAAGATTGTGCTTGTAATCAGGGGGTATTGCGAAGAAAACGAGGATGGTCTGTGCATTGATTTGACCAAAATGTCAAAATTGCTTGGCATTCCAATTGTGCAGTACAACGAAGCCGACGAGACTGGCGAAAGCCGTGAAAATGTAATTCGTACAATTTTGTCGACATATACAGGTGACAATCCCAATTTGCGATATGTGCATGTAAACTACGGGCATCAGGTTGAACGGCACATCCGTATGATACAAAAGGAACTCGAAGGTAAAAAAGGCTATGATTTCAATGCTTCGTCGAGGTATATGGCCATTTGCTTGATGGAAGACGATACAATTGTTCACAGCTTCAATTCTCCATGCAAGTCGTGCAATACGGTAAAGTGCTTTGTAAAAAGACATTCTGCAATTCTGGGCAAGCAGTACAACAACCATGTGTATTATGTGCTGAAACAAGCGCGTCGCTCGTATATTGATGGCTTGATTTCAATGTGTTCGGGCGTGCGTAAGTCTCAGTGGGATGCAGAAAAGGCCGATTCGGTGCTATTGCACAAGATTTGGGGACTTCCGATGTTCCTGCTCATTATGGCTGGGATATTTTGTGCGACGTTTGAACTTGGAAAATTCCCCATGGCATGGATTTCCAGTGCAATGTCCTCACTGGCAGATTCTGTGCGCTCGTCTGTAGACGGTGCAATAGGTGGATTCTTAGCCGACGGAGTTATATGCGGGTTAGGTGTTGTGCTGTCATTATTCCCAATGTTGCTCATATTCTATCTTCTTGCCGGATTGCTTGAGAACTCTGGATATATGGCTCGCGTTGCTTATTGCACAGATTGTTTTTTGCGTAAACTTGGTTTGCAGGGTAAGTCGTTGTCACCAATGGTGTTAGGATTCGGCTGCTCAATTCCTGCAATATTAAGTGTACGCCATATTGAAAGCAAGAAAGACCGCCGGCTCGTCTCTATGATAATACCGTTTCTGCCATGTGCAGCAAAAATTCCTATATGCTTGCTTTTGGTATCAGTATTATTTCCTAAGTATCCAGCACTTATAATGTTTGTGCTGTATCTGGTTGGATTTTTACTGGCATTGGCAGCTGCAGCAATTTATAGCAGAACATTATGCAAACAAGACGAGTATCCATACGTAATTAAACTTACTCCATATAGGAAACCAACTTTTTTCGTTTCGATATGTTATATGTGGAATCATTGTTGGGAATATTTGAAGCGAATTTCGGGAATTGTTGTATTGGGAGCTATAGTTGTATGGGCATTGTCGTATTTTCCTAATAATTCAGGCTCAACAACGGATGCCGCTCAGTGTGAGATTGCTGAAAATCATAATGTTGAATCAACTCAAACACCAACTAATACGCATGAAGCATCGTACCTTGTCAAGTTCGGAAAGTTTGTCGAACCTGCATTTAGACCACTTGGTTTCGATTGGAAAATGTCGGTATCGGCTCTTTCTGGATTTGTAAGCAAGGAGCTGACTATTGGTACAATGTCGATGTTGAATCCGTATGCCGAAGCAGAGATGCAAGAGTCGGAAACTGATGAGGATTCGCCTTCTCATAATATGGAGACCTTGGCTTTTGTCATTTTTGTGCTGATATGTTTTCCGTGTCTAGGAGCAACTTCAGCCATACGCAAGATTTCTGGTATTAAATGGGCTGCGATGACGGCAGGTGTCTCTATTGTTCTTGCTTGGGTTGTGGCCTTTGGCGTGTACCAGATAGGTTGCCTAATATAATTTGGTGTCTTTTATGGCATTGCTGTGTGAATGAAAAAAGTTAACTTTGCATCGTTTTTATTGTAAGCTGTTTTTTTACTATTATAAAAATTAAATATATTTTTTCTAATTATGAACGGAAAGCGGATTAATGGTTTTGAATTAAAGCGTCGTTTAGGCGTAGGCGGCATGGCCGAGGTTTGGTATGCAGAGAATAGTATTGGCAAAAAGGCTGCAGTAAAGTTACTCCTGCCTAAATTATGCGAAGATGAGAGTATTGTAAAGCGTTTTATTACAGAAGCTAAAGTTACCGTAGAACTTTTGCATCCTAACATACGCCAAGTTTACGACTTCGGTGAGATTGATGGTCGTCCAACAATAGTGCAGGAATACCTTGATGGTGATGACTTGAAGGCACTTATGAAATCAGGAAGAACATTTACCGAAACAGAGTTGGTAAAATGGTGGAATCAACTTGCTTCAGCACTTAATTATACTCATGCTCATGGTGTTGTTCATCGCGATATAAAACCGTCAAACATATTTATTGATAATAATGACGATGTTAAGCTCATGGATTTTGGCATTGCAAAAATAGGAGAGACTGGTTCAGGAACTCGGACCGGCTCGATGCTTGGTACAATGTTATATATGAGTCCAGAACAAGTGAAGGATCCGAAACGCATAGGACCAAAGTCCGACAACTATTCGCTTGCTGTATCGTTTGTGCATCTGCTAACGGGGAAAGCTCCATACGACAGCACAACAAACAGTGATTTTGACATACAGCTGCAGATAGTTTCCAAAAATTTAGATCTGAGCAAAGTGCCAGATAACTGGCGTAATTTCTTGCTGCCATATTTGGAGAAAGATCCCGACAAGCGTGCTGAACTTAAACCATTTGGCAACAATGTTTCGGCTGCAACAAGTACAAAACCTGCAGCCCCAGTATTCACTAGCGATGAAACTTGTGCAGAAAATATAGTTGCACCAAAACAACAACAGCCATCCAATGCTGACATTTACGAAACTCATGTTGATCAAACCAATCAATCGAAAACTGCGTCATCCTCGACAACTACCGTAATGGTAAAAAATAAGGAGTCTTACAAATCTGCAGTAACCAAGACATTTAATGGAGTGTTAATTTATATTGGAGTGACAATTATATCCGTTTTATTATCGGCATATCTGATTGCGAATAATCCAATGTCTGCTTTTATGGTGCTTGGGTTATTATTTGCGTTAATTGCAAGTGGTATGTCCATGTATTATAGAGGATTGAAAGACCTTGAAAAATGTTTAGATAATGCAGAAGATTCAAATGCTGTAAAAAAACTAAGTCTATCAGCACTTATTTCTATTGCTATTAATATAATAATGGCAATGTTTTATTTCTATGTCAATTCTAATTTAGACATAAACACTTATCAGTCTGCATTAACATTAGACAAAGTGTTAAAATTCGTAGGCTTGGTGCCATTGGTATTGAATATAATAGGATTTTCATATTTGAAAAAATCAGTAACTTTCCCAGGTGATAGTGGCGCTAATAGTCTTTATATATCATCTATAATGTCTTTAGTGGCAAACATATTGCTTGTTATACCTTATATAAATATTATTGGTTCGTTGCTTGCTTTGGTTGCATTCATATTATATTTAGTAGGTTGGAGCAAAATAAAGAATTCGTGGAAAACTATTTAATACAATTAAGCTAACAAGAAATGCCTGTCTTATGTTTTGAGACAGGCATTTCTTTACTTATGTTGTTTGTAGCGCTTTTTATAACGCGGTTAAATTGTCAAATACAATCAATTAACAGTAAATCAAAATTGTAAATCATTTTTAATGTTGTAGTATTATTATCAATAATAAGTTAACTTTGCAACAATTTTTTTTAATACTACTTATGCAAGGAAAGCTGATTAACGGATTTGAACTAAAGCGCCCATTGGGAGCAGGCGGCATGGCCGAAGTGTGGTATGCAGAGAATGAAATAGGTAAGAGAGCCGCTGTAAAAATGCTAAACATGGAACTTACAGGCAATGTCCATATTGTAGAGCGGTTCCGTAGTGAGGCAGAAGTTATGGTAAGACTTAATCAGCAGAACATACGTCAAGTTTATGGCTACGGTTCAATTGATGGACGTCCCGCCATAATAATGGAATACCTCGAAGGCGATGACCTAAAGGCTATGATGAAGAATGGTCGCAGGTTTACTGATGCGGAATTAAAAAAGTGGTGGAACCAACTTGTTGCAGCCTTGAACTATACCCATGCTCAAGGCGTTGTACATCGCGACATAAAGCCATCCAACATTTTCATTGACAACAATGGTGATGTGAAACTTATGGACTTCGGAATAGCGAAGATAGGGGATACTGGTACTGGTACGCAAACCGGTTCAACCCTTGGCACACGACTATATATGAGTCCAGAGCAGGTGAAAGATCCAAAGCGGGTGGGACCAAAGTCCGACAACTATTCGCTTGCTGTTACATTTTTACATCTATTAGTTGGTAAAGCTCCATACGACACAACAAAAAGTAGTGATTTCGACATTCAGCTGCAAATAGTTTCCAAACCGGTAGACCTAAGCGGACTTCCAGAAAAATGGCGCAATGTTCTTTCGCCTTATTTTGAAAAAGAGCCTGAAAAGCGTGCCGAACTTAAACTTTTCGACGACACAGAACTTAAACAAACTAATAAAGAGACTGAATTGCAGTCGCCCGTTTCATCTGCCATCAGTGGCAAAGATGAAACATGTTTTGAAGATACGCCAAGCCCCATGCATAATTCTCAAAGCTATGCAACACATGTAGAATCAAGAGACGAACGTCCAAAGTGGGCGGCATCCTCAATCGTACAGAAGCCAGCTAAAAAAAGCCATAAGGGACTATGGATAGGTGTCGGCGTTATTGCCGTAGCAGCAATAGTTGCAGCAATATATTTTCTCACAAACGGAAAAGGTTCGCACAATGGACATGATTATGTTGACTTAGGGTTGCCAAGCGGAACATTGTGGGCAACTTGCAACATCGGTGCCGATTCTCCAGAAGCTAATGGTTATTATTTTGCATGGGGAGATTTATCGCCCAAAGACGAATATTCTAATGAAACTTATGATTACTACGACTCACCATCGGTATTGCCATCATATTCGGATGCTGCCACTTCCAATTGGGGCGGAAAATGGAGAATGCCAACAGAGGAAGAAGTTGCAGAGCTGAAAATGAAATGCGAATGGAAATGGAAAGGAAACGGATACGAAGTGATTGGTCCTAATGGTAATAGCATATTCTTACCAGCAGCAAGAATAAAATATGATTCAGAAAACAACTACTATGAAAATGATATGTCGAATGAAAAATATGGCAAATATTGGACAAGTAGCTTGAAAAACGCATACGGAACATACGATAAATATGCAATAGTTTTGTCCTTTGCTAGTGATAGACTAAGGATAACTGGAATGGAGACCTGTGCAGGATTGCCAATTAGGCCTGTGTTTAGAAAATAACGTAAAATATAAATAGTTATGATAGAAATTAAAATTGGAAGAGCAGTTAGTGGTAGTAGTGTAATAAATGTTCCAGAAACATTCAAGAAGGTATCAAGAAAGCATGCGACACTGATATGGGATGACGGACAATTAACACTAATCGATGACGAATCGACATGCGGAACTTATGTTAACGGCAAACGTATTGCCAAAACAAAGTTAAAGCCAGGCGATGTCGTCACTCTTGGAGGTATAGGATCCGATGGATTTACTTTGGATTTACAAAAAGTATATGATGAGTGCGGCAAGGCTGAGATGAAAAACAAAACTGACTATTCCGAAGAATTAGAAAGCCTAAAAAAGGCATATACTGATTATCAGTCGGAATTGGCGGAACTAAAGAAAAATGCAGCTATGAAATCGCAACTGCCGATGCGACTGGCAAGTTTTATTCCGATGTTAATTGGTATTATCGCTGCCGCATGTATTGATGGTATTGCTGTTAGAATAATTGCCGGTATCGCAGGTGTTGCATTATCTGTATTAATAAACATATTTCTCATTGGGAAAAACAGCGGAAATGACATGTCGGAAAAAATTGTTGACTTACAGCTTAAATACCAGCCTCGCTATCGTTGCCCAAAATGCGGAAAAGACTACAGCCTTAGTGCACCAGCTCATCACTGGAAAATGTTGCAATCAAACGGTGAATGTCCGTACAAGTGCGGCGCAAAATTCTAAAACTAATTCGCTTATAATATCGAAGCAAAATACAACGGCTTGTCAATGAGACCAGTTTGCGAGCAATAGACATAATGCAAAATAAGCTACAAAAAAAAGAGGCTCAATGAACCTCTTTTTTTTGTGGCTATTTTTTCTGGCGTTTTTTCAGTTCTTCCTGCTGCCTTTTCGATGCCTCTTCAAGACGTTGCAGCCATCTCGATTTCTTTTTAGGCTTTGACTTGTTCGCTTCCATCTCTGCGAGGAGTTTTTCCTCATTTACAACGAAACGCTGGATTATCCATGTTTGAAGTATGCTGAACAAGTTGGCAAGCAAGTAATAATAGCTCAAGCCTGACGAATAGTTGTTGAACCACAACAACATAAGGACAGGCATGAAATACATCATGAACTTCATACCCGGCATTGAATTGCCAGAACTCATGTTGCTCGTAATCTTTTGCTGAACAATCATGGACGCTGCCATCAACAGGGCGAACAAGCTGATATGGTTTCCGTATATTGATGACAGGATTGGAATATTAAAGTTCCATTCCAATATCGAGTCGTATGAAGACAAGTCGTTTGCCCACAAAAATGATTGTTGGCGCAGCTCAATGGATGCAGGGAAGAAGCGGAACATTGCAATAAGTATTGGCAACTGTAGCAGCAAAGGCAAGCAGCCTCCCATTGGGCTAACACCAGCTCTCCTGTACAAACTCATTTGCGCTTGCTGACGTTCCATCTCTTTGCCTTTCGGATATTTTTCAGCCAAAGCATCAAGTTGAGGCTTCAATACGCGCATCTTGGCTGTTGACATGTACGACTTGTAGGTGAGAGGGAAGAGTACCAATTTGATTATTATGGTCATCAAGAGAATGATAAGACCGTAATTAGTCATAAAGCGACCAAGCAAGTTGAACATAGGGATAATCGCAAATTTGTTTACCCAACCGAAAATACCCCATCCAAGTGGGATGATTGTTTCCATTCCTTTGTCATAATCCTTCAGCATCGAATACTTGTTGGGACCAAAATACATGCTGAACTCTTTCCTTATCTTGTCGGAATTGTTGTAGTCCAAATAAAACTCCGATTTGAAATTCTTCAAGGCATTGGGATACCTGGTAGCATCCAGTTTTGTCAACGATATTGATGGCTCTACCATTGAATTGTCCTTGGAAATCAGGAATGAAGAAAAGAACTGTTGCTTATATGCAATCCATTCGGCCTGACCTTTTGTATCGTAACTGTCTTCGTCCTTTGTTTCGCCAAGGCTTTCAACATCTTCATCGGACATACGCATAAAGATTGTCGTATTGTTCGATTCCCAGTCGCGGCCTCGTTCCAGAGCCAACATGTTGACATCCCATATCATCTTTGTGTTTTCATTGTTGGAGATTTCATTCTTCAGTCCAACAATTTCCATGTTAAAGTCAAGCATGTAATCGTCCGGATGAATTACATATTGATATTCGATGTATTTGTCATTTGCTGCAGAAAGCCTCATGTTTAATTTAACATCGCTGCTAACATTTATGGTGTCGTTCTCTTTTACCTCATTGTTATTCAGCATGGGAACGAAATACATGTTGTTGGTTGATATGAGCTTGTTGTTGACATGAATTTCAATTCCGAAAGTTGACTTGTCGTCGTTTTCAAACAAAACCAACGGTTTTCGATCATACGTCTTATATTCCTTTAGTTCAACCGAATAGATTTTTCCACCTTTGTTTGAGAACTTTATTCTCATCTTGTTATTTTCAACAACAAAGTATTTCTGCTCGGATGAAGCAGAATTGGCAAATATACCATATTTATCCTGATTGTTTTTCTGTATCTGATCATCAGTCAAAGTGTCTGCTTCAGCAGCTGCAGTAGCATCGGCTAGCATTTCTGCTTCAATTTCCTCCATCTGCGAGTAGTCTATCGCACCTTGTTCCTCTTGCTGTTGACGTTTACGCTGTTCGATTTCTTCTTCGCTCGGCCTTGATATAAACATGTAACCGATTAGCAGTATGCTTATTATAACAAGACCTATTATCGTATTTTTATCCATATATTACTTATTTCCTATTGTTGCTTTTACAAAACTTACAAATAATGGGTGAGGGTTCAGAACTGTACTCTTATATTCAGGATGGAACTGAACGCCAACAAACCATTTATGTTCTGGAATTTCTACTATTTCTACAAGGTTTGTCTGTGGGTTTATACCTGTGGCTATCATTCCAGCTTCTTCAAACATTTCCTTGTACGAGTTGTTAAATTCGTAACGGTGACGATGGCGCTCCGAAATTTCGGTAGTTCCATAGGCCTTGTATGCGTTTGTTCCTTCTGTAATTGTACAAGGATATGCACCGAGACGCATTGTCCCACCTTTTTCTGTGACAAGTTTTTGTTCTTCCATAAGGTTGATGACAGGACTGGTACACTTTTCGTCCATTTCTAGCGAATTGGCGTCAACGAGTCCGAGAACGTTTCTTGCATACTCAATTACAGCACATTGCATTCCGAGGCATATTCCGAGGAATGGGATGTTGTTTTCCCTAGCATAACGCACTGCTACAATTTTGCCTTCAATGCCTCTGTTTCCAAATCCTGGTGCTACGAGCATGCCGTCAATGTCGCCAAACAGTGATTTGCAATTTTCATTGGTTACTGTTTCTGCATTTATGTACGATACATTAACATCAGCTTCGTTGGCTGCTCCGGCATGAATAAAAGCCTCGTTTATTGACTTGTATGCATCTTTGAGTTCTACATATTTACCTACCAAGGCAATTTTTACATGATGCTTCGGATTTTTGTACCTGTCAAGGAATGAACGCCATGGCAGCAATTCAGGTTTTTCTCCAACTTCCAGCCCTAAATTTTTCAATACTATTTCGTCAAGACCTTCCTTTTGCATTTCAAGTGGCACTTCATATATAGTACTGCAATCCCTTGATTCTATTACAGCTCCTGGTTGTACATTGCAAAAGTTAGCGACCTTGGCTTTAATGTCTGGACGGAGCTTGTGCTCAGTTCTTAGTACCAGAACATCGGGTTGAACTCCAGCTTCCTGCAAGGCTTTTACCGAATGCTGTGTAGGCTTGGTCTTTAATTCTCCACAGGCTGCAAGATAGGGGACGAGGGTCAAATGTATGCAGATGCACTTGTTTTTCAGTTCCCACTTCAACTGTCGTACAGCCTCAATATACGACAACGATTCAATGTCGCCAACAGTTCCTCCGATTTCTGTTATCACGAAATCGTAGTTGCCATTTGTGCCGAGCAATTTAATCCTACGCTTGATTTCATCGGTAATGTGTGGTATTATTTGCACTGTCTTGCCCAGATAATCACCTCTGCGCTCTTTCTCTATTACTGTTTTGTATATTCGTCCTGTTGTGACATTGTTTGCCTGCGAGGTACGTACATTTAGGAATCTCTCGTAGTGACCAAGATCCAAGTCGGTTTCGGCACCGTCGTCGGTGACAAAACACTCACCATGTTCAAAAGGATTCAGTGTTCCCGGATCTACGTTAATGTAGGGATCGAGTTTCTGAATAGTAACCGAATAGTTACGTGCCTGTAGCAGCTTTGCCAATGATGCTGAAATTATCCCTTTGCCCAACGACGAAGCAACGCCGCCAGTTACGAAGATGTATTTTGTTTCTGTTGCCATAATTATATTATTAGAAAGTAAAGTTCAATCCTAGGCTCGGCATTATCGGCAATTGGTTTACACGATTATATTCGAGCCTGTCAAAATAAAATATGTTAGACCTATTATATACGTTTGTTACTCCGACATTTATTTCCAACTTCATGTTGTGTTCAAACGCAAAAACTTTGTTCAATGTAAGGTCAAGACGATGATAGTCGGGCAAACGACCAGTGTTTAGTTCGGCGTATGCAACACCCAAAGTGCCATTGTTTGACCAGTATTGAGTATTGATTCCACCAGTGAAGTCAATGTTTTCGTACAAAGCCGATGTCAACGTGAACGGGAATCCCGAGCCATAGTTCCATCTTGCGCTTACGTTCCACGAAAGGTTCTTTCCGAACTTATACGTTGCAACAAGATTAACATTGTGGCGGCGGTCATAGTTCGGCGAATATGTTTCAACACCATCGAAACGGCGTACCCAGCCCAGAGAATATACTACCCAGACATACCATTTCTCTGTGTCGTACTTCAGCAGGAAGTCAACTCCGTATGCATATCCAGATTCAACCATGAAGTCCTTCTTCTGGTAGTCGGGACGGGATGCATTGGAATTGTTGTCATCATATATTTTGTTCCTGTTGATTGTAGTTATCTGGTCGAAGTTTTTCAAATAGCCTTCCACATTCAGATTCAACGAGTTGACAATATCCCATTCGAAACCGAATATCACATGTTCCGACTTCTGTAGTTTTGTCTTCAAGATTTCTCCTTTGTAAGTGTCTGGCATACTCGGAAGGTTTCCACTCAGAAAGCCATAGAACAAGTTTACAACATCGCGGTCGCTGTTGGCTGCAACAAGGTTCTGAGAATAAAGTCCCGCTGCCAATTTCAATCTGAACTTCTCTATGACATTGTATTTTACGCCCAACCTAGGTTCTGGAGAAACTGATCCCATTGATGCGTAATAATGCAGTCTGAATCCCGGTTCAATAACGATACTGCCAAGATTCCATTTGTATTTGGCAAAAGCAGCAAGCTCTGTACTGTATTCTTCCTGTGTAAGTAGTCGTCCTACGGAATTATAATAGTCGTAGTCGGTTGCAAAACCTAGCATTTCAAGTCCCCAAGTGAAATCGTTCTTTCCCATGTGGTATATGAAATCCAATCCTACGTTAAAGCCGTCAATTGAACTTGAACTTGGGTAGTTCTCCAATGCCTGCATTGATATTGCGTAGCTGGAATACGATGCATGAGCCTTTATCATTACCGAGGAGCTTGGCGGCACTACAGTTACATTTGCTCCCAATCCGTAAGTTCTCCAATGCAAGTCACTTAATCCCTGATAACTAACATTGTCATTGAAGTTGAATCCAAAGAGATTAACACGGCTTCCTCCTGGCGACATGAGCGAAAGCTTGCCATATACATCGGTAAAATTGAAGGGGAGGCCTGCACCGTCATTTATATACCTATATATATATTTCGACGACTGCTCAAGATATGAAGTCTTGGCAGACAAAATATATGACAGGCTGGTCTTTCCTTCCTTGAATTTTACGATAGGACCTTCAAGCATAAGTTTTGTTCCGAAAGTACTTGCCGAAAATTTGCCGCCGAATTTCTTGGCATTCCCATCTTTCATTGTTATGTCCATTACCGAAGATGAGCGTCCTCCGTATTCGGCATTGAATCCGCCGGTATATACATCTGCGTTCCTAATTATGTCGGAATCAAAAACAGAAAAAAGACCGATGGAGTGGAAGGGGTTGTAAATAGTCATGCCGTCGAGACGCACAAGGTTCTGTATGTTGGAACCGCCTCTGATATAAAGCTGTCCGCCTTGGTCACCGGTAAAAGTAACACCCGGAAGTACTTGCAGGAACTGGGCAATATCAGGTTCTCCACCAATTGATGGCAGCTGCTTGATTTGTACAGGCGAAACTTTTATTATTGAAGCTCGCACCTGTGTCATCTGTTCTTCTCGCTCTGCCGAGACTACTGTTTCCTGAAGGATTACCGAAGACCTTTCCATCATAAAGTTCTTTGAAATAAGTTGACCTTCCTTGGCAATTGTAATCTCTTCGGTCAAATCGGCATAACCTAGATATGTAACAGTTACAGTATGAGTGCCTACAGGAATCTTAGGAATAGAAAAATATCCGTTTACATCGGTTGATGCGCCAAGAGTAATTGTACCAGTAGGTATGGAAATGTTTGCAAACATACACGGCTCACCGGTTTCCTTGTCAAGCACGAAGCCTTTCATGGTACCGGTCTGCGAAAAAAGCATAGTTGCATTAAAGACAAATGCAACTATGAATATGAAAAATATAATCGATTTATTCATCGTCTGTACCTTTCATTTCTCTTTCTGCCAAATCTATTGCCTTTTTCTTTTCCTTTAATACTGATATTTCGTTCTTTATCTTTTCTATCTTTTTCTTGAACTCGTTAACTATGGAGTCTGAACCACTGGAGAAGAATCCGAGATTGTTTTCAATCTGTGCAATTTCCACTGTCAAATCCTGCATCTTGCGTACTATCGCGCTTCTTTCTTTCTGCAAAGCAGAAACTTCACCAGAATCTTTCAAGAGTTCAACCTGAGAGGTAAATGTCGACAACTCAAGGTCATTGCGATTTAAATTTACTGTAGTGAAAATCTTATTGATAGCTTCCTTGAACTCGTTGTACAGACGATCCTTGTCAGATGAAGCAACATAGCCTATTTCGTTCCAACGTGTCCTGAATTCCTTAATTTTCTCAATGTTCTGAGCTTGGTCTTCAACAGGAACGTATGCATTTACTTCGGTAATTAGATTTTCTTTCTTTTCAAGGTTCATCTGATGTTCTGCCTCAATATTTGAATAGAATTGGCTCTTGGCATCAAAGAACTTGTTGCAAGCAGCGCGGAAACGGCCCCATATCTGATCGGAATGTTTCTTGGGTGCAGGTCCGATTTCTTTCCATTTTTTCTGCAAATCGTAGAACAACTCGGTTGTCTTCTTCCAATCAGTGCTGTCCTGCAATGACTCGGCAGTTTCGCAAAGTTCAATCTTTTTGCGAAGATTTTCCTCGAGGTCACTGTTCATCCTGTCGAAGTATTCTTTCTTCAGGTCAAAAAACTTATTGCAGGAAGATCTGAACCTTTCGTATATTTCAGTGTTGACAGATGTTGGCACCATTCCTATGGTTTTCCATAATGCCTGAAGTTCAAGAACTTTCTGTGAAGCTACAACCCAATCCTTGCCGCTCTTTGGCAACGCTTCATCGGCAACCATAGATTCAACCTTTTCGCACAACAGAATCTTCTGCTCGTAGTTAGCTTCACGTTCTGCTTTTTGTTTCTCGTTGTGTTCTTGGAAACTATTGTAAATCTTTGTTCTAACTTCATTGAATCTGTCCCATATTTCCTCGCGCTTGTCGTTTGGAACCGGACCGATTTCTTTCCATTCCTTAAACAGTTCGATTGATTTGCGATATGCAGTAAGAATATTTGGCTCAAGAAGGAGTTCTTCCATCTTCTCACAAAGAGCTATCTTTTGTTCAAGGTTTTTCTTGAAATCAAGTTCTCTTAGCTCCCTGTTTATTTTCAACAGGTTATAATAGTTGGAAACATGCATCTGATAGTTTTCCCACAATTCCTTGTTCTTCTCGGCAGGAACTTGACCTATCGACATCCATTCGGTTTGCAATGCCTTGAAGTCATTGTACGACTGTGCTACCGATTCGCTGTTTCCCAACTGTTTGATTTTCTCGATTATAGCAAGCTTTTGTTCGTAGTTCTTTTCCTTTGCTTCCTCAATGTGGCGAAGCCTTTCTGCGCGCTGCTTGTGATATTCGTCTATCAACTCCTTGAAATAGTCCTCTGTAGGATCTTTTGGTCTTTCAATTTCAGCATTCTCGCCTGCCTTTTCACGCAACTCTCTCTTAATATTTTCAAATTCTTCTCGCTGTCTTTCATAATATAGCTTGCGAAGAATATCAATCTCTTTTTTGCAGTCTTCTTTCTCTGCATCATGTACATAGTAGCGAATTTTCTCGAGGATCTCATCTTTTGTCAAAGCAGCAAAGTCTTCTTCCTTTACTTCTTCTTCCTCAATAGCCTTAACCGGTTCTTCATGAGCTACAATTTCTGGTTCGGCAGAAATTTCTTCTTGTACATGTTCTGCAGCTACTTCTTCTGGTTCGTCTGCTTTTTCGTTTGCAGCAACTACCGTTTGTTCTACATCAGAAACTACTTGTGTTTCTTTCTTTTCGTTCTCAATAGAGTTTTCAGTGTTTAATAATTCGTCCATAAATTAGAATAATTAAGTGTGTATTAATTTATTGTTGTCAACTTTACAGTTGAAGAGTAAATATTTCATTTCTGGCAACACATAGGGAGAGATGAAAGCTTTTGAAGCTCCATCAGCCTGCATGTCAATGACTTTAGCACAGATACTATACATATCCTTATGTGTTATAACTCAAATTCAATTTTAAAACGCGAAGTTAACTATTATTGTAAAACCTGCAAAAAAATATTCAGCATTTAATTTTTTCGGTATGGTTCTTTTTTGTTTGGGGAAAAGCATAATATGTCGTACCTTTGCCAGCTAAAAAAACGTTAATGAAACGTAAGGAGTGTGAATCGATAGGCAGTTTGTTGCCAGCTTTATTGGTATCTAATCCAAAGTTAGCCGACAGTTACCGCAAACATAAGGTTGTGTCGCAATGGCGCGATATTTCTGGAGAATATGTTGCCAATGCTACCGAAAACATGACTTTTGAAGGAAAGAAGTTGGTTGTCAAGGTAAAATCCTCTATAATAAGGAATGAGATGATGCTGATTAGAAGCCAACTGGTATATCGTATCAACAACTGGGTAAAAGCAGACTTAATTGACGAATTGATTGTAAGATAAATATATATGAAAACTTTAATACGAAACATTAAGGAACTTGTGAACGTTGACGAAAGCGGTCGTTTGCTTGCAAAAGGAGAGGAGATGTCGAACTTGCAGACCATAAAAGATGCATACCTAATTATAGAAGATAACAAGATTCATTCGTACGGCAAGATGTCGGAACTGAATCCCGACTGGGACGAGGACGAGGAAAAAAGCATGGAAATTGATGCTTCTGGCAAGATGGTATTCCCATCGTTCTGCGATTCACATACACATCTAGTGTATGCAGGAAGCCGCGAAATCGAATACAGCGACAAGATACGCGGTCTAAGCTATGAACAGATAGCCAAGAGGGGTGGGGGCATACTGAATTCGGCAGAACGTCTCTGCAACACAAGCGAAGATGAGCTGTACAATCAGGCTATGGAACGCATCAACGAAATCATTTCATTTGGTACTGGTGCTGTTGAAATAAAAAGCGGATACGGGCTTGATACCGAAAGCGAACTGAAGATGCTTAGAGTAATCAAGCGAATAAAGGAGACAACTCCTCTTATCGTAAGGTCGACATTCCTTGGCGCACATGCAACTCCGCTTGAATACAAGGAAGATCCTGATGCTTACGTAGATAAGATTATCAACGAAATGTTACCACTAGTAGCTGCCGAAGATTTGGCTGACTTTGTGGATGTATTCTGCGACAAAGGTTTCTTTACAACAGAGCAGACAGAAAGAATTTTAATGGCAGGTATAAAATATGGTATGCGCCCCAAAATCCATGCAAACGAAATGGCAAAGTCGGGAGGAATACAGGTGGGAGTGAAGTACAACGCTCTTTCAGTTGACCATATCGAATATACTGGCGATGAAGAAATTGAAGTGCTAAAGGACAGTGAAACTATGCCGACAATATTGCCTGGAGCTGCATTTTTCCTGAACATGCCGTATGCACCTGCACGCAAGATGATAGAAGCTGGACTACCTGTTGCTATTGCTTCCGACTATAATCCAGGATCTTCGCCAGCAGGCAACATGAAATTTATGATGTCGTTAGCATGCGTAAATTACAAACTTCTGCCAGAAGAGGCTGTTATTGCTACTACGCTAAATTCTGCATACGCCATGGGAGTAAGCGACATAGCAGGAAGCATTACCGTTGGCAAAGTTGCCAATTTGTTTATAACCAAAGAAATACCATCGATAGAGTTTATGCCTTATGCTTATTGCTCAGACCTTATCGATACGGTAATTTTAAATGGACAGATACTTTAATACAATATTTTCCTAATATTCAAGTTATATAACAAACAGAGAATTAATAATTGAAACATTTTTTGAAGCATAAGTACTATATGTTGCTGACAATCGGAATGTTAATCCTTTTGTCAGTAACATCATGCTCAAAAATAAATTCTGCCGAAACTTTGTTTTCCGAAATAAGCAAACGTTACAACGGAACATGGTATTCTAATATCAAATACATGATGTCTGTAGTGAAGATCAATGATGATGGTACCGAAGACCGAATCACATGCAGCGCCGAATACGTAAGACCTGAACAATATATCATCAAGAAAAGCATTACCGACGGATATTTGTACAAAAACGACTCAATATACGAATTTAAAGACGGAGAGTTTGTTAGTAAAAAACAAGGAGCTAATGACTTGGTTTTTGTGGTAATGGATATATATGGAATGTCCAGCAGTGAAATTATTAGCAAAATGAAAGAAACAAATCTCGTAGATGTCTCAGAATTTTGCATTTACACAGATCCATCTACAAAAAAGGAGTTTTATATAGTTGGCATATCAAGCTATAATGAACAAAATAAAAGCAAAAATCAGATATGGTTTGATGCGGAAACGCTTTTGCCTAAAAAACTTCAAAGGAATATCGATAATCATTTGTATGCCGCAGAATTCGAAAATTACATCCAAGTAAGTGGTTCCGGATATTTGCCACAGAAAATCGTATATTTTAAAGACGGAAAACAAAGACTAATAAAACGGATATACGATGCGTATATTCCCATAAATGAAAAAAAAGAATTGTCTGTTGAAAATATTTGCAATTACGACACATTCAATGATTTGCAGCAAAATCCTAATTCAAATTATTCCTTAAACATTATAGTTGATCCATAGAAAGAATACGGCAAAAATACCTCTATATTTTTTTGTATCCTATTGTCTCATAATTTATATTATGTAAAATAGGATATTTTTAAAACCTCCATAGTCCAATTCTTTCAATAAATTATTCTACTTTTACAGATTTGCGTTTTCTCCAGAAATGCATAACCAACGCAACGATTATAAATATTGCCAAAAATGTTGAAGATACAATTTCAACTTTTTCCCATTTATGAAATGTCGGAGCTTCATTTCTGAATTCTACAGTGTGATTACCGGCTGGAATTAACATTGCTCTCAAAATATAATTTGCCCGAAAATATTCTGCAGGATTTCCGTCTATATATGCACGCCAATCTGGGGCATAATAAATTTCGGAAAATACAGCCAATGCATCATTGTTTGTGCTAACAGAATATTTACGCAAATTTGGATTATATACTTCATCCGAAATCAGAGCTATTCTTGCAGTTGAGTCATGCACGTAAGTCTCTGACAATCCGCCAAATTCATTTTTGTTAACAATTGCTATGTTTTTCAGATTCTTGTCATTTAGAGCAAGGATTTCTTCGTCTGGAGAACTAACGTATTTTACAGAATCAACAAGCCAGGCATTTCCGTATGCGTCTTTATTATGGCGTACTTGAGGTTGATTATTTTTATATTTTATGAAGTACCTGACATTTAGCATGTTAAGCACATCCATATTAAGGACGCGCTTAGTGGTTGTGTCGCGCACCATATAAAAATCTATAATATCCTGATACCTACCAAGTTTCGCGCCACTATAGCCACCCACAGAATGATGGAAAGCTGATGTGCGCGCATCAACAAAAGCATTAAACATAGTTGAATCAATGTTCAGCGTCTTGTTTTGTATCTTTGGCTTTATGTTAAATACCCTATAATCAACATCGTTGTTTTGTTTTGCGAGTTCGTATATTTGCTTGTCTCCGTCATCCGGTTTCATATCAAGTACACTTTCCTTTATATACTTGCTGTCATTCAAATACCTGTTGTCTATTCCAACCAAATCGATTACGACTAATACTCCTATTATCAAAGCAATAACATTTGAATTCTTAAGTTTATTATTTATAAAAAGCCAAAGAGTTACAGCCACAGCCAATACAAACCCCAACGACCTAAATGCGTCGGCAACCATCAGGCTTTTACGGTCGGCAACAAGAGCATCCAATACACTTTTGTCAAGACCAACATCCCCTGCTCCACTGAATGAACTGGCCAGCGGACCAATTATTGCTACCAGAATACAGATTGTCAACGTTATACCTGACGATATGTATAGTGGGAGGTTATACTTTTTCTTTTCTTCATCATCGAATACCTGCCGCAAGACTAGTAACGACATAACCACTGCCGAAACGCTTACTATCACAAGGCTCATCGATGGTGATCTGAACTTGTTGTACATTGGCAAATAGTTGTATAGCAAATTGTTGAACCATTGCAAGTTGCTACCCCATGCCATCAGTACTCCGATTATTGAAGTTATAATCAGCCACCACCGTTCCGGACCTTTAACAACCATCAGTCCGAAAATGAACAGGAAAATTATTATTGCGCCCAAATACACTGGTCCTGAAGTAAATTGTTGATTTCCCCAGTACATTGGAGCTATATCATTTTTTTGCGACTTATAAAACTCTGAATTTTTAGACACTGGTTCATCAGAACCGCCACCATTGAATCCCGGCACAAGCAAGGTCATTGTCTCTGCTTTTCCGTAGCTCCATTCCGAGGCATATTCCGCATTGAGTCCATTGCTCGTATTCTGCTGGTTTTCATTATTATATATATCGTTGGGAGTTATTGTCAACTCAGTACCGCCACGCATAGTTTGCTTTACATATTCAGCATTAACCATAAAATACCGCGATGTAGACAGCAAAACTAGCACTGCACAAACCGCTAGTCCCCCTACTCCTTTCACATAATGCTTAAAACCCTTATTTTTAATGGAATAAGCCAAATAAACAAGTCCAATGACAACCGCCATTACCAGTGTATAATATGTAATCTGTATATGGTTGAACTGGATTTGAAGCCCAAGGGCAATGGTGAACAGCAACATCCCCCATAAATATTTTTTCCGAAAAACAAGAATCATTCCTGCCAATATTGGAGCAATCATCGATATTGCCCAAGCTTTTGTTATGTGCCCGGTTTCAATTATAATGATGTTGTAGCTCCCAAATCCAAATGCTAATGCACCAATAATACTTAGCCAAGGTTTCATGCCAGTTGCAGACAATGCCACATAAAAACCAAGAAGATAAAGAAACATTATTCCCCAGTCGCAGTTGCGGCCTTCTGGTCCATCACCGATAAATGTCAATGTTAGAATATATTTCAATGGCTGGAAAATGTTCTTTGATGGAATGTTATGCATCTGATACATAGGCATTCCGCTGAATGCGGAACTATTCCAATACGCATCTTCACCAGTTTCCGCCTTGTATTTCGCATATTCAGCCGACGACCAGCGGTACTGTATAACATCGCTTTGTGCAATTATCTTGCCTCCAAGAATTTGGTGCATGTACACTACTGCAACTATGAAAAAAAACAGCACAGCACCAGCATGGATAAGTATTTTTTTTGTCAACGGATTGATTGTCATTGCTGCTACTCCTTAGTTTCCGTGTATGGCCTTGCCTTCCAGTACCCCATTTTATCAATGTATTCATATACCTTTTCCGGCATGAAGAAGCGAACATCCATTCCTTTCCCAATAGAGTCCCGTATAAAACTGGAAGATATTTCAATCAAAGGAGCATCTACAATTTCGATGTCGGAATTCTCGTACTCAACAACTTGGCAACCAGGACGACGGTATACGTATATCTTATAATTCATCAGGATAACATCGTAGTTTTTCCATTTATGAAAAGTTTCAAGATTATCGCCACCTATAAGAATACTGAATTTGTAGTCTGGAAATTTTTCAGAAAGATATGTTAGCGTATTTATCGTATAATTAGGTTTTGGAAGATAAAACTCAATGTCAGAAACCCTGAATTTTGGATAGTTGCCTATTGCCAGTTGAACCAAATGTTGACGTACACGGTCATCAATCAGTGTAGACGATTTTTTTAACGGATTATGAGGTGTAACAACAAACCAAAGTTCATTGACGCCAGTATATTCAACCAAATAGTTGGCAATGGCAAGGTGTCCTATATGAACAGGATTGAACGAACCGAAATAAAGCAATATCTCTCTCTTTTTATTTTGCATCAAGTAATTCTATTTCAAAAACTAATGTACTAAAAGGTGGAATTATGTTTCCATACTTTTGGTCACCGTATGCAAGTCGGAACGGAATTACGACAAGGCAATGATCACCAACCTTCATGTTCATTACTGCCTCCTCCAAACCTACAATAACTTCCTTTTTGCCTATGACAAAGGAAAAAGGCTCGGAACGTTCAAGCGTCGAGTCAAATACCGACCCGTCGATAAATGCCGCAGTATAGTCAATTTTTACAGTATTCCCTACAGCAGGTTTCTTTCCTGCCCCATTGTCAATTGTCAGAATCTTCAACCCGCTGTCGGTATTTTTCATCGGATATTTCTTGTCCATGAGAAAACGGTTGATCAGGCTATTTTCTTCTTCAATGTGGGAACGGTACAATTCCTTGTTGCTGTTAGCATATTCAAGACTGGATACTATTTTCTTTAGTCCGATGTAGAAAACAATTTTATCGCCATTCTTTATAAAAGCTGGAATGTTAGTTTTGCATTGCGACTTCAAAAAGAAGTCAATTGCATCGACTTTTATTACAGCGCTATCGCCTTCGTGCATAAGCAATAAAGCTTCTTCGATGCAGCCTTCTGTTTTGGGAGCGGCCAAACGCATTTTGAAATCTTCGTCGATGTCCTTAGTGGAGAAAAGCAATGAATCGTTTTTCTCGGCTTTGTACGACATGTTCAAGTACATAATATCGCCAACGTTCAGCATTTTTTCCGATCTTGAACGCTTTACAAACCTATACTCTATTCCACTTTTAGTCTTTGCAAATATATTTTCCGGAAGATCAACAACATAATCTACCTGACCGTCCTCACCGAACACTATCTTTGTTACCCGACCGGTACTGTCACTATAGTTCCATTGTGACAATAGCGAATCTTCTTCTGATGATGTTATCTCTACAGCCTGTTGTTTCTGAGAAATATTACTTTCCTCACTATCCTTCTTATTCCCACCGCAAGCAGCAAAGAACAAGAATGCGATCAGACTTGACAATATTACGACAATCTTAATTTTCATTTGCGTACATTTACAATTTCAACATCATACACTAATGTTGAATAAGGGAGAATATCATTTTTGCCATTTTTCCCGTATGCAAGGCGCGAAGGTATTATTAATTTTGCCTTAGTGCCATTTTTCATCATCAATATAGCTTCTTCAAATCCAGCAATATGCCTGTCAATTCCAACTCTGTAGGTAATTGGAGCCAGTGCCTGCGTTGTTTCTACAAGTGAACCGTCAATCAAAGTTAACGTGTAATGCAGAGTTACAACATCTCCTTTTTTTATGAAATCACCTTCGCCTTCTTCGTCTACAATCAAATATAACCCGCTTTGTGTCGGAGGAACGGTAACATTAGTATTCCTCAGGTAATTATCGAGAATTTCCAGTTCCTGTTCCTCACTGTTATGAAATTTATTTGACATATAAAGTTCGATATCGGAACTGTCCATTATATCAACAAGTCTGACCTTTATTATTATCATGTCGTCGCCAGAAACACCATTGGGCAGATCGGAATATTTTTCCGAAAACTGTAGAAAGTTCTCTGCACTAATCTTAAAAATAGCAGAGTCTCCTTCATGAAGCATAGCCAGACCATCTTCGATACTACCTCCAGTATGAGCTGGCGCTTCCAGTTTTTTCATGTACTTTCCTTCTCTATTCTTCGAATCAAACAATACCCTGCCATCTTCAGTTTCGTAGGAATAGTACAATTCTAGAATATCTCCGACTTTTGGCGTTTTTCCATCTTTATTTTCATCAACTATAGTATAATCTAATTTTGATGTCGCATTCTGATTGTTATTTTTGCAAGAAATGGCGAGAACTAAACTTAAGATTATTAATATGTTACAAAATCTGTTCATATAAGACCACTATAATATAATGTCGCTATCGCCACTTGCATTGTTGGCATTCTTAATGTCAACAACTTCAACATCATATACAAGAACAGAGTATGGAGGAATCTTGTATGAGTCGCCAGCAACACCAAAAGCAAGGTGCGGTGGTAGAATAAAATATGCCTTCTCTCCTTTTTTGAGCAACTTAAAGCCTTCGTTCAATCCAGCCTCTTCCTGATTCCTGTCAATTACCATCTTCCTGTTGCCAGTAGATTCAGAATCATAAAGCACCTCTCCATTCATCAGCGAGGTCTTAAACGAAAACACAACAGTATCACCCGACTCTATAGGGGCATCGTTGGTAGACTTGTATATCATGTAGTACAAACCTATCTCTGTTTCTGTCATTTCCCAATTGTGCCTGCTTATATATTTTTCTACAACATCCCTATTTACATCAATCATTTCCTGATTGATCTTTATAGTTTGTTCTGTATTTTCCTGCATGACAACAGAATAAGGTAGAGCATTATCTTCCTGTTTCTGTTCTTTCGAACTGCATGAAACTATAAATACAGCTGCAATAATATATAACCACAATTTTTTCAAAGCAGGAGAATTTTAATATACATAATTCATTAACTCTTCCGAATACTCGCCCTTGACAAGATTCTCAAACTTCTTGCATACATCTTCCAACTTATCATAGCTTTCTCCACCCGATGCATTGACATGTCCGCCTCCATTGAAATGTTTGGCACTAAATGAATTAACATCGAAAGACCCTTTTGATCTGAAACTAACTTTTATAAAATTGTCTCTTTCAATAAATATTGCCGTAAAAACAATGCCATCAATCTGCATCGGGATATTAACAAAATTCTCGGTGTCACCATATTGTTCCCTATACTTGCGCCTATCTTCTGCCTTAATGTAAATATATGCTGTTTTATATTCTGGCAGCACAACCATCCTATTGCATGTAACGTGACCCATAAATCTTATCCTATCTTCCGACCATGAGTTGAACAACCTGTTGTAAATCTTATTCTTATCAATCCCGTATTCCATAATCTTGCCGACTACCCTGAATACGTTTGGATTCGATGAGTTGTATTCAAACGAACCTGTATCGGTAAGTATTCCAGTATAAAGGCAAGTAACTACATCTATATTGAAGTATTGATTCAGAAAAGTATTCTCAATAAACTCATACACAAGCTCGCATGCTGATGAATATAAGGTGCTGGCTATTGTAACGTCAGTAAAATTTTCCACAAAAGGATGATGGTCAAGCAATGCTTTATAGGCGGTGGATTTCTCAAACTGAGGTTGAATTGCACCAACACGTCGCTTGGCATTCATGTCAACACAAACAATCATGTCGAATCCATCCAATATTTGGGGGTCATTCTGAGTTTTCTTCCCTAGCACGCGCATTTCCTTTGCACCCGGAAGCCATTTAAGGTTGTCGGGATATATGGAAGGGCTGAAAACCGTGACATTTTTGCCTGTCTGTTTAAGAGCATTGTACAATCCCAACGACGATCCGACAGCATCACCATCAGGATTATAATGATGTATAATTGCAATATTCTCAGACTGTTTTAACCTGTCCGAGAATATTGCAAGTTCACTTTCGTATGTACTAATAATCGACATTCTAATCTTCGTCGTCTTCTACTTCCAAAACAAACGAACTGTCGCAATCTGCTTTGGAATACCATTGGAATGTGCCGCCACTAGTTCTAAAATAGACTTCGCTATCCTTGCTAAGTATTTTCATGGCCATACGCTTCCATGGAGTAATTCTGCCCTTGTACGACTTGTCAATCCAAACATCGACATAGTATCCAGTAGCATTCTCAAAAGACAGAGAACACAAATCTGCATCTTTTGGCATCTGCTGCTCATACTCTTCCATTCGCGGGAAACTATAATCCTCTGGATTTATTCCGTCGGGGATTTCGTTTGCTGTCAACGTCTGCGACTTTGCGCATAAAGCTGTTGCAGCGAAAATAACCAATAAAAAGCATCTCAGTTTCATATCATAAAATTTAATTAATAATATCTTACATTCCTGGTATCGGAGGCATACCACCCGGCATAGGCGGTGGTACAGCACCGAACAATGATGACAAATCTTGTACCGAACCTGCAGGCGACCACGACGGCATTCCCTGCTTCCATACCAAAGTGTCTCTTGTAATCTGTCCGTTTGCCGCCATATTTGACAATGTTGCAATATCGTATGGACCAGCCTGCTGTCCGTTTAATGCAACAAAGAAAGTAGACTGCGCCGGCATTGGTGGCGGAGCTACATTTGGTTGCTGCTGATATTGTTGCGGTTGCTGATACATATTTTGCTGCGGATTCATTGCGTTCATCATTTGACCTGCCATAGCAAATCCCATGCCCATTCCCATTCCAGATGCAGCTGCACTACCTCCAGGAGCCGTTGCAGCGGCCTCCATTGCGTTTGCTGCCTGGAACTGCGTATACCTGTTGAGATCGCCAAGAACACCCATGCTCGAGCGCTTGTCCAAAGCCTTTTCAACAGCCTCTGGAAGACTTATGTTCGAAACAAGGAACTTGGTCATATTCAATCCGTATTCCTTATATTCATCAACTATTACTTTACCTATCTTTTCCGAAAATTCATTGTAGTTTGATGCCATATCAAGAACAGGTATCTTTGATTCGGCAACTGCATCAGAAAATCGGGTAATAATGATATTTCTTAATTGATTGTTAATTTTTTCAACTGTGAAATCTCCATCAGTTCCAACAACGTCCTTGATGAATTTTGCAGCGTCTTCTACCCTATATTCATAAACGCCAAATGCACGAAGGCGAACGGGGCCAAATTCAGGATCCCTTACCATAACAGGATTAGGCGTTCCCCACTTATTGTCAAGGAATTTCTTTGTATTCACAAAATATACTTCAGCCTTAAACGGACTGTTGAATCCATATTTCCAACCTTTCAGTGTTGAAAGTATCGGCATGTTCTGAGTCGACAAAGTGTACATGCCAGGCTGGAACACATCAGCAATCTGACCTTCGTTGATAAAAACTGCAACCTGAGACTCCCTTACAGTGAGCTTCGCACCCATCTTTATCTCATTCTGATACCTTTCAAATCGATAGACAATTGTATTATTGGTCGGATCAAGCCATTCAATAATGTCAATAAATTCGTTTTTCAATTTTGTGAACAAACCCATATTACTATAATTTTAAAATTAATAAACCTATATACTTTTTTCTAAAACTTCAACATGTCCTTCAATTGCATTTAGCAAACAATTAGTATCGTCAATGATTCTGCTGCAACTTTCGGACTTAGCCATATTTTCCAGTTCGCAAATCTTTTCCGACACATTGCTGAAACCGAAGATTCCAATAGAGCCTTTCAACTTATGAAACTCATTTGCAATACCTACATTGTCGTTTGCTAAAAACAACTTTGTCAATGTGTTACGAGTATCTATGAATTCCTTTTTGAAACATGACAAAAGATCGCGCATCAAGTTTTTATCCCCCGCTGTACGCTCTTTGAAAGCCTCAAATTCTATTTTAACTTCTATTTCAGTCACAAATTCAAAAATACAAAAAAAAATAATACCTCAAAAATAAGGTATTATTTTTTTTCATTTTATTAATAAATACTCTATCTTCTCAACAAGCGAGTGTTTATATAATCAACAAAAGTATCCCTGTACGAACGTCCGATAGGAACCTGGTTGCCCTTTATGTTGATATATGCACCGTCAATATCATCAATGTGGTTTACATTAACGATATACGACTTGCTAACTCTGAAGAACATGCTTTCCGGCAACTTGTTGAAGATAGTCTTCACGTTCATTGCTGTCATGTACTTTCCGTGTGTTGCATGTATAATGACATAGTCCTTCAAACCTTCGATGAACAACATGTCCTCGAAATTAATCTTTACATACTTTCTTTCCGACTTGATGAATATGAACTTGTCTTCGAAAGCATCGAAAATACAAGGAGCAGCAGAGAGCTTCATGATTTCATCAGCTTTTGCAACTGATCTTACAAAACGTTCAAACTTGATAGGTTTTACCAAGTAGTCAACAACGTCAAGTTCGTATGCTTCAACAGCATATTGCGGATATGCAGTTGTAAGAATTACCATTGGAGGATTGTCGAGGTTCTTCAAGAAATCGATACCATTTGTACCAGGCATTTCAACATCAAGGAACATCAAGTCAATCTTGTTCTTCAATAAGAACTTGCTTGCTTCTGCAGCACTTGCAAATTCACCCATCAACTCAAGGTTGTCCAATTCTTCTACGTTCATCCTCATGCCTTCACGTGCCAGAGGTTCATCGTCAACAATAATACATTTAATCATCTTCAATTAATATTTTTAGTTCAACATTAAAATACTTCTCGTCATCGTCAATATTAAGTGTGTAATTACCAGCGCACAAAAAATCCAGTCGCTTCTTAGTGTTTTCTATTCCTATTCCGCTCGACTTAGTTTTTTCAGTTATCGAACCAGCTGGAGCATCACACTTGGTATTTCGAATCGCAAAGGAAACATATTTTTTTTCAACTCCAATGAAAATCTTTATAAATTTTTCACCAGCCGAGTTTTCATTTACGTATTTGAAAGAGTTCTCAAGGAAAGAAATGAACAAAAACGGATATACCATCACTCCGTCGAAATTCCCTTCTTTCTGATATTCGATTACAACATCTGTTTTCCTTACTTTTTGTAACTCAATGTAGTTTTCAATGTGCTTGATATCAGCCTTTAGCATAACCTTTTTGTCGATGCTTTCGTAAAGTTGGTATCTCAGCAGTTCCGACAATTGCATTACCATTTCGGAGGTTGCACTAGCCTTCTCTTTACGCGCCTGTATATATATGACATTCAGTGTATTGAAAAGAAAATGAGGATTCAGCTGCAGATTCAGATAGTACAATTCAAGACGATGTTTTTCTTCTTCCAGTTTCTTTGCCTTTTCTATGCGTCTTTTCTCATTAATCACAGAGAAAGGATTGCCAATCATAGCTGCAAGATAAACCGATGACAATTCTATTGAAACAAAATAAAACAAGTTAACTTTACCTGCCAACCACCCTATTAACAGCATGTTGGCTATAATAATCAAGACTTCGAAGCATGCGAAATGCCATATCTTGCATTTGGCAGATCTTACTATTAACTTTACGATTTCACATGCGAATGCCACTACGAAGACTTCCACAAGAACCATCTTCAACGCAAAAGTCCAATATTGATTACCAGCAATAATAATATTCAGGATTATAGCTGCACAATACAACAATGTATAATTCACACTATTTATAATCCTACTTTTGGTAAAAAATACTTTGCTTCCCTGTCTTTCCTTTTTCTCCTCCATTTCCAATGGTTAAAACCTTTGATAGTATCCGAATTGCAGTTGCAAAAATAACATTTTTTGCAATCTGTTTTACGTGGGCACAATTAAAAATAGCTTTTATAGCCGAAATGTATTTTTGAATTGTTGAAACTAAACGGATTGCTGTTTTGTTTGCCAATAGCATATACAAGCGAAAATATTCCTGCCGGCGTACTAAGGTCGATTCCTACCCCAACGCCTAGCGCATAATTGCTTGATTCTTCGACAGTAAACATCTTGCCGAAATACATTGCATCTGTAAGTACATATACCGCCGAATTGCGTTCAAAAAGATACCTCAGCTCAATTGTCCCCAGCGTATAATATGTTGCAGGAAGCGACATCTCGTCAAATCCCCTGATACTATTTAAACCTCCGACCCACATCAACTCGTTGTCGAAAATCCTTTTGCTATATGTGAACCTAGAACTGTTCCTAAGCTTTATGGTAAAACCGCGAAGCAATCCTATATATCCGCTGATGTCGTAAAACATGTTCGCCTGAAACTGTGCATTTAGGTTTTCAGTCTCCTTTTTCCTTCCCGCATCTGCAGTAGCAGCGAAAACAATCCCCTTATATGGATTGCGAATATTGTCAACATTATAATAGTCAATGCCAAATCCCAAAAGGTTTGTCTTGAAATTTGAAAAGTTTCCAGCAACACTATCGGCATTTCCTATTGGGAATGAAGCCGTGTTTCTATAGTATATGTAAAATCCTTTACTTGCAAGATTTCCAACTATTACCTTGCCATAGAAATCGGTTTTTATATATGAGGAATCTTTCTTTTCAAGTGAGAAATTTGCTCCAAGACCAATTGGTGACTTGAATATGTAAGGGAAAGAACCTCCTATGTTAAGAGTTTGATTCTGTGTTTCATACTTCTTCCAATTGAAATTAAAATTTTCACCGCGATGAAAGGCGTTTACAATCGACAGATCTATATCGCCTGTTACCATAAGTTTCCCGGTCGTTTGACTTTTGGGCATAATTCCCAGCACACCGCTGAACGAACTCGCCTTTTTGTTCTTTAAGTAAAGCAGCACATCCGATTTTGTTTCCGAAAACGCCAACTGGAATTCTTGCTCCTGCTCAAGGAATGGAATGTTTCTGATACGGCTGTCAATCCTCTCAATCTTATCTATAGTCAGGACAGTATTTTTCCGTAATTCAAGAGTACGTTCCATATATGTTTGACTTATTTTTGCATTTCCATTGATAATCAGACTGTCCATCTTAATTAGCGGATCTTTGTCAACCGCTAGTTTTGCAGAAATCATGTTTTCGGAAAAAATTACGCTGTCGAGACGCGCAGATGCAAACAAATAACCTCTACTGGCATAATAGTCAACTATCTGCGAACACAAATCCTGATAATAAAACAAATCTTGAGTTCTGCGATGTCTGGGCGCAATTGGAGACTCGGTAGCGTCAACCAATACAACACAAGGCTCTCCCATTGTAGCGTATGCATCAACACCTTTCGATCTGCTTACAATACTGTCGTAGCCAGCCATGAGATATGCGTTGCGCTGCTGCTTAGACATAAAATCGCTTAGATACTGATTACACAAAACGCTATCGGTATATTTTCGGGTTGCCGACAGTTTGTATTCGTCTGCTTCGTTTTCCCTAAGGTATATTTTTACCTGCTGCGAAAAAATATCGGCACTACACAAAATCGCAACTACACCTATTAATATATAACGAAGCACGTTGTCCATATCCATTAAAACGCAAGGACACGAAAAATCGTGTCCTGCAGCAATAAAAATAATAACAATATTATAAGCATTACGCTATCGTCATTTGGTGTAAATGCCCTTTATCGAACCATACAATTCGTCGAAAGCAATACGTATGTTTTTGTTTTTAAACATATTGGCTGGCAAATGTGCCAAATATCCGCATTGCGGAACTGCAATCAAACTTCTGTAATATGTAAAATCATCGAAAGACACTTCAACAGAAACGTTTGATGGTATCCGATAGTACAACCCCATTTTCTTTTCCTTTTTCTTCAGGTCTGATTGTCTTCCATAAAAATCGCTCACTTCCCTAGCTGTCTGCATATTGCTCAAGATAAGATATACAGGTTCCGAATCTTCGGTTCTCTGACTTATAACTTCATCGTCGCTATTTATGTAGCACAATGCAACTTTTTCTTCGTTTACATCTGGCTGTGGAGTATAATAGAATACATATTCGCGTGTTTCCTTGACAATCTTGCCTACAAAAAGCTCCATGTAGTGCTTCTCCATATCTTTCAGCTCAGTTATCATTATGTTTATGTCCGAAGGTGGTGTTTCTGTTTCAAATTGAGCTGTAAGGATTTTAAACAAGCGCTTCCTTATCTTTATAATAAAGTTTGCAGCTTCCTCGGCCTTCATTTCTTCGTCCTTGCTTATGATAACCTTGTTGTATACAGGAATCTTCTGAAAAACTGAATCAACTTCTACAACCTTGTATGTAGTATCAGTATTTCCTGTAAAATTGCGCTTTACACCATAGTCGGTGAATACTGGCAAATTAATGGATGATTCCCTCGTAAAATGGTACTCTTCAAAATCTTGCATTCCAGTAGCTTCCGAAAAATTGTACCCAGTAACGATACCGCTGCTATTGAAATTCAAATTTGCTTCGTTTTTTGAAACCACCATAAAGCAAGCGTTCGGATCAGGATGTGCAATCTGCTTAATATCAACATTTTCTATTTTTACATCTGTTTCGCTTACTATGGCTGCATTCTTGATGCTCAAGTATTTTTCGGCATATTTGGAATACGGACCAGGAATTAATGTTTCGGTAGTCACCGTCATTTTTATTTCAAATGTTGTCTGTGGCAAATAGTAGAGCACCGAATTCTTTTTTATTCGTACATCCGTATTTGTGACAGGGAAAACATTGATTTGCGAAAAACAGCAAACCGTTGACAGTAAAATCATTGTAGCCACTAAACTCAATCTCTTCATATACAATAATCGTTGTTAAAAATCTGTGCAAACTTACATATTTTTTTTCAAGTACACACCATAAAATCCCGTTTTAGGTTTGCGGATTACACTTATTTGTCAACATATAAACCTTTTGTAATTTCTGGTATTTTTTCAATTATGTCGGTTGCAATGGTTGAAATCATGCCGTAGTCAGCACTAGCAAGCTTTCCTGCTTCTCCATGTATCCATACGCCAGCAACTGCCGCATCGTCAATAGAATAGCCCTGTGCTAGCAATGATGTTATTATTCCGGTGAGAACATCGCCGCTTCCACCAGTAGCAATGCCGGGATTCATACCTATATAAAATATAATGTTTCCGTCGCTAAGAGATATTGCAGAAACTCCACCTTTCAACACTATGACACAATTGTGCTTAGCGGAGAAATCGGACATGAAACGTAGCCGCTCCACAGACGAACCAAACTCACCGAAAAGCCTTCCAAATTCCTTCGGATGTGGAGTAAGTATGCAATTGTCGAGTCTGCCTTGCATTTGAATGTCAGTTGCAATCACGTTTATGGCATCGGCATCAGCAACCATGGGCTTTCTACAACACAAAGCTTTGTCTACAAGTTTTTTAGCACAATAGTCCACTCCTATTCCAGGACCAATGCCTATTGCAGAAAACTTTTCTATATCGTCCTCCCATTTTTCCATAAACATTGCTTCTGGCACCGAAACCTGCATGATATTGCAGATGTCGTTGTCCGACGAAACACTTAACAGGCCCACACCACTACGCAGACATGCCCTCGAAGCCATGACAGCCGCACCCGCCTTGCCGCGACTTCCAGCAATCAGCAAAGCATGTCCGAAAGTTCCTTTATGATCGAATGGATGCCTTATTTTCAGCATTTTAACAACATCATTCCTTTCTGCAATGTAATACGAAGATGGCATTTCTTCTTTCGATTTCATGTCGTGCCTTATGTCTACCAACCTTATTTCACCATAGTAACGTGAATTTTCGGCAAAAATTGCCGACAAAGGAAGATTTCCGATAGCAAATGTAACATCAGCATCGAGGACTGCTCCACTATTGTCTGAATTGTCCTCTCCGAAAAGTCCAGATGGAATATCAATTGACCAAACTTTTGCATTTGAACCGTTAACAATGCTAATAATTTCTGCATACTTGCCCGTTACACTTCGACTTAATCCTGTACCAAAAATTGCATCGATTACTATCGTATTGGGTGAAATAACCAGATCTGCCATATTGGCAGCGCTAAGTCTTGTAACACAATTAGAGTCTATTTCTAGAATCAGATCAAGATTTTTTCTGCATTCATCGCTTATTCTTTCCGAAAAATCACATAGCCAGACACTTACATTAGCATTAGAGTTCTTTAACATTCGCGCCAGTCCAAGACCGTCTCCACCATTATTGCCGGTTCCTGCAACTACTATAAAGTTTTTTCCAGTGAAATCGGGCACAATGGATTTCATTTCTTGAAACAAGGCAATTACGGCACGTTCCATAAGTTCGTATGATGAAATCCCTTGAGCGCTCATTGTCAACATGTCAAGATTGCGCGTCTGCAACGATGTTAGAATTTTATTCATGTCAATTTTATTTACAGCAAAAATACTCTAGAGAGACAACATTTTCACATACAAGACTAAAACTGTTAATAACTTTGATATTTAATGTATACGCAAATATACAAACTAAGCTTATTATTTTTTCTAACAAGATAAATAAAATTACAACTAAAATCATTTTTTACCATAGGGCAACATGTTATAAATTGTTAACAAATCGTTATATGGAAAACATTTATTTTGTTTGTTTTTGGTAATTTTGCGTATAAACTTTTAAAATAATGTATAATGAAAAAATTTATCTTTAGTATTGCAGCATTGATTATTTCATTTGCTGCATTTGCGCAGACCGAAGGCTCTGACTGTGCTAACCCAAGCACAATTGCAAGTCTTCCCTACTCTGCTGAAAACCAAACAACTTTAGGAACAAATCCTTACACATTGTCAACCTACACAATGCGTAGCGGATGCCATGTTTACAAGTTCATCCCAACCGAAGATCTAAATGCGACGATTACGCTGTCGGGTATTTCAAGGGCATACAGTCCAGAAGTATCTTTTGCTATGTCGGCTTCTAATGTTGGCGTTTTCCTGTACAACGGCTGTCCTGACGCAGAAAACACTCAACTGATCGGAACTCCTTTCGTTTCTAGTTCAACAACATCAACATCGGGTTCAATAAGCAATGTAAGCCTTGTTGCATCGACTGAATACTACATTGTAGTTGCAGCCGACTCTCTTATTTCACAAGGCATATTTGGTTATGGTGCTGCTGAAAGCTACACAACTGCATCGTTCAATATTTCGATTGAAAGAGTTGTTGAACACGACGTAGCAATTCGCACCGTGGCTGTAGCCGCATCAGGATGTGCTGCAAGTACAGATGTTTCATACACAATCGCCAATGCCGGCACACTTGGAACAGAAGAAAATGAAGTTTCGGTAGTATGCAAGGTTAACGGAGTTGACGCAGCAACAGAAACTCTTCCTGCAATTGCATCAGGTGCAACACTGACAAGAACATTCTCGAATGTTGCTTTGTCAGAAGGCAACAACACCATTGAGATTATTGCAACTCTCGCTGGTGATGAAACTGAAACAAACAACACAGGAAGCGCAACCGCTATCAGAAGCAATGTAGTTTCAGCATTCCCGTTTATCGAAGAATTTGAATCGGCACCTTTCGGTTGGACTCCAAGCGCAGCAAACGCATGGGTTGCAGCAGAAGCTGAAGGCGGAAACCACTACTACATGACTGATACCGCAGTCAGCAAGAACTCCTACATCTACGGACCTTGCTTCAGCTTTGCATCACTTGAGGCTCCAGAATTGCATTTCGATGTAATTGCAGATTATCCAAGTTCGTCAGGACTTGGTGACATAGGCATCCCCGGCATGGGTGACTTGTTTGGCGGCATGACAAACTATGGCTATGTACTTGTTTCTGCAAACAACGGTTCAACCTGGGATACTGTTACAAGAATTGATGCTTGCGAAACTTGGGTAAGCAAAAACATCAGCCTCGCCACATACGCAGGAGAATCAAGCATACAGATCAGATTTGTTTACAACGCATCCTTAAGCGGACTTGGTGGACTATTCGGTGGAACAACTACTGGTGGTGCAGGCTTGTCACTTGACAACATCGTTGTTAAGGACGCTGCCGAAAATGACTTGGGCGTTATCGCTATCACAGGCCCCGCATCTGGTTGCGGACTTTCTGGAAACGGTCATGTTGCAATAACAATCAAGAACTACGGTCGTAGAGCTCAGCCAAACTACATTGTAAAATACTCGCTTGATGGCGGTGTAAACTGGGTTGAAGAAACTGTTAGCACTCAAATTGCTGCAAATGCAACCGCAAGCTACACTTTCACAGCTTCAATGAGCATGCCTACTGTTGGCAGATATGACATAATTGCAAAAACAGCCCTAACTGATGATGAAGATCCAACTAACGATGAAGCAGAAGGTTTTGTAGTTTCACAAGGCCAGTACAATGAAGCTGTTGCAATTTTTGACGATCCTGAATTTATTAACGACTGGTATGCAACCGGAACTTATTCATCATGGGCATTCGGAAAGACTGCTGTTTCACAAACCGACAGCATCTGGACTTGGGCTACAAATCCTAACGGACCTGTAAATCCAGGAGAAGAATCCTTCCTTTACTCACCATGCTACGACCTTTCAGGAATGACTAATCCTATCATCAAGATTAGCCTCAAATACAACCTCAGTGCAATGGATATGGGTGATACAGGCGATGGCGAAATGCCTATCGATCCAAGCAGCATGTTCGGCATTTTCGGTGGTTCACTTTCATTGCAATATTCAACCAATGGCGGTACAGCATGGATGACTGTTGTAGCTGGTGACGGCGACCTCAACGAAGGCTGGTACACTTCAAACATGATGACTGAAGGCATGAGCGAACCCGGATGGTCAGGCAACACAAACGGCTTCGTTAGCGTTAAGGTAAAACTCAACTTCCCAAGTGCAGCTAACCTCTCTAGCGTAAAGTTCAGATTCGCATTCAAGACCACCAGCATGAACATGGGTGACGATGAAACTGGAATGGGCGGATTGTTCGGTGACATTTTCGGAAGCATGACTGGCACAAACTCAATACAAGGTGCAGCAATCAACAATTTTGTAATTTACGATTGTTCTCCTGTTCCAACAGCTTCATTCACACATAGCGAAGTATGCACCGGTCAGCCGATCCAATTTACCAACACTTCTCAGAATGCAGAATCGTATGCATGGAACTTTGGTGACGGTGCAGGAATCGACCTTGGTGAACTTACTGGTGAAGAAGGTTTCGACCTAAGCCAGTTCTTCGGTGACGGTTCAACAACATCTACAGAAGAGAATCCAACAATGACCTATACTGCTGATGGTGAATACACAGTAATATTGACTGCAAGCAACGAATGCGGAACAAGCATACATCAGGAAGTTTTGACCGTTAACTCTTGCACAAACATTGAAGAATTAGAAAACGGCATCAGCATCTATCCTAACCCAGCAAGCAGCAACATAACAATTGCTAATGCAGAAAATGCTGATGTTGAAATCATGAATGCTCTTGGTCAGATTGTTTATTCAAGTGAAAATATCTCTGGTGAACATTCAATCGACATCAGCAACCTTTCAAATGGAACATACTTCGTTAAGATTAACAACACTGTTTCAAAGATTAACATTGTAAAGTAAATTTTCACCTAATTATTAAAGAAAATCTGCTTCAGAAATGAGGCAGATTTTTTTTCAAACCAATAAAACTTTTTTGCTAATCTGTCGTATAAGATATTAGTTTTAAAAATAAGAAATGAGACAGTTAAAGATTACTAAATCAATTACCAATCGCGAGAGCGCATCGTTGGACAAATATTTACAAGAGATTGGTAGAGAGGAACTTATTACAGTAGAAGAAGAAGTAGAATTAGCGCAGAGAATCAGAAAAGGCGACCGTGAAGCATTGGAGAAACTTACTAAGGCAAATCTTCGTTTTGTTGTTTCCGTAGCAAAGCAATACCAAAATCAGGGCTTAAGTCTCCCCGACCTTATCAATGAAGGAAACCTTGGACTTATAAGGGCTGCCGAAAAATTTGACGAGACAAGAGGCTTCAAGTTCATATCGTATGCTGTATGGTGGATACGTCAGTCAATCCTTCAAGCATTGGCAGAACAGGCAAGAATTGTAAGACTTCCGCTCAATCAGGTAGGTTCTCTCAACAAGATAAACAAGGCCTTGTCGCGTTTCGAACAGGAAAACGAACGCCGTCCTACTTCCGAAGAACTTGCAAAAGTACTTGACATGCCAGAAGACAAAATCTCCGACACTTTGAAAGTTTCCGGAAGACATGTTTCAATGGATGCTCCATTTGCAAACGGTGAAGACAACAGCCTTGTTGACGTACTCGAAAACACCGACTTGCCAAACACCGATTCCAAACTTATAGAAGAATCTCTGTCAAGAGAAATTGAACGTGTATTGGCAGCGCTGACTGAAAGAGAAAGAGACATTGTAAAAATGTTCTTCGGCATCGGTGGACCAGAAAGAACACTTGAGGAAATCAGCGACCAGTTCGGACTTACACGCGAGCGTGTTCGTCAAATCAAAGAAAAAGCAATCAGGCGACTAAAACATTCAAACAGAAGCAAACTGCTGAAGAGTTACCTAGGATAATAAAAAAGCGTCATCAAGACGCTTTTTTTATTTTATATCAATGCTTTAGCCCATGCCACAGCAAACTTAATTTAATCCTTATCAATATACTTTTAAAAAATCCTGAATATTCTATAGGCACATCATTACGTCTAGCAAGTTCCGAAAATAGCGATGACTTTAAAAACATATTTCGCTCAATACAATTCCGCCTCCATTCTTCATTAATCCAATGAATTACAGACCAAGATTCAGGAACATCATCATTCATAGAAAGCATTCTCCTAACATCATTCCACGAATCATGATTAGAAAAGTTTCTGACGTATGTCTCCAGCCCCAGGTCAGCAACATTGTTTGCAAGTATCTTTATAGGCAAATGCCAGTCCCGATTATTTTCATCCACTTTTTCTACAGCTTCGGCATAACACTTTTCCATAAGCAGCGAAGCTTTTGGACATTTCATGACATTTCCAACCAAAGGAAGCGAATGATGAGAGCGAAAAACGTATTCACTATCAAAATCAAGAGGTTTCAGACAAGTAACATCCATATCGACCCACCATCCACCATACATGTACAAAAGTTTGTAGCGAAAAATATCACTGAACCCCGCATAACTACCCTTGCCATGTCCAAACTGGTCTGAAAAGCGGTAAGAAAAAATCTTGCTGCTAGGAATAATTTCAGAAGCATCCCTTAGTATTGTCCCGGAAGGAAGTTGAGTTTCAATGTCATCGTACGCCCAAAGAACAAATTTATGGCCGTTATTTATGAACGATTTGATAGTCAATAATTCACATGCGGAAAGGCTATTGCCAATCCACATTGAATTTACCGTTATATTGCTATCGTTCATAAAATCCTGTTATGCCTTTGACAACGAAACCTTCATGCCTTCTGGTTCACAGTATTCCAATGTGATAAGGTTGTTTTCAGACACGTCGGCCTTAATTATGTATTCGGCAAGCACATCTTCTACATACCTTTGTATTGCTCGTTTCAAATGTCTTGCACCAAACTTTGGCTCATAACCTTTTTCGACAATAAAATCTTTTGCTGAATCGGTGATGTTCAATGTGAAGCCCATGTCGTGCACCCTTTCGTAAAGTCCTGCAAGTTCGATGTCAATAATTTTGCAAATATCCTCTTTTGTCAAGGTGTTGAACTGGACTATATCGTCGATACGATTAATGAACTCGGGAGAAAAGGTTTTCTTCAAGGCATTTTCTATCACGGCTTTGGCATTTTCGCTGTATGCATCCTTACGAGCTTTTGTGTCGAATCCCACTCCTACGCCGAAATCAGAAAGCTGACGCGAACCAATATTCGATGTCATTATAAGAATCGTATTCTTAAAATCGATCTTCCGTCCCGAGCTATCAGTAAGACGGCCTTCGTCAAGTATTTGCAGCAAAATGTTAAACACATCAGGATGTGCCTTCTCTATTTCATCGAGGAGTACCACCGAATATGGTTTCCGCCTAACCCGTTCGGTAAGCTGTCCGCCTTCTTCGTAGCCGATATATCCTGGAGGCGCACCCACAAGTCTCGAAACCGAGAATTTCTCCATGTATTCGCTCATATCGATGCGAATCAAAGCATCCTCCGTATCAAACAAATACTTGGCAAGAATCTTTGCAAGCTGCGTCTTTCCAACACCTGTAGGACCAAGGAAGATAAATGTTCCTATTGGTTTGTTCGGATCCTTCAATCCTGCACGGTTTCTATGTATGGCACTGACAATCTTGTTTATAGCCTCGTCCTGACCAATAATTTTTCCAGATAGTGCCTTGCCCATTTCGAGTAGTCTTGTGCCTTCAGACTGAGCCACTCGCTTAACTGGAATTCCTGAAATCATTGCGACAACCTCGGCGACATCGTCCTCAGTTATCAGCTTCTTGTCTTCGTTCATTTCAGACAGCCACTGCTTCTTGTAGTGGGCAATCGTATTTTCAAGTTCGCGCTCCTTGTCGCGATATGTTGCCGCCTCTTCGAAATGTTGGTTCTTTACTGACAACATTTTTATTTCGCGAGTTTTCTGCAATTCTTCCTCATACTCAACAATCTTACTTGGAACAGAAACCTTGAATGTATGCATTCTTGCTCCAGCCTCGTCGAGTGCATCAATAGCCTTGTCAGGCTGTGCCCGTTCACTAATGTATCTGTCAGTAAGCCTTACACATGCTTCGATTGCCTTGTCCGAATATATAACCTTGTGGTGGTCTTCGTACCTGCCCTTTACCTTCTGCAAAATGCATATTGTATCCTCAATTGACGGAGGCTCAACAATAACTTTCTGGAAACGACGTTCCAAAGCTCCATCACGTTCAATTTTGCGGTATTCGTCCAGAGTCGTTGAGCCAATGCACTGGATTTCACCACGTGCCAAAGCAGGTTTCAAAATATTGGCAGCATCGAAGTTGCCCGAAGAATCGCCGGCACCGACAATCGTATGGATTTCGTCAATGAACAAAATTACATCAGGAGAATCCTTCAGCTCGTCAATCAAGTCGGTCATACGCTCCTCAAACTGGCCACGATACATTGTTCCTGCCACCATCGATGTCATATTCAGCATTATAAGCTTCTTGTCCAAAAGAACATGCGACACTTCTTTTTTCACAATCTTTGTTGCAAGAGCCTCAATTATTGCCGATTTCCCAACACCCGGTTCGCCAATTAGCACTGGATTGTTTTTCCTGCGCCGTGAAAGTATCTGCGTAATACGAGCAATCTCATTTTCACGACCATACACAGGATCGAGCTTATCCTCCATGGCTGCAGCAGTCAAATCAACACCAAACTGGTCGAGCATAGGTGTCCGTGACTTGTTTCCATGTCTTTTGCGACGACCGCCCGTCGATTCAGAAAATGTATTTTCATTTGCGATCTGCATGTCGCTGTCAAACGGAAGATCATCATCCAACTCTTCATTATCATCAGCGCTCCATGCGTCAAGTTCCAGAGTCATCCTATACGTGTCATACTCAATATTGAATTTACCTAACAGAACCAACAGATTGCTAGGCACTTTGAGTATGGCAAGCACCAAGTGGTTTGTATTTATTACGTTACTTCCAAGCGAAATGGCTTCAGAATTCATAAAAAGACGAATCCTTGCGATCAGCTTGCTTTCAACAACGTCATCGGGATTTGTAATGGCAAGTTCTGCCGACCTATAATTGCTTTCAATTGCTGCTTTAAGTTCCCTTATATTGACATTCAACACCTTTAAACTCTCTATTGCCTCGCACTCCGAGTTGCGCAATACTCCTAAAAACAGATGCTCCGGATTGAGCATACTGCTTCCAAGCCTAACCGCCTCTTCACGGCTATACTGCCATGTATCAATCAGCGACTGTGAATAGTTATTTTCCATTATACACTTATTTGAAGTGCAAAAATACAAATTTCAAATGTGATACAGACGAATCTGTTTAAATAATTATAGGTATAAATCGATACATCTATACCTTATGGCCATTAGGCGAATAACAATCGAATGTCGAATCGGAATACATCACTATTATCTTTTCTATTTCACGATGCGTTTTTGGGGCAACTTTAGCAGCAACAACATTCTGAGATTCCGATTGTTGGATAGAGTCTGGCATCTCGGTTTCTACTGTTTTAAGCTGTTCTGGCTCGAAAAAATCAGCGTCAGTCGGATTAGTATACAAATCATCGGCTTTATTTGCATTTAGGGGAATTTCATGTTGGGCAGACTGCATGGAAAACAAATCAGGTTCACGATTTACCATTTTTGTGTCACCGGACTTATACATTTCACCTCGTCCAAAAAGAAGCCATTCTGGATTTATACCGCGAAAGCGTTCCAAAATTTTAGTCACCAGTTCGAGCGACACATTATTTCGTTCAGAAAGGTAGTGTGACATCCTAGAATTTTTGATACCAATCTCGGCTGCAAACTTACCTGACGACATGCCTTCTTCATCCATTATTTTCTTGATTCTGTCTACCATCTTTTTTATAAAATTTCAGTTTACAAATGTAACAATACTTTTAATTACATTTGTAAAAACTTATAAACAATCTTAATGATTACATTTGTAAATTGTAAAAATTGGCATTTTTTAATAATATGATATATTTCTTTATATCACAATAATTTAACACAATGCAGCAAATATTAAATAAACAAATAAAGTAAATCAACATAAAACACTGGACAATAGGACATAAGATAAGAAATACACGCCATAAAAACAACCTATTTTAACAAAAGAAACAAATAAGAGCAAAATAAGCCTCGCAACACTAAAACATAAACTTTAAATAAATTGTATATTTTATTGAAAACATGTATTTTACAAACAAACATAAATCCAAGAAACCTTTATTTAACAAATGTTAAAACATTTGCATTTACATTTGACAAAAAAAATTACATCGGTAAAAATAAAAGTGTAAATATTGCTATTTTACATTTGTAAACATAACATTTTACAGTACTTTAATTTTACATCTGTAAAACACACGGAATTTTTACAAAAAGTAAAAAATGTATATTTCGAATTATTTTTGGGCTTGTAATACCGAACCTCCATCGCAAATAGATCTGTCTTTTCCTGAAAAAAGTTGACTCAAAAAAGAGTTAACAATGTATCAGTTACACACAGAAAAACAATTGAAGTATTTCAAAGAAGTGATTCGCCTTCATTATGAAGAAGGCTACGGAGAG
>Ga0310786_10000326_pt1 | contig 78595 bp, 65 predicted proteins | sample AusTroGonzalo_MG_FD_203881 | JGI IMG/M metagenome (GOLD analysis project Ga0310786, IMG submission 203881) | Bovine rumen microbial communities from tropical cattle in Woodstock, Queensland, Australia - Gonzalo_03 (v2) (version 2) | ecosystem: Host-associated > Mammals > Digestive system >... | reverse complement strand
TATTTCTTCACTCGTTTTGCCTATTTCGAAATTGTAGTCCCACAACCCGAAAAAACTCGGATTATTACAGACTATTTAATTTCTATCTTCTCGTTTTTTAAACCTCTTAATCTCTCTCAATATTTTCAAAGAACTGTCCCCTTTTCCAAAAGGGGATGCAAAGATACACACTTTTTTCAAAGCGGCAAATTTTTTTTGAATTTTTTCCAGCTATTTTTTGCTGAAAATATCTATGATGTTGAGTATGACCGCGGAAGCCTTTTCCATGCTCTCTAGCGGCACCCATTCCATCTTTCCGTGGAAGTTCAGCCCGCCTGCGAAGATATTCGGGCAGGGAAGCCCCTTGAAGGAAAGATTGGCCCCGTCGGTGCCCCCGCGGATGGGCTGCACCTTCGGTTCTACGCCGGCGCGCCGCATCGCCTCCATCGCCGTTTCGATGATCTGGTAATGCGGTTCCACCTGCTCGCGCATATTATAATATTGGTGTTTGATCTCCGCACGGACGGTCCCTTCGCCCCACTTGGCGTTCAGGAAATCCACGCAGCGGCCGACAAAGGCCTTGCGCTCCTCGTAGAGGGAGAGCGAATGGTCGCGGATGATATAGGTCAGTTCCGCTTCCTCCACCGTTCCCTTCATCCCGATCAGGTGATAGAAGCCCTCGTAACCTTCCGTGTACTCGGGTTTCTCAAAGGCAGGCAGCAAGTCATTGAACTCCATCGCGATGCGCATGGCATTCTTCATCTTGCCCTTCGCATAGCCGGGATGCACGTTAAGGCCGCTTACGCGGATGGTCGCCGCCGCCGCATTGAAGTTCTCGAACTCCAGTTCTCCCACTTCCCCGCCGTCCATCGTATAGGCATAATCGGCGCCGAAGCGCGCTACGTCGAACTTCACCACGCCGCGGCCGATTTCCTCGTCGGGCGTAAAGCCGATGCAGATTTTCCCGTGCTTCACCTCCGGATGCGAGCTCAGGTACTGCACCGCGTCCATAATTTCCGCCACGCCGGCCTTGTCATCCGCACCGAGCAGCGTCGTACCGTCGGTCGTGATGAGCGTCTCGCCCTTGTGTGCAAGCAGTTCCGGGAAATCTTCGGGCGACAGGAACAGCCCCTCCACGCCCTTGAGCGCAATCGGGCCGCCGTCGTAATTGGGAATCAACTGCGGCTTGACGCCGGTGCCGGAAGCGTCCGGCGATGTATCCACGTGCGAAATAAAGCCCACGGCGGGCACCTGCGCATCGATATTCGAAGGCAGCGTCGCCATCACATAGCCATATTCATCGAGCGTCGCTTCGACGCCCATCGCCAGCAGTTCATCGCGCAGCATCCGCAGCAGGTTCAACTGCTTCGCGGTGGAAGGCTGCGATTCGGAATTCTCATCACTTTGCGTATCTACGGCCACATACCGTAAGAAACGGTCCAATAACTTTTCCATTATTATTTTTCAACTTTTTTCGAAGTAATTACCATATAGAGACATAGCAGGATGAACGGCACGATGGCCACCATCTCAGCAGGGGCGGCACCACCGCTCAGCGGCGTATTCCATCCCGTCAGCATCAGGTCAACCCCGGCAAAGCGGAGCACCGCGGAAACCACACCCATCAAGGCACCGCCGGCGATGAAACCGCTCGCGATGAGCGTTCCCTTCTCGCTGCGCGCCTTATTGAGCGCTTCATCCTTGCTGCGGCTGCCCACATACCAGGAAATCGCACCACCCACCAGGAGCGGCAGGTTCAGGTCCAGCGGAATGAACATACCCAGGCAAAACGCCAGCGCAGGCACCTTGAACAGCGTCAGCGTGACCGCGATCAGTGCGCCGATGCCATAGAACAGCCAGGGCGCGCTGCCGTCGTTCATCATCGGCTGGATCACCGCCGCCATCGCATTGGCCTGCGGAGCGACGAGGGCACCCTCGCCAGTAAAGCCGTAGGTCCTGTTCAGGACCAGCATCACGGCGCCGACAGTAGCCGCGGACACCAGCGTCCCGACGAACTTCCAGGTCTCCTGCTTCGCGGGCGTCGTTCCGATCCAGTAGCCGATCTTGAAATCGGTCACCAGGCCGCCGGCCATCGAAAGGGCCGTACAGACCACGCCGCCGATCACCAGCGCCGCCACCATACCGGCATTCCCTTTCAGCCCCGCGGCAACAAGAACCAACGCCGTGATAATCAGCGTCATAATCGTCATCCCGCTCACCGGGTTCGAGCCCACGATGGCAATCGCATTCGCCGCCACGGTGGTAAAGAGGAAGGCGATGACCGCCACCACCAGCAAAGCGAGCAGAGCCTGCCATACGCTCTCCACCACGCCGCCGAAAGCAAAGAAGGCGAACGCGGCAAGCAGCGTCAGCGCAATCCCGAAGACCACGCCGCGCATCGGCAAGTCGCGCTGGGCACGGTCAGTTTCCGCCGGAGCGCTCCCCTTCTTGCGGGAAAACTCCCCTACGGCCAGCCCGACGGCATTCTTGATCACGCCGGAGGACTTGATAATGCCGATGATGCCCGCTGCGGCGATACCGCCGATACCGATGTGCCGGGCATACTCCTTGAAAATCTGTTCCGGCGACATTTCCGCCACCGTCATAGTGATGCCTGTACCCATCAGGTCCAGCACCTGCGCGCCGAACAGCACGTTCAGCAGCGGAATGATGAGGAACCAGACCAGGAAACTGCCGCAGCAGATGATGAAGGCATATTTGAGTCCGACGATGTAGCCCAGGCCCAGCACCGCGGCGCCGGTATTGAGTTTCACGACCACTTTCGCCTTGTCGGAAATCACCTGGCCCACGTGCAGCACGGTGGAAGAAAGCGTCTCGCTCCAGGCTCCGAAGGTCGCCACGATAAAGTCGTACAGACCGCCCACCAGACCGCTCAGCAGCAGGGTGCGGGTACTCTTGCCCCCTTCCTCACCGCTCAGCAGCACCTGCGTCGTCGCCGTCGCCTCCGGGAAAGGATACTTTCCGTCCATCTCCTTCACGAAATACTTGCGGAAGGGAATGAGGAAGAGAATGCCCAGAAAGCCACCCAGCAGCGACGAGAGGAACATCTGCATAAAATTCACGTCCAGGCCGAGGATATAGACCGCGGGAAGCGTAAAGATCGCTCCCGCCACGATGACACCGGAACAGGCGCCGATCGACTGGATAATCACATTCTGGCCGATGCCTTCCTTCTTGCCGAGCGCCCCCGTCACACCGACGGCGATGATCGCAATGGGAATCGCGGCCTCAAAGACCTGTCCTACCTTCAATCCCAGATAAGCGGCCGCCGCCGAAAAGAGCACGGCCATCAGCAGACCCATCGTTACGGAATAGGGAGTAACCTCAGGGCTTCCGTCCTTTACTTTCATCTTTTTCTTTCTTTCGTTCGTATTGTGCGATGTATTTTTCCAGCCGGCGCCGGTCTTTTTCTTCCTCCCGGTCGCGGCGGAGCACTTGCTTCAGCGTACGCTTGCGCTTCTTTTCGAGTTTCTTCTGCTCCTTCAGGGCCTTCTTGACCGCATCCAGCGAATCCAGGCGTGCCCACTTGGCATCCCGTTCGGCAATGCGCAGCGCAATCGCGAGATCCTGCGCATCCCGGCGCTCCTGTGCCTTCTGCTCCCGCTCGCGGCGGGCCTGTTCCCGGCGTTCGCGTTCGAGTTGCTTCGCATCCGGAGGCGGAGGCGGCAGCAAAGTGTCCGCAGGGGCCTTCACCGTCGTGTCAGGAGGAGCGACGAGGGTATCCGGCGGCGCAGGCCTCGCTACCGGAGGAGGCATCAGCGTATCTTCCGAAGCGGTCAGGGTATCGGCAGGCGCGGCCGTCGTATCCGCGGGAACAGCCGGGTCAGGGGCAGGCACGGGGACAGGAGCCGGGGCAGGAACTGCCGGCGTTTCCTCCTTGTCCTTCTTCCCCTTCTTCTTTTTCTCCTTGCCCGGCAGGGACTTGTCCGGTTTTTCACGGGGCGGAGGAACGATGCCCTGCTTGCGCAGTTCTATATCCTCCATAATGCCCTCCATATAGCCCGGGAAGTAGAATTTGGTCTGTTTGAAATCCGGTCTGGGGCGCGACGAATAGACGCTGCGCTCGGAGGCGTTGGCCTCCCTCGTAGTGATGTCCTGCTTCCCCTTTGGACGCCGCTCGGGCGCCCAGTTGAAGCCCTTCATCCGCTTGTCTTCCTGAGGCATCTGCGCCAGGGGGAAGGCATCGTTCTTGGGCGACTCGAAATAATGGACCCGCTCCAGTTCCCCCTTGCGCAGGGTGGCGGAAAGCATCTTGCTCTGCACCTTGTTCACCGTGGCGATCTGGCCGTCCTCTTCCAGATAGAAAAGGGCCACTGCACCGCCCAGGGCATCGAAACGCCGCAGGGTGGAAGTCGTGTCAAAATAAGCCATCACCTCGGCGCCCTTGATCTGATTGAAGAGCATCGTGTCCTCCTGCGTGATGATAAAGGCCTCGGAGAGCAGGTTGGCCTTGTCCAGGCGGCCGTTGCGGATCAGCACATACACGCTGTCGGCGGTATACTGGCGGTTGCCGTCATTCCAGAAATAGGGTGTCCCGTAAAAACGGGCGATGGAATCGAGGTCCGTATAATCGAGCGAATCGCAGCGCACCTGCAGATCCTTGCGGAAAATCCGCACGTCGCCTGCGGCATAGAGGAAGCCGATTTTTGTGGAATCGATGGGCGGGGGCAGGGAGTCCACGGGAGCGCCGAGGCTGTCCGCCGGAGCGGCGGGCGCTTCGGGGGCCGCGTCAGGCGAAGAGGGCGGTTCCACCGGAGGGGCCGCCACTTCGGGCTTGTCCTTGCCGCCTTTCTGCATCGACTGGCTGTAACCGTGCTCGCGCTGCTCTTTCTCTTCCGCCGCCTTGGCGGCCGCTTCCGCAGCAGCCTTGGCCGCCTGGGCCCGGTACTCCTGCACCGCATCCATCCCGATCTCAGCAAGCCGGGTCTCCGCCTTGCTGATCAGGTAGGCCGGAATGCTGTCCCGGCGGATCGTGTGATAGACCATCAGGTCGGCGCCCACGTAGGCGGTATCGCGACTGGCATCCTCTTCCTGCACGATGGCGGCCGCGACATTGCGGCGCATCGTCACCGTCGCGGTGCTGTCACAAAACAGGATATGGTCGGCGAAAGAGGTGACGCCGCGCACCGTATCACGCAACTGGGCATTCCCGCGAAGGAGCAGTTCGCCCGTTTCGCGATAGACGTACATCGTATCCGCCCAGCCTTCGCGCTCGGGCGACAGGCCGTGGACATCGTCCGTAAAAAAGAAAACCTGACTGTCGCGGGCATACCAGCCGCCGCGGGCCGAGAGCATATTGTCCCCGTTCCAGAAATCGATCGGTTCCACGAAATCCGCCCGGGCGATGCGGGAGTCATACTCGAGCGCCTGCGTCTTGACGAACACGGAGTCCGTGAACATATTGACATTGCCCGAGAAGGTGAAAAACTCCGTCTTGGAGTCGTAGGTGCCGTCTATGCTCTCGATGATCTGCCCATCCTCGTCGCGCATCGAGGCGCCCTTGCTGAAGACGGCGACACTGTCCCGGGTGTTGTATTCCAGATGCTGCGTGCGGAGCAGGTTCTTCTGCTTGTTCTCCAACTGCACCAGCACGCCGGAAAAGAGGGCCAGGTCCTCGTCGATGACATAGGTCAGTTTTTCGCTGGTCAGCCGGGTATCGCCCTGGATGACCTTGACGTGCCCCTTGGCCAGGATGAGTTTTGTATCGACGTTCCAATCGGCGGTATCGCTGATCAGATACATCCCGTTGTGCAGGAAGGTGGCGCCGAGCGCCTTGCGGTGCTGCTCGCCGAAGGCCTGGTACTGTTCCAGGGACTTGGCTTTGAGCAGATAGACGAGATTTTCCTCGTCCTCTTGCGTCCGGGCAGCCTTTTTCGGGGGTTTCTGGGCAAACAGGGCAAGGCTCAATGCGGCAAACAGCAATGCCGCCAGACGGGAAATTACTTTCCTTTCAACTTTGAAGCCCATCCTGCCCTTGAGAATTCACAATCCTTGAAAAGCGGATCGATGACGATGTAGGTCGTCTTGATTTTTTTATCGATAAAATGGTCGATCTCCTCGGCCTGGCGCATCTGGCGCACCAGTTCCAGGAGTTCGGTATAGTCTTTTTCAAAAGTGGCGGTATGCGCGGGGACGATCTTGTCCAGCCGTACGATCTTGTACACCAGGTTGCCGTTGCGGCCCTCGTTGTCCAGGGACTCGATGGGTTCGGAAATCTCCCCTTCCTTCAGGTGCTGCACCGCCTTGTAGTCCTGCGGTTTGAGCTGGTCGATTTCAAAATAGGCCGAGCCGGTGCCGGGATCCGCCATCTGGCCGCCGTTGGTGCGGGTGGCCGGATCCTGGGAATAGAAGGCCGCCGCCAGGGCAAAATTGATTTTCCCGCTGTCGATCTGGGTCTTCAGGCTGTCCAGGGTCTTGAAGGCCTTTTCGCGGTCCGCCGAGGTGTACTGGGGATGCAGCAGGATGTGACGGGCATTGAACATATCGCCCTTCTTCTCCAGGACTTCGATGATGTGGAAGCCGTCCGGAGTCTCCACGATCTGGGAAATCACACCGGGCTTGAGGGACATCGCCGCATCGGAGAAGGCGGGCCAGAAGATGGACTTGGAGGCCATGCCCAGTTCCCCGCCCTTGCGGGCGCTGCCGGGATCTTCCGAATAGAGGCGCGCCAGGGTCGAGAATTTCTCCCCGTTCAGGATGCGTTCCCGCAGCGAAAGCAGTTTTTCCTTGACGACAAGGGCAGCCGCTTCGCGGTCAGGATAAATGCAGATCTGGCTGAGTTTGTACTTGATGGGCACGACGGGAAGGGAGGCCACGTCCGCCGTATCCAGGTACTGACGCACGTCGTAGGGAGTCAGTTCGGGCATCGAGGAGGCCACTTGCTGCTGCTCCTGCTGCGTAAGGGAATTCTCCTCCAACTGCTTGCGCCATTCCTGGCGGAGTTTGAAGAGGGACATCCCGAAATATTCCTCCACGGCTTCGTCGCCGCCCAGGGCGGTCCGCGTCTGGTCCAGACGCTGCGTGAGCATCGCCTCCACGTTGTCTGCATTGACGGAAAGGGAATCGAGACGCGCCTGCATAAGCATCAGCTTCGTCTCCATCATCCGTTCCAGCAGTTCGCAGCGCATGCTCCGGTCCGAAGCCATGCCCTGTGCACGGGCTACGCGGACTTCCGATTCGATATCGGACAGGGTGATGAGCTCATTTCCCACGACGGCCGCCACCCGGTCGATGACTCCACCGGAATACTGCTGAGCCCCCGCCGCAAGCGACAGGGACAGCAGAAAAACGGTCGCAAGGAAACGGCTGCGCATTATTCAGCCGCGGGAGCGGGCGCTTCGGCAGCTTCCTTCTTCTTGCGGGGAGCGGCCTTGCGGGCAGGCTTCTTCTCCTCGGCGGGAGCGGAAACCGCTTCGCTCAGACGGGTATAGAGCGCATCGGTCTTCTCCAGAATCTCCTTGCGAAGGCTGGTGAAATGCGCCTTGGCGGAACCTTCGGGCTTCGCGTTCACCTTATCCCTCAGGCTGTTGTACAGTTCAACCGCCTCTTCCATCAGACCGGCGATTTTCTCTTCGGGAACCTTTTCGTTCACAGCCGCCACGACGGAACAATCCTCAATGAATGCGCCAAGCACATACTCGATGTCTTTCTTAATGTCTCTGAGATTCATGTCTTATAAAAATTATATAGGCTTGCAAATATATAAAAAATAACTGAGCTTTCACAGCCATAGTTCGGCAAAGGTGTGATAAGGACTCATTTTGTTATGGTCCACCTTGCCCTTGATTCCCGGGGTATGGGAAATCTTGTACTGCCAGATACACCAGTCGGTAAAACTGACATAGGCCTCGGACGAGCCGGCGTCCCCGCACCAGTAGAGGCAGTCGCCGAAGGAACCGGCGAAATTCTTCAGGTAGAAAGACTGCTTGCTATAGAGAATCGGCTTCTTGCCGTAGTGCTTTTCGCAGAGGTCCACCCAGGTACGGACCTCCTCCTGGAGGGCCTTCCGGGGAAGGATGTGCCCGGCCGTCTGTTTTTCGATATCCAGCACGGGGACAAGGTCGATGGAATCCCGGTGCACGACGCGGCGGAAATGTTCGAACTGCGCCTCGGCCGGAGAGGAGGTCGTCATAAAATGGTACGCCCCGACGGGAATTCCCGCAGCACGCGCGCCCCGCTGGTTGGCGGTCCAGTCCGGATCCACCCAGTTACTCCCCTCCGTCGCCTTGACGAAGATGAAATCCGCCTTCACGGCCTTCCAGTCCGTAACGATATTGTGGTGGGAGATATCCAGCCCCTCGGGGACGCGCTCTCCCCTTCCCCCCAGGCAGGCGCCCAGGCAGAAAAGGAGACAAAAAAAGGCTGCGAACCTCGTAGCCTTCCTCTTGAAATGTACCAAAGTGCCTTTAATTATTCGGCCTTGGGGCATCCCTCGCACTTCGTGGAGTCAGCGCAGCACTTGTCGCAAGCGGCGGAATCAGCCTCAGCGCAAGCAGCACACTCGACAGCAGCCTCTTCCTCGACAGCCTCAGCCTTCTTGCAGTTACCGCAAGCGCAGGAGACGGAAGCGAAGAGCATCGCAGCAAAGGCGAGCATCATGAAAACCTTCTTCATTTTTTTAAATTTTTATAGGTTAAACGGTATTACGTCTAATTCGGGCGCAAATTTATTTACTTTTTACGAGAAAGCAAATAATTTTCCGAAAAATCTTCATCGCTGTAATTCAAACACTTCCATATCGGAGACTTTTCCCCCGTCGAGCCGGAAGCGCAGCGCCGTCCTCACCAACTGCCAGCCTTGCAGCCCGCAGGCGCCCGGATTGACGTACAGCAGGTCGTACTGCGTATCGCGCATCACCTTGAGAATGTGCGAATGCCCGCAGACAAAGATCTGCGGCCGGCAGCGTTCGATCAGTTGCCGGGCTTCGGGATAATAGTGCCCCGGAGAGCCGCCGATATGCGTCATCAGCACGCGCATTCCCCCGCATTCGAAGCATTGGCTGCCGGGATAGGCATAGCGGATGGAACTGCCGTCGCAGTTGCCGTACACGCCGCGGACGGGCTTGAATGCGCTGATGCGTTCCGCAAAGGCTTCGTCGCCGCCCCAGTCGCCCGCGTGCCAGAGTTCGTCCACCGGAGCGAGGAAGGGCTTGAAGCGTTCATCGAACACTCCGTGCGTATCCGAGATCAGGCCGATGTACATAGGTATTTGACATAGAATGCCGATACTGTCGCCAGCGCCGCCGTCTCCGTACGCAGGCGGGAGCTGCCCAAATGCACCGGAATGAAGCCCGCATCCAGCGCCAGTTGCGCCTCTTCGCGGGAAAAATCGCCCTCCGGGCCGATGAGGATGCAGGCGGGCCGCCCGGGCTGCGCGTCCAGCACATCGCCGATGGCCTTGCGCTCCACGCCCTCCAGCTCGAAGCACCAGGCGATGAGCCGCAGGGCGGAAGGATCGCTCCGCCGGATGAATTCCCGCACCGTGCAGGGCTCCTCCACCGCAGGAATGCGGCCTTTGAGCGACTGCTTCGAAGCGGAAAGCAGGATCTTCTTCAGGCGGTCGGTCTTGAAAACGCGCCGTTCGGAATGCTCGCCGATGACGGGGACGATCGCGTCCACACCCATCTCCGTGGCCTTTTCCGCGAACCATTCGTAGCGCTCGTTGCGTTTGGTCGGGCATACCGCCATCGTCAGACGGTAAGGCACCGCCCCCCAGTCGGGAATCTGCTCCACGATCCGGGCCTGTGCGGCCGTGGGAGACGCATCCGTCAGGCAGCAGCGGTACAGGTTGCCCTCCCCGTCGAAGAGGGAAAGTTCGTCCCCCGCCCGGTGACGCAGGACCTTGACCACGTGCCCGGATTCCTCCTTGTCCAGCGTGCAGATGCCGCCGCTGATCTGCTTGCAATAAAAGATTTCCATCAGGCGCGCAAGATTTTCACCTGGCCGTCCAGTTCCACCTTGATGATCTGGGAAGGCTTGCCCGTCGCGCCCGCTTCCAGATGCCGGGGGACGGTATAATCCACTGCCGAGAGGATTTCCGGAGTGATTTCCGCAAAACGGGCCGGAGCCGCTTCACCGGAGATATTGGCCGAAGTGGAGACCAGCGGCCGGCGGAAACGCCGGATCAGTTCCCGGCAGAACTCGTGCTGGGGAATCCGGATGCCGACGGAACCGTCTTCCGCCACCACGGAGGGGGCCAGCCCCTGCGCGCCGGGATAAATCAGCGTCATCGGCGCATCGTTCACCTCCACCAGATCGATGGCGATGGAGGGAATCTGCCGGATGTAACGGGCCACCATATCGAGGTCCGAAGCCAGCAGGACGAGGGATTTGGCCGCTTCCCGCCGCTTGATGGCGAAAATTTTCTGCACGGCCTGCTCGTTGGTCGCATCGCAGCCCAGGCCCCAGACCGTATCGGTGGGATAAAGGATCACGCCGCCGGCCTTCAGGGCCGCAAGGGCGTCGCCAAGAATGGGAGTATTGTCTGTCATTGTCTGTCGAAAAGGGTGCCCTGCGCCCGCCAGAAACGGATCAGCAGCCAGCCGAAGAGCATGCCGCCGAGATGCGCGAAATGCGCTATTCCGTCCGCGAAGCCGGTAACGCCGGTAAAAAGTTCAATCGCCGCAAAGACGATGACCATCGTCCGGGCCTTCATCGTGACCGGCGGGAAAATCAGGGTCAGGCGGCTCTCCGGGAAGAGCATCGCGAAGGCGATGAGTACGCCGTAGATGGCGCCGGAGGCACCGACCACGGGCGGGAGCGCCGTCGCGAAGAAGGTTACCTGAAGGGTCTCAACGCCCAGGTGCAGTCCCGCCGCCCCGAGTCCGCAGACAAAGTAATAGATCAGGAACTTGCGCGAGCCGATGATATCCTCCACCACACTGCCGAACATATACAGGGTGTACATGTTGAAGAAGATGTGCCAGAAGCCGCCGTGCATGAACATATGCGTGATGATCTGCCACCAGCGGAAAAAATGGGAACCGGGATAGAAGAGCGCGAAAGTGCCCATCATATAATTTTCATTGAGCAGCGTCGCGACGAATATGATGACATTGATGAGGATGAGGTTCCTCGTCACGGGAGCATTTCTTTGCATTCTTAAAATTTCTTGTCGATTTCTTCGGTTTTGAATACGGTCAGGGTGCGCTTCCCGCCGGGGGTCAGTTCCGCGTTCGCGCAGGCGAAGAGCGCGTCCAGCAGGCGCGAGGCTTCCGCCGCCGTAAGGATATCCCCCTTCCCCAGAGCCTCCAGGGTGGCGATCTTGGTCGCCATCGCGCTCTTCAGCACTTCCGGAAGCTGCCCCTCGCGATTGTCGGAGAGGATGAGCAGCAGGTCTTCGACCATCCGCTGCACCTTGCCTTCTTCGCAACTGTAACCTTCGGGCACGCCGTTCACGACCACCGTATCCGTTCCGAAGGGGGTGATGTCGAAGCCCAGGGCGCCAAGCGGCTCCGCATACTGTTCGAAAAGCAGGGCCTGGCCCGCGGCAAGGCGGACCTGAACGGGGAACAGCGCGGTCTGCGTCACACTTTCCCGGCCTTCCAGAGCCCTCAGGGCCCTCTCATACAGGATGCGCTCCCAGGCCCGGCGGACGTGCACGACCATCAGGCCGGAGGCGGAAGGCGAAAGGATATATTTTCCCTGCAGGACCAGTGCCTGCGGGGCGGGTTGTTTCTTGTCTTCGAAAAGCGCGGCGTATTGCTGCGGCGCGTGGTCGCGGACCACAGAGGGCCTGGGGATTTCGAAAGGATTATAGGAGGGGTCGAAGGAGGGCGAAGGCTCTACCGCCGCCCCCTTGAATTCCGCGAAGGCTGCCCCCAGATGCGGCAGGGGCTGTGCGTCCTCCGCCGAAAAATCCAGACTCGCCCCGAAGGAATAGCGGCCGACGGCTTCCTTGACCGCGGCATAGACCGTCTGGAAAACCGCGCTCTCTTCCGCGAATTTCACATCCACTTTCGCGGGATGGACATTCACGTCCACCTGCTCGGGAGCCAGGTTCAGGTAGATGAAGTAGGAAGGGATCGTCCCTTCTGCGATCAGCCCCTCATAGGCATTCAGCACAGCCTTGTGCAGGTAAGGGCTGCGGAAATAGCGGCCGTTGACAAAGAAGAACTGGTTGCCCTGGGTTTTGCGGGCGGCATCCGGCCGGCCTACGAAACCGCTGACCTCCAGGTACGAGGTTTTCACGTCGAAGTCCGCCACTTCATCGGCGACTTCCGCCCCCAGCAGGTCCAGAATACGGAATTTCAGCGACTTGGCCGGCTTGAGCGCATAAATGTCCTTGCCGTCGCGGCTCAGGGAGAAGCCGACCTCGGGGCGCGTCAGGGCGATGCGCGTGAATTCCTCGGTGATGTGGCGGAACTCAGCGGCGTCGCTCTTGAGGAATTTCCGGCGCGCGGGGGTATTGAAGAAAAGGTTGCGGACCGCGAAGTTCGAGCCTTTGGGCGCGGCGACGGAGGAACTTTTCGCCTCTCCGGCGGCGATGCGCACCTGCGTGCCCGTTTCATCGGCCTCCCGGCGGGTTTTCAGCGTGACTTCCGCTACCGCGGCGATGCTGGCGAGGGCTTCTCCGCGGAAGCCGTAGGTGCAGATGGCGCTCAGGTCCTGCGGATCGTGGATCTTGGAGGTCGCGTGACGCTCGAAGCAGAGCAGCGCGTCCGCGGGGCTCATCCCGTCGCCGTTGTCGATGACCTGGATCAGGGTTCTGCCGGCGTCGCTGATGATGACCGAGACCTGGGTGGCACCGGCGTCCACGGCATTCTCCATCAGTTCCTTGACGACGGACGCCGGACGCTGCACCACCTCTCCGGCGGCAATCATATTCGCCATCGCGGCGCTTAATACCCTCAGTTCTCCCATCCTAGAGCAACGAATAAAATTTAGCGATAAAGTATAAAACGACGAAAATCAGCACCAGCGAAATGATGCCGATGATACTCTGCGCGCGCCGCATATGGCCGCGGGATTTCTGGTAGTTGCCGCCGCGCAGCGCGCCCTTGATGTAGGCGCCCGGCGCGTAACCGCCTTCGGCCGCCTTTTTATCGGCACTGCCGTCTACGGCGCCGAACATCCGCTTGCGCTCTTCTTCCTTTTTATCGTAATATATCGGCTTATAGTCGAATACGTTATGCTCGCTTTCGCCGAAAAAGTTGAACAGTGCCATAGTGCCTCCTATTTCCATCGCCGGTGGGACCAGAGATAATTCGCGGGCTGCTGCCGTATCTCCGCCTCCAGCAGGGCGTAATACTTGTCCATGATTTCCTGGACGGAAAGTGCCGACGCATCCTCGCAGAGCGGCAGGTATTCCAGCCTGTAGTGTCCGCGCGACACGATGTCCATCCGCAGGAAGTATACCGGCATCGCGAATTTGCGCGCCAGGGCGGCCGATGCCGACATCGTACGGCAGCGCTGTCCCAGGAAAGAGACCTCGATGCTGTCCGAGCCTTCGTAGTAGGGCCGCTGGTCCGTGTTCACGTTATAGCATTTCTTCTCGGAGCGGTGCTCCAGGATGTAGCGTACGACATTCTTCGATTCGAGGTATCCGCCGAAATTCCGGCGGTCGTGGAGCGGCGCAAAGCGGTTGTCCCGGAAAAAGGCGTCCCAGGCGGCGCTGCTCATCTTTTTGTAGACGACGCAGAAATTTTGCTCGGTGAACGGGCTCCGGCCCTTCGGGAAGTAACTCTCGATCCCGCCGAAGATTTCCCAGTTGCCGCAGTGCGAGTACATCACCATAATGCTTTTATCCCCTGCCGCAAAGCCGTCCAGGACTTCGGGATTGACGACCTCCATGATGTTCGCCCGGCGCAGGCGTTCCGGATTCCGGCAGCCGCCGAACCAGACCGCTTCCGCGAAGATGTCGGCGAAATGGCGGTAGAACTCCTTGCAGAGCGTCTTGATTTCCTGGTAGTTTTTCTCCGGGAAGGCGCGCGACAGGTTGATCAGCACATCCGATTTACGGTAGCGGACGAGCGAACCCGCCAGCCAGGCCAGTCCGCCGGACAGCCAGTAGTGCACCCGGAGCGGGAGCTTCGAGAGCGGGAAGAAAAAAATCTTCAGCAGATAGGTGCCGACGGGTTTCATATTTTGCAAAGATAATAAAGAATTTTGTTAGCTTTGCACTTATGGAATTCAGGATTGGACAGGGCTATGACGTGCATGCCCTCAAATATGGCCTTCCGATGTGGCTGGGCGGGATATGCATCCCGGATGCGCCCGCCGGCTTCGTCGCCCACTCTGACGGAGACGTGGCCCTGCACGCCCTTTGCGACGCGCTTCTGGGCGCCCTGGCGCTCGGGGACATCGGCAAACACTTCCCCGATACTTCCGACGAATGGAAAGGCGCGGACAGCAAGAATCTGCTCGCCGCCGTCATGGAGATGGTATCCTCGCGCGGCTGGAAAGTCGCCAACACGGATATCACCATCGCACTCCAGGCCCCCAAGATCGGGATGTTCACGGACCGGATGCGCGGCATCATCGCAGGCATCCTCGGCATCAGCCCGGACCGCGTCAGCGTGAAGGCTACGACCACTGAAAAACTGGGATTCACCGGCCGCGGAGAGGGCTGTCAGGTCTGGGCCGTCGTCCTGCTCTGTAAAGACTGAAAATATTTTTTGCTTTTTTATAAAAGTATAGTACCTTTGCAGTCCCATTTCTGAGATATGGTGTAATGGTAGCACTACAGATTCTGGCTCTGTCAGTGAGGGTTCGAATCCTTCTATCTCAACTAAAGTTGCTGCCGGGCGCGTAGCGCCTGGTTTTTAGGACAGAGAGGTGTTGAAAGCTTGCTTTCATAAACGCTCTGGCATAAAGACCAAAGTCGGTGCAACCGACGCGGCTGCAACTTTATGCCAGCCCGCCGCAGGCGGGAAGGATAGCGCGAGCAAAGCGAGCGGAATCCTTCGCAGTTGGCACATATGGCGGGGTAGCTCAGCTGGTTAGAGCGTCGGATTCATAATCCGGAGGTCGTGGGATCGTGACCCACTCCCGCTACCAAGTCAAACAACATACAGTTCTGGCCCAGTACGCAGGCCACCTCTGGAACTCTCTATATTTGCCCGACGCTGTGCTCAGCGGCGGTTTTTTTGTTGCCCTGCCCTTCCTTGCGCTGGGTGACGGTACCCTCGGTGAAAAGGCTGAGGGTACTGTCATTTTTGGCCTTTTTTGACGGTACCCTACTCAATTTTATCGAGGGTACCGACACTTAGGATGGGAAGTCGAGAAACGCGCCGGCTTACAGATAAGAAAGAATCAGGTTGGCCAGTTCTTCTTCATTGTGGCCGTCGGCACGCAGGGAGACGTCGTAATTCCTTGCATCATACCGGCTTACACCGGCGTAACGGGAAATATAGTTCTCGCGGGCCTTGTCGATCTGCCGGATGACGGAAACGGCCTCCTCCTCGGATATCCCCTGCTTTTTCATGACACGGTCCACCCGATACTCCATGGAAGCGTTAATGAAAACGTTCATCTTGTTGGGATGATCCTTGAAAACGAAGAAGCCCAGGCGGCCGGCAATCACGCAGGAACCCATCTGGGCAAAGCCCTTCAGGATTTCCACCTCGGCCCTGAAGATATCGTCCGTCGTAACGTTGACCTGGAACTCCTGGGTATAACGGGGATCCAATCCCAGCGCGCGCGCGGAGGGCATCGGAGCCACGCGGCCGATAATGTCGCTGAGCCAGTTCCTCTTCTGTCCCTTCATCTCCTCAATGCTGTCCGCACTCAGGTTAAACTGTTTCTCCAGCGAAGAGAGCAACTGCTTGTCGCAATAACGGGTCTTCAGCGTTTCAGCAATGATTTCACCGACAGTATGACCGCCGGAGCCTACCTCACGGCTGATGGTAATGACAAAGTGTTCTTTCGTATTCATAGACAATGATGATTTTAACTACACAATGCCGGAAAAGCCCAGGAAGGCCATCGCCATAATACCCACGGTAATGAACGCGATGGGAAGGCCCTTGAAAGCCTTGGGGACGTCGTTACCCGCCAGCTGCTCGCGCATACCGGCGAACAGAATCATCGCCAGACCGTAACCGAGCGAAGTAGCCAGGGCATAGACCGTCGCCTCGCCGAGGTTCATCAGGTGCGGCGCTCCGCCGAAACTGAACTCCTTGCTCACCACGGTAATCGCCACGCCCAGCACCGCACAGTTGGTGGTAATCAGGGGCAGGAAGATGCCCAGGGCCGCATAGAGCGAAGGGCTGGTCTTCTTGAGCACGATCTCCACCATCTGCACCAGGGCCGCGATGACCAGAATAAAGGAAATGGTCTGCAGGAACTCCAGTCCGAGGGGCACCAGTACATAGGTATTGAGCAGGTAGGTCACCACCGTCGCCAGGGTAATCACGAAGCAGACGGCTCCGGACATACCGGTGGCGGTGGACAGGCGGCTCGAAACCCCGAGGAAGGGGCAGACGCCCAGGAACTGCGCCAGGACGATATTATTGACGAAAATCGCCGATATGATAATCAGAAAATACTCCATAGCGCACTACTTTTTAGCCAGTTTATTGAAAAGCACCAGCAGATAGCCCAGCACGAGGAAGGCGCCGGGGGCCATCACGAAGGCCAGGATACCGTCTCCGGCAAGGAATTTCCAGCCGAAAAGCGAACCGCTGCCCAGGATTTCGCGGACCATGCCGATGACGGTCAGCGACAGCGTAAAGCCAATGCCGATGCCGATGCCGTCGAGGGCACTGTCCAGCGCACCATTCTTACCGGCAAAGGCTTCGGCGCGACCGAGCACGATGCAGTTCACCACGATCAGCGGAATGAAGAGGCCGAGCGTCGCATACACCTGGGGCACGTAGGCCTGCATCAGCAGCTGCAGCACGGTCACGAAGGTCGCAATCACGACGATATAGACAGGAATATGCACCTTGTCCGGCACCATCGGAGCGATGAGCGAAATCACGATATTGCTCAGTATCAGCACGAACATCGTCGCGAGGCCCATCTCCAGGCCGTTCATCGCAGAAGTCGTGGTCGCCAGCGTCGGACACATACCGAGCACCAGCACGAAGGTGGGATTCTCTTTGACGAGGCCCCGGGTAATGATCGAAAACTTGCTCATTGCTGCTCCTCCTGGATTTTGGCCACGGCCTGCACGGCGCAGGCCACGGCTTCCGCATAAGCGCGGGAGGTGATGGTAGAGGCGGTGATGGCGTCAACATCGCCGCCGTCCTTGCGGACCTTGAGCGTCCTGGAAGACGTGTCGAAGCCCTTGAACTGGTCGATGAACTTCGCATCGGTCTCGCACTTGGCGCCCAGGCCGGGCGTCTCGCTGTGCGAAAGGACGCGGGTTGCGTGCACTACGCCGCCCGGTTCCACGCCGACAAGCAGCGTCAGCGGGCCGCCGAAGCCGCCCACGGTGGATTTCACCGCCCAGCAGACCGCAGCAGTATCGCGCATCTGCACGTAGTATTCGTAGCTTTTCCCGTCCACTTCGACGGTCTGCGCCTCGGGATTGACTTCCCCTTCCGCAGGAAGCACGACGCTGAGCGCTTCCAGCAAAGCCTTTCGGGAAGCCTCCTCGATGGGCGCTTTGGTCACCGCGTAGGTCCCGCCCAGGATGGCGGAACAGACCAGACAGACGCCGGTCAGGCACGCGGCCATATTGATCAGGGTAGATTTCGCCGCCATACTCAGGCCCTCCCGTATTTGCGCGCGTGGAAAGCGCGGTTAAGCAGCGGCACGGCGCAGTTCATGATGAGGATCGCGAAAGACATGCCCTCCGGATAGGAACCGAAGTAGCGGATCATCATCACAATCAAGCCGATGCCGATACCATAAATCACCCCGCCCCAGACGCTCATCGGCGAGGTCACGTAGTCCGTCGCCATAAAGAAGGCGCCCAGCAGCAGGCCGCCGGTCATGATATTGAACGCAGGACCGGTATAGACCGCCGGGTTGCAGAGGTGGAAAATGCCGGAAATCAGCGCCACGCTGCCGATAATGGACAGCGGGATCCAGGGCTTGACGACCTTGCGGCAAAGCAGGTAGATAAAGCCGAGGAGCAGCAGGCCGGCGGAAATTTCACCCGCGCTGCCGCCGATATCGAAGAAGAGGCGGTGATTGTCGGGATAACCCGCCGCCACCAGCGCATCCATTCCGCCCTCGGCATACACACCCAGGAGCGTAGCGCCGGAAATGGCGTCCGTCGCGTGGATGAAACCGGGCGTCGCCGTCCAGTCCGTCATCTGCTGCGGGAAGGAAATCAAAAGGAATACGCGCGCGGCAATCGCAGGGTTGAAGAGGTTCTGTCCCAGTCCGCCGAAACTCATTTTCGCTACGCCGATGGCGAAGAGCGCACCGATCACGGCAATCCACCAGGGAGTACTGGAAGGCAGGTTCATCACCAGCAGCAGACCCGTCACGGCAGCGGAAAGGTCAGCGACGGTGGAAGGCTTTTTGAGCATCCACTTCGTGATGGCCCACTCGAAAAACACGCAGGCGGCAACACCTACGGCAAGAAGCATCAGTTCAGACCAGCCATACACCAGGACGGAAACGATTTCCGCCGGAGCAAGCGCAATGAGGACGTCGCGCATAATCTTCTGCGTGGACGCGCCGCTGCGGATGTGGGGGCTGGGGGATATCAGTAATTTTTCCATGGCTGGCTATTGTTTTTGTGCCGCGGCACGGGCGCGGATGGCTCCGATCACCTGGCCTTTTGCAATACGGAAACGGTCCAGCAGCGGGATATTCGCCGGACAGGAATAAATGCAGCAGCCGCATTCGATGCAGTCCTGGACGGCATTCGCCTCGAGCGCTTCCAGGTCGCCCGCCTTGCAGAGGCGGTTCAGCAGGAACGGCTCCAGTCCCATCGGACAGGCATCGGCGCAGCGGCCGCAGCGGATACAGGCGGAAGCCTCCTTGCGGACGGTAGACGGCGCATCGAGGTAGAGCACGGAAGAGGAGCCCTTGACCGTCGTGGCATCGACATTGGCAATGGCCTTGCCCATCATCGGACCGCCGCTGACGAGTTTGGCAGCGCCTTCCGGCACTCCCCCCGCCTGCTCGATGATGAACGAGAGGGGCGTACCGATGCGGTAGAGGTAATTGTGCTGCTTCTCAGCGGGAAGCATTGCTCCGGTAACGGTCAGCACATTGGTAATCAGTGGTTTATTCTTCTGCACCGCCTCATAGACGGCCAGTGAGGTGCCGACATTCTGCACCACGGCCCCGGCATCGATGGGCAGGGCGCCCGAGCGGACTTCCCGGCGCATCACCGCGGCAATCAACTGTTTTTCTCCGCCCTGCGGATATTTCTTGCGCAGCACGGCGACTTCGATATCCGCCAGGCTGAGTTCCGCAATGGCCGCACGCATCACCTTCACCGCTTCGGGCTTGTTCTCCTCGATGCCCACGACGCAGCGGCAGCCGCCGAGGGCCTTCTGCATCAGCGCGGCGCCGATCAGGATTTCCTTCGGACGCTCCAGCATGATGCGGTAATCGCTGGTCAGGTAAGGTTCGCACTCCGTTCCGTTCAGAATCAGGCATTCCGCCTTCTTGCCCGGAGGGGGTGCGAGTTTCACGTGAGTAGGGAAAGTGGCGCCGCCGAGTCCCACCACACCGCAGGCCTTGACCTTCTCGATGATGGCGGCGGGATCGTCGGGGATGGCGGTCACGAGCGTATCGCTCAGGTCGATGCCATCCATCCATTCATCCCCCTCCACGGCAATCTCTATGTGCATCACGGAGTTACCGGCCAGATCCTTGCGCGGAGCAATGGACTTGACCGTTCCGGAGGCCGGGGCGTGCACGAAAGCGGAGATGAATCCGCCCGGTTCCGCGATGACCTGTCCGGTCTTTACGCTGTCCCCTACCGCGACGATGGGTTTGGCAGGAGCGCCAAGGTGCTGGGCCATCGACACATAGACCACAGCAGGCAGCGGAAGGACCTCGATGGGACGCTCCGCCGCAAATTTACTGTCGTGCGGATGGACTCCGCCGATGGGAAATGTAATCTTACGCATTGGCTGCCTCCTTTCTCTTGCGGATCCTTTCCTTTACCGCATCCTTGTCCAGCGGCTTGGGGAAGCCCACGCCGTGGATGGCTCCGGTCGGGCACATCGCCTCGCATTCGCGGCAAAGTTTGCACTTGCTGAAGTCGATGTAGGATACATTGTTTTCAAATACGATGGCGCCGTGCGTACAGGTCCGGAAGCACATTCCGCAGCCGATGCACGCGTTGGCGCAGGCCTTTTTGGCCACCGGCCCCTTGTCGCGGTTGCGGCAGGCCACGAACTCGCGCATACCGCGCGGGCCCTTGTTCCGCAGTTCCAGCAGCGTCCGCGGACAGGCCTTGACGCAGGCTCCGCAGGCGGTGCATTTCTCTTCGTCGATTTCGGGAAGCAGGGTGTCTGGATTGATTTTCAGCGCGCCGAAGGCACAGGCCGCCTCACAGTCCCCGCAACCGAGGCATCCGTAGGCACAGAGCGTATCTCCGGCATAAAGGCTCGCCTTGACCCGGCAGGAAGCCAGCCCGTCGTAAACATTCACGCGCGGGCGCGCCTCGCAACTGCCGTTGCAGCGCAGGACTGCCACCTGAGGGGCCTTTTCCTGCAGTTCAAAGCCTAGGATCGCAGCCACTTGCTGCATGACCGCATTCCCGCCGACAGGGCAGAAATGCTTTTCCAGGTCCGGTGCCGCTACCGCCGATGAAGCGAAAGCCCGGCAGCCGGCAAATCCGCAGCCACCGCAATTCGCACCGGGGAGAGTCTTCTCTATCTCGTCGATGCGGGGGTCCTCCTCCACCTTGAATTTCTTCGCAATGAAGAAAAGGACCACGGCAAGGACCAGCCCCAGACCCGAAAGAATCAGTATCGTCCAGAGGATCGTACCAGTCATTGTTTTTTGGTTATAGCAGTGATATAAAATGAGTAGTCGTTACGCAGGCGGTCCCGCATCAGGCGCAGGACCAGATAATACAGGGCGACGGCAGCGAGGGCGGAAAGGCCGGCGGTCAGTTCCGCTACGCCGAGGGCGGTCAGGCCCAGCAGCACGGCAAGCAGCACGAAAAGCGGCACGACATAGGCGAGCCACACCGCCTTGAAACCCATCGTCCGGCGCAGGACCAGATTCACCTCATCCCCCTCGCGGAAGGAAGTATAATGCCGTGTAGGCAGTTCCAGCACCTTTTTCTGGATTTCCGACATCCCGCACACCGCAGCGGCGTGACAGGAACCGCAGGCGGCTTCCGAGAGGATTTCCACCGTCGTGAATTCGGGGGTAATGGAGATAATCCGCCCCTTGTGTGAAACCTCCTCCCCTACCATGCCTCGCTGCTGTTATTCATCGAGGACTCGACCATGCGGCCCGCCTGAACGTCCAGGGCATCCTCTGTATCCATGAATTTCACCTCCGCGGAGCGGAAGATCATGTCGATATCGCAAGTTTCGCCGTTGCGGTGCTTGGCGATGATGATCTGCGCGCGGCCGCGGTCCTCCTCGCTCTCCGACAGGCCCATATAGTCGGGACGGTGGATGAAGAGCACCATATCGGCATCCTGCTCGATGGAGCCGGATTCGCGCAGGTCGCTCAGGATGGGTTTGCCATTGCCGCCCTGACGCTGCACGGACTGGCGGGAAAGCTGGGACAGTGCGATGATCGGCACGTCCAGTTCCTTCGCCGTCGCCTTGAGCGTACGGGAAATCGCCGCCACTTCCTGTTCGCGCATGCCGCGCAGTTCGGCGGGCCCCTGGATCAGCTGCAGATAATCGACGACGATGAGGCGTACGCCCTTGTTCTTCACCAGGTTCTTGGCCTTGGTGCGGAATTCCGTCAATTGGATGGAAGGGGTATCGTCGATGTAGAGCGGAGACTCCATCAGATGCTTGAGCCGGTAATCCAGCTGCTCCCACTCGTAGTTTTCAAGTTTGCGCATACCCTTGATCTTGTCGGCGCCGAGCCCGGATTCGCTGGTCATCAGTCGCTTGACCAACTGCAGGGCGGACATTTCCAGCGAGAAGAAGGCCACGGGCATATGCGCATCGACGGCTGCGTTGCGCGCCAGGTTCAGCGCGAAAGCGGTCTTACCCACGGAAGGACGGGCCGCCAGGATGATCAGGTCCGAACGCTGCCAGCCCATCGTCACCTTGTCCAGGGAACGGAAGCCCGAAGGAACTCCGCTCAGGCCCTCGCGGCCCTGCAGTTCCTGGATATCGGCCATCGCCTCGTTGATGAGGCTGCCGATGTCCTGGACCTCCTTGCGGATGTTGCTGCGGATGGCGTCGTAAACCTTGGTCTGCGCCTCGTCGATGAGCACGTCCACATTCACGGAATCGTCGTAGGCGTTCTTGAGAATGTGGATGGAAGCGCTGATCAGGTCGCGCTGGATGGTCTTCTGCTTGAGGATGCCGATGTAGGATTCCATATGCGCCGCCGCACCCACCTTCAAGGAAAGGTTGGTCAGTGCGACGGGCCCGCCCACGGCCTCCAGGTTGCCGAGCGCCCTGAGACGGGTACTGACCGTAATGATATCGACGGAACTGTGCTCGGTGACGAGTTTCGCTATCGCCTCGAAAACCATCCGGTGCTTGGGGTCGCAGAAACTCGACGCGCTGAGTTCCTCCATCGCCAAATCCACGCAGGACGGCTCGAGGAGCATCGCACCGAGGACCCCTTCTTCGGCTTCAAGGGCTTGAGGAGGCACATTGCCTATCTCAAGCCCCAGACCGGCGACATTCACAGTTTCCTGTGCGCGCCTCCTCTTTGCAGCGCTATCGGCCATCAGAGCTGGTCGCTGACGATGATGCGGCCGCAGTGCTCGCAGATCACCAGCGTCTTGCCGGAAGCGATATCGATGAGCCGCTGCGGGGTAATGGTATTGAAGCAACCGCCGCAGGAGTTCTCGTTGCACACGGTTACCACCGCGAGATGGTTGTGCACGCTGTTCTTGATGCGGTTATAGGCGCTGAGCGTACGCTCGTCCAGCACGGCGGCCAGGGCGTCGCGCTTTTCAGTGAGCGCGGCTTCCTCCTTGGCGGTGGACTCGACGATGCTCTCCAGTTCTTCGCGCTTGGCCGCGAGATCCTGCTCGCGGACGGCGATCTTCTCGGCAAGGGCCTCGATATCGGCCTTGCGGGCCTCGATCGCATCCTTCGCGTCGCCGATGTTCTTCTCGGCAATCTGACGCAGCAGGCCCTGGTTCTCGAGTTCCTTGTTGATGGAATCGAACTCACGGCTGTTGGAGACGTTGTTCAGCTGCTGCTGGTATTTTGCGATATCGGCATCGATTTCCACGATCTGCTTCTTCTCGGATTCGATGCGCTCGCCGTAACCGGCGATCAGTTCCTCCAGATGCGCCGACTTGGCCTTCAGCGCGCCGACTTCGTCCTCGAGGACGGCAACCTCGGCGGGCAGGGAGCCGCGCAGCTGTACCAGCTCCTCGATCGCGTTGTCCGCCTTCTGAAGCTGATAGAGGGTTTTCAGTTTTTCCTGTACGGAAGCCTCCGAGTCCGCGAAATTCTTCTGCAGGGACACGAAAGTTTCACGCTCGTCAATCATGGGTGCAAGCACCTTCTGGGTTTTCTTGGTGGTGGCCATTATCTTGTGTTTTGTATTTCAATGCGTATTAGAGGGCGAAGATAACAATTTTTCCCGGACTTTTACAACATTTTCTTGATTTCCGTCAACTGCGCCCGGATGGCCTTGAGCGAATCAAGCACTTTGACCGGCGCGGCGACCTTCGCCTTCTCCCCGCTCATCGCCCGCATGGCCCCGTCCAGCGTAAGGCCCTTTTCCTTGACCAGGTAATGCACCTGGCGCAGGGTCTCGATGTCGGTAGCCGTGTATTGGCGGTTGCCCTTGCCGCTTCTGGAGGGCTTGATAAAACGGGAGAAATAGTTGGACCAGTATCGGATGAGCGATACGGGTTCCGAGAGCTGTTCAGCGACTTCTCCGATGGAATAGTATAGTTTTTCCATTAATCCAATGATTGTCCGGTATTGGTTGTCATAAACAATATGTTGGCGTAGTCCCAGGGGGCGACATCCAGGAAGAAGAAATGCACCGGGTCCAGGCGATGGCCGTCCCGCTCGATCTCATAGTGCAGATGCGGCGCAAAGGCCGCTCCGCTCATCCCCAGCCCGCCGATTTTCTGGCCGCGGCGGACACGCTGTCCCTTGACGACGAAGATATCGTCCAGGTGCGTGTACCGGGTAAGGTAATCGCCCGCGTGGGAAATCTCCACATAATGGCCCGGACCGCTGCGCAGGCGCGCCACTGCCGTCACCACTCCGTCCGCCGTCGCATACACGGGTTCGCCGCGGAAGGCGATGAGGTCCAGGCCGCCGTGCAGCCGGGTCTTCGAATAGACGGGACTGAGTTTTTCTCCCACGGAGGCGCCGTACTGCGAGGGCTGCAGCCCCTGCAGCGGCAGTTTGAGCGGCGGACAGACAAAGTCTTCGCCGCAGACCAGGGCGGTAATCTCCCGCAGGGAAGCATCTACGGCCGCACTGCGTTCCAGCAGACGGTCCGCCTTGTCACGGGTATAGCGGACCAGTTGATAGTTGGGGATGGTGTCGTTCCCGTAGAGGAAGCCCAGCGACGAGACCGGGTCCGCCTGGGGTGCCGGCGTCTTGAAAATCCCCCGGAAAAGGGAATCGTCCAGTTCGCAAAGTTCCTCCACTTCCCCTTCCAGTACGCGCACCCGGCTTTCCAGCTGGGGAACGACGGTCTCGTAATACGCGGTCTCCCGTCGCAGACGCCGCTGCGCCACGCTGTCGTGCAGCAGGGCGTAAGCCAGATAAATCAGGCCTGCAAGCACCAGGGATGCCAAAAATATCAGGATGGGGCGTTTCATTCCAAATCCATAAAGTTCATCGGGTTGACCGGCGCTCCCCGGTAGCGCACCTCATAGTGCAGATGCGGGCCGGTCGATTTGCCCGTCGTCCCCACCGTACCGATCAGGGTTCCGCGTTTGACCCGCTGGCCCTCGTGTACATACATCCGGTTCAGGTGGGCGTAGCGGGTCTTGTAGCCGTATCCGTGGTTGACCGTCACCACGCGGCCATAGCCGCCCATATTGAACGAGGCTTCCTCCACCACGCCGTCTCCGGTCACATAGACGGGACTGCCCTTTCGCATCGCGATATCCAGTCCGGCATGTCCCTCCGCGCCGCCGTATACCGGGTCCGTACGCCAGCCGAAGCGGCTGGAAATATGATAAGTACCCTTCACGGCGTGGATGGGCGGAATGGACGGCAGGCAGAGTTGCAATTCCCCCGCCTGGGCGTGGACGCGCAACAGTTCATCAAGCGCTCCCCGCTGCACATATACGCGCTTGAACAGGCTGTCCAGACGCTGCGCAAGCAGGTCCGTCTCCTCCTCTTCTCCCCCTTCGGCCGGTTCCCCGATCCGCGTCAACGGCTCCATTCCATACAGGGAACGATAGACATAATTTCCGCGGTCCTCAACGGTGGAAAGCCGCTCTTCGCAGGGCTCGATGCGGGTTTCCAGCAGTTCCAGCCGGGATTTCAGGCGGTCCAGACGCAGCCGCATCACCGCCGTCTTGGGCGGCTCCAAACGCAGCAGCCCGAAATACAGCAGCAGATACAGCCCGGCAAGGCCGATGATCCAAGCGACATTCCGCATCGTAGGCAAAGGTAATTATTTTTCGGCAATTCCCGTCAGGCGTTCCCGCTCCGACCGGGAGGTACCGGCGGCCGCATGCCAGGAAACGGGCTCCCGGAAGCCGGCCAGGAAGGCCCTGGCCTCCATCCGCTTCTTGCCGCCGAGTTGCAGGTCGGTCAGGGCCAGCGCCCCGTCCGCCGTCGCGATGGCGAAGTAGGATTTCCCGTCGGAGAGGACGGTACCGGCCGCAGCGTGCAGGTCCATCGGCTGCGCATCGAAAATCTTGAGCTGGGTATCCTGTGCGCCCTCTTTCTGCAGTACGGTGAAGGCCGCCGGATGCGGGCTCAGGCCGCGGATCAGGGCCAGCAGGTTCGCGCTGGTGTCGTCCCAGTCGAGGAAGCAGAGTTCGCGCGTCAGTTTCGGGGCGGGATGCAGGACTTCGGAGCCCTGGATGAAGGAACGCTGCACACGCGTCTCCACATTGCGCTGGACCAGGCCCTCGACGGTCTGGAGCACCAGTTCCGCGCCGATGGGCATCAGGGCGTCGTGCAGGCTGCCGGCCGTCTCGCCGCTCTTCAGGCGGTATTCTTCGCGGAGGATGATGCCACCCGTATCGATATCCTTGTCAATCATGAAGGTAGTGACGCCGCTCAGCCGTTCGCCGTTGATGACCGCCCAGTTGATGGGCGCGGCGCCGCGGTACTGCGGCAGCAGGGCGGCATGCAGGTTGAAGGTGCCGAGCCGGGGCATCGACCACACTTCCTCGGGCAGCATACGGAAGGCCACCACGACGAAAAGGTCCGCCTTCAGGGCGCGCAACTGCGCGAGGAATTCCGGATCCTTGAGTTTCAGCGGCTGCAGGACGGGAATACCGTGCTCCACGGCATATTTCTTCACTGCGCTCTCCCCTGCCTTGAGCCCCCGGCCGGAGGGCTTGTCCGCCACCGTCACCACGCCGACGAGCTTGTAGCGCGCCTTCACGAGCGCATCCAGCGGGGCCACCGCGAATTCCGGCGTTCCCATATAGACGATGCGCACCGGGCGGAAGAAGCCCGAAATGCGGCTCCAGATCTTACGGAAATGCCCGCGCAACGCATCGCGGCCGCTCAGCAATGAAGCGTCGTGCACCGCCTTCCAGGTCAGGTAAACGCCGATGGGCAATAGGACATAGGCCGATATGAAGGCTCCCGTAAACGCATCGATGGCACCGTCCCGCGCCAGTTTGGTGCCGGAAATGTCCACCACCCAATAGAGCACGAAGAAGAGGACGGAGACGATGGCGCTCGTGCCCAGTCCGCCCTTGCGGATCAGGGCGCCGATCGGGGCGCCGATGAAGAACAGAATGAAACAGGCCAGGGCCTGCGCATATTTTTTCAGCAGTTCGATGTCCGCGCGGTTGAGGTAGAAATTGTACTCATAGACATCGCGGTCGTACGAAGATATCTCCGTAGAAAGCCGCTCCGCCGCATCCGAAGCCTGACGCAGGGCCCGTACTTCGGCCTCCATCGTCTCCCAGCGGAAGAAATCCTCCGCACGGAACAGTTCCGTCGCCCCGTAATGCGCCGCCGTATCGAGCTGGTTGCGCAGGGAGAATACCGAAGAAGCGGCCAGGGAGCGGTAATGCCGCTCGTGCTGCTCGCGGTTAAGGCGTCCCAGCGAATCCTGCAGATGGCGCAACTGCGAGACGTTCTGCGACTTGATCTGGTCTCCGAAACGGCTGGAATCCGATTTCTCGAAACTGTAATTCTTCAGGGGAATGACCAGATCCTGGCGGTCAAAGGCGATGCGCTGCAACTCCAGCGTCGTATCGCGGTACTTCTTGACATTGTTTTCCTGGTAGTTCGCCCCTTCGTAGAGCGTAAAAATCAGGTAATCCTTGCCCGGTGCCATCTTCAGCAGGGCGGAATCCGCGAGCATCAGCGCCGTGTTCCCCTTGCCGCCGGTATGGTCATAGACCATCACCCCGTGCATCATTCCGGATTTGTCGTCCTGGGAGTCCACCCGCAGCATATAGCCCTCGATGCCTTCATAGAAGACGCCGGAAGGGATCTTGATCTCGGATTTGGTGCGGCCGATATCGTCGCGCAGCGTGAAAATCTCGTTATAGGCCTTCGGGACGAGGTTGTTTCCCGCGTAGAAGGCAAAGAGGCAGATGATGACGGAGAGGACCGTCAGCGGCGCCATCACCCGCGTCAGCGAAATGCCCGCCGACTTGATGGCCATCAGCTCGTTGTTCTCCGCCATCTGACCGATGGTCATCATCGAGGCAAGCAGCGTGGAGAGCGGCAGCGCGAGGGGCAGGATGGTACAAGCCCCCCACATCATAAATTCCGCTATCACGCTCAGGCTCAAGCCCTTCCCTACCAGCTCGTCGATATAGAGCCAGAGGAACTGCATCATCAGCACGAAGATAACGACCGCGAGGATCGCTATGAACGGCAGCAAGAATGCCTTGACGATGAAGCGGTCGAGTCTTTTCAAATCTGCTCAGCAAAAAGTTTCAAAGCGTCGGAGAGTCCCTGAGGGGCCTTACCGCCGGCTGTAGCGAGGCCTGCCTGGCCGCCGCCACCGCCCTGGATAAAGCGAGCCGCGCTCTTGACGAGGGCCACCGCATCCTTCCCGCCGGCCACGAGGTCGGCGCTGTACATGACGAGCAACTGCGGCTTGCCTTCGCATTCGACCGCCGCCGCCACCGCGAGATTCTTTTCCTCCTTCTGCAGCATCTGCAGGGCGGAACGCAGCAGCGCCGCATCCGTGGAACCTTCCACCAGCGTGAAGCGCATGCCGTCCTTCTCGCGTGCCTTGGCGATGATATCGCGTTTAAGCGCGAGCGTGCGCTCTTTCGTCAGTTCGTCCGCCATCTTCTTGTACGCAGCGTTCTCCGCTAGGAGTTTGCGGATGCCCGTGCCGAGATCCTGCGCGTTTCCGAGCAGTTCCTTCGCTTCGCGCACCGCTTCTTCGAAGCCGTTCAGGCGGTTCAGCGCTTCTTCGCCGGTCACCGCTTCGATACGACGGACCCCGGCGGCAATCGCGCTTTCGGAAACGATCTTGAATACGCCGATGTTACCGGTGGCCGAGGTATGGCAGCCGCCGCAGAGTTCGACGCTGTCCGCAAACTTCACGACGCGCACCTCGTCGCCGTACTTCTCGCCGAAGAGGGCCATCGCGCCCATCTTCTGCGCCTGAGCCATCGTCGCGTGCCGGTTCTCTTCGAGCGGGCTGTTCGCGCGGATAAAGGCGTTCACGCGCGCCTCCACCTTGCTGATCTGCTCGGGCGAAAGTTTTTCGAAATGCGAGAAATCGAAGCGGAAATAATTGTCGGTCACGAAGGAGCCCTTCTGCTCGACGTGGGTGCCGAGAATTTCGCGCAAAGCCCTGTGCAGCAAGTGTGTACAGCTGTGGTTATTGGCGATTTTGTGCCGGCGCGGGGCGTTGACGATCAGGGTGAAGAGCCCGCTGCAGTCGGTGGGCAGTTTGTCCGCGATATGGATCGTCAGGTCGTTTTCCTTGACGGTGTTGAGGATGGAGACTTTTTCTCCGTTCTCGGACATGATGCTGCCGATGTCGCCGACCTCGCCGCCCATTTCCCCGTAGAACGGGGTGCGGTCGAAGACGAGCTGGATCATTTCCTTGTTCTTCTGTACTACGGTGCGCTGTTTGAGCAGGCGTGCGCCGTAGGTGATGGTCTCGTCGTAGCCCGTGAATTCCACGCCTTCGCCTTCGTGATAGACAATCCAGTCGCCGAATTCGTTGGCCGTAGCGTTGCGGGCCCGCTCCTTCTGCTTTTCCAGTTCCTCCTTGAAGCCCTCGAGATCCACGGTAAATCCGTATTCGGCGGCGATGAGCTGTGTCAGGTCGATGGGGAATCCGTAGGTATCATAGAGCAGGAAGGCGCTCTTGCCGCTCATCGATTTCTTGCCGGGGTTCTTGGCCATATAGTCGTCGATGAGTTTGATGCCGCGGTCCAGCGTACGCAGGAAGGCCATTTCTTCTTCCTTGATGACGCTGGTGATGAGTTTTTGCTGGCTAGCGAGTTCGGGATATGCCTGGCCCATATCTTCTACGAGTTGCGGAACGAGCCGGCAGAGGAAGGGTTCGGTCAGATCCAGGAAGGTGAAGCCGTAGCGCACGGCCCGGCGCAGGATGCGGCGGATGACATAACCCGCCTTCACGTTCGAAGGCAACTGACCGTCCGCAATCGAGAAACTGATGGCGCGGACGTGGTCCGCGATCACGCGCATGGCGATGGACGTCTTTTCGGACTCGCCGTATTTGTGGCCGGAGATGGTCTCGATCCTGCCGAGCAGCCCCGAGAACACATCCGTGTCGTAGTTGCTGTTTTTGCCCTGGAGCACCGCGCAAAGCCGCTCGAAGCCCATTCCCGTGTCGATGTTCTTGGCCGGAAGCAGTTCCAGCGAACCGTCCGCCTTGCGGTTGTACTGCATGAACACGAGGTTCCAGATTTCAATCACGTGCGGATCGGACTTGTTGACGAGGTCGCGTCCTTCGATGCCGGATTTCTTTTCTTCAGGGGTGCGGATGTCGATATGCACTTCGGAGCAGGGGCCGCAGGGGCCGGTATCGCCCATTTCCCAGAAGTTGTCGTGCTTGTTGCCGAGGATGATGTGATCCGGGCTCATATGCTTGAGCCAGGCCTGGCGCGCCTCTTCGTCCATGAGCGTGCCGTCCTCCTCGCTGCCCTCGAACACCGTGGCATAGAGCAGGTTCTTGTCAATCTTATAGACTTCCGTCAGCAGTTCCCAGGCCCAGTCGATGGCTTCGGTCTTGAAATAGTCGCCGAAACTCCAGTTTCCCAGCATCTCGAACATCGTGTGATGGTAGGTGTCGCGACCCACCTCTTCCAAGTCGTTGTGCTTGCCGCTCACGCGCAGGCACTTCTGCGAATCTGCCGCACGGTTGAAACGGGGGGCGTTATTCCCCAGGAAAATATCTTTGAACTGGTTCATCCCCGCGTTGGTGAACATCAACGTAGGGTCGTTTTTCAACACCATCGGGGCGGAAGGGACAATCGTGTGTCCCTTCGACGCAAAAAAGTCCAGGAATTTCTGCCTGATTTCTTTTGAAGTCATATCTCGCGTAATAATAAATCCTACAAAGATAGGAATTTTTCAGGATTGTACAACCCGTCCCGCCCTTCGGCCATCGGGGAGCGACGTCCCTCCCCCCCCCCCCATCACGGCTGCCTCCGGCCGGAACCTCGGCTTAACGCCGCTTCGGGGCGAAAGCGTCCGCGGGAACAGCGAAAATGGGCTAAAAATCAAGGTCCGGAGTGCTACTGGCACGCCGGAGCGGGGAAATCAAGCCAAAAACTGCGGTTACGAATGCTGGGCAGATTAAAAGATAGGTGCCGGATGCTTAGTTGCAGACGGGGCGGACAGAGTGCCCATAGGAGCGGCTACCGTTGCCCCAATACCCATCGTCTGAACTGAATTGCAGGCGGCCCGCACTCGTCGGGGTGGCCGGAACGAGGAAAGAGAACCAATAGTCGCCGCGGGAACCCGCAAATCTGAGGGTCGCACCTTGCTGGTAACCGGCAGCAGGAAAGAATATCCATTTATCCGTGTAACCTCTCTTGGTACTGGTTACCTTTTCACCGTATACTCCGTTCAATGTAGTCCATTCCCAAGTGCAATTGTCAATCAACTCCTGACACTCGTCATAAGTAGGCATACGCCATCTACCACCCCAATTGGCAGTTGCCGCGTCATCATCAGCGTCAAGAATAGTCTTCCCGTCCGTGAAACCATTATAACCAAAACCGGAGTCTGTGCAGTACTTGGTCAACCAATCTGACCTGCCGTTCACACACCATTTGTACGTATCCCAGGAATAATCTTCCTTCGGCTCCGTTTCGCCCCAAGCGAAGTAATCGCCATACTCCCAAGGATAGGAGGCGCCCACATTGAACGATGCCCATTTGACGGACAGACCCAAATCCACTATCTGTTCAAAGATAACGGAAACCGTACAACTAGCCGTAAAACCGCCGTCATTAGCGTTCACGGAAATATTCGCTGTGCCAGCCCCGACCGCCGTGACAAGACCGTCACTGGAAACCTTTGCCACTGAAGTGTTCGAACTGCTCCAGGTCACGCTCTTGTCTGATGCATTGGCGGGAGTGATGGTTGCCGTTAACTGTACAGATTCTCCAAGGTTAATCCTCGTACTCCGGGGAGAAACGGAGACGCTGGTCACGTGGATTAATTCGCCGTAGACGGGACGGACAGAGAGCCCGCAGTATCGGAATAACATGTTGCCCCAAAATATTTCGCCTGAATCGCCAAGTATAAAGTACGCGCTATTTGGGAATCCTCTACCGAGAGACGATGACCAGTAACGGCAGTCTGATTCCTCTGAGTCGATGGGCATAACACTCCAGTCCCCTGCAGCAGGAAGGAATATCCATTTGTCAGTGTATCCCTCCTTATTACTGGTTATTTTATTGCCATATACTCCGTTTAATGATGTCCATTCATAAACACAATTCGCCTCTAGTTCTTTGAATTCATCGTATGTAGGCATCCGCCAATTCCCGCCAAGAATTACCGAGGCAACATCATCCTCAGGGTCGAGGACTGTCTTATTATCTAAGAAACCATTATAGCCGTAATTGGAATTATTGCAGTATTTGGTCAACTGGGAACCATCGCCGTTCACACACCACTTGTAAGTAGCCCAACGAAAATCCTCCTTCGGCGCCACCTCGCCCCACGCAAAGTAATCGCCGTACTCCTCCGGCACAGACGCACCCAGATTAAACGACGCCCACTTGACGGATAAGCCAAGGTCAACAATTTCAGGAACAAAATATCCGTAACTCAGCCAATCCAGCCCTTCATCCATATTGTCTAGCGTTCCGAAGGCGGAACGGCGGACGGTGATGGACTTATCGATGGTCTTAACGGCCTTCTTGGACGCGGTATAAAGCGTGACCGTCAGTCCCTGTTCGTGGGTTTGCGGAAGCATCGCCGTAAAATAGTTTGTACCGGGGACGAAGCCGCTCTCCGGGGCGTTCACGACCACGGAGTCCTTTGCGTCGGAAATCTCAAGGATTTGCGGCTTCCCGTCACTGCCGAAGTCTACCCGGACTGTTCCCGCCATCGGGCTGCCGTCATTGGAACGGAAGACGACCTTCTTCACGCCTCCCGTAACCACAGAGAAGCGCGCACCGCCGCAGACATTGTAGAACGCGAGGTCCGAGGTGGCGCCGCTGGCGACAGCCGGGAAGGATTTATCGGCAAAGCTGCCCGCCTTCCCGCTTTGCTTCAGCGAAAGGGTCAGCGTGACGCTTTTTCCGTCGCAGAAATTCTCCGCACCGTAGGGATAGACCGCCCAGTAGGCCGATGATTCAATCTCCTGCTCCCCGTAACCGGTAACTGATGTCAGGTCCCCTACGAAGCTGACGATGGCCTGGGGCTCGGTGTTGGTGGAGGTAAACTTGCCGGAGAAACGGCTTCCGTAAAACAGGTTGATTTCTTCTCCTTTAGCCCAGAGGATATCCGTTCCGTTTTCCGCAAGAACGGTCCTGGAGGCTTCTCCTTCCGCCCAGGCAGCGCAGATTTCCATCTTCCCGCCCACAGAGGGGGCATTCTGCTGTTCCGCTTCCCGGGTACAGGAAAGCGCAAGGGCCGCCATTGCAAGGGCTGCCCAAAATATCTTCGTCGTTTTCATCATCATACAGGGTTTACCATTCTTCATATACCAGGCTTTCGTTCCCACCGGGTTTGGGGCTTTCGCACAGGATGGCCGAGGCATCAGCGGGCACGACAAGGGCCTCCGGTGCAACATAACGCATCAGTTGTTCGTTCATCGGTAAAGAAATCATCTTCAATCGTTTGCAAAAGTAATCAGTTTCCGCAGAAATCCCAGTAATTTTTCAAACTCACGCATTGAAAAGGCTTATCGCAGCCGGAGCTGCAAGGCGCGAGTGTCATAGGGGAAATTGGAAGAGAAGGCGCTGTAGGCGGCCCCGTCGTCAATGAATTCGTACTGCGGCAGTTCCATTTCTTTTCGGGGTGGAAGCAGAAGCCCCTCGCAAAGGGCGGCCGGTTGAAAATCGAAGCAGATGCTCCGGGTACCGTCCGCGGCCGTCTTCAACACATTGACATACAGGCTCTTTCCCGTCCGGTTCTTCAGCGCAAAATGCACCATCCCGTCCTGCCGGATGACCGTCAGGGCAATCTTTTTGTCTTTGGGCAGATACTTTGCCAGTTGATCCAGCTGCTTCAGGTCATTTTCTCCACGGTAGGCGGCGCCGACGCGCTGGTTATTGCTTTGGGACGGGTTGGCTTTCAGTTCGGCGGCCAGCTCCTTGCAGGCCAGGGCGCTGACCCGGGCGGCACTTTCCTTTGCGGAGTCAATGAGCTCGTGTACGCGCTTTTCTCCGGCCACGGCACAGCGGTAGATACGGCCGCTCTGCCCATCCACAATGGCGATGGACGATGCTTCACCGATGCGGACGCGGTCCTGAAGGGCCAGCGGCTCCCGTTTTTGCGCGGCGCGCCACAGACTGTCGCCTTTGTGCAGCAGGCGGACTTCGCCTTCTGTTTTGAAAACGGAATAATCCGCGGCAAGGGCAGCCGAAAACGGCAAAAGCAGCATCGCCGCAAGGGCAAGGAATTTCCTGAGGTTCATAGGGTTCTGTTTTTGGCGAACAGGGCATAGGCCCCCGCGACGATATCGAAAACCAGGGCGTCCAGCGCCAGCATGGTAATGGTCAGGGAAAAATCGAGATAAATATTCTGCTCCAGATACAGCCGGCACCCGAGCAGGAAAAGCCCGAAAATCGCCAGCAACTGCAAGCAACGCATCAACAAGGTTCCGGCATCATCCCACTTCCGCTTGGCAAGTAGCGATACCCACAGGAAAAGGAGACTCAGCAGAAGCGCAGTTAGGGTCGATACCCATCCGGGAAGCTCGCGCATCCGGGTATGGCTCAGGAGCATTTCCGCGGCGTAGGCGTGCAAGAGCATCCCCGAGCTCTTTTCCCCGACAGCGCTACGATGCGTATCTGACGGATCCTCCATCATTCCGGCGATGACGATCCGGTCCCGGATATCCGCTTCGTCGGAGAGCGAGAGCTCTGCAGCCGGAATGACCGGGAAATCGATGCCGTCGAACTTGAGCCTTACCGGCGCTTCGCCCCAACCTTCGGGCGCTCCGGCCAAGGCATACGGAAAAGAGGCGCGCCCGTCCTTCAGGCAGACGAAATCCCGCACCGTTCCCGTTGCATAAGAGGACAGGAGATTGACAAAGCCCTCATGCGCACCCGGGATGCGCTGCTGGAAAAAGGAAACGCTTTCCGGATGATGAAGATCGAAGGGCAGGACCAGCCGGGGAAAATCACAAAGCGCCGCTTCGATACGGCGGCCGTCCGCATCTTCCTGCAGGAAAAAGACATCGAGCCCCAGCGCGCGAGGCTCCATATAGGCGAGCAGTTCCAGGGCATCGGCCATACCGGCACGGTCGCAGCCGTCCAGGGCAACAAGGGTGATGTCTCCGGATTTTTGCAGGACATCGCGGCGCTTCCCCACGGCCCCGTACAGGTCCGACATCTCCCAGTCCGCAGCAGCGGAACCGGTAAAGAGGGGCAGGTTTGCGATATTGTACATCGCAAAAGCGGACAGTCCCCAGGCCGCTGCGGCCATGAGGACAACGAGAAGTAGATCCCTGTAACGCTTTCGCATAATGCAAATTTAATTATCTTTGTGGAAATTAGAACGCTGCGATGAAAGGTTTTTTGCAAATTGTGCTCTGCGCCGCCTTGCTATTGGTCGGATGGCTCCCGGCTGGAGCCCAAGAGACGCGGGATACGGAGATTCAGGCTCTGGATAGGGAATTCCAGACCCTGCTCATCAACAGTGAATGTGAAGCCATCATCCGGAACCGCAGCCGTTACCTGACACTGGTACCGGAGGGCTCACACGATTGGTTCAGCGCCATTTTCTCACTGACCAGCTACTATTTTATCGCCGGCATCGTTGCCCCCGAAGGGGGGAAAGTCTTCCTTGACCGCGCGGAAACGGTATTTGGCGCCCTGCCCGCCCCGGATGCCCTCCAGAAGGGAATGATGGCCGCCATCCGGGCCAATTACGGCATGTATAAAAAAGATTACCGGCTGACCTTTCAGGAGCTGATGGCGGCGTACCGCCTTGTCCCGGAGTTTCCCGCAGAGAGAGGCATAGATAAAAGTGCGGTAACGCTCAACTTGGCTGCGATTTTTCAGGCGTTGGGGAAATACAAAGAGTCCCTCCAGCTCTTTGAACAGGCGGCCGCCTTTCTTTCTTCCATCGCCACAACAGAGTCCGTCCTGAGTCAGGCGGAAATCTATTGTAACCAGGGCGTCAGCTACCGGAAACTGGGGGATATCCGGGCGGCGCTCTCCTGCTACGAAAAATCGGAAGCCCTGTTCCGGCAGGCGGGCTCCTCCCATCATTTCTTTCTGCCGGTACTGTACGGAAATCTGCAAACGCTCTATGGGACCATCGGCGATCCGGTCAAGGCCCGGCACTATGCCGACAAGTCCCTTTCTCTGGCCAAAACCATCTATGGGCGTGATTCGTATAACTATGCTATGGTATTGGCAGGTACTGCCATGGTGGATGAATCGGATATTGAGTGTTTCTATTCCCGTTTACAGGAGGCCGTCGGGATACTGGAGGTGCAGGGCCTGACAAATAATCTAATGTATTGCACGGCACTGGACAATATGGCAACCTGCGAACAGCGGAGAGGGAGATACAAGGCGGCGGCGGAATTGCATGCACAGGTGGTACAGCTTTGGAAAACCTCCTCCTCTCCGGATCCCTATTATCTGGGCCTCTCATTGGGCAACCTGGGCGTAGATTACTATAATCTGGGAGAAAAGGGAAAGGCGCGTGCCGCTTTCCGGGAAGCCATCGACCTGCTCAAAGAAGGAATTGGGACGGATTCCGAGGCCTACATGCTACAGGTGGTTAATCTGTGCGAAACCGCCGATACTCTGCAGGAGCGCCTTGCGTTGCTGCTTGAGGCGTTAGGCGCCCTGGATTCCTCTAATCCTGCCATGGTCAAGAGCCACCTATTCTTACTAAAAAATATCGCCGTCCAATATGGCAATATGGGCGATACGGCAACGGCGGAAAAATACCTTTCAGAGGCATTACAGCTGGCTGAGCAGATACAAGGGGATAACCAGATAGTGGAGATTCTGTGCAACCAGGGGGAGATCTACCTGCGGGCCGGGCAGGTGGAACAATACGGAGAAGCGAACCTCCGGGCCCGGGAGATTCTGGACCGGACCGGGCAGAGGGACAAATTTTATTTCCGGGTGATGTCCAGTTTGGCAGATTACCACCGCCGCTTCAGCGGGAAGAAAGAGGCGCTGGAAGAAGTACTTCTCTCCATGATGCAGGCCATGCGGGACGCAGCGCGGGAGAATCTCTCCTACATGACGGAAAAGCAGCGGGAGAACTTCTGGGAGAACTTCCAGTTCGGGCTGACCATGGTCTTCCAGAATGCCGGAGAATTCCCGGAGATCGCCTATGACGCCGCCCTGATGGCCAAAGGCCTTCTGCTCAGCTCGTCCATAGAACTGGAAAAGATCATTTTTGAAAGCGGCGACGCTACCCTGTCCGACAAACTGGCGCAACTCAAGAAAATGCGGGCGGAGCTTACGGAATCCCCTTCCCGGGAGCGGGCCGCGCATGCGGATTCCCTGGAAAACGTCATTGCTTCTTCCTGCAAGGAATACGGCGCGCTCCTTTCCTGCCTTTCCTGCCGCTGGCAGGATGTACAGGCAGCGCTGGGAGAGGGCGATATCGCCGTGGAACTGCTTTCATACGACGATAACGGCACCCCGATCTACAGCGGAATCGCCCTGATGAAGGGCTGGGACAAGCCCCGGATCATGTTCAGCGGCTACAGTGAAAAGAAAGACTATGCGCTGATCTGGGCGGAAACAGCCCGGCAGGTCGGCAAGGGGGCGAACATCTGGTTCGCGCCCGACGGGGATCTGCACACCGAGCCGCTGGAATATCTGCCGACAAACAAGAAAGGCCGTCGGATGTGCGATCTTTACCGGATGCACCGCGTGGCTTCCACCCGCGACCTGGTCAGCGGCCTTTCGTCGTCCAAGCCCCAGTCCGCCGCCGTATTCGGCGGGTTTGACTACTATCTTTCCGGGGACGAAATGGAACTCGCCGGGGAGGCGCTGGTGCGCTCCGCTTCATCGGACCGGCAGGAATGGGCCTACCTGCCCTGGACCCTCACCGAGGCGCAGCGCGTGGCCCGGACACTGTCTGATGCCGGCCTTTCCGTAGAAGTGAAAACTGGCGCGGCGGGCGTTGAGTCCGCGTTCAAGCAATTATCGGGAACGGCACCCTCCATCATCCATATCGCTACGCACGGTATGGCGTCCGGGCTGGTCTTTGCCGGAGCCAACAGCGGCTACACTTCGGGCATCCTGACCGCGGACGAGATTACCCATATGGACCTGCGCGGGACTTCCCTGGTGGTGCTCAGCGCCTGTTCGACGGGCCTGGGGAAAGCCACGCACGAGGGCGTGTTCGGCCTTCAGCGGGCTTTCAAGAAGGCCGGAGCACAGTCCATCGTGATGACCCTCTGGGACATCGAAGATGAAGTTACCGAATACATGATGGAAGCCTTCTACCGGGGACTTACCTCGGGTTCTGACGTGGAATCCGCCTTCTCCGGCGCCATCACCGCCACCCGCAAGAAATACCCGGACCCGCGCCGCTGGTCCGCCTTTATTCTGCTGCTGTAATCCCGCCTTTACCCCCTCCGGAGCTCTTCGATGAGGCGGTCGATGCGGTGGATTTCGCCGGGGATGGGGATGTGCTGGGGGCAGAGGGGGACGCACTGGCCGCAGGCGATGCAGCGGTCCGCCTGCGCGCGGCTCTGCACGGCTTTGTCGTACTCGGCAAGGTAGCGTCTGCGCGCCCGCTCAAAGTCCTTCTGTTCGGGAGTAATCAGGTAGGTATCGTTCTCGACCGTGGAATTGTAGAATTTGAACAGGCCGGGGATGTTGATGCCGTAGGGGCAGGGCATACAGTAACGGCAGCCCGTGCAGCGGATCTTCGGGTAGGCGCTGACCTGCTCCGCGATTTCTTCGAGCAGCGCGAATTCATCGGCCGAAAGCGGCTCGAAATCAATGTAAGTCCGCAGATTATCCTCCAGATGCTCCCGATAGGTCATTCCGCTGAGCACCGTCAGCACCTTCGGGAACGAGCCGACGAAGCGGAAGGCCCAGGAGGCGATGCTCGCTTCGGGACGGCGGGCTTTCAGGCGGTCCGCCAATGCGGCGGGAAGCGAAGCCAGGTCTCCTCCGCGCAGCGGCTCCATCATCACCACCGGGATGTCCAGTTCCTCGAGTACGGCGTACATATGGTCGGCGTTGGTATTCCGTCGCCCGGCGTGCTTCCAGTCCAGGTAGTTCATCTGGATCTGGACGAAATCCCAGTGATATTTTCCGTGCAGGGCGATCAGGGAGTCGAAACCCTCGCGGCTGCCGTGGAAGGAGAAGCCCAACTTGCGGATGCGGCCCGCTTCGCGCTCCTTCAGCAGGAAGTCCAGCACGCCGGTCTTGATGAAGCGTTCCTCCAGGGCATCGGCCCCTTTCAGGGAATGCAGCAGGTAATAATCGACATAGTCCGTCTTGAAGAGGTCCAGGGAGCGGTGATACATGGCCACGGCATCGTCGTAGGTCACATTCCGGAAAATGGAAAGTTTGGTGGCGAGTTGCCATTCGCTGCGCGGATGACGGCACAGTGCCTCCGCCGTCGCACGTTCGCTGTCGCCGTCGTGGTAGACTGGAGAAGTGTCGAAATAATTGACACCGTGCGCGAGCGCCTCGTCCACCAGGCGGTTCACTTCCTCCTGGAGGATGTGTTTTTTGCCCTCGGCGTCTTCTTCTTCCGGCCAGCGCATGCAGCCGTAGCCCAGCAGTCCGGTACCCGGGTAATGCTGGATGACCTGTCCTTCGATGGGGGCGGCATCTTTACCGCCGCGGGGGGCACAGGCTGCGGCGCCCAGCCCGATGGCGGCCAATCCCGCCGATTGTATAAATTCTCTTCTGTTCATTTCATACTATTGATATGGACCTCCCGACCTGTTACCCGGATGGCGGGAACGGGCTTCGCCGGACAAAGATACTCGCAGGCGCCGCAGCCGATGCAACGCTCCGCATTCACGACGGGCAGCTTACTTCCGCCTTCCGCAGGCGCTACCATCCGGATGGCGCCCACCGGACAGTGCCGCGCGCAGTTTCCGCAATGCACCCCGTCCGTGTTCACGACGCAGCGCGAAAGTTCCACCGAAGCATAGCCGAAGTGGATATCCGGCTTCTGCTCCCGCTCGAACGGCCGGATGGCATCCACCGGGCAGACCAGCGAGCAGGCATTGCACTCCGGACGGCAGTAGCCCTTGTCAAAAAACATTTCCGGCTGCATCAGCTGCTTCAGATCGGTCGAAGGCCGGAGCACGCTGTTCGGGCAGGCTGTCACGCAAAGCTGACAGGCGGTACATTTGCTGAAAAAGTGTGCCCGGCTCTCCGCTCCCGGAGGGACGGGACGCGGCTTGAGCGGCTCAGCGGCCGCATCCCCCGCAAGGGAATTCGCGCGGGCGGAGAGGGCTCCTCCCAGCAGCGCGGCGCTCCCGGCAAGGAAACGCCTCCGCCCGGGATCGGCGGCAGTCTCCGCCTCCACCATCGGCTTACGCGGATAGGCAAAGCGGTACTTTAATGCTCCTAATTTACAATCCTCCAAACAGTTGAAGCAGTCCACGCAGCAGCTGTAATCGATGCGCTTGCCCTTGCTGTCGATGCAGGAAGCCTTGCAGTCCCGCTCGCATTTGCCGCAGGAAACGCATTTGTCCGTATCGATGACCGGCCGAAACAGCGAAAAGCGGGAAAAGAAACTCAGGAAAGTGCCGACGGGACAGAAGGTATTGCACCAGACGCGCCCTCCGAAAAAGGCCAGCAGCGCAAGCACGATGCAGGTCAAGAGGGCGACGAGGGTGACCGCAAGATAGGGCGAAGTCCAGGCACTGCCCTGATTCATCGCCAGGGCGGTGCGCACCATACGGCCGTACGCACTATACGGAGCGACAAGCGCGACCAGCACCTGCACGCCGCAAAGCAGCAAGAGGCAGAAAATGGCAAAGAGGCCATAACGCAGCCACTTCCGTTCAGCGCTGAACCCCCAGCGACGATGCCGCAGGATCCGGCTGCGCAGCCCGTTGAAGAAGTCCATGAACACCCCCAGCGGGCAAATCACGCTGCAGTAGATACGGCCGAACAGCAAAGTCAGCAGCAGGAGGCCCGCCACCACCGCAAAGTTAAGTGCCAGCAAGGAAGGCAGGAACTGCAACTCGGCCACCCAAAAGAGTTGCCGGGGCCACAGCCCGCAGAGCAGAAGGGTCAGGCAAAGAAAAAAAGCCAGGCCCAGGCAAATTCGGAGTTTTCTCATAGGCACAAAGATAGAAAACTTAAATAAAAAATTTTAATATCCACGGCGATATTTTGCAAAAACAAGGTTTAACGCTAGTCTATGCAGCAATTTTCACACTTAAATTTGCATTTTCCAATTTTTATTCCGAACTTGCGCGCTTAATTCGTGTACTGTCCTTTGGACAGCACGTAATGCTAAGGCTAAAGCAATAATATTATAAATACTTAAAACCTATGAAGATAACGAAAATTGCAGTCATTGCAATGACGGCCTTCGCCACCGCTTTCGTCCTCCCCTCCTGTGGGGAGGTTCCCAATCCGGACGACAAGCCTGTGGTACCGCAAGCCGACTTCACGGTTGCCAAAGGCGACGTAGAAGCGGAGTATGCAGAAGTGGTCGTACGCCACAACGGTAAACAGGATGTTACCTGGTTCGGCTTCGTGACCGAGGATGTTGAAACGCCGACAGACGAACTGATCAAGAACACGATTCCCAGTCTGGACCGCGCTGACCTTCACGTCGGAACCTCGCAGACCGTCGCAGTCCGCGACCTGCAGGAAGCGGTGAACTATCGCTACATCGCCTTCGCCGTCGATCAAGACAATGTCTATTATGGCACGGCCGGCAGCCTGATCTTTAACACTTCCCCCAAGTTCGACGTGAACTTCAGCGTCGAAATGACGGATCTCCACCCGCACGAGGCCAGCTTCCTGGTCAGCCACAACGGACACGAGATTCTCACCTACCGGGGCTTTGTCACTGAAAACATGGACACCGAGATTGAAGTTCTCGCCGCGGCGGACATGGCGACCATCGTCACCGACGGCAAACTGAACGAAGGCGTCACCCTGCTTCAGGGAAAGAGCCTGAACGTCAGTGCCCAGGAACTTCTCCATGAGACGGATTACCGTTATATAATATATGGTATATTCGACAACGACGGTGTCGTCATCAGTTACGGCACGCCGGCCGAGTGCGCCTTCACGACGCCCATCGACCTGAATGTCGTGAGTTTCAGTGCCGAAATTTCCGGCATCACCAAGAATTCGGTCGATGCGGAGATTAAATACAACGCGAAGAAGGACGACCTGACCTGGTTCGGCTTTATCACGACCGACCTGCAGACGAGCGCAGCCGCGCTGATTGCCACCTACGCCCCCGGCATCCCGGCTTCCGAGATCTTCAGCGGTTCCCAGAAACTCAAACTGGAAGACCTGGAGCAGGAAACCCAGTACCGCTATATCGTATCCGGCATCAATGCCGACGGCGTATACGGCATGCCGGCCGACGTCCGCTTCTCCACCCTTTCCAAGGAGTATGACGAAACGGTCTTCAGCGTTGCTGCAAGCGACATTACGCCTTCTTCCGCCACGCTGACCATCACCCATACGGGTCTGGAAGAATTCGAGTATTACGGCTTCTTCACGGATGACCTGCAGAGCGACCTGGCCGATGTCGCGGTTCCCGCCGATGCGGATGCCCACCTTGTCAAAGGCAAGGAAAGGGTCTTCGAGGCAGAGAACCTCGCGGCGCTGACCACTTACCGCTATGTGGTCGTGGGCCGTGTTTACGGCAACGAGTACGGCACCCGTGGCGAAGTGATCTTCACCACGCTGGATTATGCCATCGACGCCAACTACGAAGACTTCCTCGGCCTCTGGGCCATGCAGGGCAGCAATCCCTATGAGTTTGAAATCAAGGAGAAGGTTGCGGGGACCAGTTACACGGTCTGCGGGCTGAACGGTTCCGAAACCGCAAGGTACGGTATCGGTACGCCCCTGGAGGTGGAAGCTATCTTTGCCGAGGGCAAATTCACCATCGTCTCCCAGGCCATCAGCGCCGCCTATGTGGATCCGGATGACGGAAAGACCTACACGGACAAATTCTGCGGACGTTATATCTCCGCTTCGAGCGGAACTACCTATTTTGACAATACCATGGGACGGGTCGTCGTTTCCGTCGTCAAACTGGAAGACGGTTCGCTCGAATTCCGCCCCGGGACGACTGTAGACGGGGAAGACTACGTTGGCATGCGTTTCTACCAGGTTCCCGCCTCCGGGCAGGCCTATGCCCAGGATGCCTTCGAGACCGCGCTTCCTAACAGCGCCAAGGCTTCACAGCCGGCCTCCGAGGCCTACAAGAAGTGGATCGGACAGTGGAACATCAACGGAACGGTATATACCATTGCCAAGGGCGTAACCAATGAGAATTACGTCATGGGCAGTTTCTATTCCGGATTTGCCGTGAACGCCGTCGTGGACTTTGACGCCGCGACCGGAGACATCCTCTTCACCTATGGCGAAACAGGACAGAGCGTAACGGCCAGCGGAACCAGTTTCGACCTTTACAAAGCCGGTTCGTATAACGACGGTTACATCACGAAGGGTGGGGACAATGGCATCATCTGCCGTTTCAAACTGGCCTCCAGCGGCAATGCAGCCGATATCAAGCCCGAAACCTACGTCGAGAATGACGTTACCATTACGCCTGAAAACTTCGGTATCTTCGGGTACAACTCCACAGCGGGCTGGGCTAACTTCGGCATGACCATCGACATCCCGACGACCATCACGCGCGCTTCGACCTCCGCTACCTCCGTCCCCCGGACGGCCGGTGCTGTGGCAATCAGCCTCAAGCGTGTCAAGGGTGTTTCTTTCCAATCAGCAAAGTAAGTGTATATCCATATGAAAAAATGCAGATTTTTTCTCGCGACGCTTCTCGTCCTTCTCGGGGCGGCAGTAGCGCAGGCCCAGACCAGGACGGTGAAGGGTACCGTGCTTGCCGCCACTGACGGCCAGCCCATCGTGGGCGCAGCCGTCACCGTGGACGGGAACACAAAGTATTACGCGATTACCGACCTGGACGGTAACTTCCAGATTAATAACGTGCCCGCAACGGCCAAACGGGTCGTTGCCACGAGCATGGGTTATAAGGAAACGGCAGTCGCCGTCGCAGCCAGCGTCAAGATCGTCATGGAAGACGACGTGAATATGCTGGAAGCGGCTGTGGCTACCGGTATGTACACCGTGGACCGCCGCCTCAACACGGGTTCCACCGTCAAACTTGACGCTGCGGAAAGCAACATCTCCGGTATGGCGGACATCTCCCGTTCCCTCGAAGGACGCGCAGCCGGTGTCTCCGTACAGAACGTTTCCGGTACCTTCGGAACCGCTCCGAAGATCCGCGTCCGTGGTGCCACCTCCATCTACGGCTCCTCCAAGCCCCTCTGGGTGGTGGACGGCGTCATTATGGAAGACGTGGTGGACGTCAGTGCGGACGACCTCTCCTCCGGTGACCCCAACACCCTGATTTCCTCGGCCATCGCCGGACTGAACTCGGATGACATCGAGACCTTCGACATCCTCAAGGACGGTTCCGCGACCTCCATTTACGGTGCGCGCGCCATGGCCGGCGTTATCGTCGTCACGACGAAGAAAGGTAAGGCGGGACAGAACCACATCACCTATACCGGTGAGTACACCTACCGCCTGAAACCCTCCTACAACGATTTCAACATCATGAACTCCCAGGACCAGATGGAAATCTACCAGGAGTTGCAGCAGAAGGGTTACCTGAACTACGCGGAGACGGCCAACGCCAGCAACAGCGGTGTCTATGGCAAGATGTATCAGTTGATTTCCCAGTACGACGCCACTAGCGGTGCCTTCGGTCTGGAGAATACGGAAGTCGCACGCAACGCTTACCTGCGGGCCGCGGAATACCGGAACACCGACTGGTTCGACCGCCTGTTCAACCATAGCGTCCAGCACAACCATTCCATCAGCGCTTCCGGCGGTTCGGAGAAGGCCAACTACTACGCTTCCCTCTCCGTCATGCAGGATCCGGGTTGGACGCTCCAGAGTTCCGTGCAGCGTTACACGGCCAACCTGAACACCACGTTCAAGATTTCCCGTGTCCTGTCCGTCAACCTGATCGGCAACGCCTCCTATCGTAAGCAGCGCGCGCCGGGAACCATCAACAGCGAAACGGACGTAGTCTCCGGTGAGGTCAAGCGCGACTTCGACATCAACCCCTACAGCTACGCTCTGAATACCTCCCGGGCTCTCGACCCCAACGAATTCTATACGCGTAACTATTCGAAGTTCAACATCATCCACGAGTTGGACAACAACTATCTGGACCTGAGCGTATTCGATATCCGCGTACAGGGCGAAATCAAGTACAAGCCGTTCGACTTCCTGGAATTCAGCGCCCTCGGTGCCTACAAGCATACGGCGACCAGCCAGGAACACTACATCCTGGACGAAGCGAACCAGGCCCTCGCCTACCGCGAGTTGTCCACGCCGGCCATCCGCGATGCGAACCCCTTCCTGTACAAGGATCCCGAGAATCTCTACGGATACAAGTACAGCGTCCTGCCCGTCGGTGGTATCTATGAGCGCACCGACAACAGCATGGACGGCTGGGACTTCCGCGCCACCTTCAACTTCAACAAGACTTTCGCACACGACCACACCGTCAGTCTCTTCGGAGGTACTGAAATCAACAGCCTGGACCGTCACGGTTCCTGGTTCCGCGGCTGGGGTATGCAGTTCGACTTCGGCGAAATCGCCAACTACGACTACCATGTCTTCAAACAGGGTGCGGAAGAGAATACGCAGTACTACACGCTGACCAACACGCACGTACGGAGCGCCGCCTTCTTCGCCAACGGTACCTATTCCTACAAGGGCCGCTACGTCCTGAACGGCACCATCCGCTATGAAGGTACCAACGGTCTGGGCAAGGCCCGTACAGCCCGCTGGATGCCGACCTGGAACATTTCCGGTGCCTGGAACATCAGCGAGGAATCCTGGATGAAACCGATTCAGCCGGCTTTGTCGCACCTTTCCCTGAAGGCTTCCTACTCGCTGACCGGTGACCGTCCTTCCGTGACCAACTCCTTCGTGGTCATCAAGGCTGAGAATCCCTGGCGTCCGTTCGCTTCCAACAAGGAAAGTGCACTCGTAATCGATGATCTGGCCAACCTCGCCCTCACCTATGAGAAGAAGCACGAGTTGAACATCAGCCTCGAGGCCGGGTTCATCGACAACCGCATCAACCTCGCCGCAGACTGGTACACGCGTAACAACTACGACCTGATCGGTCCTGTCACGACGCAGGGTATCGGCGGACAGATTATCAAATACGGTAATGTCGCCTCCATGCATTCGGACGGTATCGAACTCTCCCTCACCACGGTCAACATCAAGACGAGGGATTTCACCTGGTCCACCAACCTCATCTATTCCCACAACCGCAATGTCGTGACGGAATTGGAGAACCAGCAGCGGATGATCGACCTCATTTCCGGCACCGGTTTCACCCGCAAGGGCTACCCGGTCCGAAGCCTGTTCTCGCTTAAATTCGCAGGCCTGAACGAGGAGGGTCTCCCTACCTGCATCAATGAGGAAGGCGAACGCGCAGTCTCCGACATCAATTTCCAGGAAAGCGACGAAGAGAAACTCAAGAACCTCGTCTATTCCGGGTCCGTGGATCCGACCGACGTCGGTTCCTTCGGGAACATCTTTACCTGGAAAGGCCTGAAACTGAACGTGTTCATCACCTATTCCTTTGGCAATGTCATTCGTCTGGACCCTGTCTTCAAGAGCAGCTACGACGACCTGGATTCCATGCCCAAGGAGTTCCGCAACCGATGGACGACGCCCGGAGACGAACTCTCCACCAATGTCCCTGTCATCGCATCGACCTGGCAGAACCGCTACTACTCGACGACGTCCAACTACCTCAGCTACGCATACAACGCCTACAACTATTCTACGGAGCGTATCGCAAAGGGTGATTTCATCCGCCTCAAGGAGGTCTCCCTCGCCTATGACTTCCCCAAGAAGCTCATCAGCAAGGCCAAACTTGCCACGCTGGGCCTGAAGGTGCAGGCAACCAACCTCTGCCTGCTTTATGCAGATCAGAAGCTGAACGGCCAGGATCCCGAATTCTTCAATACGGGTGGTGTTGCCGTTCCGCTCCCGAGGCAGTTTACCTTTACCCTCAAACTTGGTTTTTAATTGAATCGGAGCTACACTATGAAAACAAGATATATCCTTGCTGCCATTGCAGCGCTTATGGGTCTCGTTTCCTGCGACAAGTTCCTGGATACCATGCCCGACAACCGGGCAGAGGTGGATACCCCTGCGAAAATCCGCGCTCTGCTCACCTCCGGTTATCCCACTGCTACCTATCTGACCCTCAACGAATATATGTCCGACAACGTGGATAATATCGGTGACGACAACCCCGGCACCGAGCGTTTCTTCGACCAGCTGTACAACTGGCAGGACGTTACCGATCTCGGTATCCACAATGACGGTCCGGACAGTTTCTGGGGCAAGTCCTGGCTGGGCATCGCCCACGCCAACCAGGCCATTGACGCCATCTACTCCCTCACGGGGACTTCATCCATCGAGGAACACGAGAAAATCGCGTCCCTCGGCTTTGGACCGGAACTCGCCGAGGCCCTGCTGATCCGCGCCTACAACCACTTCATGCTGGTGAACGAATTCTGCATGCACTACAATACGGAGACCAGTTCCACCGATCTGGGTATCCCTTATATGGAGCAGGTGGAGCAGGAGCTCAATCCCAAGTATCAGCGCGGCAACGTGGCCGAGGTCTATGCCAAGATTGAGAAGGATCTGGAGATTGGCCTGAAGTATGTCAGCGACAGTTATTATTCCGTTCCCAAATACCACTTCAATGCCCGTGCGGCCTACGCTTTCGCCGCCCGCTTCTACCTTTTCTATGAGAAGTGGGAACTGGCATCGAACTATGCCACCAAGTGTCTGGGTTCGCAGCCGGAAACCGTGCTGCGCAACTGGGAGGCGCTGGGTAAACTCGAAAGGGACTGGGATGTCATCAGCTACGCTTTCGTAACCGATTCGGAAAACGCCAACCTGCTGATGCTGACGAGTTATTCCTCCTTCGGATATTACTTCTGCTATCCCGGAATCACCAAGTATTCCCACGACTCCTACCTGGGATTCACCGAAACGCATTTCGCCAAGCAAATCTGGGCATCCTCGAGCGGCTATAACAATGGCCAGAACTTCTACCTCAGACCGGGCTGGTACAACGGTTCTACCTACGACCAGATTACCACGATGAAGATTCCCTATATGTTCGAGTATACGGATCCCGTGGCACGTATCGGTTACTCCCACGCCGTCTGCCCCGCCTTCACGACGGATGAAGCCCTGCTCACCCGTGCCGAGGCCTATGTGATGCAGCACCGTTATGATGATGCTACTGCGGACATCAATAAATACATCCACAGCATCGTCAAGCGCACCGTCCTTTCCACGGACTACAGCACCGAGCAGATCGTCGACTTCTACTCCTCCATGGATTATTGGACCTGGGACAAGCCCACGCTCAAGAAGAAACTCAATCCTGCCTTCAACATCGGTGCGGAAGGCGGCATTCAGGAGTCCATGCTCCAGTGCATTCTGGGCATGAAGCGCCTGGACCATATCGCCCAGGGCCTTCGCTGGTTCGACATCAAGCGTTACGGCATCGAGGTCGAACGCCGCACGATGACGCCGGATCCCAAGGCCGGAGACTATGACGCCGCGCTCAAACCCCTGCGTGTCGATGACGTGCTGACGGTCAATGATCCCCGCCGTGCGATGCAGTTGCCCCAGGAGGTCATCACGGCCGGCATGGAGCCTAACCCCCGTGCGGAGTCGAAGCCTGCGCAGATCGTTCTGCGTGAGCGTGAACTTCCTGCCAACAACCTGTAATCTTGAACTGATATGAAAAAGTATATCCTTCCCCTTTTAGTCCTTGCCGCCGTTGCGGCCACTTCCTGCCGGAAAGACATTCTGAGCGAGGAAAGCGTCATCAAGGACTCCACTGTGGAAATGAATGCCTTCGACCGCTGGTTGGAAGCCAATTTCCTGAGGCCCTACAACATCGAGTTCAAGTATCGTTACGCGATGAACGAATCCGACCTGGGCTACTGGACGGTGCCTGCGGATTACGAAGCGTCCATCATCTACGCCCATCTCGTAAAATATCTTTGCATCGACACCTACGATGAAATCAGCGGACTGGACTTCACCCGTTCCTACTTCCCCAAGATGTTCTTCCTTATCGGAACCTGGGAGTACAAGAACAACGGCTCCATCGTCCTGGGTACGGCAGAAGCAGGCAAGAAGATCATGCTTTCGGGCGTGAACGACCTGCCGATGGTGCTGGACTACTACGAAGGTGCCGAACTGGCGGAATACCTGAACCACTTTTACATCAAGACCATCCATCACGAGTTCACGCACATCCTGAACCAGACCAAGACCTATCCTGAGAACTTCGGACAGATCTCGGCCAACCTCTATGTCGGCGACGCCTGCTTCGATACCGATGACTATTGGCGCGGCCGCGGCTTCATTACGGATTATGCGCAGAGCGAGCACCGTGAAGACTTTGCGGAAATGGTTTCCGAGTATATCACCCACGATGCCGCCTGGTGGCAGGAGCAGATGACGGCCGCACATAATGAAACGGCCAAAGTGCGCGAGGAAATTCCTGACGCCGAATTCGGCGATGTGATCATCCAGTCCAAACTGGATATCGTTGCCACCTATCTGCAGGATTCCTGGGGCATCGATATCGATGAACTCCGCGACATTCTCGGACGCCGCTTCAGCGATGTCGGCGCCGGTCGCGTGGACCTTAACACCGTAGAACTTTGAGAGAGGAGGAAAAGCGTATGAAAACAAGAAATTGGTTTATCATCCTGGTTGCGGCACTGCTGTTGTCGCCCCTGACTTCCTGTGTCAAGGATCAGCCGGACGTCTTCGACGAGCCGTCCTCGGCACGTATGGAGAAATTCCTCGAGAATGTCCGGACCATCCTGCAGGATCCCGCCGAAGGCTGGGCCCTCTCCTACTACCCCGGCTCCTCTTATGCCACCTGCTACATGGGACTGAAATTCACCAGGCAGGAGGTTGCAGCCTATGCGCAGGACGAGCCTGAGGAAGCAGTCACCTCCGCTTATAAGTTATGCGCGGACGATGGCGCCGTCCTCTCCTTCGATATGTATAACTCGGTCATCCATTATTACGCTACGCCGGACCAGGCTCACTACCAGGCCCGCGGAGGAGACTTCGAATTCGAAATCATGGATGTGAAGGCTGACCGCATCACCCTGCGCGGCAAGCGTTCCCGCAACTTCTGCTATCTCGACCGTCTCACGAAGAACGTCTCCGAGTTCCTGAGCGAGATGAACGAAGCCGAGTCGAGCCTGGATATCGTGGCCTTCAAGGGAGAAATCACCGGAGGTCTGGTGGAAGGTTTCATGGATTCCAACACCCACACGCTCTCCATCGGGCGCAAAGGTGCGGAGGCGAGTGAAATGACGTCAGCCCGGTACATGATCGTGCCCGGTGGCTTCCACTTCAACGAGCCCTTCACTTTCCAGGGCGTCACCTTCCAGGATTTCTACTACAACACGGAGACCGGCGTGCTGACCGCTGCCGGCATCTCCTTCGAGAAAGTTGTCCCTGAAGGCTATCTCCCCTACGACAAGTATCTCGGCAAGTGGACCTTCTACTGGTACAACGGCGACCGTGACTTCCCCGTGGAACTGGTCGAATTCGAGAAAGGCAGCTCCTACAAGATGAAGGGCCTCTCCGAATACTTCGAGCCGACCCTCGCTTACGATGCGGCCCGTGGACGTCTTACCTGGAATGCCCAGGCAGTCGGCTCCAGCGGCGCTACCACCGTCATGCTGGCAGGTTGGGACCTGTTGACCAGCGGAGGAAGCCTGAGCTGGGGTGAAGATTACGGTTTGATCGGCATCGTTGAAGACAACACCGTCGCGGACGTGGTCGTCAATTGGGAAGACAACGGTCAGAGCGACCTGGTCGTCGACTCCTGGATCCTGTGGGGTACGGATGCGAGCGGCAGTTCGACCGGTGCTTTCAGCAGCTGGACGATGGCGTCCAACAGCTACCAGTTGCCTTATATCACCCATATGAAAAAACTCGTAGAATAATGCGTATGAAAAGATATATTGCATTTCTTGCGGCTGCGCTGACGCTTTTTGCCTGCCAGCCCCAGCAGCCTGACGGATCCAAGTACGCCCCGGCTCCCAAACTGCCCGTTTCCACCTCTACGGTCGAATTCGACTGCGACGGCGGCTACGGCTATGTGGGAGTAACGACCCAGGAGGCCTTCGAGGCAAGTTCGAACCGGGAATGGCTGACCGTCACCACAAGCAGTTACGGTGTCAACCTGAATGTAACGGAGAACGAGACCATCGAGACCCGCTATGCGATCGTTACCGTCAAGTCCGGAGACCTGTCCGCCAATGTACAGGTGGTCCAGTTCGGAGTCAACACCAAGTACTTCTGGAAAGACGAGTACAGTTTCCCCTACACCGGGGGCAGCCTGGAACTGTTCTACAAGACCGACGAGACCGTCAAGATCATCGTCGAGGGCAGCGAATGGATCGATGCGATTCCCGATAACGGCATCCTCACCATCAACGTCGCACAGAACCCGCTGAAAGAGATCCGCGAAGGCTTCATCACTTATATAGCCGGAGAGGACGTACGCAGTTTCGCCATCCTGCAGGCCCTGAATCCTTCAGGCGGCGGTGGCGGCGGCGATCCTACGGGCCCCGTGATCTTCAGCGAAGATTTTGAAGACATCAATACGCTCGGCGATTGGATTTTGCTTGATATGGATGGAGACGGGAACTACTGGCTCTATGATAACAGCGAAACTCTCGCCGCCCATTCGGGAGTCGGGAAACTCTTCTCCCAGTCCTATGACAACGAAAGCGGTCCGCTTACCCCGGACAACTGGGTATTTACTCCGGCCATGAAACTCGCTTCCGATGATAATTACCTGTCCTTCTGGCTCTGCCCTCAGGATGCCTCTTATGCCCAGGAGCACTATGCCGCCTATGTGACGACAACGGATCCGAGTACGATGGACGACCCGGAGGCCGCTTGCACCAAGGTCGTTGAAGGAACGCTGACCAAGGGCCACACGCCCGCCGGTCAGGTCGGACCTATGGCAGCCGGCGAGTGGGAGAATATCATTGTCCAGCTTCCGGCCGATTTCAATGGCAAGACGGTTTACATCGCCTTCCGCCATTTCGACTGCAGCGACTGGTTCTATATGAATCTGGACGACGTGATGGTCACCCACGGTGAGCCGAACGCTTCGGCAGTGTCGGTCTTTGCCGCTCCTGCCACCGCTCCCGTCTCCTCTTATCTGAAAAGAAAGTAGTCAATGAAACGGTTATTCCGGATAAGTCTTTGCTTCGCTTGTGCACTCGCCTGCACAAGGGAGATGCCTGAAACCCTCCCGGCACCTGTACAGAACGGTGCCGGGACGGTGACGGCTGCATCGGAAAACGGACAACAGCAGATGGCGGGACTCGAGCCCGGCGTCGCCCTGGTGTACGTCAGCGAAGACCTGGCCGGAGAACTCGAGAAGGGCAATCAGCGCTCTGCGGAATGGAAACTGCTGACCAGGAAACTCAGCGTCAGTTCCGCGACCCGCCTCTTCCCGGATGCCGGAGAATTCGAACCTCGCACCCGGGCGGAAGGCCTGCACCGCTGGTACGTCCTCCACTATGACAAAGAGGTCGAAACAACCAGTGCCCGCCGCCTCATCGAGGCCGTGCCCGGGGTCCAGCGGATGGAACCCGGCCGCCGGATCCGTTGCTGCGTCACCCCCAACGATACCTACTGGAACCGGATGTGGGGCATGAACAACACGACCTATCCGGGATTCGACGTCAACTGCAAGCCGGTGTGGGACACGTACACCATGGGGAATTCCTCGGTGACCGTCGCCGTCGTGGACGGCGGGTTCCAACTTACCCATCCCGACCTTGCCGCCAACGTCGCCACGTCGGGGCACTATAATTACGTGGACGACAACTCCACGATACTCCAACATTTCCACGGCACGCACGTCGCCGGGACGATTGCCGCCGTCAACAACAACGGCACGGGAGTCACCGGTATTGCGGGCGGCAACTTCGCCGCGGGGAAAGCCGGAGTGAAACTGCTTTCGCTCCAGGTGTTCAAGACCCTCGACAACGGGCAGACCGCGAGCGCCTACGATTTCTCGCGGGCCCTCAAGGAAGCCGCAGACCGCGGTGCCATCATTTCCCAGAACAGCTGGGGTCACTACTTTGACTTCAATGACGACGGGCAGATTACGGGCTATGAACTTAACTATGCCCGGCAGGCTCATGAAAATCCCGAGCGCTCGTTCACCCAGGCCGTCGATTACTTCAACAAGTACGCCGGCTGCGACAACAACGGCAACCAACTCTCCTCTTCCCCGATGAAGGGTGGAGTAGTGATTTTCGCCGCCGGGAACGAGGATATCCCTTACGGGTCGCCGGGCAACTATGACGGTTGCGTTTCCGTCGGTGCCATCAACCGAAACGGCAGCCGCGCCTCCTTTACCAATTACGGCGACTGGGTAGATGTCTGCGCCCCCGGCGTGGATGTTTACAGCACCTATCTGAGCGGCCAGTACACCTATATGAGCGGCACCTCCATGGCTTGCCCGCACGCCTCCGGTGTAGCCGCACTCATCGTCTCCTACTTCGGCGGACAAGGATTCACCGCCGACGAATTACGCGCCCGCCTGATCGGCGGCGCAAAGACCATCGGCGCTACCTCCGGCTCCAAGCCCATCGGTCCCCTGGTGGATGCCTGGGGAGCCTTCCAGATGAACGCGGGCGGGAAAACTCCGGACCAGGTCAGCGATGCGAAGGTCAGTCCCGCAGGACACAACCTCCGGGTTGAATTCACCTCCACCGGAGCCTATGCCTACCTCATACTGGCAGGAAAATCCAAGCAGGCGGTCGTCAACGCGAACTTTGCGGATCCCGCCTCGAACCTGATAACGGCAACGAAGATTGCCTCCGCCGCCGATGTCGCTGGCACCCCGCAGTCCGTCATGCTGGCCGGACTCGCTCCGGACACGGAGTATTATGTCGCGGTCGTCGCCTACAGTTACGACCGGAAATACTCTCCCCTCTCTGAGGTTTACCAGGTCGGGACAGGCAAAAACGAGAAACCCGTCATTGAGATTCCCGACTATCCTGCGGGCGGGTTCCGCTTCGCGCACCATAGTATCATCACCCTGCCGGTCCGCTTTACCGACCCCGACGGGGACGCGATGAGCGTGAACTTCCAGACCAAAGGCCGTGCATCGTTGGACCCGAACAACGGGTCGCAGGAATACTACAACTTCAAACTGATGTGCCCGCTGGCAACGCCGGGCGATTATTCCGCAACGGTGGAAGTCGTGGACGAAGTCGGGGCAAAGACCCGCGGTTCCATCCTGTACACGGTGCTGCCCAATACGCCGCCGCAGATGGTAAAGGATCCGGGTACCCTGCTTATCGAAGACACGACCCGGCCCGGAGACCTGACCCTGAACGACTACTTTAGCGATCCGGATGGCGAGGAACTATTCTTCCGCGTCACCTCCATGGATACGAAGGTCGCGACAGTAGCCCTGACGGAGGACGGCAAGTTGGCCGTCACCCCCGTATCCCAGGGCGTCTGCAAGGTCAAGATTTCCGCCGAGGACCACGAAAGCGAGCGGGTGGAAGCTTACTTGACCGTCCTGGTCCGTCCCAAGGACGCCCCCGAGGTCTTTGTCCCGGGCAACACCATCCTTACCGGCGGTGACCTGACCGTCATCCTCGGTCTGGAAGAAGCCCCGACGCGCATCCGCCTCATTTCCGCTTCCGGCGTCATCGTGTACAGCGATGAAGGGAACTTCAGCGCGGCGACGCCTGTCGAAATCGACATGGACCGGATTGCCCCGGGCATTTACACGCTTGAAGTGATTTACAAAGAACAGACTTACAGTTATACGATAGTCAAACGATGAAACGCAGCCTTCTCCTCTTCCCTTTCCTCCTGCTGTGCATTTCTGCCATGGCAGAGGATAAGCCTGTTGCCAATGAGGCGATGGGGTTGCTCGGCCTTCCCCGGAACAGTGTCCGGAGCGGAATGGCCGGAGCAGGCAGCGCTTCCGTCACCGCCCCTGCCGCCTTTGCCGCGCTGGAGAACCCTTCCGTGCTCCCGTTCGCGACGAACAAGGTGGAAGCGGCCCTCTCCTATGGACGCTGGTCTCCTTCTACGGCCGGCAGTCTCAGTGACAATATCGGCATCGCCGTGGCCGGAAAACCCTTCCGGGCCCTCGCGCTGTCCCTGGCGGTCGTTAACCAGGTGCATCCTGTCATGGATTTCGGTGACGGGAAAGGTCCTTTCAACCCCATCGACGGTATCGCCTCCCTGGGAGCGGGCGTCTCCTTCGGCCGCCATTTCAGCCTCGGGGCCTCCGTTATCTATGTGCAGCAGCGGCTGATGGCGGATTATAAGCTTTCCGCCTTCGCCTTCAACGCCATGGCCCAGTACCATTCCGAGCATTTCGATGCCGCCGCCGGCGTCATCAATGTCGGCAGCAAGGTGAAATCGGAGAACGGCACGGAATATCCCCTGCCCTCCTCCGGCCGCCTGAGCGGAGTCTATCACAGTGCCTTCGGCCGCCACGGCATTGAAGCCGCCCTGGATGCGGACATCTACTTTAGCGGAAAATTCGGTGCTGCACTGGGGCTCCAGTACAGTTATGACAACCTGATATACGCGCGTGCCGGCTACCGTTACGCCATGCAGGGTGCCGCACTCCCCGCCCACCTCGCCCTCGGTCTGGGCGTCAAATGGAAGGGATTCCGGCTGGACGGCTCTTTCCTGACCGCCAACCCGACGATTGGAAATTCCTTTTTAATCAGTATAGGATATTGCTATTAATTATTAACCCAAAATAACTAACATTATGAAAAAATCCATTTGGACTGTATTGTTCGCAGTGTTGATTACACTGCTGACGGCGGGTTGCGACCTGCAATCCGACTTAACCGTCCTGCAAGGCAAGGTGGACCAGTTGGACAAGCGGGTCTCCACCCTGGAGGATGCCGTTGCCAAGATCAACACGGAGACAATTCCCAGTCTCCAGAATCTGGTGAACGCTTTGAACAAGAAACTCACCATCGTTTCCATCGTGGAAGGCGAAGGCGAGTACACCATCACCTTCTCCGACGGTACCACCGCTGTCATCCGTGACGGCAAGGACGGTGTAGACGGCGTCGACGGTGTTGATGGCGTTGACGGTGTTGATGGTGTAGACGGCGTTGACGGCGTTGACGGTGTCGACGGCGAAACTCCGGAAATCAGCATCGCCCTCGACGAGGACGGCATCTATTACTGGACCGTCAACGGTGCCTGGCTGCTGGATAACGACGGCAACAAGGTTCCCGTAACGAGCCAGGGGCCTCAGGGCGAACAGGGACCGGAAGGACCGGAAGGACCGGAAGGACCTCAGGGAGTCACCCCGCTCTTCGGTACCAGCTCCGAGCACAAACTCATCGTTTCTTATGACAATGGCGAGACCTGGCATCCTGTAGGACTGAGCATCATCGACGGCAGCGCCTTTACTTCCGCTTACATCGATGAGGAGAAATCCACCGAGGATTACATCGTTCTCGTCGTCGGTGAGACCGAAGTGCAGATCCCTCGCGAGAAGACTTTCGCCTTGAAGATCGACTATGACGGTGACCTGAACGGCGTAGGTATCAACGGCGGCAACACCCTTGCCCTCCCCTTCACTGTAGAAGGTGTCAGTGCCGAGGACGATGTTACCGTTGACGTGCTCAGCGCTACGGCCGGCCTGAATGCCCGCATCGCCGGAAGTTTCATCCTCATCACCGCTGACGAGGATGTGAATTCCGGTAAGGTATTCGTCTTCGCCGACAACAACAAGGGCAAGACCAACATCAAGGTCATCCGTCTGGAAGAAGGTGTCATCGAGGCGATTGCCGACGTGAGCGCACAAGTCAGTGCCGAAGGCGGCACCATCGAGCTTACGGTCAACACCAACAAGCAGTACAATGTATTTGTCTCCGAAGGGGATGAGGACTGGCTCTCTGTCCACGAGGCCAATTCCAAGGCAATCCGTACGGACAATCTCCTCATCGAGGTCGCGCCCAATACCACCGGTGGCTACCGCGAAGGTACCGTCACCGTGACCGATGACGCTACCGGCGAGACCATCAAGGAATTCGTCATCCTGCAGCAGCCGGTGGACGGGGTTACCGACGACCTGGCTTCCATCCGTGCGCTCTCTGACGGCGCCGTGGTGGCCGGCAAGGACGCCATCGTGCTCGCCTCTTCCAAGTTTGGCGCACTCGTCGTGGATGAGAACGGCGCCTACCTCTTCCTGCACAAGGAAGGCAATACCGCCGTTCGCGGGGACAAGGTTTCCTTCACCGGTGTAAAGTACACCGTCGAGGCTACCGAGGTCAAGTATGTCGAGGCCGACCTTCTCGAAGTGACGGCCAGCGGACAGGAAGTGACCGATCTTGCTTGGATGTACATCGGTGTCGGAGTAAACTACAACTCCATCAACACCGGTACCAGCGGTATTCTCGAGAAAGACGAGAAGGGATGGTTCGTCACTGCCCCTATGGACTTCCGCGTATACATCGAGGAGCCTCTTGACATCAATCTCGCCGCAATGGAAGGGAAGATGGTTACCGTCAAGGGTTACACCAACGGTGCCACCTCTACGGTTTACGATTTCATTGCCAACTCCGTTGAGGAAGTGGTCTTTGAACTGAATCCCAACTGGACGCTCAGCTTCGAAGGTGAAGTTACCGAGTACGGCTACACGATGGATGAGATCCTGAACACCGTTTCCGGTGGCAATGATTACTACGCCATCTACGGCAACAGCACTTATCCCGTATCAATGATTGAGGAATTCGGTTCTCTTGAGAACCTCGCCGCCTATGAATGCACGCAGGCTGCGGACTGGGTACAATACTACCTTTATGCCTATCAGGAAGAGATTGACGATGACGCCACCACGGAAACCGGTAAATTCTCTCCGGATTCCAAGGGCTTCGGCGACTTCGTTGCCTTTGCCGTCGGTGTTACCGAAGAAGGCTATATCAGCGGCAAGTACGCTTATGTACAGTACAGCAAGGTAGACCCGCACGTGGCTCTTGCTTATGATGACTTCATCGGCAACTGGAAAGTTGGCGGAGCGGAGTGGGCCATCAAGGAGAAAGTAGCGGGTGAGTCCTACACCGTTCTGGGCGCAATGGGCAGCGCTTACGACTTCCTCGAGTTTGACGGTCTGTATGTTGACGGCAGCTTCGTCTTCATGGAGAAAGACTTCGGCCCTATTGCTGAGGGCTATGAGCACGTCACTATGGGCGGTCAGTATTATGGCGGGGGAGAACACTGGGGTCTCAATGACAATTTGGATGCCCCCTCCGTCATCTTCACGGCAACTGCTCTCAGGGATGGTGGCTTCGAGGTTACGGCTGGCTATCTCCCGGGCTATGGGAAGTATAATTATATGAGCCTCTGGGGTCTCGCGGCAGACGGTTCCACGAAGGAATTTACCTATAAGGCTATCCCCACCTCCTTCGTATGGATCGATCCCGATGCTGAGGAAAGCCCGCTTGAAAAGAACTACACTGCCAGCGATGTCATCGACGGAATCTCCGCCGAAAAACTCGCTTCTACCCAGTGGATGTACTTTGCCCGTACGGATGGTTCCATAGCCGAAGACCGCGAATATATTGGAACTGTCACCTTTACTGATGCAAACGGCGATGGAACACTGTTCAATGCCTCCGGTATCTTTGGTGAAGATCTGCCCGGCGTTCTTCAATTTGCCTATCAATCGGGCTTTATCTATTGCACCAACACTTATAACGGAGAATACGGAGACTACTATGGCTATGCACTCAAACCTTGCGTTATGGACACCTCCGGTGGAGTTTATACTTCACTTTACAATAATTGGGTAGGTGGCGGTTATGTTGCTGAAGGAATTCTGGCACTTGTAGACGTCGGCGCTTACGCAGGTTATGGAATTGCGGGTGCAGGATTTGCCGTTGGGGCTTTCAGTGGTAACTCATATCTGGGTTGGTACTCCAAATTTGGACACATCCTCCTCGTAGATCCGGCTGTGTATCCCACTTCTACTCAGGCAGTATCTGCTGTCAAGAATCTGACCGTCTCGTCGGCATACAGCGCAGACCTCAAGTCATCCAAGTACACGGATCTCAGCACCGTAAATGCTCCCGAGAAGAAGGTTCCTGCCACAGAGCAGAAGACCTCAGCAAGACGCTCTGTCCGCGATGGCCGTAAATAAGCCATAGCACAGATTGAATAAAGAAGAAGCGGCCCGCACGGACCGCTTTTTCTTTGTAAATAGACCTGTAACAATAGGGCTATTACTCCTGTATACTGCCGCCTACCAGGTCGAGGATCTCGGAGGTAATCTTGTCCTGACGACGTTTATTGTATTCGAGGGTCAATTCTCCCAGCAGGGACTGGGCATTGTCGGACGCCACCTGCATCGCGATGGTGCGCGCGGCACATTCGGCGGCAAAACTGTCGATACAGACACTGCGCATCTCAAGGCGGATCAGCGCCGGGAACAGGGACTGGGCGATTTGGGCGGGAGAGGGCTCATAGAGTACCCGCTTCTCCATATCGTCCTCCTCTCCGCCGCCTTCACAGGAGAAGGGCAGCAGATCGCGTACGACGACCTCCTGCCGGGCGGCGGAAGCGAAGTGCGTATAAACCAGGATGACGCGGGAATAGCGTCCCTCCTCGCAGGCCTTCATCAGGCGGTTGGCAAGGGCTGCCGCAGCCTCCTGGCCGTTCGGCGTCACCAGGGCGCTGAAATCCTCGCCGTTCCCCCGTCCCTCGCGGCGCATCGCATCCGCCATCTTGCGCCCCAGGGCAAAGACCTCGGCGTCCGGATAGGCCGCCGCTTCACGCAGGGCCTGGCGGATGACATTGGCGTTGAACGCCCCGCAAAGGGAATTGTTGGAGGAAAGCGCCACTATGGCCGGCGGTGCATCCGGGACGGAAGGGGTCGAAAGGGAAGAAAAGGCGGAAGCGGGCAGGGTGGCGATGATACCGCCCAGCGCGTCGCTGTAACGCCGCAGCGCCTCGGCGCTCTGCTGCGCCCGGTGCAACTTGGAAGACGCGATGAGTTTCATCGCCGAGGCGACCTTGATGGTCCCCTTCACCGATGCAATCCGGTCCTTGATTTCCCTGAGCGACGACATAACGGAAAACTAAATCAACGCTTCCACGACGGCGGACGCTACCTTACGGATATGCTCACCGGCTCCTTCGGGCAGCCTTCCGGCATCCAGTTCAGCCAGGATGTCCGCGTGGGCGACGCGCATGCGTTCGAGGAAAAGCCGCTGGAATTCGGGCACCTTATCGACCGCAATCTTTTCCATCAGGGAGTTGATGCCGCAATAGAGCACGGCCACCTGCTCCCCTACCGGCATGGGGCTGTACTGGGGCTGCACCAGCAGACGCGTATTCTTGCGCCCGCGGTCCAGGGTCATCAGGGTCAGCCGGTCCATATCGGACGAGTATTTGGAGAACGCTTCCAGTTCGTTGTATTGCGCCTGGTCGATCTTCAGCGTACCGGCGACCTTCTTCATACTCTTTACCTGAGCCGCACCGCCCACACGGGAAACGGAGATACCCACGTTGATGGCAGGACGGATGCCGGCATTGAAGAGCGGCGATTCCAGGTAGATCTGGCCGTCGGTGATGGAAATCACATTGGTAGGGATGTAGGCGGACACATCGCCCGCCTGGGTCTCGATGATGGGCAGGGCCGTCAGCGATCCGCCACCCCGTACCTTGTCCTTCAGGACTTCCGGGACATCGTTCATCAGACGGGCCACTTCCTCCTGACCGACAATCTTCGCCGCCCGCTCCAGCAGGCGCGAATGCAGGTAGAAGACGTCGCCGGGATAGGCCTCGCGGCCCGAGGGACGCTTCAGGATCAGGGACACTTCGCGATAGGCCACCGCCTGCTTCGAGAGGTCGTCATAGACCACGAGGGCCGCGCGCCCGGTATCGCGGAAATACTCGCCGATGGCAGCGCCGGCAAAGGGCGCAAAGTATTGCAGCGCAGCGGGATCAGCCGCCGTTGCGGAAACGACGATGGTATAGTCCATCGCACCCTTGTCGCGCAGGGTCTGCACGAGCGCCGCGACCGTCGAGCCCTTCTGCCCCACCGCGACGTAGATGCAATAGACGGGTTTTCCCTTCAGGTATTCGGAGCGCTGGTTGAGGATGGTATCGATGGCGATGGCGGTCTTTCCGGTCTGCCGGTCGCCGATAATCAGTTCGCGCTGCCCGCGGCCGATGGGAATCATCGCGTCGATGGCCTTGATACCCGTCTGCAGCGGTTCCGTAACCGGCTCGCGGAAGATTACCCCGGGCGCCTTGCGTTCGAGGGGCATACGGAGGGTTTCTCCCGCCACCGGGCCCAGTCCGTCCAGGGGCTCGCCGAGCGGATTCACCACCCGGCCTACCAGGCCTTCCCCGACGGGGATGCCGGCGATGCGCTTGAGACGCCGGACGCTCATTCCCTCGCTGACCTGGTCCGTGGGGCCCAGGAGCACCACGCCCACATTGTCGGCTTCGAGATTCATCGCCACCGCCTTCACGCCGGATTCAAACTCCACCAACTCCCCTGCCTCCACGTGCTCCAGGCCGTAGATACGGGCGACGCCGTCGCTGACCTGCAGGACGGTGCCGACCTCGTCGAAACGGACGCCGTTGTCCGTCCCCTCCAGCTGGGAAAGCAGGATATCGGAGATTTCGCTGGCTTTTATCGTATTCTGTGACATTATACTACTCTTGTTCTGTTTTGTTCATTGAGCGAGTTCAACACCCTGGAAAGTTGGGAACGGACACTCGCATCCATGCGCAGGCCGTCTATATCGAGGACAAAGCCTCCGATCAGCGCCGGATCCACCTTCTCTTCCATCTCCAGGCGGCAGTCCTTCACCTGGCTCAGGAGTTCCCGCACCCGGGCGGCGAACTCCGGCGCGGGGACGGCCGTCACGAGGACGGCTTCCTTGCGGCCGGTCCGGTCATCGTACAGCCGGACAAAACTGTGCAGGATGAACTTCAGGTAGGCCGCCCTGTGCTTGCGCTTGAGCAGGTCCACGAAGCGGGACAGTTCCGGTGCCGGCTCCTGGCTGAAGCCAGCGGGATCCTGCAGCAGGGCCCGTACTTGCCGGTACACGGTCTCCCCGCCTCCCGTACGTTCCACGTACTTGAGCAGCGCTTTCGCATAGCGCAAGGATACCGTTCCGGTGTTCATCGCCTAACTATTGTCGGTGTTACGCAAGGCTTCGTCGGACAGGCGGTCGAGCAGGGCTTTCTGCACATCGGCGTCGGAGAGCTTGTCCCGGAGGATCTTTTCCGCGACACTGACTCCCAGCAGGGCGATTTCCCTCCGGGCATCGGCCAGTGCGGCTTCCTTCTCCGCGGCAATCGCCTCCCGGGCCTTCGCGATAAGCGTTGCGGCTTCCTTCTCCGCATCGGCACGGGCATCGGAAAGCAGCTGCGATCTTGCGTCGGACGCTTCCTTGACCATTCTGGCCTGTTCGCGCCGCGTCTGCTCCAGCATATCCCGGTGCTCCTGCTCCAGGGCGGCGAGGCGCTCCTGGGCTTCCTTCGCGTCCCGTAGCGCCTGCTCGATGTGCTCGCTGCGCCGGTCGATCATCCCGGTAATGACGGGGAAGCCCCACTTCGCCAGGATGAAGAACACGATGGCGAAGACGAGGACCATCCAGAAAAGCAGGCCCGTCTCGGGGAGCAACAGCGACATAGACTACTTCGCAATCAGACAGACGACGATGGCAAAGAAGCAGACGCCTTCGATCAGTGCACCGGCGATAATCATACCGGTACGGATGTTTCCGGCGGCTTCGGGCTGGCGGGCGATGCCTTCCATCGCGGACTTGCCGATCTTACCGATGCCGAAAGCGGCGGCGATAGCGGCGATGGCCGCACCGAGCGCTGCACCGAACCTGCCGATCTGGAGTCCGGCAGCTGCCTGAAGTAAAAGGGTAGAAAGTAACATAATTTATTAATTTTTAATGGTTTGTTTGTCTTGATGCGCCGATGAACACGGCGGAAAGCATAGTGAAGACGTAGGCCTGGATGAAGGCGACGAGCACCTCGAGGCAGTCCATGAAGACGCCCAGCAGCACGGAAACCGCCATCATCGAACCGTTGATGACCGCGCCCATCTTGGCCGTCACGAAGATTACGCAGAGCAGGCCGATGAGCATGGCGTGCCCCGCAAAGATATTGGCAAAAAGCCGGATCATCAGCGAGAAGGGCTTGGTGAACAGGCCCACGATCTCGATGAGCGGCATCAGCGGAAGCGGTGCCTTCAGGAAGACGGGGACATCCGGCCAGAGCGTCTCCTTCCAATAGTGCCGGTTCCCGAAAAGGTTGGTAGCGAGGAAGGTGCAGAGTGCCAGGACCAGGGTGACCGCGATATTGCCCGTCAGGTTGGCCCCGCCCGGGAAGAAGGGCAGGATGCCCAGCAGGTTGTTCAGCAGGATGAAGAAGAACGCCGTCAGCAGATAGGGCGAATAACGCTTGTAATCCGGGCCTATCGCGTCCTTGACAATCTCGTCCTCCACCCAGACGATGAGCGGTTCCAGCAGGGCGGCGATGCCCGAGGGGGCCTCTTTCAGCACGTCGTGTCGACGATACCAGCGCGCGCAGAGCAGGACCAGCAGCACCAGCAGGGCGGAACTCATCAGCAGGGAAAGCACGTTGCGGGTGATGGAAAGGTCCAGGGGGCGGACGGGGCCGTCCGGGGTCAGTTCCACCACTTTGCCCGCGTATTCTTCTCCCTCTCCGGCGATGGCAAAGCCCCTGCAAGGCAGTTCCGAGGAAAGGAAGCACTGCCAGGCGCCGTCAGCGCTGCGGACGATGAGCGGAAGCGGCAGGGAGACTTCCCTGTCTCCCCAGGAAAAGAGGGGCCAGGAATAGGCGTCTCCGGTATGCTCGTAGATAATCTCCGTCACATCCAGCTCGTCGCCGTGCGCGACCGCCGGAAGGGTGCCCAGAAGGAAAACTACGATGAACCACAAGCGCTTCATGCCGTTTCTACACAAAGGGTTACGATGTCTGAGGCAACGGAAACCGCTCCGGAGAGGATGGGCAGGCTTTCCTGCCGCTCCCCTTCCCGCCAGCGGATCTCCCCCTCCGTGAGCGCGGCAGTGAGGGCTGCGTGCGAAGGCAGCAACTCCATCGGCGCCAGGGCGGAAGGAAGGAGGACCGCATCGGCGGTCTCCTCCCGGAAAGTGCCGGGCGTAAAGATCCGGAGGGTGAGTTTTCCAGCCATTACTTACTCTTTTCCAGAATGTCCTCGCCTTTCCGGATGGCTTCCTCTATCGTTCCCACATTGAGGAAGGCCTGCTCCGGCAGGTAGTCGAGTTCTCCGTCCAGGATGCGGCGGAAGCCCTCGATGGTATCTTCGATATCGACCATGACCCCGGGAACACCGGTGAACTGCTCCGCCACGGCAAAGGGCTGAGAGAGGAAACGTTCGACCCGGCGGGCACGGTTGACCGTCCGGCGGTCTTCCTCGGAGAGTTCGTCCATACCCAGGATGGCGATGATATCCTGAAGTTCCTTATTGCGCTGAAGGATGTTCTTCACCCGCTGCGCCGTCTCATAATGGAGTTCCCCGACGATGTTCGGGTCCAGGATGCGGGAAGTGGATTCCAGCGGATCGACGGCGGGATAGATGCCGAGCTGGGCGATCTGGCGGCTGAGCACCGTGGTAGCGTCCAGATGCGAGAAGGTCGTCGCCGGAGCGGGGTCCGTCAAGTCGTCGGCCGGCACATAGACCGCCTGCACCGAAGTGATGGAACCTTTCTTGGTCGAGGTGATGCGCTCCTGCATCTGGCCCATTTCCGTCGCCAGTGTAGGCTGGTAGCCCACCGCCGACGGCATACGGCCGAGCAGTGCGGAAACCTCGCTGCCCGCCTGGGTGAAGCGGAAAATATTGTCGACGAAGAAAAGGATGTCGTGCGGGGCACCGGGATCGTCCGAATCCCGGAAAGATTCCGCGAGGGTCAGTCCGGACAGGGCGACGGAACTTCTCGCTCCCGGCGGCTCGTTCATCTGCCCGAAGACCATCGACACCTGCGATTTCTCGAGTTCTGCCTTATCGACCTTGGAGAGGTCCCAGTGGCCTTCGGCCATGCTCTTATTGAATTCCTCGCCGTAGCGGATGACGCCGGATTCGATCATTTCGCGCAGCAGGTCGTTTCCCTCGCGGGTACGCTCCCCCACGCCGGCGAAGACGGAGAATCCGTTGTGCTTCTTGGCGATGTTGTTGATAAGTTCCTTGATGAGCACGGTCTTGCCCACGCCCGCACCGCCGAAGAGGCCGATCTTGCCGCCCTTCAGATAGGGCTCCAGCAGGTCGATGACCTTGATGCCCGTATAGAGCACCTCGCTGGAGGTAGCCAGATCCTCGAAGGGAGGCGGGTCGCGATGGATGGGGAGTTCCCCTTCCCGGTCCACGGACTCCAACCCGTCTATGACATCGCCGGTCACATTGAGCACGCGCCCTTTGACCAGGCGCCCGACCGGCATGGAGATGGGCTTTCCGGTGCAGACTACGTCGAGTCCCCGGCGCAGGCCGTCGGTCGAGTCCATCGCCACCGAACGGACAGTATCCTCACCGATGTGCTGCTGCACCTCCGTAATGAGCAGGCGACCGTCCGGACGGGTGATGTGCAAGGCCTCGTGAATGCCCGGCAGGCGGCCGGACGGACCTATCTCGAAATGCACGTCGACCACCGGACCGATGATTTGCTCTATCTTTCCGATTATTGCTTCCATAGTTTTGCGAAATTACAATTTTTTTGCGAGTTTTGTACTACTATGAAACGTTTCGTCATTGCATTTTTGGCTGTTGCCTTCGTATGCGGAAGCACGGCCCGGGCCAAAATCACCCTTCCCTCCGTCGTCAGCGACAACATGGTCCTTCAGCAGAACACCCAGGTAGCCCTCTGGGGCTGGAGCGATTCCGGGAAGAATGTCAGCGTCACCACCGGTTGGGACAAGAAGAAAACGGTCGCCACGCCCGATGCCTACGGCAAGTGGCTGGTCAAGGTCTCCACGCCGGCGGGCAGCGACAAAGCCTATGACATCACGATTGCCGACGGCGAAAAAGTCGTCCTTCACAACATCCTGATCGGAGAAGTCTGGTACTGCTCCGGCCAGTCCAATATGGAGATGCCGGTCAAGGGTTACGGTTCACAGCCTGCAGAGGGCGGCACTGACGCCATCCTCGCCGCACGGCCGCAGCGTCCCATCCGCATCTGCACCATCAAGAAATGTTCTTCCACCACCGTCAAGGAACAGACCGTGGGCAGTTGGCAGCTCCATACCCCGGAGACCGTGGCCAATACCAGCGCGACGGCCTATTTCTTTGCCGATTACCTGCAGTCGCATCTCGATGTCCCGGTAGGCCTGCTCATCTCCTCCTGGGGCGGCAGCACCATCGAGACCTGGCTGGACCGGAAGACCATCGAGGAAGGATTTGCCGGCGAATTCGACCTCTTCTACCTCGGCCAGCCCTGGGACAAGAGTTACGGCAAGAAGGACCACGCCTGGCCCTGCCTCCTCTACAACGGTCAGGTAAACGGCCTGATCCCCTATACTTTCAAGGGGATGCTCTGGTATCAGGGCGAGGCCAACCGCAAGCGTCCGGAACAATACCTGCGCCTGATGCAGGCTTACGCCAAAATGATGCGCGAGAAGTTCCAGAATCCCGAGGCGCCGTACTACTTCGTGCAGATTGCCCCCTATATGTACGACAAGAGCGGAGAAACCAACCACTTTACCTCCGGCTACCTGTTTGAGGCGCAGCAGAAGGCCGCCGAAACCATTCCGAACAGCGGTATGGTCGCCACGGTCGATATCGGCGAATACGGCACCATCCACCCCTGCAAGAAGCGCGAAGTGGGCAGGCGCCTGGCGCTCCTCGCCCTCGTGAACGATTACGGCTTCAAGGGCATCGATCCCGTCAGCCCGACCTACCAGAGCGTCAGTTTCGTCGACGGCAAGGCTACCGTCCGCTTCCAGGTCAACAAACTGGGTCTGGCCCCGATGGGCGTCCTCCTCTCCGGATTCGAGATCGCAGGCTCGGACAAGGTCTTCCACGAAGCCAAGGCCAAGCTCGCCAAAGAAAGGGGCTGCGTCGATGTCTGGAGCGAAAAGGTTCCTGAACCCGTCGCCGTCCGCTACTGCTTCCGCAACTGGTGCGTCGGCTCGGTCTTCAACAACTACGGCATTCCCGTCGCCCCCTTCCGCACCGATAACTGGAGCATCGACGAGGCAAAATAACGCTTAGAAGATTTCGCGGAGCACGGCAAGGGATTTCACCTCGATGCTGCATTCCGCGTGATAGGAAAGATACTGCAGGAAGGCCTCGGCGATGGCGCTGCGGTCTTCTCCGCGCAGGGGGAGCAGCAGTGAAGCCGCCGTATCGGCCTCCAGCAGTGCGTTGATATGCCCGAGTTGCGCTCCGGCAAAGGGAGCGATACTCTCCCTGCTTACCCCAAAGCCCAGGATGGCGCAGAAGTCCAGCAGGAAGCGCAGGTGGAAATTGGCGAATTGGCCTTCCAGTGAGTCCAGCGTCAGGACGTTCCGGGCGCACCAGTCATAGAGTTCCGCATCCCCGGTACCGTCCCTGACGACGCGGAAGAGGACTTCGCTCAAAAACAGTGAAATGACATTCTTGGCAGGGCTGTTGCGGATGCCGTTCAGCGGCGCTCCTGCGCTGATGTTTCTCAGGCGCCACAAAGCGGAGCGGGGATTCTCCACCACTTCCGCCTCCAGCAGGCTGAGCGGCAAAAAAAGCGAAGCGGGGGTTTTGCCGCCGAGACTCACGAGAAAACTCCGCCGGCCCCAGTTTTGGCTCAGACAATGCAGGACCAGGGATTTCTCTCCGGTCTTCGTGCCGTGCAGGACAATCAGACGGTCCGATACGATCATTGGGCAAGCCAGGCCACCATGCCGCGCAGCGCCCTTCCACGGTGGGAGACGGCATTTTTCTCTTCTTCGGGAATTTCCGCGAAGGTCTTGCCGCCGAAGCCCTCGGGAATAAATACAGGGTCGTAGCCGAAGCCTTTGGCACCGCTGCGCTGCAGGGCAATCTTGCCCTCTACGCAGCCTTCAAAGCAGTGCTTTTCCCCGTTCAGGATCAGGGTAATCACGCTGCGGAAACGGGCGGTACGGGGTACGTCCGGCCCCAGGGCGGCCATTTCGGAGAGCAGTTTCTCCATATTGTCATCGAAACTGCAATGCTCGCCCGCATAACGCGCAGTATAGACGCCGGGCGCCCCGTTCAGGCAATCTACTTCCAGTCCGGTATCATCGGCAAAGCAGTCCGCGCCCGTCCGGGCATAAATGTATTCCGCCTTCTGGATGGAATTCTCCTCCAGCGTCTCTCCCGTTTCAGGAATCTCCTCCGTGATACCGAACTGTGCCGGTGACATCAGTTCATACTCCGGCCCCAGTATTTCGGAAGCCTCCCGGAGTTTCCCTTTATTACCAGTTGCAAAGATTAGTTTCATTGTTTTTTATTATAGGACCTGAAGCATAAGGATGCATTTACCCGGATAGGGTCGCGAAGCGACAAGCATCCGTTGCTTCAGGTCCTTTATTAAATCCTTGGACTCTTCAGCGCTTCCCGCAATTCATCGTCATAGCGGAGCCGGATCTCCATCCCGGCCTTCTGGAAGCGGTAACGCACCACGATTTCTTCCTCGATGAAGGGCAGCAGTTCCTCCTTCGCCCGCCGCAGCGCTTCCTCCTTGCTCATATCCACCTTCTTCTCCAGCGCCTCCAGCAGTTCGAGCGTCTCCGGATCCGGATTCTCCTTCTTCAGCGAATCGCGCATCGCATCGAAATAGGTCTTTGCCGTGCTGCGGTAATCGAATTCCTGCTTCGAAGCATAATCGACAAAATCCTCATATTCATCGAAATGGAACTGGCCGGTCGGCGGAATCGAAGCGTGCTTCTTTACATACTCGAGCGCGTAATGGTCGATGACCTGCCAGCCGCTCAGCGCATAGACGATACGGCTGTAATCCCTGCGCTTCAGCACTACGTCGGGGGTAATGCCGCCGCCGTCGCGCACTTCCCGGCCGGAAACGGTCCGGAAGACGCTGGTCAGCGAATCGGGGATATTCCCCACGCTCCCGTCCTCGCGGCGATGCGCGTAATCCTTGATCTGGACGCATCGGCCGCTGGGAATGTAATACTTGGCCGTCGTGATCTTCAATTGGCCGCCGTAGGGCAGGGGACGGATGCTCTGCACGAGCCCCTTGCCGAAGGTGCGCTGTCCCATAATGGTCGCGCGGTCCATATCCTGGAGCGCTCCCGCCACGATCTCGGAGGCAGAAGCCGACTGGGAATCCACCAGGACGATCAGCGGCAGGTTCACGTCGAAGGGTGCGGATTGCGTCTTGTAGGTCCGTTCCTCGTCCTTATCCTTTCCCCGGGAATTGACGACGAGGGAGCCCTTGGGGACGAAGAGTCCCACCATCTCCACCGCCTCCTGCAGCAGGCCGCCGCCGTTGGAGCGCAGGTCCAGCACCAGTTCCTTCATCCCCTGCTTGCGCAGGGAGACCAGCGCCGAACGCACTTCCGCCGCCAGCCCGGGCGTGAAGCCGCTGAGGGCGATATAGGCGGTCTTGTCATCCAGCATACCGGCGTACTGCATATCGGGAAGGTGAATCTTTTCGCGGGTCACGACGATCTCCTTCTGTCCGCCACCGCGCACCTTCTCCACGAGGAAGTGCACCTGCGTCCCGGCCGTTCCCTTCATACGGGAGCTGCATTCCGCCACGTTCAGCCCCACTACGCTCTCTCCGTCGATGGTCAGGATGACATCGCCGCACTCCAGCCCGCCCTTATGCGCAGGGGAGCCTTCGTAGATTTCGTTGATCAGCACGCCTTCGTCCAGTTTCGGCTTATAGATGATGGCTCCTACGCCGCCGTAGGTATTGCTGATCATCATCTGGAAATTGTCTCCTTCCTCTTCCGGAACATAGACCGTATAGGGGTCGAGGTTGGCGAGCATGGCGTTCACGCCCACCTTTTCCATCCGGTCTACGGGCAGCGAGTCCACATAACTGCGCCCGAGTTCCTTCAGGATGGCACTCTGGATTTCAATCCACTTCCCCATCGTAAAGTCCTTGGACTGGGAGAAGGATACGGTCGCGCTCAAAAGCAGGGCGGCCGCGACTAAGCAAGGTTTCATACTTTTTCCCAAATATACAATTTATCGCCCCGATGCAGTTTTCCGGGCCATTCCCCTTCGGGCCTCACCGCCACCGAGCAGCGTACGCCTTTTCCGGCGATATCGGCCGGCTCGAGCGCCACCCGCAGATCTTCTACGCAGAATTCCACCACGCCGGTGTTCCTGCCGATGACCATGACCGCATCGCCGCGGTGCAGGGGCACGCACTCTACGGCGATTTCCGCTACGCCGATACGGTCGAACCAGTTCGCCACCTTGCCGCAATAGACCTTGCGGTGAGTCGCGCGGTTGCCGTACACCTCGCTCCACTGCCCGAGTTCGGCGCCCTGGTACCAGCCTTCCCAGAATCCGCGGTTGAACACTTCGTCCAGTTCCGCCTTGAGCGACGCGGAGAGTTCCGGGCTGAAACGGCCGTCGCAGATGGCATCGGCAGCCCGGCGGTAGCAGGAGGCGCAGCGCTTCACGTACTCGGCACTGCGCGCCCGTCCTTCAATCTTGAAGACCCGCACGCCGCTCTCCACCATCTTGTCGAGGAATTCTATCGTGCAGATGTCTTTCGGCGACATGATGTACTTGTTGCCGAGGTGCAGCTGCTGCCCTGTTTCGAGGTCGGTCACTTCGTATCCCCGGCGGCAGACCTGGAAGCAGGCGCCCCGGTTGGCGGAGGCGCCGTAATGGTGCAGGCTCAGGTAACATTTCCCGGAAACCGCCATGCAGAGGGCCCCGTGCACGAACATTTCCAGCCGTACGGGCTTCCCGCCCGGGCCGGTGACGTTCTCTTCGCGGATCCGCTCGCTGATGGCCTTGACCTGGTCGAGGTTCAGTTCCCGCGCCAGCACGGCGACATCGGCGAACTGTGCGTAAAAGCGCAGGGATTCTATGTTGGAGATGTTCAATTGCGTGGAAAGATGCACCTCGAGCCCGAGTCTGCGGCATTCGAGCAGCGCAGCGGGGTCGGTGGCGATGATGGCATCCACGCCCGCATCGCGCGCTGCGGCAAGGGTCGCGCGCATATCGTCCATATCCTCCTGATAGAGGACGATGTTCAAGGTAAGATAGCAGCGCAGGCCGTTTTCGTGACAGATGCGTACGACTTCGGGCAGGTCTTCCGGCGCGAAATTCCCCGCCGAGCGGGAACGCATATTAAGATGGCCGACCCCGAAGTAAACCGAGTCCGCACCGCCTTGAATGGCCGCCTGCAAGCACTCGAAGTTGCCCGCAGGCGCCATGATTTCCAGTTCTTTCCTGTCCATCCGTTATTTTACGCGCCCGATGAGGGAATGGGCAAAACGCTCCAGCAACTGCCTCCGTACGCTGCCCAGGTTCAGCGGGGCAATCCGCGCTTCGGCGGAGGCATGCCAGGCGGCTATCGTCTCCAGCGCTTCGCCGGGAACCCCCAGTTGCGCATAGGCCGCCTTCACGTCAGCGATCTTGGCGGCTTTGCCGGACTCCTCTTCAACGGGCCGGGAAAGCAACTGCAAAAGTCCTGCCTTGTCGTCGCTCTTTTCCAGCGCGCGTACCGTCAGCCAGGATTTTTTTTCATTCAGGATGTCTCCGCCCACGGGTTTTCCGAAGACGGCCTGGTCCGCATAGGCATCCAGATAGTCGTCGGCCACCTGGAAAGCCATGCCCAGGTCCCAGCCGAAACCGTACAGGGCGTCGCAGGTTTTCCTGTCCGCACCGGCAATCAGGGCCCCTACGCCGGCCGAACAGGCCAGCAGGGCGGCTGTCTTGCAGCCGATCATCTCTTCGTATTCGGGCATCGAAACCTCCGTCCGCTGTTCGAAATCCATATCGAGCTGCTGCCCTTCGCAGACTTTCGTCGCATTCTCACTGAAAAGGCTCAGGACGGCGGAACGGACTTTCTCCGGCGCCTTGAGTATATATTTGTAACTTTCGATGAGCATCGCGTCCCCGGAAAGCAGGGCGATGTCGTCCCCCCACTTTTTCCATACCGTAGGCTGGTTCCGGCGCAGGGGGGACTTGTCCATCATGTCATCGTGGATGAGCGAGAAGGTATGAAAGAGTTCGAGCCCGGCGGCGGGAGCGAGGACGGCATCGTCCAGCACTTCGCCACCCAGGGCGGCATAGGCCGTCAGGCAGAGCCGAGGACGGATGCGCTTGCCGCCGATGTCCAGCATATAACGCTGCGGCGCATAGACATTCTCAGGCCTTTCCGGAAACGCCAAGCCCTTGAACATGGCCTCAATCCGGGATTCTATCTGCTTTTCAGAAATCATAACCCACAAATATAGCAAGAATCTTGCAGAATCAAGAAGGCCAAAAGTATCTGCTTATCAGGGCATTTTGGATTATTCCAAAGGATTGATTATATTCGCAGTGACATAGATGAGAGTGTAATCGCTTTTATCCCATATCCGAAATCTGGTAAATTTCTAAACGCAGGGGGTAATGACGATTCATCCATCACCTTGTGTGGACCGTCGCGGCCGTTTCCGGCCCGTCGCCATACCGGTGTGGAGTGTTTTGTTTTATCTGCGTTGGGCTTACCAGGGCCTCGGATTGATAAAATAAAGTGTTCCACACTTTCTTTATGCCCTGACTGGAAATCCAAAACTATGGGCTATGATAACAAAAACTAAAAACAACTACCTTGCTCCGGGACTCTGCGCCATCTGCACAGAGACGGAGGTGCTTTTATGTGAAAGCAATGTCGGCGGCTCGAATGAAGAGTACACCTATGAAGATTGGAACCATTACACCCAACAAGACTGACGCCATGAAAAGATTGAACCTTTATTGCATGGCTTTGGCCGTGCTCGCTATGGGCTCCTGTTCCTTGGAGCATGAAAGCATCGTCCCGGAAGAAATCCCCGGAATGAAGTTCACCGCCGTGTGGTCGGACGAGGCCTCGCGCACCTCACTTGACGAAAACGGAACGTCGGTTCTCTGGGACCCGGGTGATGAGATCTTCATCTTCCAGGGCGTTACCGCCGAGGGCCCTTCCGCGATGGGTAAGTTTACTTCGACGAACACCACCCGGCAGTCGTCAGCAACTTTTACCGGCACGTTGGAAGGTGAATGCAGCGGAGATTATATTGCCGTGTATCCTTATTATCCCTTTCACGAGCAGGGTACGGCCATGGATGGATCGGAGTATGGATATGGGAGTGTAGTCATGCATTTGATTACCCCCGTGCAACAGGGTATCGAGGGCAGTTTTGCCATAAAGACCGCTCCGGCCGCGGCCGTCAGCAGTACCAACGAACTGGTGTTCCACAATATCTGCGGCGGCGTGCGTTTCAGTGTAACACGGACAGGTGTAAAGAGGGTTACTTTCAGATCCATGGATGACAGCCCGATGTCAGGAATGGCCACTGTCATAATTGGTGAAGACGGTATCCCGGAGGCCATGATGGGAGTAATGGGAGGAGCACAGTCATTCGTAGATGTCGTAGCCCCGGAAGGTGGTTTTGTCCCTGGCAAGAACTATTATGCCATCATGGCTCCACAGACCCACGCTGCGGGCATAAAGGTAACCCTCTATGGCGATGATGGTAAGGCCGAACGGACCTTGTCTGGTCCAATTACCGTCAAGCGCTCTGTTTTCGGGAAAATCGACAATATCGACTCGGGTCTGGAATATGCCAGAACGACACCCGTTCCGGAGATAGTTGACCTTGGTCTTTCCGTCAAATGGGCTTCCTGCAATCTTGGCGCCTCTGTCCCGGAAGGATTTGGCGACTACTACGCCTGGGGAGAGACCGATGCGAAAGACAACTATTCCCTTTCCAATTACAAGTGGATTACATTCGATGCATTTGCGCTCAAATACACACTGGCACCGTCATTTTATAATGTCTATCCCACTCCGGATAACAAGTTGGTCCTTGATTCTGAAGACGATGCGGCAGCAGTGAACCTTGGCGGCAGCTGGCGTATGCCCACGGCAGAAGAGTTTGAGGAGCTGGCATCCGGGTGCACCTGGACGGAGGAAACCGTGAACGGTATCAAGGGGATGCGTGCAACGAGCAAGGTTTCAGGATATACCGACCAGTCGATATTCATCCCGTATGCCGGCGGCAAAGACGACCAGAATAGTGGTGTGGACTTCTCGTCTGAGAATTACATATGGTCTTCCTCGAATTTACAGTATCCTGACACTGAATCTTATTATGCAGGTATTGTGTGCACTGCTTTTTCATTTTATTCTTGGGGCCAGTTTAACTATTTTGGATTCCGATTCTGGGGGCTTCCCGTCCGTCCGGTCTATGCCGGTGAGGTCGTTCACGTAACTGGTGTGGAACTAAATGAATCCAGTCTGCAGATTCAGAGAGGCTCAACAGCTCAGTTGATGGCCACTGTAGCCCCGGAAGATGCAAGCAATAAATCAGTCGTCTGGAGCAGTTCTGACGATAGTATTGCAACGGTATCTGAAGATGGCGTTGTTTCCGGTGTTGGCGTCGGCACGGCTGAAATAATGGTTACGACTATGGATGGTGGTTTCGCTGAGAAATGCATAATAACCGTCACCTATCCTGATTTGACTGAACTCGGAAAAACTTTCGTGCCCGTCGACCTCGGTTTGCCTTCTGGTCTCAAGTGGGCCTCCTTCAATCTGGGGGCAACAAAGCCGGAGGAATATGGCGACTACTTCGCCTGGGGCGAAACCGAGCCAAAATGGGATTATAGCTGGTCCACATATAAGTGGTGTATGAACAGTAGTTCACAGTTGACCAAATATTGCAACAATTCCAGCTACGGATACAGCGGCTTCACGGATAACAAGACTATCCTCGACCCTGAGGATGATGCGGCCGCGGTCGCTCTCGGCGGCAGTTGGCATATTGCTACTTATGAGGAGTGGAATGAATTATTAAATAATTGCACCTCGACTTGGACAACTCAAAATGGAGTAAACGGTAGATTGGTCACTGGCCCCAACGGCAACAGTATATTCCTTCCTGCCGCCGGCTACAGGAACGGAATGAATCAAAACGATGGTTTTGGTACGTACTGGTCTTCGTCCATTAGCACAATAAATTCGATTTCTGCGTCGACGGCCGCATTCAATAGTTCATATATTATGTACGCGGGTAACGACTATCGCTACTTCGGGTTCCCTGTCCGTCCCGTCTGTGATTAAATCACTGAAACAGAAACGATACTATGGAAGAATTCCGTTCAGAGGAGCAACCGCAACATATCCAGATAGAACTGCGGAAGTACCGGTCCCTGGAGAAAATTCTGGGAGACCCGAGGAAGACAGGAAGGCTGGTACTCCTTGTCTTCGTCCTGGCAATGGCGTTGTTTGCCGGTGTTGCACTGGTCATCGTATCGCTCAAGGTGTTTTATCCCTATTATGAGATTGCCACCAACGTGATGGGCGCAACGACCATCAAGAACGAAGACAGGGAGATTTCCTACTGGCTTTTCAATACCTCGGAACTATGGGCGGATTCCGGCATCAGGGTCAAAAAGGGGCAGACGATTTCCGTACGTACCTCCGGGAAGAAACATTCGGCTATTCACCATCTGGTGGATGACGTCAAGGACAACAGCGCCAGGATGCGCGAGCCCTGGGTGGGAAGTGCGGGATTCGAAGATGAGTTTGACAAACGGTCAGCAAAAGACCGGTACCGGAAAAGATTCCGGATTGCGCCGGGAGAACCCCAGGATGTCCTGTTGATGCAAATCGCAAAAGACAGGAAAAGTTGCAGCGACCGTTCCAACAAAATCCACGTGATAGGGAAGCACAGCGAAAACATTCACATTGAAGAGGACGGGACATTATTCTTTGCGGTAAATGACATTGTCCTGGACGACCGGACAATCATTCAAATGATGTTGAACATTGCAGGGCGCAAAGTTCGGACTCAGGCTGATCTGGATTACTTTGTAAGAACCGGTGATTCCCTATGCAGAGCCATGAGAGATTCCGTGAAAGGGACACACGAATATGCCGTTCTGAACCAAGATGATTCGACCAAACTTCATCGTTGGTATGGGGAGTTCCTGGGGGCTCTCGGGATAACAGATCAAAGCGTTATAGAAGGTCACCTGGATAAGGGTAAAGATGATCCCCTGGCCTTTCAGCCTATGGCTGGATCCCAAAAAATCATCGAATTGTTCGGCTACTATCTGTATGGTTACAAGGAAGCCTGGTTTGATGACAACGTGGGGTCTTTCCTGATTATTGTGGAATCTTCAAACCGATGACGCGCCATGAGTCTGTTATCAAAAGCCATCGGCCGTCTTCTGCAGTCTGGTAATTATGGCAAGGCATCCGTTGAGGAGGATTCCCTGCTGATGCGCATCGCATTGGCCAGAACGAGATTTTTCCGTTGGAAGAAGTGGTCTTTTCCGGTTTATCCGATATTGAATCTTGTATTTGTCATCGCCGCTTTCATCGGCTGTTTTGCCCTTGCCCTGGGTTTTTCCGTCAGCCTTGTCAAGGAAGAACTTGCCGTCAGCCGATCCTTTTCGTATAATGCGAAGGGGGCGATTCGTGCCCAACTTCCTGCCGGAAAGGAGTATGTGATGTTCCTTTTCAACACATCGGAACTGTGGGCGGATTCCGGCATCGAGTTGCGGAAGGGGGATAGAATCAAAATCAATATTTCCGGATCGTTTCATCCTTCGGTGGTTGATTTGAAAGAGGATGCGGCATCTAATAATCCGTATCCGGAGAAGACGTGGATAAGGAGTGGAACGGCAAATAGGAATATATCCCAATTGTCCTCATCGTGCGTAAGTAAAGAACATCCTTTTGGAAGTTTTCTATATAGGATTGCGCCGGTGTCATCCGATTCGCTGGAAGACAAAGATAGTTCGATAAGGGCCTGGGATATGCGTAATGCTGAAAAATTCCATCCCGTCAAGCACAATGGGATATTGCAGTTCTGCGTAAACGATATTTGCACATCGTATCAGGACAACCTGGGACAGATTCTGGTCTGCGCGGAAATCAAGCACCCTTTGCGGTCTTGGTTTATCAGCCCGTTGAGTTCGTTCCGGAACCTGAAGTATCAGTCTGCCAGTCATCCGAAACTGGCTACGAGCCCCCTAAGCGCCTTTCTGCTGATGCTCCTCTCCATGGGGACCATCCTGGTCGAGTTCCTGCTGGGAGCGCTGCTGCTCTTAGCCCTGTGCTACCTCGCCTATCTGGCACCACATTATTTCCGTAAACTACGGAGAATAAATAGAAGCCGTTCTTGAAATGACCTGATTTCCAGAGCGGCGAAAAATGCGGGAGCGGGAGATGCCCCGGAGCGAATCGCCCCCTGTTTCATTGAGCGGAGGGGCACTCCCGTGGACGCTTTCGCCGCGCCGGGCTCGATAGAGCGGCCCGCTCCGCGCCCGCCTGTTGCCCTCTGCCGTCTGGAACTTCAGCATTCGTGACCCCGGTTTTTGGCCTTTTTTTCCCTGTCACGCGTGCTATGGGACAGCAGCCGGCGTGTTAGAACCGATTTTTAAGTAAGCACCACAAATTAAGCGTTGAATAAAAAATTCAACGGCTCTTTGCGTGTTATATTTGTCGCAAAAATATAAATGTAATATGGAAAGTGACGTTATTCTTGTTCAAAACCTCATCCACGAGATACGTGGAAGGAAAGTTATGCTGGATTTTGATCTGGCCAGATTATACCATATCGAGACCAGGACTCTTAAGCAGGCAGTCCGCCGGAACATGGAGAGATTTCCGGATGATTTTATGTTTGCCCTAACTCAAGAAGAGCATAAATTATTGAAAATCAATATGAGATCACAAAATGTGACCTCAAATGATTCTCGCAATGAGTATACAAGGTATACCCCGTTTGCTTTTACAGAGCAAGGCGTAGCGATGTTGTCTTCCGTATTGAAGAGCGATGTCGCCATTGCAGCCAACATCGCCATCATGCGAGCATTTGTACAGGTGCGCGAGTACCTTGTAGCAACATCGTCGTTATCGGCGGAAATAAAAGAATTGAAGGCAAAGGTGGATCTGCTGCAACTGCAACAGGAGGAGAATCTTGAAGCGGTGAACGACCTATCGGAAGATGTCCGGAAGGATATTGACTCCCTATATCTTGCTATAGGCCAACTTGCCGAAAAGATCGAAGAAAAGAAGAGGAAGCCTATGGCACGTATTGGATTCATCTAATTCGGTTCAGCGGCGAAATATGCCGGGAGCGGGAGATGCCCCGGAGCGAATCGCTCCCTGTTTCATTGAGCGGAGGGGCACTCCCGCGGACGCTTTCGCCGCGATAAGGATGACACAAAAAAAGACTCCCCGACTGTTTTGCAACAATCGGGGAGTCCGAAAAGCGGCGGCTACCTACTCTCCCACCTGGTGGGGCAGTACCATCGGCGCCGGTG